>Ga0157297_10000068_pt1 | contig 15684 bp, 13 predicted proteins | sample NitcycUS028104C2_FD_108380 | JGI IMG/M metagenome (GOLD analysis project Ga0157297, IMG submission 108380) | Soil microbial communities from Arlington Agricultural Research Station in Wisconsin, USA - Nitrogen cycling UWRJ-S028-104C-2 | ecosystem: Environmental > Terrestrial > Soil >...
CTCTGCTTCGTCGGCCCGCCGGGAGTCGGCAAGACCTCGCTCGGCCAGTCGATCGCGCGTGCCCTGGGACGCAGGTTCGAGCGCATCAGCGCCGGTGGCGTGCGCGACGAGGCCGAGATCCGCGGCCACCGTCGCACCTACATAGGGGCGCTGCCGGGGACGATCGTCCGCGCCCTGCGTGATGCCGGCACCAAGAACCCGGTCTTCATGATCGACGAGATCGACAAGATGGGGGCCGACTTCCGTGGCGATCCTGCTTCGGCGATGCTGGAGGTGCTCGACCCGGCGCAGAACGACAGCTTCCGCGACCACTATCTCGATCTCGAGTTCGACCTCTCCGAGGTCCTCTTCATCGCCACCGCGAACATCCTCGACACCGTCCCCGGCCCGCTCCAGGACCGGATGGAGACGATCGAGCTGGCCGGCTACACCTTGGAGGAGAAGCGCCATATCGCCCGCCGCTACCTCGTTCCCCGCCAGATTGAGGCGAACGGGTTAAAGCCCTCGCAGATCGAGTTCTCCGACTCGGCTCTGACCGCGATCATCGAGGAGTACACGCGCGAGGCCGGCGTCCGCAACCTCGAGCGCCAGATCGGCACGATCTGCCGCAAAGTCGCCCGCGACGTCGCCGAGGGAAAGGCGAAAGGCAAGGTCAAGATCTCGGCGAAGCGGGCGCGGGAGATGCTCGGCCGCCGCCGCTTCTTCGCGGAGCAGCGGCGCCGCACCAAAGATCCGGGCGTCGCCACTGGGCTCGCGTGGACGCCGACGGGCGGCGACGTGCTTTTCATCGAGGCGACCGCGATGCCGGGCTCAGGCAAGCTGACGATCACCGGCCAGCTCGGCGACGTGATGAAAGAGTCGGCTCAGGCGGCGCTCTCCTACGTGCGCGGCCACTGGCGCGAGATCGCGTCCGGTCGGGACGAGAACTGGTTCGCCGAGCACGACATCCACATCCACGTCCCGGCCGGCGCAGTGCCGAAGGACGGGCCCTCGGCCGGCGTAGCGATGACGGTGGCGCTGGCATCGTTGATCTCCGGCCGGCCGGTCCGCAACGACGTCGCGATGACCGGCGAGGTCACCCTGACCGGCCAGGTGCTGCCGATCGGCGGGCTCAAGGAGAAGTCGTTGGCCGCGCAGCGGGCGGGGATCAAGCGGGTGATCGTGCCCAAACGCAACGAAGGTGACGTGGCCGAGATTCCCGAGCACGAGCGCAGCGCGCTGGAGTTCGTCTACGTCGACGAGGTCGCCAGTGCAATCGACGCCGCTCTAGCCTAAACGCTATGGAGGCAGCCGAGGCGCTGGGCCGGGGCGCCCTCTCGACCTACTACGAAGCGATTCGAGAGGTGGCGCGGGCACGCTCGCGTGCCTTCTGGATTGTCGCCGGTCTGACCGTCCTCGCCGCGGGCTTGCGTTTTGCGACCCTCGGCGCCCAGTCCTACCACCACGACGAGATTGTCACCGCCAGCCGTATCCTGCGCGCGGACTTCTGGCACGCGATGGAAGCGGTCGGCTTCAGCGAGTCGGCGCCGCCGCTCTACTACGCGCTGGCTTGGGTCTGGACACAGCTGACCGGAAGTGGCGAGTTCGGCCTGCGCTCGCTCTCGGCTCTGGCCGGGGTGGCGATGGTGCCGGTCGCCTACCTGCTCGGCGCCGAGCTGCGCGGGCGGCGGGCGGGGATCGTTGCCGCAGCGCTGGTCGCGGTCAACCCGATGCTGCTCTGGTACTCGCAGGAGGCGCGCGGCTACGCTCTGCTGGCGCTCTTCACCACCGTCGCCGCCCTCTACTTCGTGCGGGCGCTCGATGGCGGGCGGCGCCGGGATTTCACCGCTTGGGGCATCGCCTCTTCGCTGGCCCTTGCCACCCACTACTTCGCCATCTTCCCGATCCTCTTCGAGGCGGTCTGGTTGCTGCGGCGCCGCGGCCGTGAATCAGTCGCCGGTCTCTGGATCATCCTCGCCGCCGGGATCGCGCTGGCGCCGCTGGCGATCCACCAGATGTCGCTCGGCCACGCCGAGTGGATCGGCGGCCGCAGCCTTGGGCACCGCATCTGGGAGGTCGGCGTCACGTTTGTCGTCGGCGAGACCGGCGACATCATCGCCCGGTCCGAGACCGTGCTGCCCGCGGTCGTACCGTTGCTGGCGATCCTTGCCGCTCTGCTCTTGCTCGCGGCGCGCGGTGAGGAGGGCGAGCGGCGAGCCGGCGGGCGGATGCTGGCGATCGCCGCCGCCACGGTCGCGGTGCCACTGGCGATCGCGTTGCTCGCGCCCGGCAAGGACTACGTGATCGCCCGCAACCTGTTACCGGCTCTGGTGCCGTTGCTGGTTGCCGTGGCGATCGGCACGACACTCGGCGCCGCGCGCCGCCGCGGCGCAGTCGTCGCCTCGCTGCTCGTCGTCTACTCGCTCGGTTTCTGCATCTGGTCGAGCCTCTCACCGGCGTTGCAGCGGCCCGACTGGAACGCCGTCGCGGCGCGCCTCGGGGAGCCGCAAGCGCCCCGGGCGATCGTTACCTGGACCCTGGGGGAGGCATCGTTGCGCTACTACCTCTCGACCGGTTCCTTCCAGGTCCTGCCAGCCGACGGCTACTCCTGGAACGTGCACGAGGTCGACTTCGTCTCCGACGGCCCGGCCCCGCCGGTTCCCACTCGCCTGCTTGGCCCGCGGTTCCGTCAGGTCGGCTACGAGCGGGTCGGCCGCCTCTATGTGAGGCACTACGCGCTGCCAGGGCCCGACCTCGCCCACCTGCGCTTACGGCACCTGCGCAACGTGCAGCTCAACTTTCGTTCCAACGGTGTCCTGCTGGACGGGATTGGACCGGGCTGATAGCGGGAAGTGAATTGGAGTTATCCTGAGCATCCCCCAGAGCAGACTTAGCGAGGAGATGGCATGACCAAGACGAAAAAGGCGGCCCAGGCTGCGGATCTCTATTCCACCGCCCGCGAAAACCCGTACGTGCAGCGCCTGATCGACGACGAAGAGCTGCGCGACAACCTCCGCGACGCCTTCGAAGCCGCCCGCGGCGCCTACAGCCGGGCGACCGGCAACGGCAAGGGCACCGTCAAGGCCGTGACCAGTGACAAGAAGGTGCAGAAGGACCTGCGCACCGCGGCGGAGAGCCTACGCGAGGCCTCCGAGCAGCTACGCGCGCCGAGGAAGCGTAAGAAGAGCCGCCTGGGCCGTCTCATCCTCTTCGGGATCGTCGCCGGGGCAGTCGCGATGGTGCTCAGTGAGGGTGCCCGCAAGACCGTGCTCGACGCTCTCTTCGGCGCCGAGGAGGAGTTCGAGTACACGAGCACGACCAGCATCAACGGCGCCTGACGGCCCCAGGAGTTGTCATACGGCGTCCTCGGTCGGCCGGCTGCGGGTCACGCACTAACTGTGCGCTCCCCTTGCCAGCCTCCCTGCGTCCTTGTCTGACAAATCCTGGGTCTCGTCAGTCGGCACTAGACTGATTCCCTATGGAGGCAGCAACCAAAGAGCGCGAGCTGAGCGGGGAAAAGGCGCAGCGCATCATCGATGCGATGCGCGACAGCGTCGCCAAACGCGGCGCCGCTGGATCCACCTTCGAGCATGTCGCTCGCGAGGCCGGCGTCAGCCGTGGTCTCCTCCATTACTACTTCGGCACCAAGGAGCGGCTGTTGGTCGAGGTCGTCCGCCGCGACGCCGAGATCCGCGTGGCTCGCCTCGACGAGCCGCTGGGCAAGGCCGAGACCGTCGACGACGTGATCGAGGTGCTGGTCGACAACCTCACCGACCTGATCGAGAACGAACCGGCTTTCTTCCTGCTCCTCTACGAGCTCTTCAGCGCCGGGCGGCGCAACCCCGACATCCGCCACGAGGTTGGCCAGCTCTTCGACCGCACCCGCTCACACGTCGCCGAGATCCTCGAAGCGAAGGAGCGCGAGGGCGTGCTCAGCTTGCGCTACGACGCCGAGGCCATCGTCGCGTATCTATTCGCGGTCGGCGACGGCTTCGCGCTGCAGGCTCTCTCCGAGCCCGATCGCAACATCGGCGACGCGCTTGCCGCGGGCGCGGCGTCGGCGCGTTTCCTGCTCGCCGGCGAGTAGGTCCGAGCATCGCCGTTGGCGACTTAGTCGCACATATTGCGACCAACGCGCCACGCGCGTGATCCTCCTCACAGTCTTGGCGGCCTTGCTGAGCAAGGCTGGCTAACCAGCCAATGCACGTCGCGATGATCAAGCTAGCGGGGTTCCTGGCGCGCAGGCGCCTCCTCGTGGTGCTTGCCTGGGTTCTGATCGTCATCGCGGCGCTGCCGCTTGCCGCGCGCCAGACCGAGCACCTGACCGGGGGCGGTTTCGACGTACCCGGCAGTGAATCGAAGGCCGTCGCCGACGCGATGCAGGGCGTGTTCGCCAGCGAGGCGAACGGAATCTCCGTCTTGCTGCGGGCGGCGCCGGACGCAACCGCCGCCGAGCGCGCCGCCGCCGTGGGGCGGGTTCGCAGCGAGGTCGCCCAGACCGACGGCGTCGCCCTGCCCGCGCCGGTCGCACGCAGCGCTCGGATCCAGCTGCGGCGCGGCGACGAGGCCCTGATCCCGCTCAGCAGTCGCGTCTCGCAGGACGAGCTGGTTGACTCCGCCGTGGATCTGCGCGAAGGGCTCGATCCCGGGACGGCTAAGAACGGGGTTACCCCGTACCTCGCTGGCCAGGCGACCGTTTGGGCGGGGATGCAGGAGCTCTCCAAGGAAGACCTGGCCAAAGCCGAGGCGGGCGGCTTCCCGGTCGTCGCCCTGATCCTGCTCGTCGTCTTCGGCTCGCTCGCCGCCGCCGCCCTGCCACTGACGCTCGGCTTCGTCAGCGTCATCGTCACCGGCGCCCTCATCTACTTCCTCTCGCTGCAGATGTCCACCTCAGTCTTCGTCACCAACATGGCCTCGATGATCGGGATCGGCGTCGCCGTCGACTACTCACTCTTCATCCTCGCCCGCTACCGCGAGGAGCGCCGCGATGGCCGCGACTGCGACGAAGCGCGCGCCGAGGCGCTGGCGACTTCGGGCCTGGCCGTCGCTTTCTCCGGCATCGCCGTGATCGTCTCGCTTGCGGGCCTCTGGATGGTCGACAACCAGGCGCTGCGCTCGATGGCGTTGGGGGCGATGACCGTGGTCGCCGTCTCGATTCTCACCGCGACCACCCTTCTTCCGGCCTTGATCGCGATGCTGGGTGACCGGGTGATGCCTGGCGGCGTCGTCGCGCGTGTGCTGCGCTTCGTCAAGTACTCGCTCCTGCGCCGCCCGCGGCCGGCGGCGAACGCTTCCCCCGGCGGCGGAGCCAGCGGCCCCGGCTTCTGGGATAGGTGGGCTCGTCGCGTCATGGCTCGTCCCTGGCTGGCTGTGGCCTTCTCCGCCGGCATCCTCCTCTTCCTCGCCGCGCCGCTTCTCTCGCTGGAAACGGGGACGAACGCGATCCAGCAGTTCCCTAAGGACAGCGACGTCCGCGTGGGCAACGAGCTTGCGGCCGAGCAGGTCGGGGGCGGTGCCGACCCGGTGCAGATCGTGGCTTCGTTCCCGGGCGCCGTCGATCGGGCCGCGGTGACCGGCTTTGCCGCCGAGCTGCGAGCCCAACCCGGCGTTGGCGCGGTCCCGCCGCCCACCTTTGCCGCGGGAGGCGCGTTGATCGAAGCGACCTCCACCGCGCCGAGCGACTCAGAGGCTGCTTCGGCCTTCGTCAGCCGGTTGCGCGATTCGGTCGTCCCGGCGAGCGACCTGGCTGCAGCGGCAGCGGTCGTCGTCGGCGGCGAGACCGCTCGCACCGACGACGCTCGCGCCCAGATCTCCGGCTCGATCTGGAAGATCGTCGGCTTCGTCCTCGCGCTCAGCTTCCTGGTCTTGATGGTGATGCTGCGCTCGCTGCTCCTGCCGTTGAAGGCAGTGTTGATGAACCTACTCTCGATCGGCGCCGCGTTCGGCGTGCTCGTGGCGATCTTCCAGTGGGGCTGGCTCGACAGCGTGCTCGGCTTCGAAAGCCTCGGCGCCCTCGACACGATCAACGTGCCGCTGATCTTCGCCATCGTCTTCGGCCTCTCGATGGACTATGAGGTCTTCCTCATGTCGCGGATCCGCGAGCGCTACATGGAGCACGGCGACAACGAGCGCGCCGTCGCCGAGGGCCTGGCCTCGAGCGCCCGCACGATCTCCTCCGCGGCGCTGATCATGAGTTCGGTCTTCGCCGTCTTCGTCCTCACCGGGGTGCCCTCGATCAAAGAGCTCGGCCTCGGCTGCGCGGTCGCGATCGCGCTCGACGCGACGCTCGTGCGCCTGATCCTGGTGCCGGCGGCGATGAAGCTGTTCGGCGACTGGAACTGGTGGATGCCCTCCTGGCTCGACCGCCTGCTGCCGCGGCTCAGCTTCGAGGGCGGCGGCGAGGCCGAGCCCGAGCCGGCCGAGGCGTAATACCCTCTCGCGTGTGAGCGATGAGATCGCATTCGCCGGAGCTGCGAAGCAGGCGGAGATGGTGCGAGCGGGGGAGGTCTCCCCGACCGAGCTAGTGCGCTTGTGCTTGGGCCGGATCGAGCGGCTGGACCCGCAGCTCAACTCGTTCCGGTCGGTGTTCGCGGAACGCGCCTTGCTCGAAGCCGAGCAGGCCGAGGCCCGGCGGAGCGCCGGTGACGAGCGTCCCCTGCTTGGCGTGCCGATCGCGATCAAGGACTGCGTCGACGTCGCAGGGGACCTGACCACCTACGGCACCGACGGTTTCACCGAGCCGGCCAGGGCGGACAGCGAGATCGTGCGCCGGTTGCGGGAGGCGGGCGCGATTCTGGTCGGCAAGACGACACTGCCCGAGCTGGCGATCTGCGGCTTTACCGAGACCGCGACCTGGGGCGTGACACGCAACCCTTGGGATCTGCAACGCACGCCGGGGGGTTCGAGCGGGGGCAGCGCCGCCGCCGTGGCCGCAGGGCTGGTGCCGATCGCGCTCGCTACCGACGGGGCCGGGTCGATCCGCATCCCGGCGGCTTCCTGCGGCTTGGTTGGGCTGAAACCGCAGCGCGGCCGCGTCTCGCTCGCACCGGACCTTCAACACTGGAACGGGCTCTCGGCCTACAACTGCGTCAGCCGCACGGTGGTCGACACCGCGCTCTGGCTCGACTTGGTCAGCGGCGGCTCGCAGGAGCCCGGCACCCCCGCCCCTCCCGAGCGTCCGTTCGCCGAGGCGGTGAGGACTCCGCCCGGCAAGCTGCGGGTCGCATGGTCGACCGCCCCACCGCGTGCCGCTGCGCCCCCGACGGTCTCGGATGTCGCCAAGGGCGCCGTCGCCGGCACCGCTGAGCTATTGGGATCGCTGGGGCACGAGGTCGGGCAGAGGGATCCCGACTGGGGCGGGATCGGCAACAACGTCACCCCGCGTTACCTGCGTGGGATCGCCGAAGACTTCGCCCGGGTGCCACACCCGGAGCGGCTCGAACGGCGCACCCGCGGCTTTGCCCGCCTGGGGAGGCTGATTCCGGACGGGTTGTTCGAGAAGGCGCGACAGGGCGAAGCCGCGGACGCAGCTCGCGTCAACGCGATCTTCGACTCACACGATGTGTTGATGACGCCGGTTATGGGCGGCACGGCGTTGCCGGTGCGACGCTGGGAGGGCCGCGGCGCGATCCAGACCGTGCTCGGCATGAGCCGCTTCTATCCCTACTGCGTGCCCTGGAACCACCTTGGCAATCCGGCGATGTCGGTGCCCGCCGGCTTTGCCGCCGACGGCATGCCGTTGGCGGTCCAGCTGGTTGGTCGCCCCGGCGACGAGGCAACTCTGATCTCGCTTGCCGCCCAGCTCGAGGCAGAGCGACCCTGGGCGGACCGCCGGCCGCCGATCTCCTAGCGGAACACTTTGCGCAGGCGCGCGATCTCGCGGATCGAGCCGCGCGGGCGGATGCGTCGCTGCAGGATCATCTTCAGCGGGTTGGCTTCCGGCTTGCCCATCGCGACGAAGTCGGCCCAGCTCGCCTCCAGGGTGAGGGTCGGATTGGGCGCCTCACCGGGCTCGACTCGGGTCGAGCCGTTGTCGAGCGTCAGGTGCCAGGGGTCGGCATCGCTGAAGCGATACTGGTAAACCAGCGGCGAGCCGTTGGCCGCCGCCGGGTCGGCGACGCGCTTGACCACGTCGAAGTAGAGGCGCTGCGTCTCCGGCGAGGCGTCTGGGGCGGGTCCGTCGGGCGGGCCGAGGACACCGGCCTCCATCAGCCGAACCTGGCGCGCTGCGACCTCCTCGGCGGAAGCCTCGGGGTCGAAGGGGAAGACTCCGGGCGGCATCTCCTCGGTCGGGTAGCCGATCGTGCGCCAGCGCTGACGGATCAGTTTCAGTCCGAAGGCGAAGATGTCCTCGAGCGAGAAGCCGTAGCACTCGGTGTATTCGCGGTCGAAGTTGGGCGGGTAAAACACTGCCGGCCCGTAGGGGAGCGTTTCGCGCAGCAGCTCGACGACCGCCGCCCGGTTCTCCTCCCAACCGGGGTTGCCTTCCGCCAGCAGTTCGGCGAGCACCTTGACGCCGAAGCCGATGTGGCGTTGCTCGTCGCGGGAGACGTTGCCCATCCCGTCGCTGAAGCCGGGCATCGTTTCTTTGGAAGCGAAGAAGTCCTCGATGAAGTGTTGTCCGGGTTGGGCGAGGCTGCCCTCGACGATCAGGTGGTAGAGGGTGATCGCCTGCGCATACTTGGGCAGCGAGCGGTCCTTGCGCAGTTCCTCGGCCATCAGGTCGAGCCGGTCGAAGATGCCGCGGTAGCCCCAGTTGAGCTGCGGCATGGTGGAGGAGAGGGTCTGCTGGATCGAGTCACCGCCGACCCCAATTACGTCCTTGAAGAAGCGGTGGAAGAAGATCGAGTGGCGGACCTCGTCAACCTGCTGGGTGGCGAGGAAGTAGGACTGCTCCTCGGTCGGAGCGGCGTTGATGTAGGGGGCGAGCGTGTCGGCGACCCGGTCCTCGCCGTAATAGAACATCGAGTAGATCCACATCGCCGAGCGCCGCTGGATGTCGGCGAGCGCCTCCCAGCCCTTGCGGTCCTCGGAGAAGTCGATGTCGTAGGCGCTCCAGTTGCCCTGCTCCCAGCGCTTATAGAGGTCGACGTAGGTGACGTTGTCCATCAGGCTCTGGGATGCGACGCTCATCTCTCTCCTTCGGTTAGGGCGCCGCCGGCGCCTCCGGGGCTGCGTAGAGCCCAGACTAGCGCGATCCTGGCCAGCCAGCCAGTTGTTGCTAGTTGATGTGGATCACGCAGCGGCGGGAGTTTCGATCTCCCGCTTGAGGATCTTGCCGGTTGGGCCCTTGGGCAGGTCGTCGAGGAACCAGACAATGCGCGGGTACTTGTAGGCGGCGATGCGGTCCTTGACGTAGGCGCTGATCTCCTCCGGGCTCAGCTCCTCGGCCTCCATCAGGACGACGGCGGCGCCGATCTCCTCGCCCCATTCGTCATGGGGGACGCCAACTACCGCGGCTTCGCGGATCTTCGGGTGCTCGTAGAGGACTTCCTCGACCTCGCGCGGGTAGACGTTGTAGCCGCCGCGGATGATCAAGTCCTTCTTGCGGTCGACGATGAAGAAGTAGCCGTCCTCGTCGGTGCGGGCCATGTCGCCGCTGTGGAACCAGCCGCCCCGCATCGCCTCCTCGGTCGCCTCGGGGCGCTGCCAGTAGCCCTTCATGATGTTGTGTCCGCGGATCACGATCTCGCCAACCTCGCCTTGGGCGACCGGGTTGTCGTCCTCGTCTACGACCTGCATCTCGACGCCCTCGATCGGCGTGCCGATCGAGCCCGCCTTGCGCTCCATGTCAGGGTGGTTCGAGGAGGAAACTGGCGAGGTCTCCGAGAGTCCGTAGCCCTCCAGCACGACCGCCCCGAAGGCCTCCTCGAAGCCGTGCAGCACCTCCACCGGCATCGAGGCGCCGCCGGTGATGCAGTTGCGCAGCGAGGAGGTGTCGAAGCTGCCGCGCTCGGGGTGGTGCAGCAGAGCCCCGAACATCGTCGGCACACCGTAGAAGTGGGTGACACTGTCGCGCTGGATGGTCTCCAGCGCCTCGCCGGGATCGAATTTGGGGACCAGCGTGAGGCAGGCCCCAACTCGTAGCGAGGCATTCATTCCGACCGTCTGTCCGAAAGAGTGGAAGAGCGGGAGGGCACCCAGGACGACGTCGCCGGCACCCACCTCGCAGGTGGTCCGCGACGAGATCTCGGCGTTGCGCGCCAGGTTGGCGTGGGTCAGCTCGGCGCCCTTCGGCTTGCCGGTGGTGCCGGAGGTGTAGAGGATCACCGCCGTGTCGTCCTCGGCCGTCGCGGCGAGGGCGGGGGTCGGCTCGAGCTCGGCGAGCGTCGCCGCGAAGGCGGCCGGCTCGACCTCGATCAGTTCGGCACCGGCCTCGGCGGCGCCCCCGCGTGCCTCCTCGGCGAAGCCGTGCCAGGCGAGCAGCAGCTTCGCCCCGGAGTCCTCCAGGTAGAAGGCGATCTCGCGCCGCTTTAGCAGCACGTTCATCGGCACCACGACGCCACCGGCTCGCAGAACGCCGTAGTAGGCGACCGGAAACTCGGGCACGTTGGGGAGCATCACCCCGACCCTGTCGCCCGGCTTGACTCCTTTTTCGCCCAGCAGCGTCGCGAGGCGCGCGCTGCGGTCGTCCAGCTCGGCGTAGCTCACCGCGACCCCGCCAAGGCGGATCGCCGGCGCGTCGGGCGAGCGCTGGGCGCTCTCGGCCAGCAGCGAAGCGAGGTTGAGTCCCATGCGGTGCGAGCATAGCCCGCCGCCCGCGCAACGGGCAAGAGATCCCGAGGCGCGCGCGGTGCTGCGTCGCGCTAGGCTCGGCCCCACGATGAAGGACCTCGGAGCGCCCACCTCCTTCCTCACCCTGCCGAAGGGGGTGCCCGTGTACTCGAGCGACGGCGAGGAGCTGGGCAAGGTCGAGTACGTGCTCTCGGCCCCCAACATCGACATCTTCGACGGGATCGTGCTCGACACCAGCGTCCTTCCCGGTGGTCACAAGTTCGTCGACGCGCCCGAGGTTGCGGAGATATACGAGGGTGGCGTCGTGCTGACGATCGACGCGGCGGCGGCCGGGAACTTGCCCGAGCCCGGCGCCAATCCCGGATCTCTCGACATCAATCCCGACGATCTCGCGAAGGGCGGGAGCAACAGCAAGCTGCGCCGGGCCTGGGACCTGATCTCGGGCAAGGGCTGAGGCTATCGCTGAGGGACCGCGTTGCGCGCGGTTTAGGGTCGAGCCGGGTCGGCCGCGACCCGTGTTGGGTCGATCGCCGTGCCACCTGCGTCCGCGTTGCGACGGCTCATCGCCCAGGCGAAGAGGCCGCCGGTGAAGAGCATGAAGGTGGCATAGACGGCGGCGGGGATGGCCACGTCGGTGGCAAGCGTGGCGCCGACCGCGATCGCAAGCGCCGAGTTGTGGATCCCGAGCTCGAGTGCGATCGCCGTCGCTTGACGGTCGTCGAGCCGAGCCAGCTTCGAGATCGTGAAGCTGAGCAGCATCGCCGCGACGTTGAGGGCCAGCGCGGCGCCGGCGACGTCGGCGACGTTCTCGGCCACCGTGTCGTACTCGCTGGCGATCGCTCCGAGCACGACGATCGCGAACAGGCTGAGCGCGCAGCGGCGCACCCGCGGGTAGGCGGCGTCCACCAAGGCGTAGTTTCGCCGCCGCATCTCCATGCCGATCGCGACCGGCACGATCGTGATCGCGAAGACCCGTGCGACGACGCCGAGCATGCTCACGTCGCCGATGTCGGTGGCGCCGAAGTGGTTGGCGGAGAGCTCGAGGAAGAGGGGAACCGTGATCATCGCGCAGACGCTGCTGATCGCGGTCATCGTCACCGACAGCGCCGTGTCGCCGCGCGACAGGTGCGTCAGCATGTTGGCCATCATCCCGCCGGGCGAGGCGCCGAGCAGGACGAGGCCGACCGCCAGCGTCGGCGGCAAGGCGAAGAGCTCGGCCATCGCGACGGCGAGCAGCGGCGAGAAAAGCGCCAGGTTGAGCATCCCGATCGCGACCCCGCGCGGCGCCACGAGCACCTGCCGGAAGTCCTCCCGGGTCAGGGTCAGGCCGAGGCTCCACATGATCACCGCGATCGCGGCGGGGAGCAGGAGCGAGGTCAGGATCGGACTGTCCATCGCCTCGACCCTATTGCGCGTTTGGCGGGGAAGTCGATCTGAGCCGAGTTTGCTTAGGATGCCCGCAGTGAAGACGCCGATGCTGACGATCGCAGTGTGCGCGGCCCTGCTGGTAGCGGGCTGCGGGGGGGACGACGACTCCTCGACCGAGTCGGCCGCTTCCGCGGAAGCGACGACGACCGAATCCTCGGCCGCCAAGACCAAGCCCAAGGTCACCGTGCCGAAGGGCGCTCCGCCGAAGCAGCTCGAAGTCAAGGAACTGGAAGAGGGCAGCGGCGCCGAAGCGAAAGCCGGCGACGAAGTCACCGTCCAGTACGTAGGCGTCAACTACAAGAACGGCAAGGTATTCGATTCCTCCTGGAGCCGCAACGAACCCTTCAGCTTCGGCCTCGGCGCCGGCGAAGTGATCCCCGGCTGGGACCAGGGCGTCGAAGGGATGAAGGTCGGCGGTCGGCGCGAGCTGATCATCCCGCCCGAACTCGCCTATGGCGAAGCTGGCGCTCCCCCCGCAATCGGTCCGAACGAAACGCTCGTGTTCGTGATCGACCTGCTTGAAGTCAAATAGCAAAGCGATCCTCGCCGAGCGCCTGACGGCGCAGGCACTCTCCGGTCCGCCCCTGAGCGACCCCGTCGCGGTCGCTGAGCGCCTGCTCGCCGTGCAGGGGCAGGATCCACGCGGTTTCCGGCTGGCGGTCCGCGTCCGCACCGAGGGCCTGACCGCGGCCGTCGTCGAGCGGGCACTCGAGGAGCGCGCGCTGCTCGTCACCTGGCTCAACCGTGGCACCCTGCACCTGGTCCGCAGCGAGGACTACCCGTGGCTGCAGGCGCTGACCACGCCGCCCCTGCTCACCTCCAGCACCCGCCGCCTGAGGCAGGAGGGCGTGAGCGAGGCGAAGGCCGAGCGGGCGATGGCGGCGATCGAACGCGCCCTCGCCGGCGAGGGGCCGCTGACGCGGGCCCAGCTGCGTGAGAGGGTCGACGCCGCCGGGGTGCGAACCGAGGGCCAGGCGATGCTCCACCTGCTCTTCCTCGCCGCCCTGCGCGGGATTGTGGTGCGGGGGCCGATGGTCGGCAAGCAGCATGCCTACGTCCTGGTGCGCGATTGGCTCGGCTTGCAGCAAGCGGTGGACCGCGAGATGGCTCTGGCCGAGCTGGCCCGGCGCTACCTGGTCGGCCACCAGCCCGCGAGCGATCGCGACCTCGCCAAGTGGGCCGGGCTGCCGTTGCGCGACGCCCGCGCCGGCCTGAAGGCGATCGGCTCCGAGGTCGAGGTGGGGGAAGGGGGGCTGGTTCGCCTCGCCAAGCGGGGCGAGCCGCGGGAGCTGCCACCTCCCCGACTGCTTGGCGCCTTCGACCCGGTCCTGCTCGGCTGGACCTCGCGCGAGCCAATCCTCGGCGAGCATGAGCCCCGCGTCGTCACCGGTGGCCTCTTCCGGCCTTTCGCCGTGGCCGGGGGCCGCGCGGTCGCCGGTTGGAAGTGGTCGAAAGAAGAGGTGATGCTCGACCCCTACGACCGCCTTTCCGCCCAGATCGCCGCAGTCCTCGAGTCCGACGCCGGCGATGTCGCCAGGTTCCTCACGTCGGCTTGACGGGTTAGCCCAGCTTGGGGCTGCGCCAGGGCTGGGCCAGACGTGACGCCAGGTCGTCCGCCAGGCCCTCGATCGGGACCCGGGCCTGCTCGAGCGAGTCGCGGTCGCGGAGGGTGACGGTGTCGTCTTCCATCGTCTGGTGGTCGACGGTTATCCCCCAGGGGGTGCCGATCTCGTCCTGGCGGCGGTAGCGCTTGCCGATCGAGCCGCCCTCGTCGAACTCGGCGGGGATGCGGCGGCGCAGCTGCTCGAAGATCTCACGGGCCTTCTCCGGCATGCCCTCCTTGGAGACGAGCGGGAGGACCGCGACCTTGACCGGGGCGAGGCGGGGGTGGAGGCGCAGCACCGTGCGCTGGCGGCCCTCGACCTCCTCGACCTCGTAGGCGTCGACCAGGAAGGCGAGGGTGGCGCGGTCGGCGCCGGCGGCGGGCTCGATCACGTGGGGGACGTAGCGCTCTTTGGTCTGCTGGTCGAAGTACTCGAGCTTTTCGCCGCTGAACTTGGCGTGCTGGGTGAGATCGAAATCGCCGCGGTTGGCGATTCCCTCGAGCTCCGACCAGCCGATCGGGAAGAGGTACTCGATGTCGCTGGTCGCCGAGGAGTAGTGCGAGAGCTCGTCGCCGCCATGGGCGCGCACCCGCAGCAGGTCCGGGCGGATGCCGAGGTCGGTGTACCAGCGCTCGCGTTCCTCCATCCAGAGCTTGTGCCACTTTTCGGCTTCGGCGGGTGGGACAAAGAACTCCATCTCCATCTGCTCGAACTCGCGGGTGCGAAAAATGAAGTTGCCGGGGGTGATCTCGTTGCGGAAGGACTTGCCGATCTGGGCGATGCCGAAGGGGGGCTTCTTGCGGGCGAAGCCGAGCACGTTCTTGAAGTTGATGAAGATGCCCTGCGCGGTCTCCGGTCGCAGGTAGACCTCCGAGCCCTCGCCCGCCACCGGGCCGACGTGGGTCTCGAACATCAGGTTGAACTGGCGCGGCTCGGAGAGCTCGCCGCCGCACTCCGGGCAACGCAACTCCTTCTCGAGGTCGCCCCCCTCGGCTTCCACCGCCTCGCGCAGGTGGTCCTCACGCCAGCGCTTCTTGCACTTGCCGAGGCACTGCACCAGCGGGTCGGTGAAGCCTTCCAAGTGGCCCGACGCCTCCCAGACCCGCGGGTGCTGGAGGATTGCTGAGTCGAGCGCAACGATGTCGTCGCGCTCCTGCAGCATCGCCCGCCACCACTCGGCTTTGACGTTGTTCTTCAGCAGCACCCCGTAGTGCCCGTAGTCGTAGGTCGAGCCGAGGCCGCCGTAGATCTCCGAGGAGGGGAAGACGAAGCCGCGCCGCTTGCAGAGCGCGACGATCTCTTCCATCGAAGTCTCCTCGCTGCGGGTGTCCTGCCCGACGCTTGCCATGGCGGAACCGTACCGGGCTGCGATAATCCGGCATCCCGTGCCTATCTACGAGTACAAGTGCACCAACGGCCACGTCTTCGACGTGATCCAGAGAATGGCCGACGAGCCGCTGACCGAGTGCCAGGAGTGCGGTGCCCCGGCGGAGCGGGTTCTGCACCCCGTCGCGATCCACTTCAAGGGGTCGGGTTTCCACAACACCGACTACGGCAAGAAGTCCACGGTCTCTGCCAACGGCAGCTCCGACGACGCTTCCAAGAGCTCGAAGGACTCCTCTGACTCGAAGTCCTCGGGCTCGACCTCGAGCGACTCGAAATCTCCAGCCAAAGCCGAGTAGACGGTCAACGGGCGAATGGGGTCGCCTCGCCGATGCCTCGCGAAGCGGCCCCAGCAGGGTGATTCTTAGCCGCGAAGCGGCACCAGATTCCACCGCCGAAGGCGGTGGCGGGCACTCGGCGAGGCGACCCTATTCGCCCAGGAGCTTCTTCACGGCTCGTCGCCGCTCGCTGTCCGGCACTTCGATCGAGCCGCCGGGGCCGTCAAGGGAGCAACCGGAATTCGCTCCTGCGCAGAGCACGTCGGCCTTGCCGTCGC
>Ga0157297_10000069_pt1 | contig 15650 bp, 25 predicted proteins | sample NitcycUS028104C2_FD_108380 | JGI IMG/M metagenome (GOLD analysis project Ga0157297, IMG submission 108380) | Soil microbial communities from Arlington Agricultural Research Station in Wisconsin, USA - Nitrogen cycling UWRJ-S028-104C-2 | ecosystem: Environmental > Terrestrial > Soil >...
CAGTTCCCACTTCCCGGCGTCCTGGTTGTCCAGGGTCACCTTGCCCCAGACCTTCCGGGCGTGCGTGTGGTAGATCACGATGCCCTCGGGATTCGTGTAGCCAGGGACGGCCCGGGACCCGCCGGTCTGGAGGCGCGACAACGTGAGCCGGATCTCCGCCGTGTCGAGGGGCCCTTCGTACAGGACCGGAACGACGGAGAGGCCCGGCGTCTTGACCTGGTACGTCCCGTCCATCGACGGTTCCGGGTGCCCGAACGACTGGCCGAACCCGAACGACGGGTTGAACAGGGAGAACCGCCGGTCGCCGTCGGCCAGGCCGTAGGTGCGCCCGATCTTGCTGCCCCAGAACTCGCCGAAGTGCAGGCCGTCGCCCAGGTCCTCGGCCAGCGTGCGCCCGTTCGCCTGGACCCACTTCGCGAACCCCTGGTTGTCCTGGTGGACCGAGATGACCCGGTTGCGGGACTGTGCGCCGACCAGGTAATACGACTCGCCATCGTCGAACGAGGTGACCAGGATCACGCCGGACTCTTCACGGATCGTCCCGTCCTCGTTGTACAGGTCGTACTGGAGGGCGGCGTACTCCTCTCCGGTCACATGGCGGACGATCACGGCGGCGTTCGTGCCGTCCAACTTCTCGGTGATCACGATGTCCCGGAGGAAGCGCACCGTCTTCGGCCACCCGGTGAACGTGAAGACCGGTTCGGGCAGCCACCACGGGTCACTGGCCGGGACGAACGGCGGGAAGTCCGGCTCGATGGCCTGGGCCACCTGTTCCGGCGATCGAGGGCCGGACGTCAGCAGGAGGTTGTTGTACCAGCGGGTCAGGAAGTTCGGCATGAGTGAGACTCCTTCTCATTCGTCTTTGTTCAGATTGTCGGGGTGGAAATCGCAAGTCCAATGGTGGTCATATGGACTGACGATCCATTGGCCGCATAACGGGCACTCCTTGCCCTTGCGACTCATATCGAGACCTTCCTATTTGTCAGGGACTCCGGCGCATTCGGTGACCTGCACCACAACGGCATCGGTGTATCCAGCCTTCCGGGCCTTGGTGCACTGGCCTCGGGCCGCCGGAAGGGTGTCGTACTGGCCCCAGGTGAACCGCCTGGACGCGCCCGGATCGTTGGGTACCGGACGCCAGGCCAGGACGAGGTAGATCGGGTCGCCGTCGATCACGTGGGGTCCTGCGGGACGGCCTGGCGGTCGATCTGTTCGACGAGGGCGACCATCACGGCGGCTGTCTCGATGGCCTCCTGACGGATCTTCGCCGGGTCCTCTTCCGCGAACGCCTCGTGCAACTCCTCCAGGGCGATCGAGTCCCAGGCGATCCCGTCCGGGTTCACGTCGTTCATCTTGTCATTCCGACGCTTCCACTGGTCGGCCAGGTACTTGTGCGCCGGGGCACCGATCGCAGTGAAGGGGTGCGTCTGGTCACCCCACTTCTCCAGTTGACGTTGGCGCTCCGTAGCAATGTCCACCAGGACTTGGTTCATCGACATCAGGCGAACTCCTTCCAATGGCTGGTCCACCAGGTGACCGGGTGAACGGGCATGTTGAGTGTGCGGGCCGTGCGGACTTCGAACCGGGCACCCCTCGACCGACCCCACCCGGTCAACGTGGCGACCCCGCCACAGTCCAACAGGTCCACGAGGTCCCGGCGGAGGTAGTCCTCCCACTGCCATCCGTCCTGCGGGGCGTACTGGGCCGGGTTGCTCACGTCGAACGAGAACAGGTGCAACAGTCCCTCGGCCGAGAAGAACGCCGGGTAGTTCAGGTCCACGCATCCGGTCATCGGACCCGACACGTACAGTTTCATCAGGTCTCCAGTTCCTCGGCCGGGGTGACTTCGGCCGCCCAGACGTTGAAGCAGATGGCCGCCGCGTGGTCCTCGGTCCGGTCACCCGTGATGTACTGGGCGACGTGGCGAACGAGGGACCGGAGGAAGCGCGTCTTGGCCACCAGACCACGTGCCTGACGCCAGTTGTCCCGGCCGTACTTCTGGGCACCCTTGTCCATGTGGTCAGCCCAGCGCTCCAACCCTTCGACGGGCAGCAGATCGAACCCGGGTCGGGAGATCAGGGCCGCCAGATCAGGGCGCGCGTACAGCAGACGAAGGGGCTCCGTGAGATCGGGCTTCCCTTCCTCGGTGTCGCGGACGAACCCGTTGGCGTACTCTTCCCGGACGCCGGAGTCCTTCACGACGAAGCCCTGTTCCCCGTTGGTCGGGGGCTCGAGAACCTGGAAACCGGCCTCACCGGGATGCGGCATCTCCGCCGGACCAGTGATCGTGGGTTCGGCCAACTTGTCCATCGGGAACGAGGCTTTGAACTGACGCTGGACGTAGGCCCATTCCCGGAAGTGCGATGACTTCTCTCCGCCCCGGTCGTTTTCCCGACGATCCCGGGCAACGTCTTCTCGGACGGCGTACTGCCAGCCGAACTGGTCGCTGAAGTACCAGTAGTCCCCTTCGTCGTCCCGGTACACGTGCTCCTTGGACGGCTCACGGGACCGTCCGGTAACCTGTGCCATCTTGACCTTCTTTCTTTCTGTCGATCGGGGCGAATGTCGCCGGGTGCCCAGTAGACCAGACACCCGGCGACACGTCAAGCGTTGGTTAGAACGGGACGTCCTCGGTGCCGGTCTCCTGGGCCAGCGGGTCCGAGTTGTCGGGCCTCTCGACCAGGACGACGTGGCGGCCGAACTCCTTGTTCTTCGGGTACTTCTGGCCGTTCTTCTTGGTCATCACCAACTCGACGAACTTGACGTGCAGGGTGTCACCCGGCTTGACGAAGCCCGGACGCTTGGTCACCTTGCGCACCGACTTCTGGATCTCCTCCTGGATGTGCCTCGGCTGACCTTCGCCCGGCTCCACCCAGTTGCCGACGAGGAAGGAGACCTGTTCGCCGGGGGCCGGGGCGTCACTCGGCTCGTCCACCGTGCCGCCGACGGCGTCCACCTCGTACACCAGTTCCCCGGTGATCAGGCGGTAGTCCCCATAGTCGCCGGACTGAATGTCGCCGATGTCCTCGACCAGGATGCCGAACCGGCTACCGGGCTTCGAACGGTCCGTGCGGATCGGGTTGCCGGACTGGGTGCCCTCGTCGTCTGCCAGCGGGTCATAGGTCATTCTGTTACCTCTTTCTCATCTCGTGAAATGTTGGACAGGTACGTCAACCAAGCGACGTCCTGGAGTTCGTCCGCCGGGGCCCCGAGTCGTTCAAGGGCGAAGTAATCCCGAGTAGCGAACATGGCGATTTCCTGGTGACGTTTGTCGATCCAGCACTTGCCCTCTTCCCACCGGATGACTTTCACCCCCAGAACCCCGGTCCCGGCAGTTCGAGGGTTCCGGCCTCCGGTTCCCCGATGAACGTGTCGCCGTCCTGGGTCCCACTGCGGTACGTGATGATCCGGGCATAGGCTTCCCGCCACACGTTCGCGTTGATCAGGCCGTCGTCGATCGGGACGAGTGCCCAACCGTCGGGGCGCATCCAGAGCACCTTGTGCACGTCGGACCGGGCCCACGGTGTGCGTTCGCCCGTGGTACAGTCCAGGATGAAATCGGCCCGGTCATACAGTTCGAGCTGAAGGGCGACGTCATGCTTCGGACCCTTGGCGTTCGTCTTGAAGTCCATCAGGCACGTCCGACCACTGGGGAAATGGCCGAAACAGTCGAACGACCCGCCGTACCCGAACTTGTCCGAACAGACGGTCAACTCGGTCTGGAGCACCGTGAACCCCGTGTCCTCCACGAAGTCGTCCCAGTGCCTCAGGCCCCAGTTCCTCGGATCCTCGGGCGGGTAGTACTCTGTGTAACGGCGACCATGCGCAGCGTCATCGATCGCCAGGTGCGCCGCCGTCCCGTCATCCCGGGCGACTTGCCACTTCGGCAAGGTGACCTGTTCGTCAAGCAACTCGGCCACCACGTCCGGTGCACGGGGCACTGTGGCGAACCGTTTCCGGTGCCGGGCCGCGTGCTCAGCGATGGCCTTCCGCTTGGCCTTCTCCAACCAGGGCAACGACTTGGAGCCCAGGATGGCCGACACCCCGGTCCATGTGGTGAACGGGTCCAGGGGATCCTTGTAGTGCCGGTCCCCGTTCCGGTCCTTCCATGTCCCCGGTCGGTCGATCTCTACGACGTCAGTCAACCTGACCTCCTTCCATACTTCCCCGGATTAGGGTACCACCGGGTGTCAACCCCAGGTCTCAGGACCGGGCGGACTGGTCGGGCCAGCGAAGGGTGTTCGCGTGCCTGATCACCCGATGCCCTGCGGGACGTTCCTCGTCGCCCAGCTTGCAGGCCTTCACGTCCACCCAGGCGTAGTGAGTCGACGCACGGGGGACGATCGAGACGACCCGGCGAAGATCCATCCCGTTGCCCTCGGACGGGGACCAGGCCACGATGTCGCCCTCTCGGACGATCTGGCCGCGTGCGTCGATGTACTGGGGCTCACTCATCGTCCGCCACCCGGACATCGCACGCCACGGGACGGGCAGCCTCGACGGCCGACTGAAGCCAGGCGGGCCACTGGTCGGACCGGTAGTAGGTCTTCGTGTGGTAGTCGCCCAGTGCGCCGGACTTCAGGATCCGGCCACCCCGGACCTCGACACTCTGGGGCTCAGCGTCCACCTCGTACGGGATGCTCCAGGTGACGTCGACCCGGGCAGGCTGGCACTCGAACTTCGAGCTTTCGTAGATCCGGAACGTCGTGCCGTCCATGTCGGCCAGGATGACCCGGACCGGCAACGTGCCACCACGGTCGATCTTGACTTCGGTGATCTCCATCAGGTTCCCTTCTCTTGTCCATCAGGTCTTCCCGGTATAGTGTCTCACCGGGTGTCAAGCCCCGGTGTCCGGGCCGGGTGGACACCTGATGGTAGGCTGGGCTGGGACCACTGACCACTGTTCAAGATCAAAGACGAAGGAGGTGGCCAGTGTCATTGGTGCATGACTACCTAGCGCAACGAGGTGTGACAGACCGTGATGTGATTGAGGCCCGGGGATACGAGGACACGGACCAAGGGATCAAGATCCCCCTGTACGCTGTGTCATCGGCGACCACGGACGGTGAGCCCTACGGCCACGAGGTCCGGCTGATCCCACCCAAGATCATCAAGGGCAAGGAGACCAAGTTCATCCGGCCCAAGGGTCAAGATCAACTAATGAGCGTGAACCCGATGTACTTCGAGCGACCCGCTGAGGGCCGGCCGTTGTGGATCGTGGAGGGGACGATCAGGGCGGACGCACTCCACCAACGGGGTGTCAGTTCCGTGCTGTCGTTGACCAGTTGTTGGGGTTGGCGGAACCAACGTCACGGGTCCGACCCGCAGTTGGACGAACTGGCCCTCAAGGGTCGAGAGGTCTGGCTGTGGCTGGACGGCGACGTGATGACCAAGCGGCTGGTCAACCTGGCCGGGCACAAACTGGCCGCCGTCCTGGAGAGCCGGGGCGCACTGGTCAGGTATGGCATCGTGCCCGAGGGCCTGGGACTCGACGACTGGTTGGCCCGGGGCAACGATGTGTCGTCGCTCCGGATGCTCCTGGTCGATGACCTCCCGCTGGTGGAGGACCCGGCTATGACCGAAGATCAGTTCCGCGAGGGGACCGAGTTGCCTCGGACCTCGGATGCCGCGTTGGCCCGGGACTGGCTGTCGCAGACCTCGGACGTGTGCCACGTGAACGGTGAGTGGTGGGCCCACGTCTCGGGCAAGTGGCAGCAGGCCCAGGGCGGAAGCAAGGCCCGGACACGGTTGCTCCCCTACCTCGAACGCCTGGGCGAACAGTTCCAGGAGATCGGCGACGCGTCCGACTCATCCCGTCAACGGGCGTTTGGGCGGAAGAAGAGGGAAGAACTGGAGTCCTCGACGAAGGGGACCTCGGTCCTGATGCAAGGGCTTGCAGTGGAGCAGGGCACCCGGCACGAGGACGACTTCGATCGGGACCCGTACCTCCTGAACCTGTCGAACGGGACGCTGAACCTCCGCACACGTGAGTTCTATTCACATCGACCGGAGGACATGCTGACGGGGATCAGTCCGACTGTATACGATCCGAACGCCAGTAGCCCCACGTGGCAACGGTTCCTGGACACCGCTCTGCCGGACAAGGAGGTGCAGGTCTACTTGCGCCGGATGCTCGGTGCGACGTTGGTCGGGGCGACCATGAGCCAGAGGGTCTTGGTGTTCAGCGGCCGGACGAGGGCGGGCAAGGGGACGGCCATCAGGGCACTGTTCGCCGTGTTGGGCCGGGACTACTCGGGTGAACTTCGCCGGGAGGTCATCATGAAATCCTCCCGGTCCAGCAGTGAGCACCAGACCCAGGTGATGTGGCTCAAGGGCCGTCGGTTGGCCTCGGTGAACGAGACGAACGAGGGTGAGGAGTTCGACGCTGCCAAGTTGAAGACGTTGTCCGGTGGCGACGAAATCTCAGCCCGGGGGATGTACCAAGATCAGACGGTGTTCAAGCCGACGCACAACCTGATCCTCAGCACGAACGCCCTACCGAACGTCGACAGTTCGGACCTGGCGCTCTGGGGTCGGCTCCGGGTGATCCCGTTCCGCCAGTCGTTCTTGGGCCAGGAGGACGAGTCTCTTGATGAACGTTTGCACATGGAAACGAGTGGGATCCTCAACTGGTTGCTCGATGGCCTGGAGGACTATGACAAGGTGAGGGAAGGTCAGGTTCCGGCGGACGTTCAGCGGGCCAAGTCGGACTGGCAAGAGGCAGGGGACAGTGTGGCCGCGTTCGCCAGTGACCTGTTGACCCAGCCTGCCCCAAAAGGCGGACGCCTCGGACGGGGCGACATGAGGGCCCGGTACGACGAGTGGTGTAAGCAGTCCGAGATTGAGCCAGTCGGGCCGAACACCGGGAAGTTCAAGACCGGACTGGAGGCGAAGGGGTTCGAAGAGCACCAGGCCAAGGCGAAGGAGGACGCCAAGCGCCCGAGGTACTGGACTCACCCGACGTGGTCCGACGGTGTGACGGAGGGTAACCGGGTTCAAGATCAGCACCGGACCGGAACCGGATCAGAACCGGATGCGGAACTGGGTCTGACCTGCACGGAACCGGATGAACTGGACGATCCCCAAACTTCGCGTATAGGGCCCGTTTCTGTCACGCTCCGTGAAACCCTCGCCATGATCAACAGTGGTAGGTCCCGAGTCGCCGGGGCAAATGTGCTCTGATCCGGTGCGTCCGGTTCCGTGCAGGTCAGGGCGTTTTCCATCCGGTTCCGGTCCGGTTCCACGTCCAGTTCCGTCCGGTTCCACCCTGTTCCAAGTGACCTGGGTCACATCCCCTGGGATCCGGGTTGACAGGTTGCGGGACGCCGCGTACTGTTCATCTTGTTCGACCAACCGCCCACACCGGGCAGACAGAAGGAGTAGATCGAAATGGCGAAGCTCAGCGGTCCGCAGTCCGTCGCACTGGTTGGCCTGTCGCTCCACGGCATGGCGCACGGTGCGAAGCCCAACACGATCGACAGCCTGGTCAACCGGGGTCTGATCGAGATCCAGGACGGCCTGTACGTCGTCAACGAGGACGGCCGTCAGGCGTACCGGGCCACCACGGGATCCGACCTCCCGGTTCCGGCCCCGGTCGTCGAGTTCCAGGAGGCCCTTGTCCCCGTCGTCGCCCCGGTGGAGTTCGACCCGGCGATCGAGGTCGGGGACCCCGAGGACGTGCGCCGTCCGTCCCACCACCTGGACCACGACCGCCAGGAGATCACGCACTGGAACCGCCCGTCGTCCGAGGTCCAGGCCGTCATCAAGGCCTACCGGAAGCGCGGTCTCACGGCCGACGAGATCGACCAGGAGTTGGACCGCTGGCACCTGAAGGCCAACCGGTCGGACCGCCGGGCGCAGAGGCACGCTCGCAAGGTGGCCAACCGTCTGGACATGCGACAGGCCAAGACCCCGAAGCGTCCGAAGAAGAACCGTCGGATCTCCCCGCCCGCCTTCGCCCTGAAGCACAACCGCCGGGCCACGGACCGTGCGTTCGCCGAAAACCGGGCGGACTGGATGGCCGAGAACGGCGTGCTCTGACCGTCTGCTCACTGGCCGCCCGGCACCGATGACCGGGCGGCCCCTGTTCCTCCTGAAGGGAAACGGTGTTATGGATATCGCGAAGACGGCCACCGTGTTGGCCGAGTTGCAGAACCTCGGGACGGCGGACAACGTGGCTCAGAGGCTCAGGGAGGCCGGCGTCAAGGGTCTCCAGGGTGCGAACTTCAGCTGCCCGATCACCCGGTACCTGGACCAGTCAGTGCCCGGCAACCGGCACTCGACGGCCGGGTCCTGGATCCGCCTGATGGACGCCTACCCGGGCGAGTCCCTGGGCGACCAGGACCACCGGTTCCCGTTGGCCGAGGGGTCGCCCGTCCGTGAGTTCGTCCGGCTGTTCGACGCCGGTCTGTTCTCCGATCTCGTGGAGGTGTGATCATGATGACTGCCGAGCAAGCCCTCCGCCAGTTCACCGCCGTTGATAGCCCGGACCTCGTGGCTGACGTCCTCCTGGACATGGGCATCACGGGCCGCCGTCGCCAGTACGACGCGTGCCCCGTGACCCAGTACCTCGAGAGGTTCTGTGGGCCGGGCTGGAAAGCCAGTCCCCTGGTCGTCTGGAACCAGGACAACGGGGCACCTCCGACCCGTCTCCCGAGGGTCGTCGGCCAGTTCATCGCAGGGTTCGACCACGGCGACTACCCCATGTTGGAAGGGTGAACACGATGAGTGACGAAGTGAATGCGCAGCGTAAGGCTGCCACGGAGCACGCCCTCGATGGCCTGGTGGACGGGGCCAAGACGACGGCCGACGTTGCCCGGAGGATCGGCGCACTGGGGATCAAGGCGGTCCCGGGCGACTCCTGCCAGTGCGCCGTAGCCTTGTACCTGGACAAGGTGACCGGCAACCCGTGGCACATCGTCGGGGCCCAGACAGTCGAGATCGGGACGGCCATCACCGTGGCGACCCCGGACCTCGTCGGCCAGTTCGTCAAGGAGTTCGACCAGGTGAAGTTCCCGGAACTTGTCCGCACCGGTTCGTACCTCCTTCCCCCATCCGTGTGAATCCCCGCCACGGGGTTGACAGGTTGCGGGAACTCGGGTAATGTTTGTCTTGTCAGACCAACACGGAAACAAGGAGTCGAGAACATGGCGAAGGATCCCCGTGAAGAGGAGAACCAGGCCGCGAAGGACCAGGAGAACCTGAACAGGTGGCTGAACTCCAAGAAGGTCCAGGACGAGATCGACCGGGTGGCCCGTGAGCTGAAGGCCCAGAACGACGCCATCGAGGCCAAGAAGAAGGCGGAAGAGGACGGGAAGAAATAGCCGGACCCCGGCCGCCTGATCACCAGGCGGCCGGGCCCTCGAAGGGACGAAGATCATGATACCGTTGGAAGGGAACGTGTGCGCCCTCTGCGGGAAGCCGATCCCCAAGGGTCAAGTCATGTGCTCGGACTGTGCCAAGAAGTGAGGGGATAGTTAGCATGGGTAAGCAGATGGACTATTGCGGGATCTGCAAGATGGCGGTGAACGATATCGCCCGGCACAACCAGGTGGTGCACCCTCCGCCCCCGCCACCCGAGAACCTGGTGCCCTGGGAAGATCGGGCTGACCGTTAACCCATTCGAGTGACACGTGCCCCGGCGACTTGACAATCGGGCCGCCGGGGCATAGTGTTGTCCTTACAAGAGCAAGACAGAAACACAGAAACCAGGGAGTCCCAATGCTGATCATCCACGTCCGGAAGAACGAGTTCTCCAGGGTCACGCGGAACTCCTACACGGGTGACGGTCACGGCCCCCTGGCCCTCAAGGCGGCCAAGGCGCACCGGGTGGCCGGGTACCAGGTGGCCTGCACCGTCGAGCGGCTGGACACCCCGGCGGACGACTGGGCCACCCCGAACGCCCAGGACTGGAACTAGGAAATCGGGTGGCCGGGTGTTGACTCCCCCGGCCACCCGTGGTACGGTTATCTCACACCACGACAACGGGAGACAAGATGTACCGGATGAAGTTCGAGGACCACGGCGGATCGTTCCACTTGCTCACGGACTACGGCTCCGGCTACCGGATCTCGGCCACCTTCGCCACGGGTAGCCGGGCCGCGTACCCCGAGGCCATTCGGCAGGGACGACGTGAGGCCCTGGACCGTGTCGCCCGGTTCGCCCTGGACTTCTACAACCAGTTCGGCACGTCGCCCGGCGTCCGGTTCGAGGGCTTCCCCGCCGAGTGAGCTAGGTCACAGGCCGCCAGGTGTTGACTTCCCTGGCGGCCCGGGGTAGTGTTGTCCTTACAAGAGCAAGACAGGGAAACGGACCAGGGAGTAGACATGATCATCGCAACCACCACCAAGGCCAACGCGAAGACCGTCCACCTGGCTCACGACTCCTTCTCCATGCCGACCCTCTGCGGTCAGTCCCCCTCGAACAGTGAGCTGACCTTCGAGCCGTCGGACCGCCCGGCCACCTGCAAGCGTTGCATCAAGTCCAACGAGGCCGAGACCACCAAGTGGTAGCTGCCCCATCTTCGGGCGGCCCGGTGACTTGACTCCTGGGCCGCCCGTTGCTAGACTTCCGGTACAACCTCAATCAAGGAAAAGAGACGATCATGGCGGACTTCCCGAACGACACGACGGCGAGTGACTGGGCCGACTACCTCTACTTCGCCTGGCAGCGTGGCACCCTGAAGTCGGCCAGCCTGACCGTCCGGTCCATCGTGAAGGACCAGACCAACTTGGTCGCGATCGACGCCGTCCTGAAGGACCGTCTCCGGGGAACGGCGGCCGGCCGTCAGTGCCTCGTCCCGGCCGGAGACCTGACCCGCCAGTTCAACTACCTCCTGGACCCCGACGCCCCGATCGTCCGTCGGGATGTCCCGTTCGGTGGACGAGGCTGACAGAGGGCCGGGCCACCTATTGACTGGGTGACCCGGCCCATGGTACGCTTGCCCAAAGGCTTTCTGATTCCTGAGGAGTTCGTCATGTTCAAGGTCAACAACAAGGTTGCCACGGATCGGCGTCCGGACCGCATGGGCACTGTGCTCGAAGTGTCGACCGCCAGGGTGCCGGAGTACCGGGTTCGCTGGGATCAGGGCCCACAGTGGGGCTGGTACCCCGAGGCGTCGTTGATCGAGTGGGATGGGGACCGGTACGGGATGGCCGACACGGACGGCTACGGGAACGGCATTTGACAGGTCGCCCGGCCGCAAACGGCAAAATGCCCCGCAACCCGATGGCCTGAGGGCCTGGGTTGCGGGGCATCTGTGCGTTCGGGGTCAGACGTTCGGGTTGAGGGACGCGCTGTCTTCGTTGCCGATCTTGAAGGCGGCCAGGGCCTTCAGGGCAGCGGCCAGAGCGGCGGACCCGGCGGCCACACCGACGGCGGCCCAGGAGTCCAGGGAGACGAGGCCGAATCCAGCAGCGGTCACGACACCGAGAGCAGCCTCAGCGGCTGTCGAGACGATTCGTTCGATGGCATCCCGAGTACGGATGGAAAGACTCATGAGTGATTACCTCTTCCTTGTTCGCGCAAAGACTGAATCTCAGTCAGTGCATTGGAAAGCTGAATGGACATCTGTTCCATTTGACCACGCAATGAACGGATCTCCGAATGGGCCGTTGTCAGGTCCTCCCGGAGGGACTTACTCATCTGCTCACTGATGGTCAATTGGTCCGACAGACTCTTGGACCGGGCCTCTTCAGCCTGGACCCGTTCGTGCAGTCGGACCGTTTCGGCAGGGGTCAGGCTCAAGAGCTTGGTCAGTTCGTCCACCTCTTGAGCCCGGCCCTCCCGGCGGGATTTGACCCTGTCTGCCTTGGGCTGGACGAAGTAGGCAAGGCTTGCCTTAGCCACGACGCCGATCCCCAGGAGGCCGCCGACCTGACTGACGTAGCCCAGGATCTCGGTAAACGCCATCAGGTCACCCTCTTTCTTTACGACGGGGTCTGAGCTGGATCGCCCGGACCGCGCACGCCAGGGTCAGGATCACCAGGAGCAGGGTAGTGGTGACCGAGGTCCCGAGGGCCCAGAGCGCCAGGCCGTAGATCCCCCAGGCGGACATGATCGAAATCAGGCCGCCGGTCCACAGTCCTCGACCGGCCGCCGTGTCGCCTCGACCGAGGGTGAACAGGATGCCGAACAGGGAGCACAGGCCCCCGAGGAACAGGAGCAGGAAGTAGACCGTCGCATTGCTGCCCCAGACGGCCGTCAGGGTCGCGTTGGGCTCTCCCTGCCCGTACACCCCGGCGGCCCCGATGACCGTCGCAGCGGCCACCACGGCGGCCTCAAACGGGTTCACCTTGCGCCACATGATCAGGGCCCAATCCGCTTGATCAACATGTAGCTGATCTGGTCCGTCGTGTTGGCGAACGTGGTCGTCGTCGCACTGGAGTTGCCCCACAGTTCGATGTAGTCCGTCGTCCCGTTCATCTGGAACGTGCACGGGTTCGCCATGCACACGTTGGCCACGCTGCCCTGGCTTTGGGCGAACAGGATCCCGTACGACCCGCGCAACGAGACGGCCCCGTTCTTCCGGAACTGTGCGGTCACGGCGGTCCCGGAGGTCAGGGCGTTGTCGACCGCGACGGCCCCGTGGCACTCGTACTCCCCGGCGACGTTCGGCGTGTACCGGGACGTCAGGGAACTGGTCGAGTGGCCGTTGATATTGTCCTGGTCCTCGGCCGTCATGGTGATCGCGACCGGGGTGTTGGCCGTGATCGTCTGGGTCGCGCCGTTGACCTGGCGTGCGGAGAGGCGGGGGACGACGGCGACCCCGGCGGCCTCCAGAACGGCGACCCTCGCACGGAGGTCCGTCGTCTGGGCCGTCACGGTCCCCGTCGTCACGTTCGTCGTGTTGTCGACCCCGGCACCCAGTCGGTCCGACAATCGCTGATTGCCGATGCCCACTGCACCGCTGGTGTTGGTCGTCACACCCTCGACCACGGCGACCCTCGCACGGAGGTCCGTGGTCTGGGCCGTCACGGTGCCCGTGGTGACGTTGGCCGTGTTCGTGACACCCGCGCCCAGTCGGTCCGACAATCGCTGGTTGCCGATCCCGACTGTGCCGCTGGTGTTCGTGGTCGTGGCTTCCACGGTGTCCAGGGCAACGGACTCACCGTTGATCCCGTTCACCAATTCGTTCCAGGCCGCCGCAGTGACCAGGAATCCCGTCAGACGGGTGACAATGGAAAGGGCCATTTTCGGTGACCGCCTTTCAGGTTAGGACAGGTAGGTGTTCTCGCCCAGTTCGCTGAATTCCGAAATACCAAGGAGCCAAGACCCCGGGGTCACGGTGAGGCGAATGGACAGGACTTGCGTGTATCCCTCGGACGGGGACCAGGAATCGGACCGGCCGATGACCTGGGCCAGGACGACGTCAATCCCGCCGTCCGGGTCCTTCAGTTCCAACATGTCGTACACCTCGCGCCTCGGGTCACCAGGCACCGTGACGTCGTCCGCCCGGGGGATGTTCCGGGACGCACGGGTCAAGAGGCTCTGGACCGTCGGGGCCAAGGTCCACGAACTCGAATGGAACTGCGACCGAGGCAACGAGAGGGACTTATCCCCCGGGCCCAACGAACGTCGAGTCACGTTGTCCAAGCGGTTGTACATCCCGGGGACCAACAGGGCACCTTGGTTCGGAGGTTCCGTCCCATCGTTGCCCATTGCCAGGAACACCTTCTGGGTGTGCGCGTTCTCGATCCGCAGACCGAATGCTGTCTGACCCAGGCCGATCGGGACCACGGCGGCAAACGTCGACAACGTGGTAATCGGACTCTCGTTTCCCGCGTACCCGTCTTCCTGGGTCGCCATGAATCCGGAGTAGCCCCACCGTTCTTTCCCGCCGTCTTCCGCGTACGAATGGCCGCCACCCGCACCGACCGTCCCCGGAGCGACGTTCAGGTACCAGTGCCTCGACGAACTGATGAACAGGTCGTTTGCCGGCACGGTGTAGTTGATATTCGAACTGGCGTTGCAACGGAATTGCCACGGGTCCGTGCAATCGAACACCACACCGAAGGCGGCCTGACCCCGCTGCTCATCGTACAAGATCGTCTTGCGCACGTTGTCCGATGCGCTGGTCAACGAGATCCCTTGGAGCTGGTCCCCGTCGATCTCTTGGCGCGGATCCAGGAGGCGATTCTCCAGGCCTTCGAGAACCTGTTGCGGGATGATCCGGAGGCCACCGTAGTTGTCGATCCACATGGCCATCTGGAACGCCGTCGCCATCTCGACCAACAGGCCCCAGGCATCCACGTCCGTCCGGGCCGGAATGTACGTGACCCGAGGCATCGAGCCACCCAATTCCCGGGAACCCGAGAACGTGGTGAAGTCCGACTCACACATCTTCGCCCCGTCAAACCCACCGTTCACAATCGCAAAGTCCTTTCGACCGTACGACGTGTTCGACCAGGTCCGAATCCGGTCGCCCGTGGAGATGATCCCGGTCCGCCAGACCTCGGCATCCTGCCAACCGCTACCGCCACCTCGTGCCCAGACTCGAGCCAACGGGAGGTAGAGATCCAGGCCAGGGTCAAGGCGCGGGTAGGTGGACAGAGAGCCAGAGGAACTGGTGGTCTGGAGGACGTTGTTGTACCAGATCCGACTGTTCGCCGGATTCTGGAAGTCGACCTCCCACGACACATAGACGAACGTGTCCTTTGCCGTCGGCGTGGCCACGGTCAGGGTCCGACTCACGGGCGTGCTGACCAAGTCGTCATCCTTGATCATGAGGGTCGTCGATCCAGATCCGACGTGTAGACGAATCATCGCACTCTCGGTCTCCGTACTGGTGCCCGTGATTCCGGGACCAGAAAAGAAGATGTCCTGACGAATGAATCCGCCCGAGTCCGTGGAAGGGAAGACGACCCACAGTCCGCCATTCATATAGCGAGGGTCGATGTTCGGGTGGATCTCAACCGTCGTTCCGGACTGCGAGTAGGAATCGAACAGGTCACTGGATGATCCGGATCCCTGAGTGGTCCGGTGGTACGGGGTGCCGGGCATTCCGGGGCCGCCGTATGCCGTGATCGTCCGGTTGAAGTTCGGGTATTCCCAGTTCCCGGGGTAGACGTACTGGCTGATTCCCTGGCTCATGTACGAGTGGCAACTGTCCGCCGACCCGAGTGCGCCGATCTCCGGAATCAGGCCACCGTATCCACTGCTGGACCAGATGCACCCGTCACGAGGATCCGGACCGGGCATTGCCTGGCACTGGCGAAGGACGTTCTGGAAGAGGTAGGCCGCCGTCAGGGGCGCGTTCTCCATGCGATCTTCGTCCGGGATGTCCCACCCACTGATGTGCGGGAGGGACCGCTTGACGTTGGTGATCCGGGCCCACCGGGGAAGGGTGACCTTGCGGCCCAGAAGGTGCAGGTTGTTCTTGGCCACGATGGTCACCGTGCCCTGCACCCGGTCCACGGTGTAGGAGTCGATCCAGCCAGTGAACCGCCGGGTCTCCGTGCGACCGGCCTCCGTTTCCGTCTGGTTGACGAGGCGCACAGCGGCACCCTCCAACGTCAAGCCGTGGTACGGGCTGTTCCGGTTCCACGGGCTGAACAGTCGCCAGAGCGGTTCCTCACCCTGAACCGACAGATCGTAGTAGGTCCCGGAGAAGGTGGCCGTTAGCACGGTGCTGCTGTACGTCGGCCGCCCGG
>Ga0157297_10000071_pt1 | contig 15540 bp, 20 predicted proteins | sample NitcycUS028104C2_FD_108380 | JGI IMG/M metagenome (GOLD analysis project Ga0157297, IMG submission 108380) | Soil microbial communities from Arlington Agricultural Research Station in Wisconsin, USA - Nitrogen cycling UWRJ-S028-104C-2 | ecosystem: Environmental > Terrestrial > Soil >...
GGGGTCGACCGCTGGCATCGCGACCTCGGCCGGAGAGCTAGAGATTGCCATCGCGCTGTTTGGTTCGGCAGCGGGCGTGGCGACCGGCGCGGGCGAGCTCAGCGGCGACGTGCCGCTGGCGGGGTCCGCGGCAGGCACGGCCACGAGCAGCGGCAACATCATTCGCCAGCTCGCGTTGGTCGGCTCAGCGGATGGGGCCGCCGAGACAGACGGCATCCTCTCCTCGGAGGGCGAAGTCGTCCTTCAGGGCAGCACGGCTGGCACCGCAACTGCCTCGGGCGTCGCGCAGATCGCTATCGCGCTGTCGGGCTCGGCAACATCGGTCGCGACGGCGGATGCTGTCCTCAGCGGCGACGTGCCGCTGGCGGGGTCCAGCGCGGGCTCAGCGTCGACCAGCTCGGCACTGAGTCTCGACATCGTGCTGTCGGGTACGGCCGCAGGAACAGCCACGTCGCAGGGCGCGCTGGCACTGGACATCGCGCTGGTGGGTTCGGCCGCAGGGGCGGCCACGACATCCGGAGCGCTGGCGGGCTCGGTGGGCCTCGCTGGAACTGCCGCTGGGTCGGCGACGACCAGCGGCGTATTGAACACGGGGGAGCCGCTCACACCGCTCGAGGCCATCTACCTTGATCTGGTGCCGACGCTGACGTACGCCGCCCTGACAGCAGGACATGAGACGGTCGCCGAGCTCGAGAGATCAGCGACCTACGCGCAGGTTACGAGGTCTCCTGATGGCTGAGGTCTTCTACATCAAGAAGGGTGACTCGGCTCCGCCCGTCGAGGCCACGCTGAGGAAGGCGGATCGTAGTGCGATCGACCTGACCGACGCGACTAGCGTCAACTTCCAGATGGGCGAGATAGACAGCCCAGCGGAGATCGTCGACCCACCGACCTCCGGGCAGGTTCGGTATGACTGGGGCGCCAGCGAGACCGATGCTCCCGGGGTCTACAGTGCCGAGTTCAAGATCACATGGGGCGATGGACGCGAGCAGACTGTCCCCAGTCGCGGCTACATCCGGGTCTACATCACCGAGGACGTCGAGGAATGACTGAGCTGAACCCCCCGGTCAAGCTCCCGTTTCGTGACGGGGAACGCTGGGTCCCCGCCCACCTCGCCGACATGATGGGAGACCTCGAGACCTACAAGCTGACCTACGAGCAGGCTCGCAAGGAGGCCAACTCCAAGCTCACGCGCGATGTCGTGGGCGGCGCCTTCGACGACATCATCACCGATCACTTCAGGGTGCGGAGGTAGGCATGGCAGGAGCCATCGAATCGCTGCTGCTGCGGGGCCTGCGGGCGACCCCGAAGAGGGACCCCGACATGGCTGTCGGCGCCGCGTTCCCCGAGAGCAAGGCGATCGGCAAGAGCAACCCCCAGATGCTTCGCAACTGGGCCGCCAACTCGGAGTTCATCCGCACCGCCAACGACATCCGCATGGGCCAGCTCGCCGCGGCCGAGTGGGACATCGTGCCCGCCGACCCGGCCAAGCAGGTTCCCAAGCGACTTCAGCAGCAGCTCCGCAAGCTGTTCCGCACGCCCAACCCGCGTGACGAGGGCTGGGAGCCATTCATCAAGATGGTCGTTGAGGATGTCCTCAACCTCGACGCCGGATCGATCGAGAAGATCCGCAGCCCGCGCGGCGAGATCAAGGAGCTGTGGCCGATCGACGGCGCTCGGGTCAAGGTCAATCGCTTCTGGGACGGCGACCCGCTTGAGCCACGCTACTACTGGATGGCCCCGAACCTGATCGAGGAGCTGGCTCGCTACTCGAACAACGAGCTGACCTACATCATGCAGCGTCCCGGCACGCACCGGGCGGTGGGCCTCTCCAACCTCGAGGTCCTGAAGCGCTCGATCGAGGCCGAGCTGTGGGGCCACGACTACAACTCGCGGCAGGTCACCACCGCTGCGGGCGACGGCATCTTCGACCTCGGTGAGACGGCGCGGCCTGAGCAGGTCGACAAGTTCCAGCGCTACTTCCTCGCCGAGGTGGCGGGCCGCGGCGCGACCGCCTTCTGGGGCGGAACCAAGGGCGCGAAGTGGATCCCGTTCCGCAACAACCAGCGCGACATGCAGTTCATGGAGTGGCTGGAGTACCTCGCCAAGAAGATCGCTGGCGTCTACCAGCTCTTCCCGTCTGACCTTGGCTTCGGCGAGAGCGTGAACAAGGCCACCGCGCAGGTGCAGGACCAGCAGGGCGAGGACCGCGGTGCGCGGCCTCTGATGAAGCTGGTGGCCGGTCACCTGACACGCGAGGTCGTGTGGGATCCCTTCTGGGGCGGTCAGGACAACAACCTCGCCTTCACCTTCACCCGCCTGAACCTCAAGGAGACGCTCCAGCACGCCCAGATCGAGGAGATTCAGGTCGGCAAGGTCGCCACCGAGGCGGTGAACGAGATCCGCATGAGCAAGGGTCTCAAGCCGCTCGAAGGCGATCACTTCAACTGGCCGATGGCGCAGTCGTCGGTCGGGTTCGTTTCCCTGCGCGACGTGCCAACTGCGCGCGAGGTCATGGATTCCAAGACCCCGAAGCCGCCCGCTGGCGGCGGCCCGGAGTCCACACCTCCCACCGATGAAGGAGAGGACGAGGATGTACGAGAAGCTGGCGCTGATCGAAGCTCTGAAGTCGACGACCGCTAGTCTGTCGATGACGGACGAGGAGATCGCATTCCTCGCTGAGGAGATGGTGGAATCGCTGCACGAGCAGACCTATCGGTTGGTCTCGTTCGGCATCTCCGTGGATGACTAGGCGCGGGCTCCGCGTCTTCATCATCAGCGAGGGGGATGACATCGGTGGAGTCGCTATTGCGATTCAGCGCGCCTTCGAGAAACACGCCCCGAACTGGACCGTTCGTTCTATGCGGGGCAGCAATAACTACATCGACTACCCGGTTGACCTGAGCTGGGACCCGGCGCAGTTCCATGAGATGTGGGCGTGGGCGGACGTCGTTCACGCCATGGAGCGGACGATGAACCTGACCGGGCTGTACAACCCGCCCGGGAAGCCAGTCCTGCTCCATCACCACGGCCAGATCTACCGCTGGAACACGGACGCCATGAACGCGCTGTCCGATGCTCACAACCTCGTCACCATCTGCTCGACGATCGACATGGAGGCGCTCAGCCCGCGAACCAAGTGGCTGCCGAATCCTGTCGACCTCGATTACATGCAGGCGCTCAGGGCGCAGTATCGGCCAGATCCGTTCCGATCGACACTGCGCTTCGTTCACTCGCCGACTGCGTTCCGCAAGGAGAAGGGCACCGACCAGTGGCAGGCTGCGGTCAAGGCAGTGGGCGGGGAGCTGAAGCTGACCGAGGGCAAGTCGTGGGCGCAGGCGCTCGCGGCCAAGGCAACCGGCGACGTGCATCTCGACCAGCTCTTCCACTGCTACGGCAACTCGGGTCTCGAGGCGATGGGCATGGGTCTGCCGGTCGTCTCGGGTGGCTTCGCCGAGATCGAGGCCGCGATCACCAAGAAGATCGGCTACCTGCCCTACCAGCCTGCGATGGGGATGGTCGTCGACGCGGTACGCGAGATGCTAGAGCCGACCATCAGGAAGCAGGTTGCGGACGCTGGCTGGCAGTACATCAACGACTACCACGCGCAGGAGAAGGTCGTCGCGAGGCTGAAGCGCTTCTACACTGAGGCGCGCGATCGGTACGATCCGACAGAGGGTCCGTGGTAATGGCCGACTTCAAGATGGTCGACATCTCGCTGTCAGAGGCGACAGCGTTGACCGAGATCTCCTATCCGAACCCCACCCCGCATCCAGACGTGACCCTGTTGATCGTGGCGTACAACGAGGAGGAGCGGATCGGGCACCTGCTCGACACGCTCAAGCCGTACTTCGACCACACCGTCGTCTGCGTGCAGGAGTCGACCGATAAGACCCTCGAGATCGTGCGCGGCCGGATGACCCGGCCGGGAGACACGATCCTGACCGACGCCCACTGGGGCCATGGCGACAAGAGCTTCCCGCGCATGGTGGGAGCGTCGATGACGCGCTGGTGCTTCGTGGTCTCGTGCGACGAGATGCCGAACGCCGAGCTGCTGGACTCGATCTCCACTGCGATCGCGGTGGCCGAGAGCGATCTGCTGCACAACGAGGCGATCTGGGTCCCGTTCCGGTCGTGGATCGACGACATCGAGATCGAGGCCGACCATGGTCACCTGCGGCTCTTCCGCCGTTCGGTGGGCTGGCCCGAGACATTGCATTCGCGGCCCATGACGCAGAAGGCGATCTGGTGGCCGCATGGCTGTATCGAACACCGACGCTCGCTCGACGAGATGATGATCGATTACCTGAACTACTTCGAGCGTGGGCGAGGCCACATCGGCTGGGAGACTCACAACCGCGCCCAGATGAACGATGCGTGCGCCTTCGTGGCTGGCGTGAAGGGCTGGGCCTACGTGATGTCGTTCCCGTGGTGGGAGCGGGTACAGGAGATCACGGGGCTCGCGCCCCTTGCAGTGGCAGGAGGTATGGAACATGCCAGCAGACCATAAGCATCGATGGACAGGCTTCAGCGAGGGGGGCCGTAGGGTCTCTCGTTGCGTGGTCTGTCTGAAGTACGAGACGAAGGAGGACGCAGATGGCGGCATCGTCCCGCAGCCAGAGCCGGTCGAGCTCGGCGGCACAGGGTTCGCGCGCGCGGAAGACAACGCGCCAGTCGAAGACCCCAGCGGAGCCGACGACAAGCCCAGCAAGAAGTGAGGCGGAGCCGGTCACGGCCCCGAAGACAAACCCCACGGCCGAGACGGGGGCGGAGGGCACGATCAGCCTCTCCGAGCCCTTGTCGGTCGGCACCCAGATCATCGTGACGGCGCGGGGCCTCGAGCCCAGCCACGTCGCGATCGCTGAGATCGAGGCTCCGGAGGGACCCACGACTCAGCGTCTCAAGACCGACCCGACCGGCCTTGTTCAGGTCTTCCTCCACGGGCCGCGGGCGGGGGACCATAAGGTCTCGGTGAAGGCCGGGGCCTCTCACGCGGCCATCAGCTTCGAGGTGAAGTGATGCCGGTTTCAGGTCCGGAAGACAAGGATCCGAAGAACCCAGCGCAGGGCTCGGATGAGGAGGGGGCGGAGGACACCGTGGGCGTCGGAGTCGACGTCAACGAGGCAACGCTCAGCGAAGAGGACACGCTGAACGGACCAGAGGCTCTGGCGGAGACCCGCGAGCGCCACAAGGAGATGGCCGAGGAAGACGAGGCCGAAAGGAGCTGACATGACGCTGGCGATCAATCCAGCCGAGCCACGCGCCACGATCGACGCTTGCCACGTCGTTCTCACTGGCGCACCAGATCGACGGGACCCGGACGGGACGGGGGGCACGTTCGAGTACTTCGTCGAGGCCACGGCGCCCGAGTGGGATGGAAAGCCACTCCGATCTCACATCTTCAACACGTCCGAGGATCATGAGCACCGTCCGTTCGACGGACTCATCTTCCCGGTGGCCGGGACATGGACCCTCGAGCTGATCGACACGTCCGATGACAGCGTCGACCAGTCGTTGCAGGTGACGGTCGTCTAGGCGAAACCCTTGTCGGGTTCGCTACGAACCTGCTAGAGTGCCGCCAAACCAGACCTGACCCGGCCGAACGGCGGCTATCCGTGTCTATTCGGATAGCCGTCCCCGCTGAACAGAGCGAAACGACCCGGATGGCTGCCAATCAAGCCTCCGGGTCGTCCCGTGTCTCGCCACCTCTGGAAGCAGGATTCCTGCCAAACCATCAGCCCGTTTGCGGCGTGGAGGTACTCGTTGACCAAGGTGCTGTGGATCGCCGATGGCGGTTCGACGACCGGGTTCGCCCGCGTCACCCATGCGATCGGCGAACGTCTTGTGACCAAGTACGACCACGAGATTCACGTCATCGCCACCAACTACCGGGGCGACCCGTACCCCAGCGTCAAGAACCAGACTCCGCTCGCGCTCTACGTTCCGAACATCAACGTCCAGACGGACGTATACGGGATGTCGCGCTTCATGGAGCTGCTGGACAAGGTGAAGCCCGAAGTGGTGGTCATGGTCAACGACCCGCAGGTCGCCATGCGCCAGCTCTTCGAGAACAGGTACGACCCGGATCAGATCCTCCAGCAGGGATTCCCGATCATCCTGTACCAGCCGGTCGACGGGTACGACCTGCCGAAGACCTACGACGTGCTCGCACAGCGCACCAACCGGGTCGCGATGAGCAAGTTCGGGCTGGAGGCCATGCCCGACGCCAAGCTCGTCTACCACGGCGTCGACACTGACGACTTCTGGCCCGTCTCAAGCCAGCGGCCGATCACCCTCAGCACCGGCTTCGTCGCCAAGACCAAGGCGGATTGCAGGCAGGGCATCGGCCTGCCGCGCGACGTGTTCGTGGTCGGCCGTGTCGACTCCAACACTGGACGCAAGGACTTCGGGGCCTCGTGGAAGGCGCTGCTGCCGGTGATGAAACGGCACACCGATGTCGTTGCCTACTTCCACTGCAAGGCCAAGAACGCCCGGACGGGGATCGACCTCCCCGCCATGGTGTCACGCGACACCGAAACCGAAGAGCGATTCCGCTGGCCGGGAGAGATGGATCCAGTCCACGGCTACAGCCAGCAGGACCTCAACGCCGTCTACAACTCGTTCGACGTCTTCCTCTCGAACTCGAGAGGGGAGGGCTTCGGGCTCACCATCGCCGAGGCACTCGCCTGCGGCGTCCCAGTCATCGCCCAGAACGCCTCCTCGATCCCCGAGGTAGTCGGACCCGGTGGCGAGCTGATCGATCCGGAACGAGCCATCACCGTGCCATTCGGGCACGACCAGATGCTCTCGAATGTCGGGGCCTTCAGTGAGGCCATCGAGCACGCCTACAGCTCCCGCGGCTGGCGCCGCGAGAAGGGTCGTGCCGGAAGGGAACACGTCACGTCGTCGTTCAAGTGGGACGCCGCGGCCGACTCCTTCCATGACTACATCACCGGCCTCGCGGCCGGAGCGGAGGTAGAGACTCATGGGCAAGCAGGCGCAGCCGAATCTGGCTGATCTCGCCGAGCCGGTCGTTCTCCAGACAGGGACCCTGCGGGGCACCGTCCTCGAGACGCGCGACGCCGACTTCAAGATCTTCACGAAGGGGATGGAGATCGAGAAGTCCGCCACGTCCGGCGATGGCAAGACCCGGATCAAGTGCATCGCCAGCTCCTCGATCGTGGACCGCCACGGCGACACGATCACCGAGGAGTGCATCCGCGGAATGGCGAAGCAGGCCGTTGGCCTGACGATCTTCCGCAACCACACGTACTCGGTGCCGGACGACGTGTTCGGGTTCGTCGAGTCGGCCAAGACCCGCAAGATGACCGTGGCCGAGGCGAAGGACAAGGGACTCATCCCGGACCACATCGCCTCCACGGGGACCCGCGACGAGGTTGCGTTCCTCGAGCTCGGCATCGTCGTCGACGACTCGAACGAGAAGTCGAACCAGACGATCGCCTCGCTGGAGAACGGGGTCACTCTCGGCATCTCGATCGGCGCGATGATCCTCGACTACGAGGAGGCCGACACCGAGACCGATAGCTGGTTCCCGCCGCTCATCATCAATCAGGTCGACCTCATGGAGGCCAGCGTGGTTGGCATCCCGGCCAACCCGCTGAGCTGGGTCGAGGGCGCCACCAAGGCGATCGCGATCCAGAAGGGCCTGATCGGCGAGCGCTCGACGCGCGAGGACCTGTACAAGGCCATCGCCCGCCAGAAGGACGAGGAGAAGCCGTCCGGCGCGAAGGACGACAACAAGGCCGAGACGGTCGACCCCGACAACGTCCCCGCGGGAGAGGACATGCCGGACGCCGAGGAGGAGGGCGCCGACGAGGTCGGCGAAGACACTCCTGCCGCGGCCGACAAGGCAGCCGAGCCGGTCGAGCCGAACCACACGCAGGATGACCCGGCTGCGATCGTCAACTACTGGCGCCACGTCATCCACGACGGACCTTCTGACGAAGAGGAGCCCGTCGAGCCCCCGACCCCGGGCGAGCTGAAGGTGCTCGTCCGTGATGCGCTGCTGGCGTACAAGAACGCCTATCCCTCCGACGAGGAGATGGACGAGGTCATGGACGCCATCAATGAAGATCGGCCTCTCGAGGCCGACACCGATCCGAATGCGGATGCTGACTCCACCGAGGAGTCAGACGCAGACACCGACGCGCAGGAAGCCCCCGAGGGGAGCGACCCTGAGACCGCGGAGGGAACCGACTCTGGAACCGAGAAGCAGGCCAAGGCCGAGCTCCAGAAGCTCGTCGACGCGGGTGCCGTGTCGACGCTGAAGGACGCGACCGAGCTGCTGGGGCAGACGCTCTCGCAGCTCATCGAGGTGACGCTGCGTGCCGAAGCTCTCGAGGCCGAGAATGCCGAGTTCCGGAGCCGACTCTTGACTGCTGACGAGCGTATCTCTGAAGCGGTCGCCTTCGTCAACAAGGTGATGGATCTGCCGCTCATCAGGAAGTCGGCAGTGCGCGCTGAAGGCACGACCCTCAGCTCCCGCCTGCACGAGACCTATGGCGACGTCCTGAACCTCACAGGAAAGGGAAGCTCCTGATGCCAGTGATGCCGCAGGAGATCGCCGAGGCCATTGAGCTGATCGACGGCTACAAGGCCCAGTTGGAGGCGCTCAATGCGTCGCCCAACACGGCGGCTCTCGCGCAGGGACCGGGCGAAGGCTCGATCAACCCTGCCATCGCGCGCGGACTCATCTCGGTCGACGACCACGTCGATCTGATGCGTGAGCTCCGCAAGCTGGACGAGCGTCAGCTTCACGCGGCCTTCTACAAGCAGGCCGCGAAGAAGAACATGGGCGTGCCCGTGGATCTCTGGATGGCAGCGGGCGGCAGCGCGGTCTTCGAGGCCGTCAGCCGCGATCCGAGTCTCCAGAAGATGCTGGACAGCTCGAACGGTTCGGCTCTGATCCGACAGGATCTCGAGCCGATCATGTACGAGCTGTTCGTGCGCACGTTCCCGGCGTTCGACCGCTTTGACAAGGAGCCCGCGAACGGGCTCGTCCACACCTTCACGCAGAACACCGACTACGGCGAGGCCGAGTTCATGTCCGAACTCGGCACGGTCACGGACGACCGGGGAACCTACGTCCGCGACACGACCAACATCGCGGTCATCGCCACTCGGCGCGGCGTGAGCCTGAAGAACCAGTTCGCCGCACTCCAGTCCGGCAGCGGGTTCAACCCGGAGCGCAGCGAGCTCCGCAATGGCCTGATCTCCGTCCGGGCGAAGATGCAGCGGACGATCTTTCAGGGCAACGCCGAGAACACCGCGTCCGGTGGGACGGCGAACGATGAGGATGGGGCGTTCGATGCAGACGGCTTCACCGGCCTGCGCCAGCTCCTCAACACCGATCGCGCCGTCAACGTCGACCCCAACAGCAACCCCTCGACGACCGGCAACATGCGTGCCGCAGTCGAGCGCGCGCTGGTCACGGTCGGCGACCTCGGTGGCACGGCGTCGGTGGCGTACCTCACGTACACCGACAAGGCGACCTTCGATCTCCAGCAGGACGATCGGGTTCGCTACGACCCGTCCAATCAGGTCGACGTCGCTGTCGGCGTGAAGACGGGTGGGATCAACACGCTGTTCGGTCTCATGCCCCTCGTCGGGGTTCCGGGACCGTCCATCGGGACCTACGTCACGGACGACTCGGATGGAGAGTTCGAGGGCGGCGAGACCGTCTCCGACATCTATCTGCTCGACGAGGCGACGATCTCGATGCCGTACCTCGGCAGCGAGGGTCCCAGCGTCATCGAGATCCCGATGGGTGTCACTGGGCAGCTCACGCGGCTGTTCATCATCTTCGGGATGTGGGGCCTCGCCCTGAAGGCTCCGACCTTCTCGAACAAGGTCCGCGTCCAGCAGGCTTCGTAGCCTCTGGCGATTGATCGGAGGGAGGGGCTTCGGCCCCTCCCCCGCAACCATGGACCCGCCATGGCCGCCCTCTTGGGACGTGGCCGTGGCTCGCCTCGTTGGGATCGCGATCGCTTGGGTCCTGATCCTGATCGGGCAGACATGAGAGGGAGCCTGTGTACGTAACCCCGAAGCGCTTCGAGAAGATGGGCCTCGGGGTCAGCCTCACAGGGGTCCCGAGCTATCAGATCCGAGAGCATCTCCTCACGGCCGCCGCCGCGGTGGATGCTTTCTGCAACGTGCCGCTCTACCCGCAGCGGTACTCGTTCAAGGGCGGCCTCATCACCGGGGAGCAGCAGGGCTTTCGCGACCGCTACAAGCGGCGCATCTACCCGCTGCACACGCCGCTCAAGAACGTCACGAGCCTCCGCATCGAGGCCACAAACAACCTCTACATCGACTTCGAGACTCAGGACTGGTTCATCAACCGTCACGAGGGCTACGTCGAGCTCATCAACTTCGCCCTGACCAAGGTGGGGATCTGGGGACAGGCGGACGTCCCCTCGTTGGGTCTCTCCGAGCCCGTGTCGGTCATGGACTACTCGTACGGTCACACCTTCCCCGTGATCGACGAGGAGCTCGTCTGCACCAGCACCACCTCTGGTGAGGAGGACTGGACCGAGTACATGGCCTTCAACGGGTTCTGGGATCCCGACGAGGAGATCACGGTCAAGAGGAACGGCACGGCGCTGGTGGAGGACACCGACTTCGGCGTCGATCTCGATGGTGGATTCGTGACCCTCGTCACCCCCGCTGCCGAGTCCGATACCCTGACCGCCAGCTACACGTACCGCGTGCCGTGGGAGGTGGCTCGAGCAAACGCTCTGGGAGCCGCTGAGTACATCGGCGAGGCGCGGCTGAAGCAGAAGGGCATGACCGGCATCGAATCGATCGAGGTCGAGGAGGTCCGGCTGCGGCGTATCGGATCCCGCAGCGGCGCGGAGAAGGGAGTCGACCTCCCGGCCGCGGCGCAGAACCTCCTCATGGGCCTGCGCTTCATGACGATCCGGGGGTAGATCATGGCCCTCATCGGAACCGAAGAGCTGGCAGCCCTGTCCGAGGTCGCCGAATCGCTCTACAACAGCCGAATCGAGATCTTCCACCAGAGCGACGAAGACCAGTCAGGTTCGTGGGACGACTCAGTGGAGGGAGCGCAGTCGGATGAGCCAGATGAAGTGGTCCTTGGCTGGTTCCGCAACCAGCCCGACTACCAGACCAACGATTCGCTGGCGGCGATCACCCATGAGGAAGACGGGCGGCTCTTCGTGCCGTTGGGTACGGCCCTTGAGCGGCGAGACTCCGTCAAGGTGTATGCCCTCGACGCGGATGGCAACACGGTTGGTGATGGGACTTCATACCGGGTGATCGACACCAACGTCGAGAACACGTGGAAGGTGCTCATCCGGGCGGCCCTGCGGAAGATAAGCTGATGCCGGTTCAGGGTCAGCTGGACGTTCCGGGGCTCGTCAAGCACATCGAGCAGGTCATCATCACTGCCGCGGACGACGCGGCTGACGAGACGACGGCCCTTGGGGTCAGGATGGCGAAGCGGCTGGCGCCGGTTCGCAAGGTCAGCTACATCGAGAAGCGGGCGCGGCCGCGGGGTCTCTCGCGTGCGGAGATCGCGCGGCTCCCCGCTTTCGCCAGCGGTGGGGCGCGCAACGCGCGCGGCCAGTTCACGGGCAGCCAACCACAGCGGGCCACGATCGCTCGCCGCGCACAGCAGATCCTCGAAGCTCCGGAGGTCGAGGAGTTCGATGGCGGCTTCCGCCTGAAGGACGAGTCCGGACGGTCGTTCCTCACCGGGCGAGGAGAGGCCGAGCTGCGGGAGTCCGGGCGCCGTGAGGCTACGGCTGGTGTCGACTTCGCCACTGGCAAGATCGTCACGAAGCCGGGGACCTCGGCCATCTACACCCAGCGCACGTCGGTCCTGACGCGCGGCGGGGTCATCAAACACACCTCTAGGTCGACGCTCGGCGGCAGGTTGCGGGGGGAGATCTACGGCGAGAAGGCCAACGTGCGGGGCGGCAGGATCGTCTATCACATCGTCAGCCCCACGCCATACGCCAAGTTCGTCGAGCTGCCGACCTCGAGGACCTCCGAGCAGCCGTATCTGCGGCCAACCCTGAAGGCTCTGCGCGGCCCGTTCAAGGCCAAGGTCTTCAGGAACTTGAAGCGTGCGGGGCTCAACCCGCACTTCATCTAGCCGACTCGCGTGAGGTAGAGGATGGTTCTTCCTGCTCTGCCGACCTCCGGGCCGGTCAAGCAAGCCCTCGTGCAGAAGCTACGAGCCAACAACTCGATCGCTTCCGCTGCTGTCGGCGGGATCCACGAGGGTCTCAACGCCTCGGACCGAATCCAATACCCGTACGTCGTCTTCAGCCTCGCGTTCGCGCCCTACGAGTTCGCGTGGGGGTCGGCGATCTTCGTGGTCGGGTTCGACATCGTCGTCCGCGGCACCAATCCAGTCGAGGTCAACAGCCTCGACGCGCTCATTACCGACGAGCTGCATGACAGTACGCTCACGGTCACTGGGCTTTCCACCCTCACGGTGCGACGCAACGCGGAGCTCCCGCTGTCGCCTGAGCGAAACGCCGAGGGTCGTCGCGTGTTCCAGAACGGCGGAACGTACGAGATCTGGCTCGACCAAGACCGCACGGTCTAGTCCCCAGCGTTTAGCGGGCGTAGGGAGACCCAATGGCAGCCAACGAAGGCACCAAGCTCCACGGCAAGAACGGCGCGATCTACATCAACGGGCCGAAGGGCACCGGGACGAAGGCCGCCGCCAAGTCGGGCTGGACCCTGAACCTCGGCCGTGACTACGTCGAGGCCACGGTCTTCGGCGACTCCAACAAGACCTACCTCACGGGCCTGCGAGACATCTCGGGCACGTGGGAGGGCTTCATGGACGTCTCCGGCGACCTCCTCGTCAACCTCTCGGCAGAGGACGAGACGGACATCTACCTGTACGCGGACGACCGCGACAGCTTCGAGGTCCTGCTCGCATGGGGACCGGGCCTGTTCGACGCCTCGATCGAGGACAGCCTGAACGACGCGGTGCGCGCGCGAGGCAACTTCCGCGCGGCCGGATCATGGTCGCTGTTCACGGGCGCGTAAGCACCCGACGATCGGGCAGAATCGGAGCCGGGGCGGTGGTCCCCCGGCTCCACCCCCACCTTCACTCCGTCAGGAGAAGGCATGGCACTCAAGCTACTGAAGGGTGGTCGCGGAGAGGTGACCATCCCGTCCCTCGGCGCCGTGGTCGCACGAATCGATCGTGCCGCGGGCGGCTGGTGGGAAGTCACGTTGCGCGAAGACGATAGGAAGCCGGGTGAACCCGCTTCTTATCGCCTTCGCGCTCTTTTCACGTATCTGAACGCCGCGTTCCTCGAGGACGAGGCGTACCAGAAAGAGTTCATCGTTTGGCTGGGGGGCAAGCGATTCAAGGTCGAGTGGCCCGGATCTGAGCGAATGGCGCTGTCCGGCAGGACCTTGTCCGTAGAGAGAGGAGTCACTCTTGTCGACCTCGACAGCTAAGGCGGAGACCAAGCCGACCGCCGTTCCGGACCCCGAGCCGGAAGAGGAGGAGGGCGTCGCCTTCCTCACCATTCGTGGCAAGACCTATCGCATCGACGAGCTGGAGCAGAAGCAGTACGAGGACATCCAGCGCAAGTCGGAGGTCCCCGACGAGAAGAACGAGGGAGCCACCGTCACCGATGTCCTCCTGCTCGAGAAGCTCCTGACGTTGGCTGCGGTGACCATCGTCGAGAAGAAGGGCGACCCGCCCGGGCAGAAGCTCGATCCCGAGGCGTGGGGCCACGAGAAGGTGCCGGTCGTCACGCGCGTCTTGGTCGAGGTGCGGCGAGCGCACTACATGGCCCTGACCGATGACCAGCTCGCCGCCATCAAGGCACAGGAGCAGAAGCGCCCAAACCCATAAGCCCGAGCGAGTACGTCCGTTGGGACATCGCTCGGATGTGGGGGATCAAGGGGGAACGCATCAATGGCCGCGACCTGACACCAGCGGAGGTCGTGGGCAAGATGAAACGCTCGGTGTACCTGAAGTACTTCGCCTACTGGAAGGCGTTCCAGAAGCGAGAGTTCGGTATCGACCTCGACAAGCCTGACGAGGAAGAGGACGAGACTCCGCGGTTCTGGGTCGAGCGTGACGGCGACACGCCGTTCAATCGCTGGGGGGATGAGGTCGCGAGTCGACCAAGGGGCTGACTGTGGCGAGGAACTTTGAGGACCTCGGTGGCATCGGCGTACGGATCGTCGCCGATGCCTCACAGATCAAGAAGGACTTCGATCGTGAGCTGAGCGGCTTCAAGTCTCAGCCAGTGAAGATCCCCGTCACCTTCGATGACGGTGGGAAGCTGGCCGAGCTGAGGAAGTCGCTCAGCGGGCTCGAAGTGACCGTCAAGGTCAAGACCAACCGCGATTCGGCGCGGTCTCTTCGACGTGACATCCAGACCCGCGTCGAGCAGGACGGCGGGGTCCTCATCCCCGTCAAGATCAAGGACTTTACCCACGCCGAAGCGGCCCAGATCCGCGAGAGCATCATCAACTCGATCGGGACGATCTCCATCCCGATCAGCCTGAACTGGGGTGAGGGCGGGCCTCCGGGCGCGGCTGGCTTCGGAGGCGGTGGTGGTGGGCCGCAGGGTTACTACTGGCGTCCACGGGCGGCGGGTCCGACTGGCGCGGCCACGGCGCCGCGAGAGACCGATCTCGGTCCGCTCGAGGGCGGCAACATCCTCGCCAACCCGAACGAGGCGGGGCGCCCTGCGCGCGGTCGTGGGTCAGGGCGACGCCGATCGACGCTGCGCCAGCTCGAGGGCGAGAGCGAGGCAGAGCACCTCGGTCGTCTCCAGCAGATGTACGCCGAGGCCGAACAGAAGTTCGCTGCCGCGGAGCAGGGCTCACGCGAGGCGACGCTGGCCTACAACCGGATGGTCGACATCCGCAAGCGAACTGGACAGGAGGGTCCCACGGCCCGCCTGCCGGTGGCGCGCAAGGGTGAGGAGTCGACCTACCCGCTGCGCACCGACATCTCCGGCAACGTCGTCCGGGGCGGCCCGAAGGTTGGCCCGCTGGTCGGCGAGGCGGCGTCCTCGCGGCGTCGTGTGCCAGCTCCCGCCGAAGGCATGACCGACGCCGAGCTCGCCCAGACGCTCCGTGAGCGCTTTGGGATCGAGTTCGACGAGTCCGGTGCCGTGGTGGCAATCGGGCAGGGCGCTCCGCGCGCCAGTGCCATTGAGCGACGCGCTGACCAGCGCGCCGCGGCTGCCGTCCGCGAAGGGCGCGGCTTCCGAGGTCAGCGCGCCACGCGCGCCCCCTTCGGCGAAGGGCTGGACCTCACCCCTGAGCAGGTCGAACAGCGCCGCGCGGCCAGCGCCGCGGCTGTCGAGTCAGCCCTCCAAGCCTCTCCCGTGTGGAAGCAGTTTGTCTCCGGCCTTCAGAAGGGCGAGGGCGGCCGCTTCATCAACAAGGAGCAGCGCGGTCAGAAGTACCGCGACATCCTCGGTCCTGCGTTCGCTCAGGGCGCGGAGCAGCTCGAGGCAGGCGAGATCGGCGATGCCCTCCGCACCGTCACCGCGCGCCGTA
>Ga0157297_10000072_pt1 | contig 15494 bp, 10 predicted proteins | sample NitcycUS028104C2_FD_108380 | JGI IMG/M metagenome (GOLD analysis project Ga0157297, IMG submission 108380) | Soil microbial communities from Arlington Agricultural Research Station in Wisconsin, USA - Nitrogen cycling UWRJ-S028-104C-2 | ecosystem: Environmental > Terrestrial > Soil >...
AGCACCGACTCCCAGGCCGGCGAGGCAGCGCCCGCCTCCGGTGAATGCCCCATCACGGTAACCTCGGACTCGGCGCGTACGATCAGCTCATCATGCGGCGTGTCCACGACGATGCGCGCGGTGGGATTGCCGAAATAGTCGACGCCTTCGGACCGCTCCACCGGCTGAGGCGAAACCTCCAGCCGGTGCGAATGGACCTTCTGCCAGCTGGTTTCGCGCGGGGTCAGGTGTGCGATCTGGCGGCTGATGACCACGGGCGACGAGTAACGATAGATCGTCTCGTGCATCACGCGGTAACGAAAGACTTCGCCCATCACTCAGCTGCCGAAGGTCGACCATTGCGAGGTCTGGCGGACATTGAAGAACCGCCGCGTCAGCAGGTCGTTCAGTTCCAGCGCGCCGCCACGCAGACCGGTGATGGCGTTGCGCAGTGCCTGGCTCTCCGGCTTCAGGTCGCGCGACTTGTCGAGGGCTTCCAGGAAGCGCACATGCGGCCGCAGCAGCTCCGCGCCGCAGGGACCGTAGGCGCGTTCCAGCACTTCGAGGTAGTCGAGGATGCCGCCGGCCTGGAACAGTACCGAGCGCGGGTTGCTGCCATCCACCACCACCAGGTCGAGCACCGGCAGCCACTCGGGACTGGTCATGTAGCGCGCGCGGTAGGTGACGATGGAATCCGACAGCGACAGCAGCCAGGACAGGCCGGAATGGCCATCATGCAGCGATGCGCACTGCAATGCCGCGCACTGGAACAGCAGCCGCTCCAGCCGACGACCGATGGACATGAACCGCCAGGCGTGGTCGCGCGTCATGCCGTCCAGCGCGAAGCCGGAAAGCGTCATCAGCCGCGAGGCCACCCGGTCCAGCCACAACAGCGCCACGCTGACGTCCTGTTCGTCGGATGACGGACGATCCTCCAGCAGGTTGTTCAGCGCACGCCAGTTGTCCACCGACATGCGCTCGCGCAGGTGGAAGGCCACCTGCTGCAATTCGCGCAGTTTGTGCAGCACTCCATTGGGATGCTCCTCGTCCACGGCGGCGCGCAGCAGCTCGTTGTCCACATCCTCGCCTATGCCGATCAGCCCGGCTTCGCTGGCCAGTTCATGGATGGGCTGCAGCGAGTTCTCCTCGTCCTCGCTCTCCTGCAGGCGCAGGCTCAGCGCCAGGCGCAGCAGCCGCGCGGTGTCGTCGCAGCGCTCGGCATAGCGGCCGAACCAGTACAGATTCTCTGCCAGCCGCGATGGCAGGCCGGCCGGCGCGCGCACCAGGTCGGCCGCGGTAACGGTGGTGCGCAGCAGCGTGAAACTGGTATCCACCTGGCCGGGCGAGAGCACCCAGGTGTCCTTGGAGCCGCCGCCGCGCTGCATGCTGACCACCCGCGCCTGTGCGCTGCTGGCCACGCGCGTGAGGCCGCCGGGCATCACGGCATAGCCAGCGGGTGTGGCCACCGCGAACACGCGCAGCCCGACGCAGCGCGGTTCGATGCCAACCTCCGGGCCCCGCGACAGCACTGGCGCCTGCGACACATGCACCAGTTCCTGCGCGATGTAACGCTCGGGCTTGGCATCCAGGCGGGCGCAAAGTGTGGCCAGGTCCTTTGCGTTCAGGTCATTGCCGAACACCACGTCGATGGCGTGTGCACGGTCGACCGGCTTGAACACCAGCCGCTTGGCCTGCTCCTTGACCTGCTTCAGTGCCGCCGGCTCGCCGCACCACCAGGTGGCGATCGACGGCAGCTTCAGCTCCTGGCCCAGCAGGCGCTCGGACAGGCGCGGCAGGAAACCCAGCAGCGCGCCGGACTCCAGCACGCCGGAGCCCAGCGCGTTGGCAATCAGCACGGAGCCGATGCGTGCGCATTCAGTCAGCCCGGCGATGCCCAGCGCCGAATCGCTGCGCAGCTCCAGCGGATCGCAGAAGCTGTCGTCCTGCCGGCGCAGGATGGCGTGGACCCTGCGCAGGCCGCCGATGGTCTTCAGCCACACGCGCCCGTTTCGCACCGTGAGGTCACCGCCCTCCACCAGCGGGAAGCCAAGGTACCGCGACAGCAGCGTGTGTTCGAAATAGGTTTCGTTATAGGGACCTGGAGTCAGCAGCACCACCAGCGTCGGCCCGTCGCCGCGCGGCGCAAAGTGCAGCAGCGAATCGCGCAGCGTGGCGAAGAAGCGCGCCAGGTGCTGCACGCGCATGTCGCGGTACAGCCGCGGAAAGGTGCGCGACACCAGCAGCCGGTTCTCCAGCGCATAGCCGATGCCCGATACGGCCTGCGTGCGGTCGTTCATCACCCACCAGCGGCCATCCGGAGAGCGCGCCAGATCCGCGGCGTAGATATGCAGGTACACATCGCTGGGAACCGTCGCGCCATGCGCGGGGCGCAGGAAGCCGCCATGCGAATACACCAGCGGTGGCGGAATCAGCCCCTCGCGCAGCAGCAGCTGAGGTCCGTACAGATCCCCGAGAATCTTGTTCAGCAGGTTTGCGCGCTGCGCGATGCCGGCCTCGATGCCCTGCCACTCCTGCGCATCGATGATGAAGGGCAGCACGTCCAGGTCCCACGGGCGGTCCTGGCCTTTGGGATCCGCGTACACGTTGTACGTGACGCCACTCTCGCGGATCTGCTGCTCGGCCGCGCCGCGCATGGCGCTGATGTCCTCGCTGGAAGCAGCGGACAGCGCGGAGTACAGGCGTGACCAGTGCCCGCGCGGCTTTTCCGGCCCGACGAAAAGCTCGTCGAAGCGCCCGTCTGGATTGGGGTATGTGGTCACCATGGGCCGGCAAGTCTACTCTGGTCAGGCAAGGTCAAGCCGGAGGTCCGCGACGCAGATCCAGCGTCAACGGGTGATCCGGATTCGGCACCACCGGCGCCAGCTGCATGGGGCCGGGGGTATGCCCCATGCGGAAGAAGCGGGCCAGGCGCCGCGCCTCGGCCTCATAGGCATTGACCGGAAAGGTCACGTAATTGCGGCCACCAGGATGCGCCACGTGGTAGCGCGCTCCGCCCATCGAACGGTTCATCCAGCTGTCGACCAGGTCGAAGGTCAGTGGCGCATGCACACCGATGGTGGGATGCAGCGCCGAGGTCAGCGGCCAGGCGCGATAGCGCACGCCAGCGACGTATTCGCCTACCGTGCCCGTGGAATGCAGCGGCACGCGCACGCCGTTGCAGGCCAGAACATGGCGCTCGTCGACCATGCCGCGCACTTTGACCTGCAGGCGCTCCAGCGAGGAATCGACGAAGCGCGCGGTGCCGCCGGCGGCGTTCTGCTCGCCAAGCACATGCCAGGGCTCGAGCGCATTGCGCAGCTCGACTTCGACATTGCGCGTAGCGAAATCGCCCAGGCGAGGAAAGCGGAATTCGAAATGCGGCGCGAACCAGGCCGGATCCATGGCATAACCCGACGCGCCCAGTTCCTCCAGCACATCGTTGAAATCTTCGCGGATGAAATGCGGCAGCAGGAAGCGGTCGTGCAGTTCCGTGCCCCAGCGCTTCAGTGTGGCGGGCTGATACGGCGTCTTCCAGAATCGCGCCAGCATGCCGCGCAGCAGCAGCTGCTGCACCAGGCTCATGCGCGCATGTGGCGGCATCTCGAAGGCCCGCAGCTCCAGCAATCCCAGCCGGCCGGTGGTGCTGTCCGGCGAATACAGCTTGTCGATGCAGAATTCAGCGCGATGCGTGTTGCCGGTGACGTCGATCAGCAGGTTGCGCAGGGCGCGGTCCACCTGCCAGGGCGCGCCGGCGATCACGCCGCCTTCCTGCAACCGGCGCAGCTCCTTCAATGCGATGTCGATCTCATACACCGAGTCATTGCGCGCCTCATCGATGCGCGGCGCCTGGCTGGTGGGCCCGATGAACTGGCCGGAGAACAGGTACGAAAGCGATGGATGGTTGTGCCAGTAGGCGATGATGCTGGCCAGCAGGTCCGGACGGCGCAGGAAGGGCGAGTCTGGTGCGGTGGCGCCGCCCAGCACGAAGTGGTTGCCTCCGCCGGTGCCCACATGCTTGCCGTCCAGTCCGAATTTCTCCGTCGACAGTCGTGTCTGGCGCGCAGCTTCATAGAGGAACTCGGTCTGCTCGCTCAGCTCCGTCCAGCTCGAGGCCGGATGGATGTTCACTTCGATGACGCCGGGATCCGGCGTGACACGCAGCACCTGCAGCCGCGGATCGCGCGGCGGTTCGTAACCCTCCAGCACCACTGGCACCTGCAATTGTTGCGCCGCGGATTCCACGGCGGCCACCAGGCGCAGGTAATCCTCGAGCTCCGCGACCGGCGGCATGAAGATGTGCAGCCGCCCGTTGCGCGGCTCGGCGCAGAGCGCGGTGCGCGCCACCGAAGCCGCCGACTCGAATGGCTTCGGCTGCCGCTCGTCGGTGAACCTGCGCAGGTGATCGCGAAAACGCAGCGTCTTTTCCTTCAGCGCCGCATCGTGCCGGCCGGTGGCCGTCTGCGGCTGCATCAGTACCTGACGCGTGGGCAGCGGTGGCGGCGTGAACATCGGATCCGGCTGATGGATCCAGGGATGATCACCAGCGGCCACCCAGGGCTGCGAGTCCAGCGGCAACCGCAGGCCCATGGCCGAATCACCGGGCACGAGGTAACAGCGCTCGTCACGCAGGAACCAGGAGCCGCTCTTCCATGCCGCTCCGGGCCAGGGCTTCCACAGCGGCAGCACATGGCCCACTGCGGTGTCCAGCCCCTGCGAGAACACGCGGCGCAGGCGCTCGCGCTCCAGCGGATCCTCCAGGCGGGAATTGAAAGGATCCACGTTGGTGGGCAGACGCCGTTCGCGCCACAGGTAGTACCAGGTATCTTCGAACGCGGCCATCACGTTCTTCGGATCCACGGCCAGCTTTTCCGCCACCGCGCGAAGGAAGAGCTGGGCCTGCGCGGCATTGGCGCCGTACTCCTTGTTCTCGCGCGCAAACAGTTCGTCGCTCGACCACAGGGGCTCGCCGTCCTTGCGCCAGTACAGGTTCAGCGACCAGCGCGGCAGCTGCTCTCCGGGATACCACTTGCCCTGGCCGAAATGCTGCAGGCCTTCGGGCGCGTAACGGGCCTTCAGGCGCGACAGCAGCTCGCCGGCCAGCACGCGCTTGCGCTCGCCATTGGCCTCGGTGTTCCACTCCGGACCGTCGCGATCATCGATGGAGACAAAAGTGGGTTCGCCGCCCTGCGTCAGGCGTACATCGCCGGCGGTGAGCTCGCTGTCGATGTGCTGGCCCAGCGTCTGCACGGCCGCCCACTGCTCCTCGGAATACGGCAGCGTGACGCGCGGTGCTTCCCAGACGCGCCGCACGCTCATCGAATGCTCGAAGGTCACCTCGCATTCCCCGAGTGCGCCGGTGATGGGCGCGGCTGAACCCGGCTCCGGCGAACAGGCCAGCGGGATATGTCCTTCTCCCGCCATCAGTCCGGAGGTGGGATCCAGTCCGATCCAGCCGGCACCGGGCAGGTACACCTCGCACCAGGCATGCAGGTCGGTGAAGTCCTGTTCAGGGCCATTTGGCCCGTCGAGGGATTTCACATCGGGCACTAGCTGGATCAGGTAGCCCGAAACGAAGCGCGCCGCGAAACCCAGGTGGCGCAGCAGCTGCACCAGCAACCAGCCGGAATCGCGACAGGACCCGGAAGCCTTGTCGAGGGTTTCCTCGGGCGTCTGCACGCCGGGCTCCATGCGGATGAGGTAGGAGACGACACCCTGCAGCTTCTGGTTCAGGTCCACCAGCAGGTCGATGGTGCGCCGGGGCGTGCGATCGATACCGGCCAGGTGCTCCTGGAATTTCGCGCCGCCTGGCGTGCGCACCATGAAGGGCGCCAGCTCGCGCGCCTCGTCTTCGGCGTACGCGAAAGGATAGTTCTCGGCATAGGGTTCGACGAAGAAGTCGAAGGGATTGAAAACTGCCATCTCGGCGACCAGGTCGATCTCGATGCGCAGCTCGCGCGCGGGCTCGGGGAAGACCAGCCGGCCCAGGTAATTGGACTGCGGGTCCTGCTGCCAGTTCAGGAAGTGCTTCGCCGGCTCCACGCGCATGGAATAGGACAGCACACGTGTGCGGCTGTGCGGCGCCGGGCGCAGCCGCACTACCTGCGGACCAAGGCTCACCGCACGGTCGTAGCGATAGTGCGTAACGTGATTCAGCGCGACATGGATCGACAACTCGGCACCATTAATTACTTTGGGACGCGCTGTTCAGGTTCGAACTGCCCAGCTGCCGTTGAGTACCCGTATTCTCTTCGACCGGCACGGCATCCCGATGGAAGTGAAAATATTCGGCGGCAACTGCATCGTGGATGCGCGCCAGGTCACCCTGGATCAGGTCCAGTGCCTCGTGACGGTGGGCCGCGGACAGATCATCTGCAGTCATCCGGTCCAGGCGGCGACGCGCCACGCGCAGCGCGCGCAGCGGATCGATGTTGTGGGGCAGGTTCGCCAGTCGTGTTTCGATCTCGTCCAGGCAGTAGACCACGGAGCGCGGAAAGTTCCCGTCACGCACCAGGAAGTTCATCACGCCCTCGCCTTCGACACGGTTTGACCCGTGCCGCCGGTACATCTGGAATGCCGACAGCGAATTGAGCACGCCCACCCAGAGCATGGCGATGGCCGGATCTGAGGTATCGGCGCTGCCCGGAATCAGCACGGCGGCATGAATGTCGATGATTCGCGTGGTCATGTCCGCGCGCTCCAGATGTTCGCCCAGGCGCAGGAACTGGTAGGCCACATCGTGGCTCATGCAGTCGGCCAGCAGGCCCGAGGCGGCCTGCTTGTCGCGGATGAGATCCTCCAGCACGCGGCGGCGTTCGACGCGGCCCATGCGGTTCTGCGACTGGCGCAGCGACGCCAGGTACATGGCATTGACGCGCTCCCACAGCTCGCGCGGCAGCACATCCCGCATCACGCGGCAGTTCTCGCGCGCGTATTTCACGCAGGAGTGGATGGAGCCCGGATTGCGATGGGCAGAGACCAGGAAGTCCATGACATTGGACTCGTTGGATTCCGGATACGCCTGCTGGTACAGCCCGGCCAGACCCACGATCTGCACCAGGTTGTCCCAGCCGAAGGAAGCGCCGCGCGGCAGGTCCAGCAGCACCTGGGCGGTGGCGTTGATCAGGCGCGCCGTGTTCTCGGCGCGCTCCAGGTAGCGCGCCATCCAGTAGAGATTCTCTGCTGCGCGGGAGAGCATCATGGGTTTGCCCCCGCGCGGGTGGAGAGCGTGAGCGTCATGGACTTTCCTCCACGATCCAGGTGTCCTTGCTGCCGCCGCCCTGCGAGGAGTTCACCACCAGTGATCCCTCCGGCAGCGCCACGCGGGTCAACCCACCGGTGGTGACGTACAGGCTGCCGGACTGCAGCACGAAGGGGCGCATGTCCACGTGGCGCGGGGCGATCTGGTTGCCGATGAGCGTGGGCACGGTGGACAGCGTCAGTGTGGGCTGTGCCACGAAGCCGCGCGGATCGGCCTTCACGCGTTCCGCGCACTGCCTGCGCGCCTCTGGCGTGGCCTGCGGTCCGATCAGGATGCCGTAACCACCGGATTCGTTGGCGGGTTTGACCACCAGCTTGTCGAGATTGGCCAGCACGTACTCGCGATCCTCGTCGCGGAAGCAAAGGTAGCTCGGCACGTTCTGCAGGATGGGTTCTTCGCTCAGGTAGTACTTGATGATCTCCGGCACGAATGCATAGACCACCTTGTCGTCGGCCACGCCGGCACCGGGTGCATTGGCGATGGCCACATTGCCCTTGCGCCATGCGCGCATCAGGCCAGGCACACCCAGAGCGGAATCGGCGCGGAATACATCCGGATCGAGGAAGTCATCATCGATCCGACGGTAGATCACATCCACGCGCCGCAAACCGGCGATGGTCTTCATGTAGACCACATCGTCGCTGCCGACGAGCAGGTCCGTGCCCTGGACCAGCTGCGCACCGATCTGCTGTGCGAGATAGCTGTGTTCGAAATACGCGGAGTTGAAGATGCCGGGCGTGAGCAGCGCGATCACCGGCCGCTCGCCCATGCGTGGCGACAGCGCGGCCAGCATGTCGTACAGCGCCGCGGTGTAGCCATCGATCGGCTGGATGCGGCACATCTCGAACAGCTCGGGAAACGCTGACTTCATCAGGATACGGTTCTCGAGCATGTACGAAACACCGGAGGGAACCCGCAGGTTGTCCTCCAGCACATACACCGTTCCATCCTTGTCACGCACCAGATCAGTGCCGCATATATGCGCCCAGACCCCAAAACGGGGCGACATGCCGCGGCACTGCCCCCTGAAGTTGCGCGAGTTGGCCAGCAGCTCCGCCGGAAATACGCCATCGCGGACGATGCGCTGGTCGTTGTACAGGTCGTCGATGAACAGGTTGAGGGCCACAAGTCGCTGCCGCAGGCCGCGATCGATGACCGCCCATTCGCTGGCTGCCATGACCCGGGGAATGGGATCGAAGGGCCAGGCGCGGTCGATGCTGGCGCCATCGCCATACGTCGTAAAGGTGATCCCCATGGTCACGATGGCGGCATCGACGGCCGCGCGACGCGCCAGCAGGTCCTCTTCTGCCAGTCCCGACAGGTAACTGCAGAGCGCACGGGCCGCGGGTCGCGGGGCATGGTCGGGACCCACGAACTCATCGAAGCCATCGCTCCGCAAGTAGCGATCCAGACCCAATTCCATTAGCCACCCACCTGATCTTGCTGAAAGACTACATCAGCAAGAAGCGTGCCTCAGAACAGCGCTGCGTTCAGCGCGAAGTGCACCCAGATGGACGCGAAGTAGCCCAATGCTACTGCCCAGGTCCATTTCAGGTGCGATACAAAGGTATACACCCCCCGGGCCTGTCCCATCAGCGCCACGCCGGCGGCGGAGCCAATGGACAGCATCGATCCGCCCACGCCGGCCGTCATCGTCACCAGCAGCCACTGCCCGTAGGACATCTCCGGGTTCATGCTGAGCACGGCGAACATGATGGGAATGTTGTCGATCACCGCCGATGCGATGCCCACGGCAATATTCGTCACCGATGGACCCAGCGTCGCGTAGGAGTGATGCGAAAGCAGGGACAGATAGCCAAGGGCCGACAGCCCGCCCACGCACAGCACCACGCCATAGAAGAACAGCAGCGTGTCCCATTCGACCCGCTTGATGCTGATGAACACATCGAAGGGACGCCAGGCAGGTTTGAAACCCTGGGGGACCACCGGTAATTGCTGTGCGGTCCCTGAGCGCAGTTCCTGCTCGCGGATCACGTAGCCATAGAGCATCAATACGCCCAGGCCAGTGACCATGCCGAGAAAAGACGGCAGGTGCAGCCACTGGTGAAGCGAGACCGTGAGCGCAACGGTGAGCCCGAACAGGAGAATGACGGCGTAGCCGCCCGGCTTCACCTTTTCGCCGCCTGATCCCGCTTCGGGCATTTCGCGCGGCACCGCGAAATGCATGCAGCCAGCTGCAACCACCCAGTTCACCAGCGCAGGCAGGAACAGGTGGAAGAAGCCGAAGACATCCACGACGCCCCTCTGCCACACCATCAGCGTGGTGATATTGCCGAATGGACTGAATGCCCCGCCGGCATTGGCGGCGACCACAATGTTGACGCAGGCCGGCACCAGGAAGCGTGGCCTGCTGCGCCCCAGGCTCAGCGCCACCGCGCCCATGACCAGCGCGGTGGTGAGATTGTCCAGCAGTGGCGCCAGCAGGAAGGCGAACAGCCCGGTGAGCCAGAAGATGGTCCGCAGCGAGAAATTCCGCGCCACCATCCAGGACCGCAGCGCCGCGAATACATTTCGCTCTTCCAGCGTGTTGACGTAGGTCATGGCGGCGAGCAGGAACAGCAGCAATCCGGCGTACTCGAGCAGGTTGTGCTCCAGCAGCGCGGCGGCGTCCATGCCCTCGGTGTGCAGCCCGGCGATCCCGACCAGGATCCAGATGAGGCCTGCAGCCACCACCACAGGCTTCGACTTGCGCAGGTGGATGAATTCCTCGGCGATCACCAGCCCATAGGCCAGCACGAACACCCCCAGCGCCAGCACGGCAAGGCCCGTGCCTGTCAGATCGGGCGCGGCGGTCATTCGGCCGCTTGCTCGGCTGCCTTCATCCTCTCGTCGGCGACCTTCTGCGCCTCTTCCACCTGCTTGCGCACGCGGTCTTCGGTCTCCTTGGCCTGCTTCGCCTGTTCCGCCGCAGAGACTCCGCCCGCCGCTGCCACGGCGCCGGTCTCGGCCAGACCACAACCCGCCAGCAAGGCGGCGACCCCAGCCAACAGCATCTTGCGAACCATGATTGCTCCCTCCGGGCTTCCTGAACGGCTCCCGGGATTGTAGGGGAAGTCTGCCAGATGCACGTCGTATCCGCCGACAGAGCGGCGTGGCTGAACGGCCACAATTCCCGATACTTCAAACGCTATGGATACCGGAACTGCGGGCGGTACGGGGCCGGACCCGCGCGAAATCTGCGCCCTGCGCATCGGGTTGTTTCTCGATGTCGACGGCACGCTGCTGGAGTTTGCCGCGAGGCCCGACGAAGTGCGTGTCGATGCCGCGACACGCACCTTGTTGTTCCGCCTGCAGGGGCTGCTGCAGGGCGCGCTGGCGCTGGTGAGCGGTCGCTCGCTGCGACAACTGGACGGACTGTTCCATCCACTCGAGTTGCCGGCTGCCGGGATTCACGGCCTGGAGCGGCGCAGTGCGGGCGGAGTGGTGTTCCGGCCGGCACAGAGCGTCGCCGCGCTTGACCAGGCACGCAGCGAGTTGCGAGCCGCTGCCCCGCCTGATTCCGGCCTGCTGCTGGAGGACAAGGGCCATGCGCTGGCACTGCATTACCGCGGCGCGCCACAGTCCGCTGGCATGGCGCGCGCTTCGATGCACGAAGCCGCGATGAAGCTGGGGCCCGACTTCCAGATCATCGAGGGCGCGCAGGTGGTGGAACTGAAGCCTGCAGGCCACAGCAAGGCCACCGCCATCGAAGCATTCATGAAGGAGCGACCCTTCCATGGCTGCACGCCGGTATTTCTTGGTGACGACGTGACCGACTTCGACGGCTTCGCCGCTGTCCGCAACCACGGCGGCATGGATGTCGCGGTCGGCAACCGGGTATCTGCGCGCTGGTCCCTGGAAAGCCCCGCCGCCACGCGCCGCTGGCTGCAGGAACTGGCCGACTGCCTGTCGGGGAAGGGATAGTCGTGCAGTCGACGCTGCAGCTGGGCGTCATCGGCAATTGCCAGATTGCGGCACTGGTCGATCCGCAGGCCTCGATCGTCTGGTGCTGCCTGCCAAGGCCCGACGGGGATCCGGTTTTCGCGTCGCTGCTCGCCGCGGCCGGCAGCGATGCCATGCAGGGCGTGTTCCGCGTCGAGCTGGCGCAGCTGCAACAGGCGCGACAGCGCTACATCAGCAACACCGCCGTGCTCGAGACGGAACTCACCGATTCCGCGGGCAGCGCAGTGCTGGTGACGGACTTCTGTCCGCGCTTCCGCCGGCATGGACGGATCTTTCGCCCCATGTCACTGGTACGCATCATCCAGCCCATGGCTGGCCGGCCGCTGTTGACGCTGAAGCTGCGCCCCGCCGTCCACTACGGCGAGCCTGCGCGGGCCGGCAGCAGTGGCTCGCATCACCTGCGCTTCAGCGCGGCCAGCGTGGACTACCGCATCACCACCAATGCCTCGCTCAGTGCCATCCGCGAGGAACGCAGTTTCGTGCTCGATCGCCCGCTGGCCTTCGTGCTCGGACCCGACGAGAGCCTGTCGCAGTCGCCCGCCGTGCTGGCCACCGAATTCCTGGCCGAGACGATCGGCTACTGGCGCGACTGGGTGCGCACGCTGGCCATTCCCTTCGACTGGCAGGAAGCCGTGATCCGCGCGGCAATCACACTGAAGCTGTGCACATACGAGGACACCGGCGCGGTGCTGGCAGCACTGACCACCTCCGTGCCGGAGGCGCCGGGCACCTCGCGCAACTGGGACTACCGCTACTGCTGGCTGCGCGACAGCTACTTCGTGATCCAGGCGCTGAACCGCCTGGGCGCCACGCGTACCATGGAGGCCTACCTGCACTTCATCGACAACATCGCCACGCGCTCCAGCGTCGGTGAACTGCAACCGCTGTACGGCATCAGCGGCGATGCACAGGCCGAAGAGCGAACTGTTCCAGCGCTGGAAGGTTATCGTGGCATGGGACCGGTACGCATCGGCAATGGCGCCGTATCGCAGCGCCAGCACGACATCTACGGTTCGGTAATCCTGGCGTCGACGCAGCTGTTCTTCGACGCGCGGCTGGTGCGTGGTGGCGACGTGGCACTGTTCCGGCGCCTGGAAAAGCTCGGCGATCACGCCCGTCTGGTCTTCGACCGGCCCGACGCCGGTCCCTGGGAGCTGCGCGGCTCGCAGCATGTGCACACGTTTTCGGCTGCCATGTCCTGGGCCGGGTGCGATCGCCTGGCGCGCATCGCGGCGCAACTGGGGGACAGCCTTGCCGCAGGCAAGTGGCGGACCACCGCCGACAAGATGCAACAGCGCATTCTCTCGGCTGCATGGAATGAGCAGCGCGGCTACATCGCATCCACCTTCGGTGGCAGCGACATCGACGCCACGGCCCTGCTGCTGCCCGATCTCGGACTGCTGCCGGCCACGGACCCGCGCTTCACTGCCACACTGGACACCGTCATCCGCGAACTGCGTGATGGCGACCTCGTCTACCGCTACCGCCACGAGGATGATTTCGGTCGCCCGGAGACCGGGTTTGCCATCTGTTCCTTCTGGCTTGTCAATGCACTGGCCGCAACCGGACGCGTCGTGGAGGCCCGTGAACAGCTGGAGCGGCTGCTGGCGCGACGCAATGCGCTGGGTCTGATGTCGGAAGACATCCACCCGGCCGATGGCGAGCTTTGGGGCAACTTTCCGCAGACCTACAGCATGGTCGGCATCATCAACAGCGCGCTGCGGCTGAGCCGCCAGTGGGAGGCAGAACTGTGAGCCGCGTGGTGGCCGTGTCCAACCGTGTGTCCCTGCCCCGCCGCGGCGCGGCACCCGGCGGCCTCACCGTGGGATTGATGGCAGCGATGAAGTCGCGCGGTGGCCTGTGGTTCGGCTGGAGCGGGGAGACAGACGAGAACATCGCGCCGGTGAGCCTGGTGCGCCGGGGTGGCATCACCTTCGCCACCGTGGATTTCACGCCTGCGGAACTGGAGCGGCACTACCAGGGCTTCTGCAACGGTACGCTGTGGCCGCTGTTCCACTACTTCCTGGGGGACTTCCGCTTCTTCGACGAGCAGTACGAAGCCTACATTGCGGTGAACCAGCGATTCGCGCGCGAGCTGGTGCCGCAGCTGCACACCGATGACCTCGTATGGGTGCACGACTACCACCTGTTGCCACTGGCGCAGAAGCTGCGCCAGGCAGGCGCGAACCATCCCATCGGCCTGTTCCTGCACATTCCGTTTCCGCAGCTGGAGTCCCTGCGGGCCCTGCCGGTGTACGACGAACTGCTGTGCGCCATGCTCGAATATGACCTGGTGGGTTTCCAGACCGAACGCGACCGCAAGGCCTTCTTCACCGCCGTCGAACATCTGTGGGGAGCCGATTCCGTGACGCCGGACGGCGTGATCCGCGTGGGCGTGCACCGGGTGCAGACGGGTTGCTTCCCCATCGGCGTCGACGTGGAGGCCATCCGCCAGGAAGCCGTGAATGCCCAGCGCAGCGACGCCTGCCGCCGGCTCGTCCAGGGCATGCTGGGGCGCAAGCTGATCATCGGCGTCGACCGGCTGGACTACAGCAAGGGACTTGTCGAGCGATTCCGCGCCTATGAGCGCTTTCTCGAATCGCATCCCGACAGCCTGAACCGCGTGTCCTTCATCCAGATCGCGCCGCTGTCCCGCTCCGATGTGCTGGCCTATGCATCCATCCGCCGTGAGCTGGAACAGACCGCCGGCCGCATCAACGGCCGTTTCGCTGACACCGACTGGACGCCGATCCGTTACCTCAACCGCAACTTTCCGCACGACGTGCTGATGGCCTTCATGCGCAATGCCCCGGTAGCCCTGGTGACGCCATTGCGTGATGGCATGAACCTGGTGGCCAAGGAGTTCGTCGCCGCGCAGGAACCGGAAGATCCGGGCGTGCTGATCCTGTCGACGCTGGCCGGCGCCGCCATCGAACTGTCGGCGGCGCTGCAGGTGAATCCCTATGACTGCAATGGCATGGCCGAGGCTCTGCAGCAGGCCCTGAACATGCCGCTGGCCGAACGGCGCGAGCGGCACTGCGCCATGGTGGAGGCACTGCGCCGAAACGACATCGATGCCTGGCACGGCCGCTTCCTGGCTTCGCTGCGCGAAGCAGCCGCACTGCGTCTGAAATACGCTATGACCGGTTGAGGCGCTTCGTGGCCGTGGACCGCCCAGATCCGCCGGAGGGCATCCGCTAGACGCGGCTGAAGCGGCGGATCAGCACGTATCCGCCGGCCAGCCCCAGCACAAGGGCCGCCATCGCCACTACCGAGGCGGCGGAGGCGTGTTCATAGTCGATCTGGATCACGTGCCGTGCCACGGCGATCAGCGCCACGCTGATCAGGAACTCCACGCGCAGCCGGTGCTCGATGAAATAGTTGCGCAGCGTATCCATCAGTTCCAGGCCCAGCACGACCAGCAGCACTCCGGCGAACAGCGACTGGACGCTGCGCTGGAGTTCCGGAACAGTGTCAACGCGTTGGTGCAGGGTCAGGATTCCCTGCGCCATCAGCACCGCCATGGTTGCCAGCGCCGCGACGATGCCAATGGCGAGCATCACCTGGAGGATACGCAGCACCCACAGATCGAAGCCCTGCCAGAATTTGTCCTGAAAGCTCACGGCCCCTCCCCCGAAGACGTCAACCCCTGCTGCAACGCCACGCCGCCCGAGGATGCACCACGGTAGCGCGGTTGTCACACGCGCAGCACAGCAGATGCCGCGCTCAAGGCCGCGACCGCGAATCCCGCAGGCGTCAATTGCCGTTGGCAGGTCCCCGCCAGGCCCGCTCGAAAGGCAGCCGCCAGGCATGCGGCGCGACAAGCTGGTGGATGGCATTGGGTCCCCAGGTCCCCGGCGCATAAGTGCGCACGGGCGGCGGCGCCTCCAGCAGCGGCACCGAAACTTCCCACAGGCGCTCGATGCCTTCGGCGGTGGTGAACAGCGTGTGATCGCCGCGCATGGCATCGAGGATCAGCCTTTCGTAGGCCTCGAGTACCTCGCCCACCATGCCGGTGTCGTCCATCGCGAACTGCAGACTGAGCTTGTCCAGTTTCATGCCGGGACCCGGGCGCTTGCCGTAGAACGACAGTGACATCTTCGAGGCATCGGCCAGGTCGAACGTCAGGTGATCCGGCCCGTGCGCCCCGACGCCGGAATCGGCGGGAAACATGCTCTTCGGCGGTTCGCGGAAGGCAATGGAAATGATGCGTTGGCCCTCGGCCATGCGCTTGCCCGTGCGCAGGTAGAAGGGCACGCCGGCCCAGCGCCAGTTGTCGATGTAGCAGCGCATG
>Ga0157297_10000073_pt1 | contig 15426 bp, 12 predicted proteins | sample NitcycUS028104C2_FD_108380 | JGI IMG/M metagenome (GOLD analysis project Ga0157297, IMG submission 108380) | Soil microbial communities from Arlington Agricultural Research Station in Wisconsin, USA - Nitrogen cycling UWRJ-S028-104C-2 | ecosystem: Environmental > Terrestrial > Soil >...
AGTCTTTGCCTGCTCGAAATCGGTATCGGAGGCGGGGATCAGGTCGAAGATCCAGCCTGAGAGCAGCTGCTCGATCGCGCCGTAGAAGGACATCGAGGCGAAGGTCGCGTCGATGTCGCTGCGGAAGGCATTCGACTGCTGCCCGTCGGCCACGATCTTGGCGATCGAGTCGTAGGCGCGGCGGATCTCCGGCAAGTGGGTGCGGCCGAACGAGTTGGCGGCGCGGGTGACCTCGACGATGATCACCTTCATCAGCTCCGGGTCGTAGCGGAAGGAATCGACGATGAAGCCGGCCACCGCCTCGAGCTTGGCGCGCGGAGAGGCCTCGCTGCGATCAGCCTCCTCGATCGCCGCCAGCAGCAGCGACCAGCGCTCGGTGAAGAGCTCGTTGAGGACCTCGTCCTTCGACTTGAAGTAGTGGTAGACCAGCCCGTAAGCGACACCCGCCTCGTCAGCAATATCGGCGACGCGGGTCGCGTGGAAGCCCTGTCGGGCGAATACGCGAATCGCCGCATCGAGGATTTGGCGGCGCTTGTCGACCGGAGGAGCCTTTGAAGCCATTAGGCATGCACCTCCAAAAGCTGCGGCCAGGCGTAGGCCTGCGGACGGCGGTTCGCCAGCGAGGGCAGCTGCTCACGAATTCGCTCCTGGGCCGCCAGGTCGAGGTCGGCGGAGACGAAGCACTCGCCGTCGGGGGCGCGGGCCAACACCAGGCCCCACGGGTCGACGATCGCCGAGCGCCCGTAAGAGCTGTAGTGGGGCGGTGCCTCGCCGACCTGGTTGGCGGCGATGACGAAGACTTGGTTCTCGATTGCCCTGGCTCGCAACAGAATCTCCCAGTGATCCCGCCCCGTTGCCAGCGTGAAGGCTGAGGGGATCGCGATCAGGCGGGCGCCGCGCACGGCAAGGATCCGGTAGAGCTCCGGGAAGCGCAGGTCGTAACACACGGTGAGGCCGACACCGAGGCCGTCGATGGACCCCGTAACGATCTCGCTGCCGGGCTGCTCATAGTCGGACTCGCGGTACTCGACCCCACCCGCCTCGACGTCGAACATGTGAATCTTGCGGTAGACGGCGAGGTCGGCGCCGTCGGGCCCGACCAGGACCGACGTGTTGAAAGCTTTCTCCTCACCCCGCTCGGCGATGCTGCCGGCAAGCAGGTGGATGCCCAGCTCGCGCGCCCAGCCGCGGGCGGTGGTGAGGCTTGGGCCATCCAAAGGCTCCGCCCCAGCCGCCATCTCCTCGCCTGAGGCGAGCAAGTTCCACTTCTCCGGCAACGCGACCATCTCGGCGCCACTGGCTGCCGCGGAGCGCACCAGTCGCTCGGCGCTGGCGAGGTTCCGCGCCTTGTCACCAGTCGAGTTGAGTTGCACTGCCGCTACGCGCACTTCGATTCCCTTTCGGATCTGGCTGACTGACCAGTCAATCGGTTTGTGATGGCCAGTATAGGAGGCTTCGGGGCGTACGATTGGGACTCTGTGAGCAGTGCGAATCGCATCGAGCCCGATGGTGAGCGCAAGCAGGTCACCGTGCTGTTTGCCGATGTCAAGGGCTCTATGGATCTGGCGGAGGGACAAGACCCGGAGCAGTGGCAGCGGATCATGCGCCGCTTCTTCTCGATCCTCGCCGACGGAGTGCACCGCTTCGAGGGCACCGTCGACAAGTTCACCGGCGACGGGATCATGGCGATCTTCGGCGCCCCCATCGCCCATGAGGATCACGCGCGCCGCGCCTGCTACGCGGCGTTGCGAATGCTCGACGACATCGCCGAGTACGCCGCCGAGCTGCGCCGCAAGCATGGGCTCAGCTTCTCGACCAGGATCGGGATCAACTCGGGCGAGGTGGTGGCCGGAGCGATCGGCGAAGGCGGCGACGGCAACTACACCGCGGTCGGCCACACCGTCGGCCTGGCACAGCGAATGGAGGCGCTAGCCGAGCCCGGCAAGGCCTACCTGACCGAAGCCGCAGCAGAGCTGGCCCACGGCTTCTTCGAGCTGGAGGACCTGGGCGAGTTCGAGATCAAGGGGGCGAGCCGGCCGGTCCGCGTCTTCGAGCTCGCCGGAATCGGCAGCGCCCGCTCCCGCCTCGACCTCTCCCGCGAGCGCGGCTTCACCCGCTTCGTCGGGCGCGGCGAGGAGATGACGGTGCTGGCCGGGGCGCTGGACCGCGCCAAGGCCGGCGAGGGGGCTGCAGTCGGCATCGTCGCCGAACCGGGAATCGGCAAGAGCAGGCTCTGCCATGAGTTCGCCGAACGCGCCCGGGCCGAGGGGGTCGAGGTCTTCGAGTGCCAGGCTCAGTCGCACGGCCGCGAGATCCCCTTCATGCCGGTGCTGCAGATGCTGCGCTCCTACTTCGGCATCGCCGACGGCGATGCGGAGCGGATCGTGCGCGAGAAGATCGCGGGCCGGGCGCTGCTGCTCGATCCCGCCCTCACCGACGACCTGCCGCTGCTCTTCGACTTCCTCGGCGTGCCGGACCCGGACCACCCGCTCCCCCAGCTGAGCGCGGAGGCGCGGCACCGGGCGCTGCGCGCGGTCGTCTGCAAGCTGATTCGGGCGCCCCGGCGACGAGACCCGATCGTCACCATCGTCGAGGATCTGCACTGGATCGACGAGGCGAGCGAGGTGCTGTTGGGCGAACTGATCGACTCAGTCGAGGGCACGCAAACGCTGGCGATAGTCAACTTCCGCCCCGAATACGAGCCGGCCTGGACGGGCCCGCCCGACTACCACCCGCTCGCGCTCGAGCCGCTGGGGCATGGGGGAACCGAGGAACTGCTGCGCGACCTCGCGGGCGACGACCCGTCGCTGGACGGTCTCGCCGCGTTGATCCACGAGCGCACCGATGGCAACCCGTTCTTCATCGAGGAGATCGTCCGCGAGCTCGCCGAGAGCAGCTATCTCGAGGGCGGGCGCGGTGCCTACAGGCTCGTCCGTCCAGTCGAGGACGCTCGCGTGCCGGCGACCGTGCAGACCGTGCTGGCGGCGCGGATCGACCGGCTCGGCCCCGAGGCGAAGCGGCTGCTGCAGGCCGCCTCCGTGGCGGGGAAGGAGATTGGGGAGAGGTCGCTGGCACTCGTCGCCGGCTTCGATGACGGCGCGGAGGGCGAGGCCGCTCTGCGCGAGCTGATCTCCGCCGGTTTCATCTACGAGCTGGAGCTCTACCCGGAACGGGTCCTGGCCTTCCGCCACCCGCTTACCCGCGAGGTCGCCTACGGCACGCAGCTGGCCGAGCAGCGGGCGGCGACCCACGCCGCCGTCGCCCGGGCGATGATCGAGCTCAACCCGGATCGCCACGAGGAGCTGGCGGCGCTGATCGCCAATCACCTGGAGGAAGGCGAGGAGACGCTGGAGGCCGCCCGCTGGGCGGCCCGCGCCGCGCACTGGGCAGGCAACAGTCGGCCCAACGACGCGCTGCGCCTGTGGCGCTCGGTCACCGGGCTGGTCACCGGGCTGGACCCCAGCCCCGAGACCGACGCGCTGGCTCTGACCTCGCGCCTGCTCCAGCTCGACTACGCCTGGCGCCTCGGCATGGAGCGGGACGAGGTGGCGCGGCTCGAGGCCGAGGCGGAGCAGATCGCGACGCGAATCGGAGATTTGCGCTCGCTGGCGCTGCTGCAGATGCTGCGCTCAGCCCGGCCGGGGCTCGAGCAGACGACCGCGGATTGGATCGCCGGGGTCGAAGAGGCGAACCGGCTGGCCGACGAATCAGGCGATGACTACCTGCGCGTCGCGATCCGCGCCGCCGGCGCCTACGCCTACCTCTGCGCGGCGGACTTCGAGACCTTCGACCAAGCCGCCGACGAGATCCTCGCGCTCGCCGGGGACGACCATGGGGCAGGCGCTGGGATCATCGTCGGCTGCCCCGTCGCTTTGGCGCTGTGGGCGAAAGCGATGGTCTGCCGCGAGCGCGGCGAGCTCGAGCAGTGCGAGAAGCTGCTGGAGAGGTCGCTGCAGATCGCCGAAAAGGAGGGCGATCCCGAGACGGCGAGCTGGACCCGGGGCTCGAAGGCGATGCTCCTCGCGATGCAGGGCAACCCCGAGGCGGGCGTTGCGATCGGGCGGCGCAACTGCGAGCTGACCGAACGCCTCGGCGACGTCTTCTCGCGCAGCCTGGCCCTCGGAAACCTCGGCACCGCACAGCTCGCGGCGGAGGAATACGCGGATGCGTTGAGGTCGTTCGAGGAGGCCGAGCGGCTCCACCGCGAAGCTATGGACGGCGGCGACGAGCAGGAGGCCTGGCGTGCGGCGGTGCGCGCCGAAGCGCTGACCGGAGTCGACAGAGCCGAGGAGGCAGCCGAGATCGCCGCCTGGGCGGCCGAGATCGCCCGCAGGCGCGAACTGCGCTGGTCGCTGCCCTTGGCACTGCTGGCGCTCGCTCGTGCCCGTACCGCGACCGGGGCGGAGGGCGCTCGCGAGACCCTCGACGAGGCGGCGGCTGTCGCCGCGGAGACCAGGTCGATGACGGTGCTGGACGCGATCGAAGCGGAGCGCCAGGCGCTCGGAACCGCCGCGCGTTAGTTAGCGCTTCCGACATTCACCACACTGGAGTGGGGTGAAGGTCGGCTACGCCGGCTACATGCCGGTGGCGCGGGCGACCATCCAGTCGACGAGACGGGTTGGGAGGATCCGCGTGGCCAGCGCCTGACCGCGCGCGTCGGCGCCGACCAGATAGCGGGTGCGAGGGCGGCGAGCGCCCAGCGCGTGCTCGATCCTCGCCGCGACCTTCTCCGGCGGGATGCCGCGCGCCCCCGTCTTCCTCGCCACCTCCCGGTAGGCGACGATCGCCTCGCCGTAGAGGTCGGTGTGAGCGGCCCCGGCACGCCCGCCGATCGCGTCGACTTCCTGCTGCCCTCGGTCCCAGATCGGCGTCGCGATCGACCCCGGCTCGACCACCGAGACCGAGATCCCCCACGGCCGCAGCTCCTGGCGGAAGACGTCGCCGACGGCCTCGAGGCCGAACTTGGCAGCGTGGTAGGCGCCGAACATCGGGAACGCCATCAGGCCGCCGATCGAGGTGATGAAGACGATGCGGCCACGGGCCGAGCGGATCGCCGGCAGCATCGCCTGGGTGACTGCGACCTGGGCGCTCAAGTTGACGTCGATCTGCCGCTTGAAGTCCTCGATCGGCAGCGTCTCCAGCGGTCCTGGAACGGCGATGCCGGCGTTGTTGACGAGCCCGTCGAGGCCCGCCCGCCTGGTCTCCACGCCGATCCGCTCGGCCGCGGTGGCAATCTGAACGGGATCGGTGACGTCGAGGGTCAACGGCTCGAGGCGGTCCGACCCCGCCTCGCGCAGCGACGCTGCGTCCTCCTCCCTGCGCACCCCGGCAAATACCCGCCAGCCCTTGTTGTCCAGGTGCAGCGCGGTAGCGCGCCCGATCCCCGTCGATGCCCCAGTAATCAACGTTGCTTTCACGGCGCCAGGCTACATCGCCGCCGATTCGATCGGGCTAACATCGCCGGCCATGACCGAAGCAGCCTTCGTCACCGGCGGATCGGGGTTCATCGGCGGCCGCTTGGTCGAGCGGCTGGTTGGCGAAGGATGTCTGGTACGAGCCCTCGCTCGCTCCGAGCCCTCGTCCCAGCGCGTTGCCGAGTTGGGCGCCGAGCCGGTTCGCGGCGACATCGGCGATCGCGTCTCGCTCGCGTCGGCAGCGGCCGGCGCCGAGGTCGCGTTTCATCTCGCTGCCCACCTTGGCGAGTGGGGGGACTGGGCGGACTTCGAACGCGGCAACGTCGATGGCACGCGCAACGTGCTCGCCGCCTGCGCCGAGGCCGGAGTGCGGCGTTTCGTCCACTGCGGGACCGAGGCCGCGCTGATGGCCGGCGAGCCGCTGGTCGGTGTCGACGAGACGGCGCCGCTGCGGCCGGATTCACCGGCTCCCTATCCGGCAACCAAGGCGAGGGCGGAGCAGGCAGTTCGCGACGCCAACCGCGACGGCTTCGAGACCGTCGCCCTGCGGCCGCGCTTCGTCTGGGGCAAGGGCGACACGACGCTGCTGCCGGAGATGGTCGAGACCGTCGAAGCAGGCAAATGGGCCTGGATCGGCGGCGGCGGCAACGTCACCGACACGACCCACGTCGGCAACGTCGTCGAGGGCCTTGTCCTGGCGGCGGAGAAGGGTCGGCCCGGCGAGGCCTACTTCGTCACCGACGGCGAGCCGGTCGTCTTCCGCGAGTTCGTCACCGCGCTGCTGCGGACGCAGGGCGTCGAGCCGCCCGATCGCAGTGTCCCCGCCTGGACCGCTGCGCCGATGGCTCGCCTCGCCGAGACCACCTGGAAGGTCCTGCCCCTATCCGGCGCTCCCCCGATGACCACCTTCCGCTCCTGGCTGCTGACCCAGGAGTGCACGATCGACATCTCCAAGGCCCGCACCGAGCTCGGCTACGCGCCGATTGTCAGCCAAGAGCAGGGCCTCGCCGAGCTGCGCGACGAGACTACATCAGCGTCCGCATAGCAGACACAAATGCACTCTCGTCAGCTGCGGCCGGCGCGGTGGCGCTCCAACTCCGCCACCATCAACTTCGTGTGCAGGGCAGCGATCAGGTCTTGCAGGGGCTGGGAGCCGGCTTGGAGCATTTCGACGACGCGCTCGGGCGAGACCTCGCCGGCGAGGCGGTCCATCACCATCTCGACCTCCTGGCGGACCAGCTCTTCCAGCGCGGTCTTGTAGCGCAGGGTGTCGTAGACCGTGAAGCCGATCTCCTCGTCATAGCCGCTGGCGCGGAAGCGGCCGATCGCCTCGATGATCTTGATGTCCGAGGGCGAGTAGCCACGGCTGTTGGGGCTGAGCACCTCGAGCGCCTCTAGCCGGTCGAGAACGTCTTTCGGGATGCCGTATCGCTCCCGCACCTCGGCCGGGCTGGTCCGGGTGCGCTCGCCGGCGAGAGCGCGGTCGAGGATCCGATCCTCCAGCTCGACCAGCGCCCGGGCCCGCTCGGGATCCTCGTCGAGCACCGACTTGATCGCCTTCAGCGGCATGAAGCGCTCCTCCTGCAGCTGCTTGATCAGCCTGATCCGGTCGACGAACTCGGGCGGGTAGTAGGCCATGTTGCGGCTCGTCTTGACCGGCTCCGGCAGCAGCCCCTCGCGCAGGTAGTGCTTGATCGTCGGCACCGGGACGCCGGAAGCCTCGGCCAACTCCCCCATCCGCAACAGCGCCTGCTCGGCGTTGGCGCTCATGCCCTGAAGGTCGCAGCGGAATCGGCGCTCGGGCCGGCGGCGGCGCCGGACTCCACCATCGCCGCGACCTCCTCGTCGGAGTAGCCGGCCTCGCGCAGGACCTCGCCGGTGTGCTCGCCGAAGGCGGGCGCCGGCCGGGTCGGGTCGCCCGGCGTGCGGCTCATCTTCACCGGCACGCCGAGCTGGCGCACCTCTCCCAGGCCGGGCTGCTCGATCGCGGTGACCATCTCGCGCGCCCGGACCAGCTCGGAGTCGAGCGCCTCGCCGAGGTCGAGGACCGGCTCGATGCAGCAGTCGTGCTCGTCGTTGAAGGCCAGCCACTCGTCGCGGGTGCGCGAGCGGAAGACCTCCGCCACCTTGCGCCAGGCGTCGGAGCCGGGCGTCTCGAACTGCACCTCGATCAAGTCGGGGCGCTCGACGCCGTTGCAGAAGGCAGCCCAGAACTTCGGCTCCAGGGCCCCACAGGTGACCCAGCCATCGGCGGCCTCGTAGGGGAAATAGCAGAGCAGGCCACCGGCGAGCTGCTGCTCGCCGCGCCGCGGCACCTCGCCGTCGCAGAAGTAGCGGCCGGCGACGAGCGTCAGCCAAGAGAGGGCGCCGTCGGCCATCGAGACGTCGACCATCTGCCCCTCGCCGGAGCGGCGGCGCTCGTGCAACGCAGCCATCACGCCGAATGCCGCCATCAGTGCACCGCCGCCGAGGTCGGCGATCTGGCCGCCGGACTGCACCGGGGGGCCGTCCTTGGCGCCGGTCAGCCCGAGCAGGCCGACCAGGCCGAGGTAGTTCATGTCGTGGCCGGCGCGCTGGGCGTAGGGGCCGTCCTGGCCGTAGCCGGTGATCGCGCAGAAGACGATCGCCGGGTTGGCCTCGTGCATCCGCTCGTAGCCGACGCCGAGCCGGTCGAGGACGCCCGGGCGGAAGCCGTCGAGGACGACGTCGTAGGACTCGACCAGCCGCAACAGCGCCTCGCGCCCTGCCTCGCTCTTGAGGTCGAGGCGGATCGAGCGCTTGCCGCGGTTGAGCGCCAGGTAGAGCGAGGAGCGGGTACCCAACCCCTGTTGCTCGTCGGAGCCGTAGTAGGGCGGCGCCCAGCGAATGTAGTCGCCCATGCCGGTGTCCTCGACCTTCAACACCTCGGCGCCGAGGTCGGCCAGCAGCAGCGAGCAGAAGCCGCCCGGCAGGAGCCGGGTCAGGTCGAGGATCTTGACGTCATCGAGGGGCAGAGCGGGCATGCGGTCACCCCCTGGGCGAATTGAGTCGCGGGCCCTGCGGGCCTCGCTCCGGATAGTCGTGCCCGCCTATGGCGGGCTCCTCCCCACACTGACCGCTATGCAGTAGACCGCTCACGCCTCGGCACTCCCAGCAGCTCGCGAGCCTCGGCGACCGTCGCCGCGCGGCGACCGACGTCCTCGGCCATCTGCCGCGCCTTGGCAATCAGCTCGCCGTTCGACTTCGCCATCTCGCCGTTCGGCAGGTAGAGGTTGTCCTCGACCCCGGCGCGGACATTGCCGCCCAGGACCAGCGAGGCGCCGAGCAGTTTCCACTGGTCGCGGGAGATGCCGATCACCTGCCACTGGTTCTCGCCATCGGCGCCGCCGGGAATCTGGTCGGCCATGAAGCCGACGTTGCGCGGGGTCGGGCGGATGCCGCCGTTGACGCCCATGACGAGAGAGATCTGCAGCGGCGTTCGCTCCAGCAGGCCCATGTCGATCAGCGGGTCGAGATTGGCGACGTGGCCGGCGTCGAAGCACTCGTGCTCGGGCTTGATCCCGAGATCGCGCATCGCGGTGAGGAACTCGATGATCGTGTCGAAGCTGTTCTCGAAGACCGCCTTGAAGACGAAGTCCTTACGCCGTGAGGAGTACTTGGCATAGTTCATCGAGCTCATGTTGAGCGCGGCGACGTCGGGCCTGCACTCGCGCAGGTACTCGATCCGCTTCTCGATCGGGATGCCGATCGCGCCGGTCGAGTAATTGACGATCACGTCGCCGACCTCGGCCAGGATCGCCTCGGTGATCGCCTTGAAGTCCTCGACCTCATAGGAGGGCGTGCCGTCGGGCTTGCGGGCGTGGATGTGGATCTGCGAAGCGCCCTCGTCGACCGCGCGGCGCGCCTCCGCCGCGTACTCCTCCGGCGTGTAGGGGATCGCCGGGCACTGATCGCGGTTGGCGATCACGCCGGAGATCGAGCAGCTGATGACCACTGGATCGCCAAACGAGCTCATACCGGCATCACCCCGTGGCGTTTCTTCGGCTTGGTCACGTGTTTGTTTTTCGCCATGCGCAGAGCGTTGACGATCGTCGGCCGCGTCTCACGCGGGTCGATGATGTCGTCGATGACCGCGTTGCCGGCGGCGATGTAGGGGTCGATCTGCTCGCGGACCGCGTTTAGCATCGCCTCGCGGGTGGCGTCCGGGTCCTCGGAGGCCTCGATCGCCGAGCGGCCGATGATGTTGACCGCTCCCTCCGCCCCCATCACCGAGATCTCGGCGCCGGGCCAGGCAACGATCAGGTCCGGCTCGTACGCCTTGCCGCACATCACGTAGTAGCCGGCGCCGTAGGCCTTGCGCACGATCACCGTCACCTTCGGCACCGTGGCGCGGCTGACCGCGTAGAGCATCTTCGCGCCGTGGCGAATGATCCCGGCGTGCTCGACTTTCGCCCCGACCATGAAGCCAGGCACGTCCTGGAGGAAGACGAGCGGCACGTTGAAGGCGTCGCAGAGGTTGATGAAGCGGGCGGCCTTGTCGGCGGAGTCGTTGTCGAGGATGCCGGCCAGCTGCTTGGGCTGGTTGGCGACGATCCCCACCGGCTGGCCGCCGAAGCGGGCGAAGCAGGTGATCAGAGTCTTAGCGAACTTCGGCTTGATGTCGAACCACTCGCCGTCGTCGACGATCTCGCCGATCACGGCATACATGTCGTAGGGCTGGCGCGAGGACTCGGGGACGATCTCCAGCAGCTTCTCCGACATGCGGTCGTCGGGGTCGCTCGTCGGCACGATCGGAGGCTTCTGCTCGCAGTTCTGCGGGAAGTAGGAGAGGTATTGCTTTACCTTGGCGATGCATTCCTCGTCGTCCTTCACCTCGAGGTCCCCCACCCCCGATTTGCGGCAGTGGACCTTTGCGCCGCCCAGCTCCTCCATCGTGATGTCCTCGCCGGTGACGGCTTTGGTCAGGTGCGGCCCGGCGAGGGCCATCGCGCCCTGGCCGGAGACCATCGGCACGAAGTCCGAGAGCGCCGGGATGTAGGCGGTGCCGGCGGCGCAGGGGCCCATCATCGCCGCGACCATCGGGATCACGCCCGACATTTCGACCTCCTCGCGGAAGAGGTGGCCGGAGCCGGCGAAGAGCGAGCCGGCGGCCTCCTGGATGCGGGCGCCAGCCGAGTCGAGCAGCCAGACGAACGGCATCCGCTTGGAGAGTGCCATCTCGCGCAGGCGGGTGACCTTGAGCTCGCCGGTCATCCCCATCGAGCCGGCCATCACGGTGAAGTCGTAGGCGGCGATGCAGCAGGGGCGGCCGTCGACGTCGCCCCAGCCGGTGACCACGCCGTCGGCGGGCGCCACTTTGCCGTCCATCGCCCGCTGGGCGAAATGAGGCCGGCCGTGGATCCCCATCTCGACGAAGGTCCCCTCATCGACCAGCAGATCGAGGCGCTCGCGCGCGGTCAGCTTGCCGCGCTCGTGCTGCTTGGCGATCTTCTCCTCGCCGCCGCCCAGCTTCGCCTTCTCGCGGCGCTCGTGCAGCTGCTCGGTCAGATCCTCGAGCGGGGCAGTACCGGGAAGCAGATTCTTCTCCGGCTCCTGGCCGCTGTCCGCCGGACGCTCTTCGGTGCTTGCCACGCCTACCGTCCCTTCCATTGGGGCTCGCGTTTCTCGAAGAACGCCGTGACGCCCTCGACGATGTCCTCGGTGCTGAAGGTGAGCGAGAGCTGCGAGCGCAGATAGTCGAGCGCGTCGTCTACCGCCATGTCCTGCTGGCGGTACATCGCGTCGTGACCCAGACGCATCAGCGCCGGGCTCTTCGAGGCAAGCTTGCCGGCCCACTCGGCAACCGCAGCGTCGAACTCCACCGCCGGCACGACTTTGTTGGCGAGGCCGTACTCGACCGCCTGCTCGGCGCTCAGCCGCTCGCCCAGCAGCATCATCTCGTTGACCTTCTTGCGCGGGACGTTGCGGTAGATGATCGCCATGATCATGTAGGGGAAGGCGCCGACGTTGATCTCCGGCGTGCCGAAGGTGGCGCCCTCTTTGGCGATCAGAAGGTCGCAGGAGAGGGCGAGTCCCATTCCCCCGGCGAGAACGTGGCCGTTCGCCGCGCAGAGCGAGGGCTTGCCGAGGCGCGGCATCAGCCGGAAGAACTCGAGAAAAAGATCAGAAGCAAAATGTTTTGAAACAAGCGGAACATCAGCAGCGAAGCCACCCAGATCGGCACCAGCGCAAAACACCTTGTCGCCGGCGCCAGTTAGGACAACAGCACGTACACCCTCGTCGTCGCGCGCGGTCTTCATCGCGTCGACCAGCTCGGCCAGCATCTGGCCGGAGAGCATGTTGCGCTTCTCCGGGTTGTTCAGGGTCACGGTGGCGACCCCGCCTGAGACCTCGTACTTGACGACCTCGTAGTTCACCGGCGGGACCATAGCCGAAAGCGGGCCCGAGCTGAAAGTAGAAAGTGCTACTGTCCACAACTTCCCGCTCGCAACTTCGAATCGAGGAGAAAGACCAGTGGCGACCGCGACGAACGGCAGCTCCACCGTGATCAAGCCCGACCACGAGGCGGGCCGCAAGCACTTCATCTTCAGCCAGGAGCACGAAGACCTGCGCGAGTCGATGCAGGCCTGGGTCAAGAAGGAGCTGTGGCCGCACCGCAACGAGTGGGAGGAGACCTACTGGCCGACCGAGAAGATGAAGCGGGCGGGTGAGCTCGGCTACCTCGGCCTCTGCCTGCCGGAGGAATACGGTGGCCAGGGCGGCGACTACTTCTACTCGCTGGTCCGCGCCGAGTGCATGAGCTACTCGGGCTCGGGTGGGACCAACATGGGCTTCGCCGTCCAGACCGACATGGTCCTGCCCCCAATCCACCTGCTCGGCACCGAGGAGCAGAAGCAGCGCTACCTGGTGCCAGGGATCAAGGGCGAGAAAGTCGGCAGCCTGGGGATCACCGAGCCGGGCGCCGGCTCCGACGTCGCCGGCATCCGCACCACCGCGATCCGCGACGGCGACGAATACGTGATCAACGGCTCCAAGACCTTCATCACCAATGGCCCGCGCGCCGACTTCATCGTCCTCGTCGCCAAGACCGACCCGGAGGAGCGCCACGCCGGGATCACGCTCTTCGTCATCGACCTGCGCGACGAGAACGGCGAGAAGGTGCCCGGCTTCAGCGTCTCGGCCGAGCTCGAGAAGATGGGAATGCATGCGTCCGACACCGGCGAGCTGGCCTTCGAAGACGTCCGCGTCCCGGCCAGCGCCGTGCTCGGCGAGGAGGGCAAAGGCTTCTACCACATCGCCTGGGAGCTCCAGGGAGAGCGGCTGGTTGCGGCTGCCGGCTCCCATGCGGGATGTGAGCGGATGATCGAGAAAACTCTCGACTACGCGAAGGAGCGCGAAGCCTTCGGCCGGCCGATCGGCAAGTTCCAGGCGATCCGCCACAAGTTTGCCGAGATGGCGACCAAGACCGAGGCGGCGAAGCAGTTCACCTACGCGACCGCCTGGCGCTTCGCCAACGGCGAGTACCCGGTGCGGGAGATCACGATGGCCAAGCTCTTCGCCTCGCGCGTCGGCTGCGAGGTCGCCGACGAGTGCATCCAGATCCTCGGCGGCTACGGCTACATGAAGGAGTACGAGATCGAGCGCGCCTATCGCGACGTCCGCCTCAACCGGATCGGTGCCGGCACCGACGAGGTCATGCTCGACGTGATCGGCCGCAGCTACGGGCTGTAGGGGGCTTGCCCCACGCGCCTCTTGGGCTGACGGTCAGGTGTTGGTGACGATGATCGCGGTAAGCGTGCCTCGGATGGCGTTCCTTAACACGAAAGGCACCCCTCGATGACGGTCGTCAAAGACAGCGGCGTTCGAGCAACCCTCCCGCCCTTCGGCGAGGAGCACGAGGAGCTGCGCGAGACGGTCAGCCGTTTCGTCAAGAAGGAGATCGCGCCCAACGTCGACGAGTGGGAGGCGGCGCGCGAGTTCCCCCGCGAGCTGTACAAGCGCTGCGCCGAGCTGGGCTTCCTCGGGCTGAAGTTCCCCGAGCAGTACGGCGGCCAGGGCGGCACCCACCTGCACGACGCGGTCTGGGTCGAGGAGCTGGCCCGCTGCGGCGGCTCCGGCGGCGTCGCCGCCGGGCTCAACGCCCACGCCTCGATCGCGATGCCGCCGATCTTCAATTTCGGCAGCGAGGAGCAGAAGCAGCGCTGGCTGGTCCCAGGGATCGCCGGCGAGAAGATCGGCGCGCTGGGCATTACCGAGCCCGGCGCCGGCTCTGACGTCGCCGGCATCTCGACCTTCGCCGAGCGGGTCGACGGCGGCTACGTCGTCAACGGCTCCAAGACCTTCATCACCAACGGCGTCCGCGCCGACTTCCTCGTCTGCGCCTGCAAGACGACCAAAGAGGGCGGCCACGGCGGCATCTCCTTCCTCGTGCTGGAGCGCGAGATGCCCGGCTACGAGGTCGCGCAGAAGCTGGAGAAGATGGGCTGGCACTCCTCCGACACCGGTGAGCTGGCCTTCACCGACGTCGAGGTGCCTGACGAGAACCTGCTCGGCAAGGAGAACGAGGGCTTCAAACTGATCATGGCCAACTTCGCCTGGGAGCGGCTGTTGATGGCGATCGGCGCGGTCGGCGCGATGCAGCGGCTGATCGACGTCAGCGTCGCCTACGCCCTCGACCGCGAAGCCTTCGGCCGCCCGATCGGCAAGTTCCAGGCGATCCGCCACAAGGTGGCCGAGATGGCGACCAAGGCCGAGGCCTCCCGCGCCATCACCTACAACGCCCTGCGCCTCTTCCACGAGGGCCACGACTGCATCAAAGACGTGACCATGGCCAAGCTCGTCACCCAGCGCGCCGTTCTCGAGATCGCCGACGACGCCCTCCAGATCCACGGCGGCTACGGCTACATGCGCGAGTACGGCATAGAGCGAGCCGTCCGCGACGCCCGCCTCGGCCCGATTGGCGGCGGCACCGACGAGGTGATGAAGGAGATTCTCGGCAAACTGATGGGGTTGTAGGGACTTCAGCTAGTCAACGGGCGGGCGACCGCCTCGCGGCCGAAGACGCGGCCTCCTCCCAGGCGTTCGGCCAGTCGACTTGGGGGTGCATGAGCGCGAGGCGCCGCCTCCACGTCGCGGGCGTTGAACGCCCGATAGGCGGCGCGAAGGGGATCCTCGGCCTCGACGTTCGTCACAGTGGCAATGGTAGGAACAATGGTCACGCGAGGTTCGCGGACCCGACCCACCGAAGGAGGCACCGATGCTTTCCTGGCTAGCCAAGAAAATGATCGCCCGCAACATGGCGAAGGCAAGTGCCGGCGACCTCGGCCCGACGCTGCGGATGGATGCCGAGGACGTCAGGTTTCGGTTCCCTGGCGACAGCTCGTGGGGAGGCGAGTTCGACGGCAAGGCCGAGCTGGAGCCGTGGCTGCAGCGGTTCGCCGACGTCGGCCTCCAGATCTACCCTGATGAGGTCGTGCTCAAGGGCTTCCCGTGGAACCAGACGATCTGCATTCGCGGTCGCGACCACCTCGATTCGCCCCAAGGCGAGCGGGTCTACGAGAACCGGTACGTGATCTGGGGCCGCATCTCTTGGGGCCTGCTGCGCGAATACGAGGTCTACGAGGACACCCAGAAATCCAAGGCGCTCGACGGCTACCTGACTTCGATCGGCGAGCTGCAGAGCCTGCGCGCCGCTGGGGGCAGCGTTTGAGCCGCGGGGTCCTAGCCCTCGTCATGCTGGCGCTACTGCTCGGCGCCGGCTTGCCCGCGCCCCCCAGCGCGGCCGCCGAACAGCAGCAGCTTCGGCCAGACATCAGGCGCTGGTCGATCCCCTTTTCGCCCAAACGCAAGCGCGAGATGGCCGCCTACTCACAACGCCACTACGGAGAAAACACCTGGCGATTACGGCATCCGAGGGTGATCGTCGAGCACTTCGCCGAAGCCGGCACCGCGGCGTCGGTCCACAACACATTCGCCCCGGACGTCGCCGATCCGGAGCTGCACGAGCTGCCCAACGTCTGCGCCCATTTCGTCG
>Ga0157297_10000077_pt1 | contig 15091 bp, 15 predicted proteins | sample NitcycUS028104C2_FD_108380 | JGI IMG/M metagenome (GOLD analysis project Ga0157297, IMG submission 108380) | Soil microbial communities from Arlington Agricultural Research Station in Wisconsin, USA - Nitrogen cycling UWRJ-S028-104C-2 | ecosystem: Environmental > Terrestrial > Soil >...
GGCGGTGCGGGCCATCGTGCGGTCGATGTCACGGTCTATCGCGTGGTTGATCGCCCCCGCGCCCCCAGCAGAGAGGGCGCCTCCGAGACAGGTGAGGATGACGAGGCCGATCGAGGGGTCGCCGGCCACGTACATCGTCGTTACCGTGGTGAAAAGCAGCAGCGACTGAACCTTCGGCTTGGTCAGCGTGAGGAAGTCGCGCAAGACGTAGAGCGCTGCGGGGCGCTGCGATATTGCAGCCGTCTGGGCGCCGCTCATGCGCTCAGGCTACCGGCTGCGATTCGCGAGCCGGCTGCTCGGCGCGGCGGGTGCGGCGGGAGATCGCTTCGCGGATGTCGCGCATCGGCCGGGGGCTGCGCACGTCGGGGAGCACGTCGAAATTGTGCGGGTCGGGTGGTGAGAGCGCGAGCCACTCGAGTGAGTCGCCACCCCATGGATCGTGTCCCGTTGCGGCACCGCCCTCACGGCTGAGGATCGCGTTGACCAAGGTCATCACGATCCCGGCGGCGAGCAGGAAGGCACCGATCGTGGCAATCAGGTTGTAAGTGTCGATGGCGCCGCCGCTGAAGAACTTGTAGGCGTCGACCACCTGGCCCTCCTCGGCCCCGGCGAGGAAGAGCGGCACGAAGGCGAGCAGCGTTCCCAGCACCATCGTCCAGAAGGACATCCGCGCCAGGGTCTCGCCCATCGTGCGGCCGGTCATCTTGGGGAACCACCAGTGCAGCGCCGCGAAGCCGCCGAAGACGGCCCCGCCGACCAGCGCAAAGTGGGTTGCGGCAGTGCTGTCGGTGGTGTGCTGGAGGCGCCAGCCGAGCGCGACCATCGAGTGGGATACCTCGGAGGCGAGGCCAACCGCGATCGCCGCGATCGCCCCGGCGGCGAAGAGCAGCGGCGCCCGCATCCTCGCCGTGCCGCCAACCAGGGTCGCGATCAGGTTGAAGAAGACGAGCCCGAAGGGGACGATCAGGGCCAGCGACATCGCCATCGCGAAGTACATCCAGCCGATCCCGATCGGAGCCGTGAACATGTTCTGCATCCAGGCAGCGGTGCCGACGATCGCGATCGCAACCAGCGAGCCGATCACCGCGCCGCGGTTGAAGAGCGGCTTGCGAGCCATCGCCGGGACGATCTCGGCGATCGTGCCCAGAGCGAAGATCAGGACCAGCATGTAGCTGCCGGTGAAGAAGATCCAGCTCAGGTGCTGCCACAGCAGCGGCGAGCCGCCCGCCTCGCCGGAGAAGAAGATCCCTTCGAAGTTACGGTCGATCAGCAGCATCGTGAGCGCCGCCAGCATCACCGGGCCGATCACGAGCAGCAGCCAGGAGCTAATCGCCGCGGCCCAGGAGAAGACCGGAAGCCGCCGCCAGGCCATGCCCGGGGCGCGCAGCTTGCGCAGCGTCGCCACCAGGTCGATCGCGATCAGGACGAAGCCGAGCGTAGCCAGGCCGGTCGCCGCGGCCCAGGCGTCGACACCGTTGTTGGGGAGGAAGGCGAGGCTGGAGAGGGGCGCCAGCGGGTTGACGCCGGCCTCGGTTGGGGTGAAGAGGAAGCCGGAGTAGAGGACCGTGGCGCCGGCGATGTAGAGCCAGACGCCGAGTTGGCCGAAGTGGGGCAGGGCCATGCCACGGGCGCCGATCTGCAGTGGCGTCACGTAGTAGAAGAAGCCGAGCGCGAGGGGTACGGCAAAGAGGAAGATCGCAGTTGCTCCGTAGAGCGAGAGCATCCGGTTGAAGGTGACCGGGTCGAGAAAGGTGTTCTCCGGGATCGCCAGCTGCAGACGCATCAGCAACAGCTCGACCAGGGCGATGAAGAGGAAGCCGAGGGATCCCGTAATCAGAATGCGGCCAAGGTCCTTGTGGTCGGCGCTGGTCGCGATCTCCACCCAGCGCGGGCGGCGCGGCGGGAAGCCGTCGGCGATGATCTCAGGGCGCTTGACGGGCACGCTCACGGAGTCTCTCCCCTTTCGATCAGGCCGACAACGCGATCTTGGGCGGCCTGGATCTCTTCCTTTTGGGCTTCGACGAAGGCTTCGTATTCCTCGGGGGAGACGACTTCCACCTCGGTCCGCATCGCCGCGTAAGCCTGGCCGGAGAGCGCCGCTGCCTGGCCGAAGTAGGTGCCTTCCTCGTCGGCGCTGAAGACGACGTGATTGGTCTTGCCCGGTACCGCGTCGCGCTTGGGGGCGAGGTCTGGGACGTCCCAGGTGTGGACGACGTCGGTCGAGACGAGGTCGAGTTCTACCGCGGTGTCAACTGGGACGACGAGCTTGTAATAGGAGAAGGCTTCGTTCGGATAGTCGTAGCGCCACAGCCACTGCTGGCCGGTGGTGGCGATCTTCAGCGGCTCGGAGTGGGAGACCTGAAGGCCAGCGGCGCCGCTGGCTGGCGCCTCCCGGGCTTTGTCGGTGTAGATGATGCTGACGACGAGGATCGCTGCCGCGAATACGCCCAGCGCTCCGCCCACCCGGGCCTGGATGCGTCGTCCTCCGGTGAGCTGGCGTGGCTCGGCCCCGCGCTCGGCCCGGTAACGACGCAGCGCGTAGAGCAGCCCGGCGATAACCGCGACGATGAGAATCGTCGCGACGACGAAGCCGATCCACAGCAGAGTGTCGATCTGTTCGGTCCCGGGAGAGCTGGGGCTCATCTCGAGACCCCTCGCGCACGCCTGGCGGCGGCGGACCGGCGCGGTGCGGCGTCCTCGGTCGGCCAAATAGCGCCGCTATTCGGCCCCCCTGCGTCCTTGCCCCGCTTGGTCCGGCCCTCGCCAGTCGCACACGCGGAGTTTCGAGATGAGTCCTTGGGCGCCAAAGCGCGGCCATTCTAATCACGCGGGCCGGTCCCACGGCTGGCCGCCGACCTATACTCGCCGACCTCATGTCGAGCCGATCCCGGCCATCTCCGGCGCTGCGCAAGGTAGTGCGCGCCGGGGCGATGGGCGCGATGGCCGCCGCCGTAGCGGTGCCGCTGCTGCGTCGTCGGGCGCGCATCCCCGCTCCAGTGACGATCGCCGCTTGCGCCGCCGGCCCCCTGGGGCTTGCTGTCCTGCATCCCCGCTCCCGCAAGCGCGACGTCGCCATGTACGCGCTGCAGATGTGGGCCTTCACGATGGTCCACGAGCTTCCCTACGACGACCCGGAGCGCCTGCGCGCTCGCCTCCGCATCCGCTACCCGATCGTCGCCGACCGAGCCATCGGTTTCGGCCAGCTGCCCAATGTTCGCCTGCAGCGCGGCCTCGCCCGCCTCAAGCAGGTGGGGACCCTCGATCGCTTCCTAACCTGGGCTCACTGGCTCTGGTTCCTGGAGCCCTATGTGGCGCTCTCGTTCATCCTCGTCCGCCATCCCGACCGTTTTCCGCGCGCCGCGCGCCGCCTCGCCGCCGTCTTCGACAGCGGTTGCGCCGTCTACTTCGCCGCTCCAACCGCTCCGCCGTGGTGGTCCTCGGAGCAGGGTCATACGGGGGAAGAGGTTCGCCGAATCATGGTCGAGGTGGGCGAGGAGACGTGGGGATCGGCCTGGCCGGCGATGTACAAGGCCCTTGGCGGCAACCCTTGGGCGGCGATGCCGTCGCTTCACTTCGCGACCTCGGCAGTGGCGGCGATATCCCTGGCCGAAACGGGGCGTACGGCCGGCGTTGTCGGCTGGGGCTACGCCCTTACTCTCGGCTTCGCCCTCGTCTATCTCGGCGAGCACTACGTCACCGACCTCGCGGCGGGCGCCGCCCTGGTTGCCGCCGTGCGGGGCGGGGAGTCGCTTGCCGAGCCGCTGGTTCTTGGGGTCAATCGTGGGCTACTTCGCTTGGAGCGCCTGGCGAACGGGTAGCGTCCCAGACGTGTCTCCCCAGCAGCCGGCCAACGGAAACGGCGGCTACGAGCTGCCGCTGTTCACCCGGCGGCGGGTGGCGCAGACGCTGCTCGTCGTCCTCATCCTGCTGATCGGGATCTACTTTCTGTTTCCGAAGCTGGTCGGGCTCGGCGACGCGCTGAGCAAGCTCGGCGAAGCGGAGGCGATCTGGATCGTCGTGGCGATCGGCTTCGAGCTCGCCGCGATCGCCACCTACATCGCCCTCTTCAAAGCGGTTGTGGGGGGAGACGTGCTGCGGCTCACCTGGAGCGAGACCTACGACGTCAACCTCGCGGGCGTTGCGGCAACCCGGCTTTTCTCTGCCGGAGGGGCAGGCGGGATCGCCCTCACCTACTGGGCGCTGCGTCGGGCCGGGATGGTCCGCCACGAAGTCGCGCGGCGGATGGTCGCCTTCCTCACCCTCCAGTACGTCTTCTACCCGCTGGCGCTGATCGTCTTCGGCGTCCTGCTGCGCACCGGCGTCATGCCCGGCAAGGCCTCGGTCGAGCTGACGATCGTCCCGGCCGCGGTCTCGGGCGTGATCCTGGTCTTCGGCGTCCTCGCCGCCCTGGTCCCGCCCGATCTGGGCGAGCGCCTCGCCTCGCACGTGCACTGGCCGCGGAGCAGGGCGGTTGCCGACAAAGCTGCCCGGATCGTGGCGACGGTCGGCGAGGGGGTCAGGTTCGGCTTCCGCCTCCTGATCCACCCCGGTCGTGGCGGGCTGGCGGTGATCGGCGCGGTCGGCTACTGGGCCGCCAACATCGGCATCCTCTGGGCTTCTTTCAAAGCGTTCGGGGTGCACGTTCCATTGGCCGTCGTCGTCCAGGGCTTCTTTCTCGGCATGGTCGGCAACCTCTTCCCGCTGGCGCCGGCCGGCGTCGGTGCGGTCGACGCCGGCATGATCGGCGCCTTCGTCCTCTTCGGTATCCCCGAGGGGACGGTCTTTCCGGCGATCCTGATCTACCGCCTAGTCGCCTTCTGGCTGCCGATCCCGTTCGGCGTCGTCGCTTTCCTCAGGCTCCGCAACAGGGTTCAGCACTGGGAAGCGGAGGAGCTGCCGATCGACCGCGACAGGGAGCGCGAAAGGCGCCTCGAGCCGGCCGCGGGGTGAGCGGCAGCGTTGATCCAGCCGTTACTATAAAAAGTAAAGTATTAGACTTCCGGCGATAGATATGACTGAGCAGAAGAGAGTCGAGAACGTGATCGTCATCGGTGGCGGCCCCGCCGGCTACGCCGCCGCGCTCTACACCGCGCGCGCCAACCTCGAGCCCCTCGTCTTCGAGGGGTTCCAGTGGGGCGGCCAGCTGCAGAACACGACCGACGTCGAGAACTATCCGGGCTATCCCGAAGGGATCATGGGGCCGGAGATGATGAACCAGTTCCGCGCCCAGGCGGAGCGCTTCGGAACCCGTTTCGTCACCGACGACGTCGACCGGGTCGAGCTCAGCGATGGCGGCGTGCAGAAAGTCTTCCTCGGTGACGAGGAGCATCTGGCCAGGACCGTGATCCTGGCGATGGGGGCCGAGCCGCGCCGGCTCGGGATCCCCGGCGAGATGGAGCTGAGCGGCTGCGGCGTCTCCACCTGCGGCGTCTGCGACGGCGCCTTCTTCAAAGGCAAAAAGGTAATCGTGATCGGTGGCGGCGACTCGGCGATGGAGGACGCGATCTTCGTCTCCAAGTTTGCGAGCGCGCTGACCATCGTCAATCGCCGCGACGAGTTCCGTGCCTCGAGCATCATGCGCGAGCGCGCCGCCGAGCGGCCCAACATTGAGTTCAAGACTCCGTTTGTCGCCGAGGAGTTCGTCGCTGGCGACGCGGGCAATCTCGACCACGTGAGACTGCGCAACGCGGAGACCGGCGAGACCGAGGACTTCCAGACCGAAGGCGCCTTCGTCGCGATCGGCCACATCCCGAAATCGGAGATCGTCGTCGATCAGGTCGAGACCGACGAGGACGGCTACATCCGTACCGAGCCGGGTTCGACCAAAACCAACCTCGGCGGCGTCTTCGCCGTCGGCGACGTCGTCGACCACACTTATCGCCAGGCGGTTACCGCCGCGGGCACCGGCTGCATGGGCGCCCTCGACGCGGAGTGGTATCTGCGCGACACGCCACCCTCGCCCGAGGCTCACTGGGCACCCGGTGGCGAGCCCACCGAGGTCGCCCCGACTCCGCCTGCCTAAGCTGGACTGTCGCTCGGCGCCTGGGTCGCCCCCGTCGCCCGCTGGCGGCCCTTTGCCTTCTCCTTTTCGGTCGGCCCCTTGAGGTCGACGAAGGTCTTCGCGGCCAGGGTGGCGCCGAAGGTCGCGCCGGCCAGGGAGAGGAGGCTGGGTCCGGTGGCCTCCCAGACTGAATTGCCTTCGACGAATTTTCCATAGGCGCCGATGGCCGCCACCACGCCGGTGCCGATCGAGGCCGCGGAGCGGAAGTTGAAGATGTACGCCCATGCCTTCGACGGCCGCTCCTTCTTTGGGGTCTGCTGGAACGTGGCGATCGCCTGGACCGCGGTTCCGGCGAGGATGCCGATCAGCAGGGCGATGATCGCTGCGCCCGTCTCGTTGTCTCGAAGCGTGAATTCGACGGCCAGTGGGGCGGCTTTCGCGCCCGGGGCCGTCACCAGTAGCGCCCCCACGTAGCGGCCGGCGTCGGGCTCGCGGTAGCCCCCGGGGTCGTAGCAGACCCGAACGTTGACCAATCCCGTCGTCGGATTGTCGTATGCCCGGTAGGTCAGTTGCTGGTGGCCGATCGGGAGCGTCTTGTTGCCGTCGACGATGTCGTTCACGGTCGAGACGCGAACCGTGTCTGGATCGAGGCCGGCCGAGAGGCTGTACGTCTGGGTGCGGACTTCTCGATTTCGGCTGGCTCCGAAGTCCATGACCAGAGTCGCATCGGCGATCGGGGCGCTGCTGCCGTTGACCGCGGTCAGGCGCCCCGTGGGCGCGGTGTCGGTGCTCGCTTGCGCGACGGCCGACTGCCTCTTGATCAGGTCCGGGCAGGCGGATTCGCGAGCGGCGGCTGTGGCGGGCACCAGCCCGGTGAGCAGCGCCGCGATGAGAACCAGCCCCCCGCAGCTATTGATGCGAATGCGCACTATTGGCCGCAATGCTACCCAAAGTCTCTATCGTTCAGCGATCCAATAGCATGGCTATGCAGGATGGGTGGGGTAGAGCCCTCTCGGATGACTACTGGGTCGCCGGTGGATCTGCCGACAGAGCGAACGGGTTTCCCTCGGAGTCGCGGCAGATCGCCCAACGCTCGCCGGGGTGGATGATCGAGCCGCCGTGCGCGTGTACACGTTCCAGCGCCACCGTCATATCGGTGATCGTGAAGTAGGGGAGGGAGGCCGTATCGCCAGGGCCTACCCCTCGCTCGTGAACGCCGAGGCGAACTCCCTCGTCCTCCGATTCCCAGCCCGCGCCTGCCGCGGCTGGTCGCGGTTCGAGCTTTACCCCGAGCACCTCACTCCAGAAATGGCGAGCACGATCAATGTCGTCAGCGGGGAACTCGATCAGCGGGATGGTCATCACCTCAGTATCTGCCATCAGGGATGTCACCTCATACGGGTGCGCGTCTACGGTATGACTCGGCGACCGGCTAGGGTGGGTTGGTGGGTAGGAACCCCTCGTCCATCTTCCCGTTTGCAATCGCGATAGTCCTGCCCCCGGCGGGGTTAATCATTGGTCTGTCACAGCTGCAGCAGAACCGCGAACTCGGCCTGCGGCTTATTGTCACCGCGCTGCTTGCGACGGTCGCCTGGGTCCTGCTTCTGACCTGAGAAAGCCCCTACTCGAGCAGCTTCTGGACGACAAAGGTGCGGCTGCCACGCGGGGTCTCGACCTTGACCGGTTTGCCGATCGCGGCGTTCATCAACGCTTTGCCTATCGGTGACTCTGCTGAGAGCCGGCCGGCCGCGAGATCGGCCTCGGTCGAGCCGACCAGGGTCCAGGCGTTGACCGCACCTTTTTCCTCGTCGAGGACCTCGGCCGTGCGGCCAAAGCTAAAGCGATCGGCGTTACCGTCGACCTCAACGACAACCGCCGTGCGCAGGCGCTCCCGCAGTCGCTTAATCCGGGTCTCGAGGTGCGCCTGGTCCTCCTTGGCAATGTGATACTCGGCGTTCTCCTTGAGGTCGCCTTCCTCGCGGGCAACCTTGATCCGCGCCGCCATCTCGATCCGGCCCTGCCCTTCGAGCTGCTCGATTTCCTCGCGCAGGGCGGTGATCCCCTCCTCGGTGATCGGCTCTCCGCTTCCCTCGACCCTGCTCATCCGCCCACAATTGCAGATGGGCCTGGGCCGGTGCGATCCAGCACCGCTAAGCCGATGCCCTATGGTCGGTGCACGGTGCCGACCTGCGCTCACCTCGACTCGATCGAGTACCTCGACCGCCGGGCGAGGTAGCCGGCTGTGAGGAGTGCCTGAAGCTTGGGATGACCTGGATGCACCTACGGATGTGTCACAGCTGCGGTCACATCGGTTGCTGCGACAACTCGCCAGGCAAACACGCCACCGCCCATTACCAGGTGACCGCGCATCCGCTCATTCGGTCGGCGGAGCCGAACGAGGATTGGAGCTGGTGCTACGTCGACGAAGCGATGTTCCGGATCAAACCTCCGCCGAGTTAGTAGCGCAGGCTCTCGCAGGCGATCCCGTCGTGGTCGGCGTCGAGCCGGTGCGGATCGCTTCTCGGCCCGCCGTGGTTTCTATAGAAGTTCTGCGCCGCTCGCCATGAGCTGAAGTCGGAGCAGTCCTTGTCAGCCGCGGTTGCCGGTGCTGCCGGAAAAGCCAGCGCCGCAACGACGACAGCCGCAGTGATGAGCTTCGTCCTCAAGAGTGCCTCCCTGTTGTTTGGTAGAGGACTCTGAAAATACCTAAAAAGACACGAAAAAGTCTCAGGCCCGGGATTACTCCGGCGTAACGATGGCGAAACTGGGGTTTGGTTCGTCGAGCAAGCCGAGCAGCTCCCCGATTTTCTCGCCGTTGCCCTCGACTCGAAGGCGGCCGCTGCCGGCCAGCTCGGCGATGTCGGCCGTTTGGAGCAGCAGCTGGTTGAGCGCCGCGCGATCGACCAGCAGGGTCATGTCGGCAGCGGGCTCGTGCCGACCAGGGCGGTGGCGCAGCACGCCGTTTCGGACCGTGAGCGCATAGGCCTCCTCGGGGTTGGAGATAACCCAGTCGATACGGAGGTCGCTGTCCCAGGCGCGTGGCCCGTCTAGCCGGATCGCCATCGCGTCGAGCAGCTGCTCAACCGAGAGGTTGGCGACGATGTCAGGGGGGGCGGTCGCGGTCGGCGTGCCGCCAATCCCCTCACGCAGCTCCCTGGCGCCGGTGAGGAAGAAGTTGCGCCAGGTCGCGTTCTCAGCGCCATAGCCGAGCTGCTCCAGTGCGTCGGCCTGCAGCTCGCGGGCCGCCTCGTTCTCCGGCTCGGCGAAAACCACGTGGTTGACGACCTCGACGACCCAGCGGTAGTCACCCGCCTCGAAGGACTGATGGGCCTTCTCCAGCACAGCTGCGGCGCCGCCCATGAACTCGACGTAGCGTCGTGACTGATCCCGCGGTGGGTGCTCCCAAAGGTGAGCCGGGTTGCCGTCGAACCAACCCATGTAGCGCTGGTAGATCGCCTTCGTGTTGTGACTGACCGAGCCGTAGTACTCGCGGCAATGCCATTCGCGGGCGAGGCTCGGCGGCAGCTCGATCGTCTCCGCGATCTCCGGGCCGGTTAGACCCTGGTTGAGCAGGCGCAGGGTCTGGTCGTGGAGGTAGGTGTAGAGGTCGCGCTGCTTCTCCAAATAGTCGACGATCGGCTCGCTGCCCCAGCAGGGCCAGTTGTGGCCGGAGAAGAGAACATCGGAGTCGGCGCCGAATAGCTCGATCGCCTCATCGAGGTAATGGGCCCAGGTGCGCGGGTCGCGGACGAGAGCGCCGCGCAGGGTGAGGATGTTGTGCATCGAACGGGCGACGTTGTCGGCGATGCAGAGGGCCTTCGCCCCCGGGAAGTGAATGTTCATCTCGGCCGGAGCCTCGGTGCCGGGAGTGAGCTGGAAGGTCATCCTCACGCCGTCGATGGCCTGCTCCTGGCCGGTCTCCTCGATCTCGACCGTGGGTGGGGTCAGGGTGATGGCGCCGAGCGACGTCGTCTGTCCGAGACCGGAGCCGAGCTGCCCGTCGGCGCCGCGCTCGAGCAGCGCCCCGTACATGTAGCCGGCGCGGCGACCCATCGCGGTGCCGGCGAAAACGTTCTCGCTGACCGCGTGGTGGAGGAAGCCGGCTGGGGCGAGAACGGGAATGCGCCCAGCCTCGACCTCCGCCGCGGAAATGACGCCCTTGGCGCCGCCGAAGTGGTCTACATGGCTGTGCGTGTAGATCAGGCCGGTTACCGGACGCTCGCCGCGGTGTTCGCGGTAGAGGGCGAGGGCTGCCGCTGCGGTCTCGACGGAGACCAGGGGGTCGATCACGATGATCCCCTCCTCGCCCTCGACGACGTGCATGTTGGAGAGATCGAAGCCACGCAACTGGTAGAAGCCCGGTGCCAGCTCGAAGAGGCCGGCGATCTGGTTCAGCTTGCCGAGCCGCCAGAGGCTTGGGTTGGCGGTGTCGGGTGCTTCTCCTTCGAGGAAGTCGTAGGAGCGGAGGTCCCAGGCGGCGCGACCGTCCCCGCGCTGCACCAACGGCGGGTCGAATGCCGCGACAAGCCCGCGGCGCGCCTGCTCGAAATCGGCGTCGTCGGTGAGCGGCAGCGATTCGCCCGCCTCGCGGTTGCGGCGTGCCGTGTGGGCAGTCGCCGGCTTGCGCCCGCCGCTCACCCCGGGTCCCCCGCGGCGAGCTCGAGTAGGCGCGGGGCGGGGCGATAGGCGCCCCCGTGCCACCTCTGCAGCTCTTCCAGTAGGCGCGCGGCCCGCGCGGCGCCGATCATCTCGGTTAGCTCCAGCGGGCCGCGCGGCCAGTTGAAGCCGAGCCGCATCGCGGTGTCCATGTCGGCCGGCGAGCCGATCTCCTCTTCGAGGGCGAAGGCCGCCTCGTTGGCGATCTGGGTGAGCAGCCGGGGCAGGATTGCCGGAGCGGCCGGGTCGATCTTGGCCAGCTCTGCGTGGTCGACCGTCGGTGCCGCGATGCCGAGGTTTGGATCGGGCGGGCGGTGCGGGCCGTCGCCGTACTCGTAGAAACCCCTGCCGCTCTTGCGCCCCAGGTGACCTTCACCGACCAGCCGTTCTTGGATCGGGCTCGGGTGCCAGCGCTCCGGCTCGCCGCCCTGGCGGTAGAAGGAGCGGGCGACGCTGAGGTTGACGTCGAGGCCGATTAGATCGATCAGCTCGAACGGGCCCATCCGGAAGCCGCCCCCGATACGGCAGATCCGGTCGATCGTCGCCGCGTCCGCGACCCCCTCGGCGAGCATCCGCAGCGACTCCAGCGTGAAGGGGCGGGCGAGCCGGTTGGCGATGAAGCCGGGACTGTCCTTGGCGCGAATCGGCGTCCGCCCCATGCGCATGCCGACCTCGGTCGTCGCCGCGAGTGCGCCCTCGCTCGAGTCGGCGGTGGCTACGACCTCGACCAGCTTCATCAGCGCCGGCGGGTTGAAGAAGTGCATGCCGACGACGCGCTCGGAGTGGGGGACCCCCGCGGAGATCGCCGTTACAGGCAGCGAGGAGGTGTTGCTGGCGAGGATCGTCTCCGGCCCGCAGGTCTCGGCCAGGGTGGCGAACAGCTCACGCTTCAGCTCCAGGTCCTCGGGTGCTGCCTCGATCACCAGGTCGCATTCGCCGAGGTCGCCGAGACTCGGCGCCGCGCCGACCCGGCCGCTCGCCATGTCGCCGTCCTCTTCGCTCCACAGTCCCTTCGCGGCGCCCTTGGCCAGCGCTCCGCGCAAGCGCTCTATCCCCGTCTCCAAGGCCGCTGGAACCGGGTCGTGCAAGCGGGTCTCATAGCCACCCAACGCAGCGATCTGGGCGATCCCCGCGCCCATCGTGCCGGCGCCGACGACGCCGACCCGCGTGATGCTCACCTTCCCTCGAACTTCGGCTCTCGCTTCTCGAGGAAGGCCTGCATCCCCTCCACCCGGTCCTCGGTCGCCATCGCCAGCTCGTAGAGACGGCGCTCATTCTCGAGACCGGCCGACAGTGACGTCTCCTCTGCCGCGAGCACCGCTTGCTTGGCCAGGCGAGCGGCGATCGGCGGTCGCTCTGCGACCGTGCGGGCAAGCTCGACAGCCTCGGTCAGCCAGAGGTTTTTCCCGACGACCTGGTTGACGAGCCCCCACCTCATCGCCATGCCGGCGTCGAAGCGCCGCCCGGTCAGCACGTACTCCATCGCCCGCTGCTTGCCGATCGCCCGTGCCAGGCGCTGGGTGCCGCCGCCGCCGGGGATGATCCCGAGCGTTATCTCCGGCTGTCCGAAGAGGGCGGTGTCGGAGGCGACGATCATGTCGCAGATCAGCGCCAGCTCGCAACCGCCGCCCAGCGCATAGCCGGAGACGGCGGCGACAAGGGGGGTCTTGGTCGCCGCGACCCGCCGCCAGAAGGAGGAGGCAGGATGGTGCAGCGCCTCGGCGAAGCTGCGCTCGCTCATCGCTCTGATGTCTGCGCCCGCCGCGAAGACGTCGTCGGCACCGGCGATCACGATGCAGCGCACCTCGGGGTCGGGGTCGAGCCGCTCCAGCTCGGAGGCGATCTCCTCCATCATCTCCAGCGAGAGGGCGTTGCGCGCCTCGGGCCGGTTCAGGCGCAGCAGCGCGACGTGGAACTCGTCGAGGGTGGTCTCGACCTGCTGTCCCATCTGGCTACTCGGCCTCCAGGGGGGTCATCGCGTTGATCCCGGTTGCGGCTCGGCCGATGATCAGCTTCTGGATCTGCGAGGTCCCCTCGTAGAGCGTCGTCACCCGCGCGTCGCGCAGATAGCGCTCGACCGGGTAGTCGTCGACGTAGCCGGCGCCGCCGTGCACCTGGATGGCAAGGTTCGCGCACTCGACCGCCGACTCCGTCGCGTAGAGCTTGGCCACCGAGGTCTCCATCGTGTTCGGCTTGCCTTCGTCCTTCAACGCCCCCGCCCGGTAGACCAGCATCCGCGAGGCGTCGCGCTTGAGGATCATGTCGGCGATCATCTCCTGGACCAGCTGGAAGCGGGCCAGCGGCACGCCGAACTGCTTGCGCTCCTTGGCGTAGGCAACGGAGGCGTCGACGCAGCCGTCGCAGATGCCGACACAGCCGGCGGCGACGCTGTAGCGGCCGTTGTCGAGGGCGCTCATCGCGACCTTGAAGCCGTCGCCGATCTCGCCCAGCATCGCCTCATCGCCGACCTCCACGCCGTCGAGCGAGATCTCACCGGTATCGGAGGAGCGCAGCCCCAGCTTGCCGTGGATCTCCTGCGTGGTGAAGCCCTCGCTGTCGGTCGAGACGAGGAAGCAGGCGAGGCCACGGTGCTTCTTCGCCGGATCGGTCTGGGCGAAGATCAGCGCCACCTCGGAGAAGTTGGCGAGCGAGATCCACATCTTCTGGCCGCTGATCGACCAGCCGGAGTCGGTCTTGGTCGCGCGCGTGCGCAGGTTGGCGGCGTCGGAGCCGGTGTCGGGCTCGGTCAGGCCGAAGCAGCCGAGCGCCTCGCCTGTGCAGAGCCGCGGCAACCACTTCTGCTTCTGCTCCTCGCTGCCCCAGCGCTCGATCGAGCCGGCGACGAGCGAGGTCTGCACCGAGACCACGGTACGGGCGGAGGAGTCGGCGCGGCCGACCTGCTCGACGATCAAGCCGTAGCCGAGGTAGTCGAGGCCGCGGCCACCGTATTGCTCGGCGACCGGAGCGCCCAGGTAGCCGACCTCACCGAGCTTGCTCGCCAGCTCACGGTCGAAGCGGGCGGCGCGGTCGTTCTCTTTGACGCGCGGAACGATCTCCTTGTCGGCGAATTCGCGGGCCGCTTCGGAGATCAGCCGTTGCTCGTCGTTCAGCTGGAAGTCCATCTCACCTTTCGCTTTCTCTTGTCGTTCAAAGCTCGCGTCCGAGGGTCGCCGCGAAAGACTCCTGCGCCTCGTGGGTGCGGGGTCCCGGCGCCTCGGCCAGCGCCCTGCCGTCGATTGCGGCGACCGCTTGGATCTCGCGCGTGGTCGAGGCCAGGAAGGCCTCTCGCGCGGCGCGCAGGTCGGTGACCGGCCAGGCTCCCTCCTCGACTTGGAGGGCCTTGACGAGGCGGTCGCGGGTGATCGACTCGAGCACCCCGACGTCGAGTGCAGGGGTCCGCAGCTCGCCGTCGGGCGAGACCCAGAAGATCGCTGAGGTGGGTGGCTCCAGCACGGTGCCGTCGGGCCGCACGAGGACAGCCTCGTCGGCGCCCTCCGCTTTCGCCAGCCGCGTTGCCTGCATGTTCGCCGCGTAGGAGAGCGACTTGACCCCGTCGAGGATCACCGTCGGGCTGTAGGTGACGGTGGCGAGGTTCAGCGTCTCCCCGTGGGCGGGGAGCTGCTCGATCGCCGCGATCCTACGCCCGCCGCGGGTGACGATCAGTCGTAGCTGTCCATCCGCCGCGCCCGCCCCGATGAGCAGGGCATCGATCTCCCGCTCCAGCGAGCCGCGGTCGAACTCGAGCTCGATTGCGGCGGCGGAGCGCTCGAGCCGGTCGAGATGGTCGACGAGCGCGAAGGCTCGGCCCTCGTAGAGCCGGATCACCTCGAAGGCGCCGTCCCCCCGGTAGAGGCCGTCGTCTTTCATCGGCACCGTCGCTTCGGCGGTGGGAGAGATCCGCCCGTCCACGCTTGCGAGTTCCTTGAGCGCGCTCATCGTCGAGGCGCGAGGCTACTACCTGAATCCTCGAACTTCTGTCGCTTTCTTATGTCTATAGGGATCAAAAGGCGACAGAAGTTGTCGCGGCTGCGCTCAGGTGGCTTCGAAAACGGTCGCTAGGCCCTGGCCGACGCCGACGCACATGGTCGCGATGCCGTAGCGGCCGCTGCGACGGCGCAGCTCGCGCACCAGGGTGGTGGTGAGGCGGGCGCCGGAGCAGCCGAGGGGGTGGCCGAGGGCGATCGCGCCGCCGTTGACATTGAGGCGGTCTTCGTCGATGCCGAGCTCGCGGGCGCAGGCGAGCACCTGCGAGGCGAAGGCCTCGTTCAGCTCGACCAGGTCGATCTGCTCGAGGTCGAGCCCGGCGGCGGCGAGCGCGCGCGGCACGGCGACGGCGGGGCCGATGCCCATGTAGGCGGGGTCGACCCCGGCGACGCCACTGTTAAGCACCCGGGCCAGCGGCTCGGCGCCGAGCTTCTCGACCCCGGCCTCGGA
>Ga0157297_10000079_pt1 | contig 14815 bp, 12 predicted proteins | sample NitcycUS028104C2_FD_108380 | JGI IMG/M metagenome (GOLD analysis project Ga0157297, IMG submission 108380) | Soil microbial communities from Arlington Agricultural Research Station in Wisconsin, USA - Nitrogen cycling UWRJ-S028-104C-2 | ecosystem: Environmental > Terrestrial > Soil >...
ACCGTTCCGGGAATCAGGATGCCGTTGACGAACAGCGCGATCTGGCTGGGCTCGGTGCTGGACACCGAGAAAGTGGCCTCGTAGGTACCGGCGGTCGTGAGCGTGATCCCAGCGACACCGGGCGCGTGGGTGATACCCGGCGTCAGGACCCCGTTGGTATCGAAGGTGACGTCGGCCTCCAGCGGCACGGTCTCTCCGCCCAGGTTGTAGATGTAGGCGTACTGGGACAGCCCGTTCGAGCCTGCCGGGCCGGTGGCCCCGGTGGGACCTGCTGCGCCGACTGGCCCCTGGGCGCCTTCGGCTCCAGTCGTGCCTTGAGGGCCGACTTCACCTTGGGCCCCCGGGAGTCCAGCAGGGCCTTCCAGGCCCATGGCTCCGACTTCGCCCTGGACCCCATCCAGACCCCGAGCCCCGGCGGCTCCTTCCGAGCCCGTTTCGCCCTGTGGGCCCACTGGGCCAGTCAGCCCCATTGCACCCAGAGAGCCCGCGGGCCCCTGCACGCCGGTTGCCCCGACTTCTCCCCGAGGGCCCTGCAGACCGGGGGGTCCGATAGTTCCGGCGGCACCTGGCGAGCCAGGCGGACCGGCGGAACCAGACTTGCCGGTAGCTCCCTGCTGACCTCGAGGGCCGCGGGAACCTCGATGTGCGTGGCAGACCGGCGGCGGCTTGTGGCCGCAACGAGCAGAGGTTCCAGCCCTGCCCGTGAACCCCGGGTGACCGCAAGGCGAAGGGGGGTCCAGCGGACATGCCGCCGCAGCGATCGCAGTCGGAAAGAGAACAGCGAGCGCACCGATTGCGAAAAGCAGAAGATTTCGACTTCGCCGACCGCGCATGTATAGACCCACTTTCTTGACCAAAGTGCTCATAGCTCGACACCTCATCGCCTGATGGTCAGCGGAACGCCGGCGCCGATGCGCCTCGCCAACCAGGTGATGGCATGGGTGCCGAGTCGGATACAGCCATGTGAGACCGCCGTCCCGAGGGTGCCCGTTAGACCGTCCGTTCCGTGGATGCCGATCTGGCCGGGGCCACCCTCGAATTCCTGAAAGACGTTCGATCGGGCGCTGGTTGCCAGCGCAAAGGGTCCGCCGGCTTCGTAGGAGGACAGCGCGAGGGCCTCTTCGATGAAGTACGCGCCCTGTGGGGTCGGCGTCGAAGGCTTGCCGACCACTGCACGGAACTGACGTCGGGCGCGGCCGCCGTGGTAGACGGTGACTCGGCGAGTCGAGAGCCTTACCGAGAGGTTCCACTTGGTGGAGGTGCGCTTGGTCCGACGTGCGGAGATCCAGCCCTTGTGTCCGTTGGGGCGCCCGGGAAGACGGATCCACAGCCATGAACCGCCGGTACGGCTGGTCGCGTGACCGAGGACAGGAAGAACGGTGCGAGCTTGAGTCAGCGGACGCCGAGCATCGAGGGATTCAATCCGGCCTGCATGCACGCTTGGCCTGGTTCGGGCGACGTGCGCGTGCAGGAGCACGACAAGCGGCTGACTTACGGGCACCCGTGGGCCGGCAGCTCCAGCCGGAGCGCTGAAGACGCAACCGATTGCCGCCGCGACCAGCGCCGATGCCAACGCCGAACCCCTCCGGCGAGTGCCGGAGGGGTTCGATACGTAGTCGAGCATGCGGCTCATCCGGTGAACTGGGATGGACCGTGGCGCGGATGGAGCAGCGCCGCTGCGCAGGCGCGATAGGCGACCGTCATGGTCTTCGGCTGGGTGGCGTCCGTAAACGTGACGCGGACCCTGACCTGGTGCGCGCCGGGAGCGGCACGTACCGACATCGCAAACGGCGAATTGGTCCGGCTGCCGATCGACTTGCCATCCAGACTGAAGACAGCACGCTTGATCATGTGACCGCTGACCGTGGCACGAAATCCAGACGTGCAGGCCTCACGCGGCGCAGGCCGCAATATCGCCCTGCCATTGCGGGCTAACCTGAGTGCCCTCGCCCTCGCTTTGGCAACGGCGACGGCGCGGTTTTGACCGACTGCCGACCCAGCACCAAGCGCCGCCGGACCGGTGGTTCCGGGGGCGGTTGGAGACACCACTCCGGGGCCGCTCGGGGCTTCCGGGCCGCCCGGCGGTTCGGCATCGGGCGGAGGCGTGGACTCAACCGCGCACAACGGTTTGGTGAGAACGTTGTTGATCAGGCTGACCTGGCCGTTGCGGGCAAGCACTCGCCCGATCACCGACGCTCCGTCGTTCAGGGAAATGGAGGTGAGCGCCATCAGGTTGCCCTGGAACACCGTGGTGGTGTCAAGCGTCGCCGAACTGCCGACCTGCCAGAAAACGTTGCACGGGGAGGCTCCGTTGATTAGCACGACCGAGCTGGCCGGCGCCGTGGTCAATTCCGCAGCGATCTCGAAGACGAACCGCGCATTGGGATCGCCTTTGGCGTCGAGGGTGAGTGCGCCGGTGAGCTGGGCAGAGGACGTGAAGCCGTAGGCGCCGGGGGTCAGCGTCCTTTCGCCGAGGTCCGTGTCGGACAGGTCGTTGCCGCCTGAAACCGGCTGTTCGGCCGCGACGTTGTAGGCAGTGGTGAGATCGGCTTGCGCCGTTTTGGCGACGCCGTCGTTTGCGTGCGTGGCTCCGTTTACCACGGCGACATCGAAACCGGTGAGGGCGGTGCCGGGGGCGACGCCGAGATCGCCGTTCAGCACCGACGCTTTGGTGTTCGTGACGGCGGTGCCGCCGAGCACAACGAAGGGACTGACGGTGGCGAGATTTACCGGTGCCGCCTGCGCGACAGCCGGAACGGCGACGAGCGCGAAGACCAGGGCAAGAATGATGCCGGCACGCCTGGCGTGCCTGAGGTGGATGGGGTTGGACATAAATGTCCTTCCTTGGTGGGCGAGCAGCCCAGACAACGTTCCTTGGGCGCCGCCGAGTGCTGATGTGAGCGATCGGCGGGCGTGACAGTCCTTTCGGTAGCCCGGCGAACTCCGGTCGGAGTCCCGTGGCTCTGCGGACCCGCCTCGCGACGAGGGTGCCTGAGTCGAGAAGGTCTGCTCTCGTGTTCAGCTTGTATCGGCGGAGAGGAACTTCGCTTGAACCGAATACTCAGACTAGACGAATGATTCCTCCGAGTCGACAGGTATCCCCCGGAGGTATTAGCCAGAAAGCGTTACGCCTGGCCGCTATATCTCCCAGGTGATCTGCCCAGTGACAAGTGCGATCGCCACGGCATGCGCGCGGGTGTGTGCTCCGAGCTTGCCCAGCGCATTGTGAACGTGAGACTTGACCGTCTCCGGGGAGAGAAATAGACGCTCCGCGATGTCACCGCTCTGGAGCCCGGAGGCGACCAGCGTCATGACCTCGCGCTCGCGCTCAGTGAGCCGCAGCCGACCGCTCCCCTCTACCTCGACCGGTGCCCATATCGTGCTCTCTGCCTGCTCAGCCGAGGCCTCATCGTGTGGGATGAAGACAGAAAGGTGGCGTGCCGGCAGCACGTTGGCCGTCGCACTGAACTCGACGGGCACCGGTCCGCGGTCCGGAATGTACAGCTGATACCAACCCTCCGCTCCCCCGCTGGCCAAGAACGCTCCCCATTGCTCTTCGAGCCTCCTGCGCTCACCTGGAGGCGTGAACTCGTCCATCGTGCGCCAGGGGATCTCCTCTCGAGCGATCCCCAGCAGGTCACATGCAGCTGCATTCCCGGTCACCCAGCGTCGCTGGTCGTCGGCGATCAGCATTGGATGTCGTGACCGCTCAAAGGCCGTTCGCAGGCGCACTGCTGCCGACGAGCCAGACTCGTCCTTTGCAAAGACCTGCGCGTTTTCTCCATCCGCGAGCGGACTGGGCGTAGCCATCGCGACCTGCCTTGACTTGAAGCTTATGCACGCTGATTACTTGCTCTATCTCGACAGCAAAGGACGAGGCCCTGAGATTGCAAGGCATCTCCCAGCGTGAACAAACCGCAGGCTTTTCGTCGCTTTGTGACCCCCTAGGTCTTCTGGAGGGACGACCTAGGGGGCCTGAGGCAACTTCACAAGCGCGACGAGCGGGAGGCGTGATGAATCGCCGCTAATCCTTACTGTTAAGGCTTCACTCGACGAGTGCAATCCCCCAGACGTGTGAAGCACTGTGAATATCCCCCAAAGAGGCTAACTAGCAAGGACCCGTTACTACCCACTTTACGTTTGTATTTGAGCGCCAAAGCGCCTAGGGTCTATCGATTAGTCAAGTGAATGAGAGGTGCAGCCCGTGGCCACTAACCCGACGGAGTCGAGGCAGCCACACCATCCCGTACAGACCCAGCCTGGGTTAGCGCGCATCCTGGTAACGGACGACCAACCCGAGATGCTGCAATTAGTCGACCGCGCATTAGGGAAGCGGTATCGATGCGAGTTCGCGGCCGGTATCGCCCAGGCTCACAAAAAGCTCTCCTCCACCAATTTCCACCTTGCCCTATGTGACCTTCAGATGCAGGATGGGTCCGGACTAGCCCTGGCCGAAGAAATCACCGAAGAGCATCCCGAGACCGCCGTAGTCCTGGTCACCGGGAAGGACGATCCGGAGGTCGCAAGACAGGCATTCGGCCTCGGCGGCCACGGTGTCCACGGATACTTAGTCAAGCCGTTCTGGCCGGGGCAACTGCTGATCACGGCAATGAATGCGCTGCGGCGGCGCGAACTCGAAAACTTCGAGAGCGCACACAGACTCAATCTCGAAGAGAGACGTCAGGCGATCATCGACATGGCGCCGATGCCCGTCTACGTAAAGGACGAGGACCTCCGATACGTCTTCGCAAACGCACAGGCAGACGATTTAGCAGGACAGGAGAGAGGGCAACTGCTCGGGCAAACGGACGAGGCGATCATGGGGCCCGACGCACTGGCCCACACCCGCGCCGTCGATCGCCGGATCCTCGAGAAGGGCACGACCTACAAAGCAGAGGAAACGCTTGAGATCGGCAAGGCTGAGCGAACCTTCGAGACTGTCAAGTTCCCCCTCCTCGATGAGGAGGGGCGGGCTACCGCAGTCTGTGGCATCTCTACCGACATTACCGCCCAAAATGAGGCATTACAGCTGCGGGACGAGTTGGCCGCCGCCCAGCAACAAGCGATCGAAGAGTTGCGCTCCTCCCGCCTGGAGACCGTGGAACGGCTCGCTAGGGCGATCGAGTTTCACGATTCCCCCACCGGAGCACACGTCACCCGAATGGCGGTGATCACCGCCTTTTTGGGAAGCAAGCTGAAACTTGATGCCGGGTTTGTCCAACTCTTGCGCGAGGCAGCTCCGATGCACGACGTGGGAAAGATCGGCACCTCTGAAGAGATTCTCAGCAAGCCGGGCCCTCTGACTGCCGAGGAGCGCAAAGAGATGGAGCGTCATACGGTGATCGGCCACGAGATACTTTCCGGCTCTCAGAGCCAGCTTTTGCAGATCGCTGCGACGATCGCTCTGACTCATCACGAGCACTACGACGGCACTGGTTATCCCCAGGGTCTAGCTGGGGAAGAGATTCCGCTTGAAGGACGGGTCAGTGCCGTCGCGGATGTCTTCGATGCTTTGCTGAGCGACCGCTGTTACCGGCCTGCGCTACTTGCGTCGGACGCAGTCGAGGTCATACGGGACGGCAGAGGAACTCACTTCGATCCGCGAATCGTGGATCTATTGATCAATGGCGTGGACGAAGCGCTTTCCCTGCGCGAGTAGCACTCTCCGGGAACTCGGCCTGGGGCGCTGATTACACATAGGCCTGGCCGCTCCGGCGCCAGCGCTGGAAACGCCGGGTATCCCAATGCTCAAGACCGCTTGCAGAGCCGCCGATGAGGAGATGTGCAAGGAAGCGGGCAGACCCGAATCGGGCAGTTCTTCGATCGCCACCCGCGGTCGCTACGCGTATTCGCGTTGCTGGCCCTGGTCTGGGGCGCCGGCTACCTGACCTGGCGAATCGGCTGGAGCGGGGAAGGGGCCAGCCCGCTTGCCTTCGCGATGTTGCTGGTGACCGAGGTCTACGGACTTTGGGCGCTAGGCACGCTGGCCTGGTACTCGTGGTCACGCCCCGAGGCGGTGCGGCCCCCTGTCACCCACGGGGTCGCGGTGGACGTCTACGTCTGCACCTACGACGAGCCGTTCGAGGTGGTCGCGGCGACGCTGGCCGGCTGCCGCGCGCTCACCTATCCCCACACGACTTACCTGCTCGATGACGGCAAGCGAGCGGATATGGAGGAGCTTGCGAAGATCGCTGGTGCCCGCTACCTGACCCGGCCCGACAACTCCCACGCAAAGGCGGGCAACATCAACGCCGCCCTCCCCCGCACCGAGGGCGAGCTGGTGCTGATGCTCGACGCCGACCACGTGCCGATGCCCGACGCGCTCGACGCGATGGTCGGCTACTTCGATGACGAGCGGATCGCGCTGGTGCAGAGCCCGCATGACTTCTTCAACCACGACTCGGTCCAGCACTACGTGGTCGGTCGTCACGAGCAGTCGCTCTTCTACCGCGTCGTCTGCCCGGGCAAGGATCGCCACGGCGCCGCCTACTGGTGCGGCTCGGCAGCCGTGCTGCGGCGCCGGGCGCTACTGGAGATCGGCGGTGTCGCCACCGAGACGATCGCCGAGGACTTTCACACGACAATCCGCCTGCTCCGGCACGACTGGACCAGCTGCTACCACGACGAGGTCCTGGTCCAGGGCCTGGCCCCGCATGACCTCGACGGCTACCTGCTGCAACGCGACCGCTGGGCGCGCGGCAACCTCGCCGTCTTCACCCTGCCCGAGTCCCCACTGCGAGCTCACGAGCTGCGCCCCGTCCAGCGCCTCTCCTACTTCGCCAGCCTCGCCGCTTACCTGGCGCCACCGATGCGGCTGCTGCTGCTGGCGACGCTCGGCTTGGTGATGTGGACCGGCGAGCTGCCGATGAAGATCAGTGTGCTTGCCCTGGCGGCGCTCTGGCTGCCGTCGGTCAGCCTCAACCTGCTCGCCGGCTCCGCCCTGACCCGCGGCTACATGAAAATTGGTGAGACCGCCCATTACGAGCTGCTGACGATGGAGATTTACACCCGGGCGCTGCGCTGCGCCATCAGCCCCGGCCGCACCTCCTTCAAGGTGACCCCTAAGCAGGGCGCCGACGGCGGTGGGATCGAGGCGATGCGCAAGCTGCGCTTTGTGGTGATCGCGGCGGCCGTCCTCGCCGGCGGGACCGCGCTGCGCCTGCTCGACCTCGCCGGCGCCGGGCCCCTGCCCGACCTGCCGGGGATCGCCGCGGTCATCGTGCCGCTGCTCGGCCTGATCGAGCTGCGCCGGGTCCTGCGCACCCTGCTCGCGGTTGGCCGCCGCCAGCAGCGGCGCCAGGTTTACCGCTTCGAGGGCGACGCGCCGGCGCACTGCTTCGCATCCGGCGGTCACGTCGGTGGCCAGCTGGTCGACGCCAGTGCGGCCGGTGTCGGGCTGGTGCTCGACGCGCCGGTGACTGTCGGCGAACGCCCCGCCGTCCTACTTGAGCTCGAGGACGCCAACGGCGAGGCGCACGAGATCGCAGCACAGGTCGAGGTGCGCTCCTGCCGCGAGGCGGAGGGGCGCTGGCTAGTCGGCGCGACGATCGAGGAGATCGATCCCGCCTCGCGGATGAGCCTGATGGAGTGGTGCTACGTCGTCTGCAGCCACCAGCGGCTGCGCGGGCACCGGCCGGCTGCGGCGGCGACCTCCGAGGCAATCGTCATGCCGCTGAAACGCCCGGCGAGGGCGACGCAGGTAGCGGCCGCATAACGGAGAGGGTGGGATTCGAACCCACGAGGCGGGTTAACCCCGCCCACGCGATTTCCAATCGCGCTCCTTAAGCCGCTCGGACACCTCTCCAGGGTCGTCCCAAAGGGTATTGACTCAACTTAGCGTCGCGCGGCGAAGAAGGTTTGCAACAGCGCCGCGCACTCCTCCTCCATCACGCCACCGGTCACTTGCGGGCGGTGGTTGAGGGTGGCCTCACCAAGCACGTCGAGGACGCTGCCTGCCGCGCCGGCCTTGGGGTCGGGGGCGCCGAAGACGACCGCGGGGATACGGGCGAGGACGATCGCACCGGCGCACATCGCGCAGGGCTCCAGCGTCACGTAGAGGGTCGTGCCGGGCAGGCGCCAGCCCCCGAGCGCCTCCGCCGCGGCGCGGATCGCGAGGATCTCGGCGTGGGCGGTCGGGTCGCCGCGAAGCTCGCGCTCATTGCCGACTGCCGCGAGGGGCTCACCATCACGGGCAACCACGGCGCCGATCGGCACGTCGCCGTGAACCTCCGCCTCGCGGGCGCGCTCGATCGCCAAACCCATCAGGCGTTGCTGCACATCGCTGGCGGACCCGTCCGGCATCGATCCGAAAGTATGTGCCACCGACAACTTCACGGGCGGGTCGGTGTTCAATCGATTGCTCGCCCAAGCGCAGGGACTTAGCGAGCCGACACCGACATGAGCCGATGCATTCCGATTCTCGCTGCCGGGGCGCTGCTCACTAGCGCCTTCTTTGCCACGCCCGCAGGTGCAGCGAGCGACATCTCCCCGGCGCGGGAATTCGTGCCACGGCAGGTCGTGGTTGGGTTCAAGGGGAAGCGAGGCAGCCAGACTGTGGAGCTGTCGCCCGGAGCCGGCGTACGCCGAGCGGTAGCGGTGCTGCGACGCAACCCGCGGATCGCCTACGCGGCACCCAACTACCTCGCCACCGCCTCGAAGGCGCCACCGCTGCCCGACTCGGGGATCGCCAACGACCCGGGGACGATTTCCTACCCGCCGGGCCCTCCCGGCGGCTGGGTCTCGCTGCAGTGGAACTTCCTACCCTGGGAGGGGACGGCAACGGCATTGCTGCCCGTCTCGCCCGGTGGGATCGACGCGGTCGGGGCCTGGCAGCACCTGATCGCCGCCGGACGGCGTGGCGCGCGCGGCATCACGATCGCCGTCCTCGACACCGGCGTCGCCTACCGCAACGATGGGACTAAGTTCCGCCGCAGCCCGGATTTCTCCTCTGGCCAGTTCGCACCGGGCTACGACTTCGTCGACAACGACAAAGTCCCCCTCGACCAAAACGGCCACGGCACCCACATCGCCGGCACGATTGGCGAGAAGACCAACAACGGCATCGGGCTCGTCGGGCTCGCCTACCGCGCCAAGCTGATGCCGGTCCGCGTCCTCGACCGCCGGGGCAGCGGCCAGGCCGACGACATCGCCCGCGGCATTCGCTTCGCGGTCCTCCACGGCGCCGACGTGATCAACATGAGCTTCAACTTCGGCTGCGGCAAGAACGTCCCCGGCGTCGACGAGGAGCTGCGCCACGCCTACCGCAGGGGAGTGGTGACGGTGGCCTCGATCGGCAACCTCGGTTCGGAGTCCTGCATCTCCCCCCCGGCCACCGGCCCCCGCACGATCGGCGTCGGCGGCACGACCGAGGGCGGCTGCCTCGGCGCCTACTCGGTGCTCGGCGGCAAGGGACTCGACGTTCTCGCGCCCGGCGGGGGCTCCCCGGTGCTCGACTGCCCCTCGATCTCGAACCGGTCGATCTACCAGGTCACCCTGAAGGGCAACAACCCGCGGCGCTTCGGCGAGCCGGGCAACTACATCGGGACGTCGATGGCCGCGGCACACGTCTCCGGGGTCGCGGCGATGATCCTCGCCAGCGGCGCTCTGAAGCCCAACGCTTCGCCCAGCGGCCATGTCGATCAGCTGGTCCAGCGGCTGCGCGGCACCGCCCGCGACCTGGGACTGCCCGCGAGCCGCCAGGGCGCCGGCCTGATCGACGCCGGCAAAGCCACGGAACCCCAGGCCTGAGGCCGTCTGACCAAGCAGATCAAGGACGCAGGGAGCGTGGCGTGCTCTGCACGCGAGCGACCGAGGACGCAGATATGCGCGGGTCAGACGGCCTCAGGTCGTGCGGACGATGATCACGCTGCAGGGCGCGTGATGCGAGACGTTGTTGGGGACGCTGCCAAGTAGAAAACGGCGCGCTCCGGTCATCCCCTTGTTGCCGACGACGATCAGGTCGGCGTCGGTTTCCTCGGCGACGTTGAGGATCGCCTCGGCCGGGTCTGCCTCGACCGGGTGGGTCTGAACGTCCACCCCCTCCTGCTTGGCGGCGGCTGCGGCGGCGTCGAGAACGAGGTTGACGTCCTCGCGCGGGCCGATCTCGTACTGGACGTCAGTAGGGGCATCCTGCTGCTCACCCTCGAGACGGCGTTTCGAGACCGGTGCGTAGGCGCTGACGATGCTGAGCTGGGCGCTCGCGAGCTTGGCCAGGTCAACCGCCTGGCGCACAGCCTCGGCGGCGGTCTCCGATCCGTCGGTTCCAACCACGATGCGAGTGAACACGCCGCCTCCTCTGGGTCGCTGGTCCGGCCGCGCCGATACTAACGCCCGGCATGGCGGGCCGGAAGACCACGGAATCCGTCGCCGAGAATCTCAGTCGGGGTCGCCGCCAGGCGGACGATCGCGATCGCCATCGAGGCGAGGAGGCAGGCGACCAACACGACCATCCCGGCTTTCCACAGCAGCGGCATCGGCTCGGGAGCCTAGCCGCGGGTAGGCTCTGACCATGGAGAAGGTGGCCGACGGGGTCTGGCTCTTGCGTGGCGATTTGCGCAAGTCGATGAACATCTACTTCATCGAGGATGGCGACGGCGTGGTCCAGTTCGACGCCGGGAGCAAGGCGATGACCAAGGCGACGAAGGCGGCCGCGGGCCAGCTCGGCGGCGTCAAGCGCATTGTCCTTGGCCACGCCCACGCCGATCACCGCGGCACGGCAGCGTCGATGGGCGTGCCGGTCTTCTGCCATCCGGACGACGTCACCGACGCCGAAAGCGACGCTTCGATAGCCCCCTATATGGACCTCTCACAGCTGCCGGTCGCGCCGGTGCGCTGGATCTACCCGTTCCTGCTGCGGCGCTGGGACGGCGGCGCGGTGAGGATCGACGGCACGGTTTCCGAGGGCGACGAAGTCGCCGGTTTCCGGGTAATCCACTTCCCCGGCCACGCGCCCGGCTTGATCGGGCTGTGGCGCGAGAGCGACCGCGTAGCGTTGGTCAGCGACGTCGTCTACTTCATCGACTCGGCGCGGTTGAAACCGCTGCCGGAGGGCGAGGCCAGCGTTCCCCACCCCGCCTGGGCCTGGGACCATGCCAAGGCGAAGGAGTCGGTGCGCAAGCTGGCAGCGCTGGAACCCGCGGTGGTCGGCGCCGGCCACGCCGAGCCGATGCGTGGGGAGAACCTCCGCGAGACCCTTGAACGGGCGGCAGAGAAGTACTGAGGCGATGGCTCGCCGCGCGCGGGGCGGCGGCTGACATAGGTTGCCCTCTCTGATGATCGGGACCTACGTCTCGGCAGCGCTGATCTGCGCCGCCTCGCTGCTCGTCGGGCGAGCCCTGCTCTTACTTGCCGGGCGCGACTCCTGGACGTGGCTGGAGCCCGCCGTGGGCTTCGCCGCGGTGCTCACGGTGACCGGTGTTCTCGCCAGGGCGCCGGGACACGGCACTTCGGCGACCTTAGGGCTGGTACTGCTCCTTGTCGCCGCAGCGACGATCGTCGCAATGCAACCCTCGCGCGGTGGCGGCGAAGCACTGCGCCAGGGCCTGCCGGTCGCGATCGCGATCGCCGTCGTGCTCTCGATCCCCTTCGTGATCAGCGCTCGCTGGGGTCTGCTCGGGGTCGGCTTCAACAACGACCTCGGCCTCCACCTCGCCTGGGCCGAGTGGCTGCGCAGCGGCGCCGGGCCGCTTCCGGACTCCGGCTATCCGCTCGGCCCGCACGGCCTTGCGGTTGCCACCGCGTCGGTGCCGGGAATCGGGCTCGGGCAGGCTTTCGTCGGCGAGATATTCGCGATCGGCGTTCTCACCGGGCTGACGGCGCTGGCAGCCCTGCCTGGCTTCGGCTCGACTCGGCGGCTGCTGGCGGCGAGCCTGGTCGCTATCTCCTACCTCGGCGCCTCTTACTTCGCCCAAGGCGCCTTCAAGGAGTTGGCCGAGGCGCTCTTCGTGCTCGCCGTCGCGGTCGGCCTGCGCGACCCCGGCCGGCTTCCGCAAGGGCTCTGGGAGCGACTTCGCTTCGCCTTGCCGTGGCTGGCGCTGGCCGGCGGCATCTTCTTCTCTTACAGCTTTGCCGGACTCGCCTGGCCGATCGCGATCGCCGCCCTCTGGAGCCTTACCCTGGCCGAGGTGCGGCAGGCCCTGGCGCCGCGGGCATTGCTGCGCTTCTTGCTGCGGCCAGCGACGCTGCTGACGATCGTCGCGCTGGTCGTCATCGGCGCCGCCGCAACCCTCGTCGGACCCTTCGGCTTCATCCACAGCTTCAACAAAGTGGCTGGGACGAACACCTACGGACCGGTCTCGCCAGTCGAGGCGCTGGGGGTCTGGCCGGCGACCGACTACCGCCTTGATGCGCCGGGCGGCGGCCACCTAACCGGACTCGCCGGCGTTATCGGCGTCCTGGCCCTGCTCGCCGGCACTGCCTGGTGGGTGCGCCGGCGGGAGCTGGCAGTACCAATCGGGCTTGGCGCCTGCGTCGCCCTCTACCTCGCCGCCCTGCCGACGAGCGGCGACTACTCACACGCCAAGGCGCTGATGATCGTGGCCCCGTTGGCGATGCTGGTTGCGATCCGCCCCCTGCTCGCCGAATTTCGACTTGGCGTTCGCACCCATACCCCCACACCGGGGATAAGTGCGAAGGCAAGCAGCGTGGCTCGCTTTGGGTGGGTTGCCTTGGCCCTCGTCTTCATCGGCGGGGCCATCTACTCCAGCTTCCTGGCGCTACGCAACGCGCCGGTCGGCCCGCCCGGCCACGGGGCGGAGCTGCGGGCCTTCATGCCGATTCTCAGCGGCAAGCCGGTGCTCTACGCCGGACAGGACCGCTACGCGCCCTATGAGCTGATGGGCGCCGACACTCACGTGCCGCTGGTCGAGTTCCCCGACCCCGAAGTAGCCGAGAACCCGGAGAAGCCGTTCGACACCGGCGACGCCTACAGCCCGGTCGACTTCGACTCCTTCTCGCGCGGCACGCTCGACCGCTTTCCCTATGTAATCACCGGCCGGGCGGCTTGGAATAGCCAGGCGCCGGCCGGCTTCAAGCGCATCGCCGCGACCCCCTCCTACCTGCTCTGGGAAAGAGCCGGCACGCCCCCCCGCGACCGTCACGTGCTGCTGGAGGGGACCGACGCCGGCGCCTGGGCAGGCTGTGCCGCGCCGGAGATCCGCATCCTCCTCTCCAACCGCGGCCGGGCCTCGCTGTTCCCGGACGTCGCGGTCGCGCCCAAGGCCAGCTGGAACGCGGGCGGCCAGCTGCAAGCGGGCGAGCGCACGGGGCAAGCCATCGACCTGCCGAGTGGCCGCTGGCGACTTTCTCTGCAGTACTTCTCCCCCTTCTCGCTGACGCTTTCGGCCCCCGGCTTCCAGCGGGAGCTGCCGCCGGCGCTGGACGGTCAGCGCCCCAACACGATCAGCCTCGCCAACGATGGCCAGTTCTGGCCGGCCGGCGTTTACCGCAGCGATGGCGGTAGGACCGGATTCGCGGTCGCCGCTGCGGAGCCGAGCTTCCTGCAACGCCTCAGCGGCTACAACGACCTCGCCTACGTCGGCAACTTGGTCGCCGTCCGCGCCGGCAACCGCCGCATCGTCCCGCTCAGCGCAGCCTGCGACTCGTGGATCGACTGGTACGAATCCAGCGCTGCGCCATAAGGTCAGACGGCCTTTGCCGAAAGTCTCTCTGGGGGAACGCGGACCACGTCCCACACCAAACCGACCTTCTCGAGCCCGTCGATGACGAGTGCCGAAACGTCGACCTGCCAGCGGCCGAGGCCGTGGACAGCGGAGGTCGGGAAGGCATGGTGGTTGTTGTGCCAGGCCTCGCCGAGGGTCGGGATCGCGATCAGGGCCAGATTGCGCGACTCGTCCGTCGTCTCGAAGTCGCGATTGCCAAAGACGTGGCAGAGCGAGTTGATGCTGTAGGTGAAGTGATGCAGGACGAAGACGCGGACCAGGCCCCCCCAAAGCAGACCGGTGAGCGCGGCGAAGAGGGTGCCGCCGATCACCCAGCCGAGCGCGAACGGGACGAGGAGGCCGAGGATCGCCCAGTAGATGAAGGTACGGTCGATCCACTCGATCACCGGGTCCTTGAGCAGGTCGGGAGCGAAGCGTTCCTTGTTGCCGCGCTGGGTGTGGATGAAGAGCCATCCCATGTGCGCATGAAAGAGGCCGCGCATGGCGCCGCTCCAACCGTGGCCGTGGTCGACGTGGGGGCTGTGCGGATCGCCGACTTCATCGGAGAAGGCGTGGTGCTTGCGGTGATCGGCGACCCAGGAGATGACCGGCCCCTCGATCGCCGCCGAGCCAAGGATTGCCAGCAGCCCGTGCAGCCACCGCTTTGCTTTGAAGCTGCGATGGGTGAGGTGGCGGTGGAAGCCGACCGTGATCCCGAGCCCGGTCAGCATGTACATGCCGACGAAGAGGAAGACGTCGCTCCAGTGCAGCGCACTACCCCAGACTTGCCAGCCCGCCAACCCGATCGCGACGAACGGAATCAGCGTCACGAGGCCGGTAATGATCCGGTCGCGAGTCTCGTTGGCAACCGGCTGGATATCGGATGGAAGTGGTCCCGCCACGCCCGTCGATCATACGGCGCAGCGCGACTGAAAGCCGGAGCAGCCTGGCGGTAGGGTTTCTCCGATGCCCTTCGCAAGCACCGCGACGCTGCGCCGGGAGATCGAGGCGCGCATCCCCGAGCGCCCTTTCTCGGTCGAGTTCTGGGACGGGACCCGGCTGCCGGCGACCGGCGACGGGGGGCCGACCTTCTACGTGCGATCGCCGCGCTCCGCCGCCCACGTCCTGCGTGCGCCGGGTCAGCTCGGCCTCGGGCG
>Ga0157297_10000081_pt1 | contig 14670 bp, 12 predicted proteins | sample NitcycUS028104C2_FD_108380 | JGI IMG/M metagenome (GOLD analysis project Ga0157297, IMG submission 108380) | Soil microbial communities from Arlington Agricultural Research Station in Wisconsin, USA - Nitrogen cycling UWRJ-S028-104C-2 | ecosystem: Environmental > Terrestrial > Soil >...
CGCGCGGCTTCATCTCGAAGGCCGAGCTGACCGGCGCCGCCGTTCGCGTCCTGCTGCGGTGACCCGGCGCCGGCTGGCCGCCGCGATCGCCCTCGGCGCGCTGCTGTACGGCGGCGCTCTCTACCTCGTCGTGACCGCCGACCTGGGCGAGCCTCGCGCACTGATCGCGATGGTGACGGTCGCGGGACTGATCTTCACGGTGACGGGCGTGATCGCGGCGATTCGCGCCCCCGACAACCGGACCGGCGCGCAGATGCTCGCAGTCGGGCTCCTGTGGTCGCTCGGTGCGCTCCAGCTCGCCAGCCACTCGCTGCTCTTCACGCTCGGCTACGTCCTCGGCGGAGTCGCGTTCGTCGCGTTCGCGCACCTGATCCTCTCGTACCCGGGCGGGCGCCTGCGGCCGGGCGACGAATGGATCGTCTGGGCGGTGCTCGCGCTCGTCACGCTCGGGCCGCTCCTCGTGAGCTTCGTCGACCCGACGCCGGTCCGGGGGTGCTCGGACTGCCCCGAGAGCGCGTTCCTCGTCTCCGACCGCCCCGCGCTCGCCCAGACGGCGAACATCGCGCTCGCGCTCGGAGCCGCCGCCCTCTCGGCGTTCGTGTTCCTGCGACTCGTGAGGCGCTACCAGGAGGCGACGCCGCCGCTCCGGCGCGTCATCGGCCCCGTCTACCTGTTCACGCTCGTCGCCCTCGTGGGGCTCGTCCTGAGCAGCCTCGTCGGCACGATCGACGCCGAGGCGGGCTACGCGATCGAGTTCGCGGCGCTCGCCTCGCTCGCGCTGATGCCGGTTGCGTTCCTCGTCGGCATCCTTCGCACGCGGCTCGCGCGCGCCGGCATCGCCGACCTCGCGATCGCGCTCGGGGACGGCGTGCCGCTGCGCGATGCGCTGGCGACCGCGCTCGGCGATCCCTCGCTCGATCTCGCCTACTGGTCGCCGCAACGCCAGGCCTGGGTCGACGAGGAGGGCCAGACGCTCGCCGAGCCGATCGCCCGCGGCGCACGTGCCGCGACGTTCGTCGAGCAGGGCGGCAAGCGCGTTGCGGCGCTCCTCCACGACCGCAGCCTCTCCGACCAGCGAGCGCTCGTCGACGCCGTCGCCGCGACCGCCTCGCTCGCGTTCGAGAAGGAGCGCCTCCAGGCGGAGCTCCGGGCGCAGTATCGCTTCCTCGAGACGATCATCAACACGGCCCCGAGCCTGCTCTCGGTCGTCGACACGGAGGGCCGCATCAGGAACTTCAACCGAGCCGTCGAGGTTGCCAGCGGCCTCGACGACCGGGCCAACATCGAAGGGCGCTATTTCTGGGAGATCTTCATCGACCCGGACGAGCGTGAGGCGATGATCCAGCGCTTCCGCGACGCGTCTCCCGGCTTTCCCCCGTCGGAGTACGAGAACGTGTTCCGCAACGCACGGGGGCACGAGCGGGTGATCGCCTGGCAGACGGCCCCCCTCGTCGACCAGAACGGCGACGTCGTGCGGGTCATCGCCGGGGGGATCGACATCACCGACCGCAAGCGCCGCGAGGTCGAGCTCCAGCGGCAGTGGGACTTCGCGAGCACGGTGGCGAACACGATCCCGAGCTTCATCGTCGTGACCGACCACGACGCGGTGGTGGTGGCGGAGGGCGCCAACCGCGCGTTCGTCGAGACGTTCGGGCGCTCGGTCGAGGAGCTCGAGGGTGCATCCTTTCTCGGGCTCGTCGCCCCGGAGGACGAGTTCCAGGCCCGCATGGCGATCGCCGGCGCGGCGAACGGCGTGCCGCAACTCGAGCGCGAGAGCCGCTGGCTGACGTGCGACGGCGACGAGCTCACGGTGGCATGGACGGCGACGCCGATCGTCGACCAGTCGGGCGCCCCGCGAGTCCTCATCTCCGGCGCCGACATCACCGAGCGCAAGCGCCAGGAGGCCGAGATCAAGGCGTCACGGAGCCGCATCGTGGCCGCGACGGACGCCGCGAGACGACGCCTCGAGCGCAATCTGCACGACGGCGCACAGCAACGACTCGCCGCCCTCTCGCTCTCCCTGCGCCTCGCGGAGGCGAAGCTGGAGACCGACGTCGACCAGGCCGCCGAGATACTCGTCTCCGCGCGCACCGAGCTCGCCGAGGCGCTCGACGAGCTGCGGGAGCTCGCGCGCGGCCTGCACCCGAACGTCCTCACCGACCGCGGCCTCGGCCCGGCGCTCGAGGCGCTCGCCGCGCGCTCGCCGATCCCGGTCGAGGTCCACGTCCCGGGCGACCGGTTCCTGCCGGCGATCGAGGCCGCTGCGTACTACGTCGCGGCCGAAGCGCTCGCCAACGTCGCGAAGTACGCGCACGCGACGTTCGCCGAGGTCCGCGTGGTCGAAGACTCGGAGGAAGGTCAGATCCTCGTCGAGGTCACGGACGACGGCGTCGGCGGCGCCGATCCCGCGCGCGGCTCGGGGCTCGAGGGCCTCGAGGACCGCATCGAGGCGCTCGACGGCACGTTCGGGGTCGAAAGCCCGCCGGGCGGCGGCACGCGCATCCGCGCGACGATCCCGGCCGCGCCCCGCGTGCTCCCCCTCTGACCGGTGGAGAGTGCGGCCGACCGCACCCGAGAACACCGGTGGGCCGCAGGGTCGAGGCGAGGCGCCGGGTCCATCCTTGGCGCATGACCACATACGCACGTCGATGACGTTTCCCCGCGTCGAGAGCCGGGGACAGGCGGCCGGCCTCCCATGACCGGCGCCGGTGAGGCCACTCACCGTTCGTGCCGTCGCCACCGCCCCCCGGCTCCGTGCACCTCTCACCCGCGTAGCGCCTCCCACTCGTAGACTCACCCCGATGAGCGCGCTGCCGACGGGCACCGTCACGTTCCTCTTCGCCGACGTCGAAGGCTCGACGAAGCTGGTCCAGACGGCCGGCTCCGCCTACTCCGGCCTGATCGCGGACGTGCGGCGCCTCCTCCGGGAGACGATTGCCACACACGGCGGCACCGAGGTGGACGCGACCGGCGACGAGCTCTCGGCCGTCTTCGAGGAGGTCGAGCCCGCACTGGCGTCGGCGCTCCAAGGCCAGGCCCGCATTCGCGACCACGAGTGGCCCGACGACCTGTCGGTGAAGGTCCGGATGGGCCTTCATACCGGTGTGCCCCAGCTCGGCGAGGAGGGGTACACAGGCCTCGACGTGATCCGTGCGTCGCGCATCTCGGCTGCGGGTCACGGCGGGCAGATCCTGCTCTCGTCGACCGCGGCACCATTCGCCACGGGAGCCGAGACACGCGACCTCGGCACGCACCGCCTCCAGGGTCTTCCCGACCCCGAGCGCATCCACCAGGTGATCGCCGAGGGGTTGCCGCGCGACTTCCCACCGCTCCGCGGCACCGTGTCGCAGCTCGGAGACGCGCGTCGCGTCGTCCTCGCGGACGACTCCGTCCTCCTCCGCGAGGGCGTCGCCCGGCTCCTCGAGGAGGCCGGCTTCGAAGTCGTGGCGCAGTCCGGGACCGCCGACGACCTGCTCCGCCACGTGGCCATGCACAAGCCGGACGTCGCCATCGTCGACATCCGGATGCCGCCGACCCACACCGACGAGGGCCTGCGTGCGGCGCGCGAGATCCGGGAACGGCACGAGGGCGTCGGCGTTCTGCTGCTCTCGCAGTACGTCGAGCCGAGCTACGCGATGGCGCTCCTCGAGACGAGCGCGGAGGGAGTCGGCTATCTGCTCAAGGACCGGGTCGCGGACCTCGAGCAGTTCGCCACGGCCGTGCGACGCGTGGCGGACGGCGGTTCGGCGCTCGACCCCGCGGTCGTCAGCGAGCTCGTGGGCCGCAAGCGCCGCGACGACCCGATCGAGCAGCTCACCGCCCGGGAACGCGAGGTGCTCGAGCTGATGGCGGAGGGCCGCTCGAACCAGGCGATCGCGGAGCGGCTGTTCGTCACGCTCCGCGCGGTCGAGAAGCACGTGACGAGCATCTTCACGAAGCTCGGCCTGCCCGCGTCGACGGACGACCACCGCCGGGTGCTCGCCGTGCTCGCCTTCCTGCGCGCGTAGCGCGCCTCACGCCCCTCTCCATGCGGGCCCGGAGCGGGCACAGAGCTCGTCGCAGAGGCGTGCGGTTTGCCGAACCCCACGTGGCGGGAATGCCGAATCACTCCGCGAGCACGGGACGAGCACACTCTCGTCATGGTTCGCAGTTGGCTCTCACAGTCCCATTCCGGCGCCCGCGAGATCGCCGGCCTCGCCGTCCTCTACGGCGTTTACGAGGTCGTGCGCGGTGCAGGCGGCGAGAACGTCCAGGCTGCGATGAGCCACACCGCCGACATCATCGACGTCGAGCGGACGCTCGGTGTCTACGTCGAGCGGAGCGTCCAGCAGGCGTTCGAGGCGATCCCGTACGCCCCGGCGTTCCTCGGGCTCCTCTACATGCTCCTCCACTTCGCCGGCACGGCGGTCGCGCTCACGTGGATCCACCGCAAGCATCCCGACCGGTTCCCGCTCGTCCGGACGACGTTCGTCGCGGCGACGGCACTCGCGCTCGTGGGGTACGTCCTCTTCCCCGCAGCCCCGCCGCGACTCGCCGGCGAGGGGTTCTCCGACACGGTGACGACCTCGACCGGGCTCAACCTGAGCTCCGACGTGCTCGGCGCGCTCTACAACCCCTTCGCCGCCGTCCCGAGCCTCCACTTCGGCTACGCGCTCATCGTGGGCGTCGCGATCGCGGCCATCGCGCGGAATCGCGTGGTTCGCGTCCTGGGAGCGCTCTACCCGGCGCTGATGCTCCTCATCATCGTCGCGACCGGCAACCACTTCTTCCTCGACGCCGCGCTCGGCGGCGTCGCCGTCGTCCTCGGCTGGCTCCTCGCCCGGGCCGTCGTCGCGCCGCCCGCGAGGCGGCCCGCGGCTCCTCGCGTGGCGACGAGCGCCGGCCGCGCCTAACCCTCCCGCTCCCGCACCGTTCCGGTGTGGCCAGCCGCACCGCCCCCCAGCGGCCGGCCACACCCGAGAACACCAGTGCACCCCACAGACATCGAGCCCGCCGAGTGCGAGCGTGCAGTGCATCAACCCCTGCACAGGAGATTCCCGATGTCACCTCTGAAGCGCAGCAGAAACATCTCGGCCCGGATGGGCCGCTGGAGCGCGCGCCACCGGAAGACGGCGATCTTCGGCTGGCTCGCGTTCGTCGTCGCCGCCGTCGTGATCGGCGGCATGATCGGCACGAAGAAGCTCGGCGACACCGACACGCTGCCCGGCGAGTCCGGCCGCGCGGCGCGCATCCTCGACGAGGGCTTCAAGCAGCCCGCAGACGAGACGGTGCTCGTCCAGAGCCGAACGCTCACGGCCGACGACCCCGCGTTCCGCGCGGCGGTCGCCGACGTCGTCCGCCGGCTCTCCGCGGTCCCCGTGGTGACCAACGTCCAGAGCCCGTTCGCGGCCGGGAATCCCGGCCAGGTCTCGGCCGACGGTCACTCCGCGATCGTGAACCTCGACATCCGCGGCGACGCGGACACCGCCGTCGACAGGATCGACCCGGTGCTCGAGGCCGTCGGCGCGACGGCCGCCGCGCACCCGTCCCTCCGGATCGAGGAGTTCGGCGTCAGCGCCGAGAAGCAGGTCGACGACAAGTTCAACAAGGACCTCGAGCGGGCCGGCCTCCTCTCGCTGCCGGTCACGATCGTGATCCTGGTCATCGCGTTCGGCGCACTGGTGGCGGCGGGAATCCCGCTGCTGCTGGCGCTGTCGGCGGTGATGGCGACGATGGGCCTGCTCGCGATCCCGAGCCACGTCTGGCCGGTGGACGAGAACATCAGCGCGATCGTGCTGCTGATCGGGCTGGCCGTCGGCGTCGACTACACGATGTTCTACTTGAAGCGCGAGCGCGAGGAGCGCGCGGCGGGCAAGTCCGAGAGCGCGGCTCTCGAGGCAGCGGCCGCCACCTCCGGACGCTCGGTGCTGATCTCCGGGCTCACCGTCATGACCGCGATGGCCGGCATGTTCCTCACCGGCGACAAGACGTTCGGCTCCTTCGCGATGGCGACGATCCTCGTCGTGGCGATCGCCGTGCTCGGGTCGCTGACCGTCCTACCCGCCCTCCTCTCCTGGCTCGGCGACCGCGTCAACAAGGCACGCGTCCCGTTCGTCCATCGGCTGCAGCGGCCGGAAGGCGGCAGGGCGTGGGGCTGGATCCTCGACCGCGTCCTCGCACACCCGCTGATCTCGGCCGTCGCCGCAACCGCGGTGCTCATCGCCCTGGCGCTGCCGGCGCTCGGGATGAAGACGGTCGTGCCGGGCGCCGAGGCGCTCCCGCAGGACCTCCCCGCCGTGCAGACGTACAACCGGCTCCAGAAGGCGTTCCCGGGTGGACAGGACCCGGCGACGGTCGTCGTCAAGGCATCCTCGGTGAACACGCCTGAGGTTCGCTCGGCGATCGACGAGCTGCAGAAGCAGGCGCTGGCGGGCGGACGCTTCCACCAGCCCGTCACCGTCGACGTCAACAAGGCGGGGACGGTCGCGCAGATCGACCTGCCCATCGACGGCACCGGCACCGACGCGAAGTCGAACGCCGCCCTGGCGTCGCTCCGCGACGACATCGTCCCCGCCACGGTCGGCGCCGTCGACGGTGCCGAGGTGGGCGTCACCGGCACCACCGCGATCTCGAAGGACTTCGACAGCGCGATGCATCGCACCGCGCCGCTCGTGTTCGCCTTCGTGCTCGCGTTCGCGTTCGGTCTCCTGCTCGTCTCGTTCCGGTCGATCGTCCTCGCGGTGAAGGCGATCGTCCTCAACCTGCTGTCCGTCGCCGCCGCGTACGGCGTCCTCATGCTCGTCTTCCAGCACAGCTGGGCGAAGGGCATCCTGGGCTTCGACTACTCCGGCGGCGTGATGGCCTTCATGCCCGTGTTCCTCTTCGTGATCCTCTTCGGCCTCTCGATGGACTACCACGTGTTCATCCTGAGCCGGATCCGCGAGGCATACGACCGCGGCATGAAGACGGAGGACGCCGTCGCGCACGGGATCAAGACGACCGCCGGCGTGGTGACGAGCGCGGCGATCGTGATGGTCTTCGTGTTCGGGATCTTCGCGACGCTCTCGATCGTGATGCTGAAGCAGTTCGGCGTCGGCCTCGCCACCGCCGTGCTGATCGACGCGACGATCGTGCGGGCCGTCCTGCTCCCCGCGGCGATGATGCTGCTCGGGGACTGGAACTGGTACCTCCCGCGCTGGCTCGAGTGGCTGCCGAAGCTCGAGCACGAGCGGTCGCCCGAGGTCGCGGCCGAGCCGGAGCCCGCGAGGCTCGCGGCCTGAGGCCACGAGAGCTGGGGGCCGGAGCCGCAGTCCGGCCCCCAGTCCACCCCGTCAGCTCTCGGCGACGCGGCCCCGGCCGCGTCGCCGACGTGCGGGGCGCCGACTACGATCCGCCTGGACGCCGGAGTAGCTCAGCTGGTCAGAGCACCGCTCTTGTAAAGCGGGGGCCAAGGGTTCGAATCCCTTCTCCGGCTTCGGATCTCGGGAGAGGAGGCCGCCGCGATGAGCGCGCCGCAAGCGATCGTCCCGCGGTGGGAGTGGAGAACCTTCGGCCGCCGGCTCGAGCTCCCGCCCGGGTCGCAAACACTCGCTCCCGGCCCGGTGCGCGAGAGCGACGAGGTGTACGTGCTTTCACCGGGAGGCGCCTCGGTCAAGTACCGGGACGACGCGGTGGACGTGAAAGAGCTCGTCCAGGTGAACGCGGCAGGGCTCGAGCAGTGGCGACCCACGCTGAAAGCCAGCCTGCCGCTCTCCGCCGAGGACGCCGGGCGCCTCGTCGACGCACTCGGCGTGGCGCCCCCGCTCGACCGCCGGTCGTACGGGCCGGACGAGCTTGGGGAACTGCTCCGGGCGGCCGAGGGCATCGACGCCGTACGCGTGCACAAGAAGCGTCGGCACTTCGAGGGCGAGGGCTGCCTCGTCGAGCTCACCACCGTCCGCGTGGGAGATGCAGTGGCCGACACCATCGCGGTCGAGTCGGAGGATCGGGCGCGCGTTGCCACCCTGGTCGAGCGGCTCGGGTTCGCGCTGCAGCCGAACGTGAGCATGCCGCGCGGCCTCGCGCAGCTTGCCGGGCTGGGGGGGCCGCGCGACGCCGTGATCGACGTCGGCACGAACTCGGTCAAGTTCCACGTCGCCGAGCGGCTGCCGGACGGTACGTGGCGGGCCATCGTCGACCGCTCCGAGGTCACGCGCCTGGGTGAAGGGCTGGACGAGTCCGGCGCCCTCCAGCCGGAGCCGATGCGCCGAACGCTGGAGGCGATCGCAGGCATGGCCGACGAGGCGCGCCGCCGCGGAGCGGAGTCGATCACGGCGGTCGGGACCGCCGGGATGCGGAAGGCCGCGAACGCCGCCGAGCTGGTCGAGCTCGTCCGCGACCGGACGGGAGTCGAGATCGAGGTGATCTCGGGGGAGGAGGAGAGTCGGCTCGCGTACCTCGCCGTCAAGACCGGAGTCGGGCTCGCGGACGGGACGATCGTGGTCTTCGACACCGGGGGCGGCAGCTCCCAGTTCACGTTCGGGCGCGGGGAGCACGTCGACGAGCGGTTCAGCCTCGACGTCGGCGCCGTCCGGTTCGCAGAGCGGTTCCGCCTCGACGGGCCGGTGACGGAGGACGTGCTCGCGGACGCGGGCCGGGCGATCGGCGAGGATCTGGCGCGCCTCGACGGACGACCGCGCCCGGACGTCCTCGTCGCGCTCGGCGGCGTCGTCACCAACCTGGCCGCGGTGCGGCACGCCCTCGCGACCTACGACCCCGACGTCGTGCAGGGCACGACCCTCGAGCGCGACGAGGTCGACCGGCAGATCGAGCTCTACCGCACGCGGACCGCAGACGAGCGAAGGCAGGTTGTCGGCCTGCAACCCGGACGGGCCGAGGTGATCCTCGCCGGTGCCCTCATCGTCCGGACGACCATGCAGAAGCTCGGCTGCGCGTCCCTCGTCGTGAGCGACCGGGGGCTTCGGCACGGCGTCTTGCTCGAGCGGTTCGGCGAGGCGCCGGCCACGGCCTAGGGGCTTGCTGCGGGTTGGAGGTGCGTGCGGGGAGGGCATGCGCCGCGCGCAGGCCCCCAACCGTGCGTGCCTGCAACCCGCATCGGGCCTCTACGATTCGCGGGTGGAACTCGAGGACATCCTCGCTCGTCGCAGGATGGTGCGGAGCTACCTCTCCGACCCCGTCCCGCGCGACACCGTCGAGCGGATCGTCGCCACTGTCCGCCGGGCGCCGAGCGGTGGGTTCAGCCAGGGCCACCGGCTCGTCGTCGTCACCGAGGCGGCCACGCGACGGGAGCTGGCCCGACTCGCCGGCGAGGACGAGTACGTCGCCGCCGGCGGCCAGGCGTGGATCTCGACCGCGCCGGTCCACGTCTTCGTCGGCACGCGCGAGGAGAGCTACCACGAGCGCTACCGGCAGCCGGACAAGCTCCGCGACGGCGAGGAGATCGGGTGGCCGGCCCCCTACTGGTACGTCGACGCCGGCGCCGCGTTCATGCTGCTCCAGCTCGCGGCGATCGACGAGGGCCTCGCCGCCGGGGTCTACGGCGTGCTGCCGGAGCAGGTGCCGAGCGTAAAGGCGCTCCTCGGGGTTCCGGACGACGTCCACTTCGTCTGCGTGGTGACGATCGGCCGCGCCGCCTCGGACCCGCAGGAGACGCGTCTCGTCTCGCGTCTCGGCCAGCGCAGGCTCGCACTGGAAGAGCTCGTTCGCTGGGAGCGCTGGGACGAGCCGGTGAAGACTGCCGACGCGTGAGGGTCTTCCTCGCCGGCGCGAGCGGCGTCATCGGGGTGCGGCTCGTGCCGCTCCTCGTCCGGGCGGGCCACGATGTCGCGGGAATGACGCGCACGCCCGCCAAGGCCGACACGCTACGAGGCCTCGGCGCCGACCCCGTGGTGTGCGACGTCTACGACGCAGACGGGCTGCTCCATGAAGTGGTCTCGTTCGCCCCGGAGCTCGTCCTCCACGAGCTGACCGACCTGCCGGACGACGAGGCGAGCATTGCGGGGTCGTCCGCGAACGCACGGATCCGGCGGGAGGGCACGCGCAACCTGCTCGCGGCCGCCCAGTCGGCGGGCGCAGCGCGGTTCGTCGCCCAGAGCATCGCCTGGGATCCTCACGGCGAGGGGGCGGTCGCGAAGGCCGACCTCGAGAGGATGACGCTGGAGGCAGGCGGCGTCGTCCTGCGCTACGGCCGCTTCTACGGCCCCGGGACGTACCACGACGGGCCGCCTGCGCCTCCGCGAATCCAGATCGACGAGGGGGCCCGCCGGACGGTCGAGCTCCTCGACGCCCCGTCGGGCATCTATCCCGTCGTCGAGGACTGAGCCGCGGAGCCCGTCACGCGGTCGCGACGAGGAAGTGCCACGCGTTTTCGAGCCGGTAGCCGCCGTCCGGCGTCCGGTACGGGGCGAGGACGTCGACAAACGCGCGCCGCACCTCGGGCTCTCGATCGCCGGTGGACTCGCCGACGCCGCCGGCAGCGAGGAGGCCGCGGGTCAGTGCGTCCTCGTCTTCGTAGACGTATGCCCAGGAGACGTCGAACGCCTCCGCCGGCGTCAGCCCGGCTGCGGTTGCCAGCCGCTCCAACCGGCCGGGCTCGGCGAGGTCCGGCGGCGGTGGAGCGTTCGGGTCGGCCCCCGGGAAGAACGGCCGCACGATCGGCTTGATCGCATCGAGCGCGCAGGTCCCGTGCCGTCCCCACACCTGGATCGCGACCTTGCCTCCGGGTCTTGCCACACGTCCGGCCTCGCGGAGCGCGACGACGATGTCGTCCGCGAAGAAGAACGAGTTGAAACCCGCGACGACGTCGAACGAACCGTCCGCGTAGGGCAGCGCCTGCAGGTCGCCGACGCTGACCTCGACCTCGGGGGCGCGAGCTCGGGCGAGCTCGACCAGCCGCTCGGAGGAGTCGATGCCCGTCACGGCCGCGCCGCGATCGGCGGCGGCCCTGAGGAACACACCGGAACCGCACCCGACCTCGAGCACACGGTCTTCGGCCCCGATCCCGAGGCGGTCGATCGCCGCCTCGTACGTCGGTAGCTGCTGCTCCTCGGTCGATGCCCACTCGTCGGCACGCGTCCCCCACAATCGCCCCCAGAGCTCCGCTTTGGTCTCGACCGCATCCGCTGCCATCGTTTGCCTCCCGCGCTAAACTATGTTTCATAGTTCATAACCTATGAAACGTAGTCATGTCAAGCGATGACCTGAGCCTCTTCTCGTACGAGATCCTGGGCCTCGTCGGGCGCACTGGTGCGGGCGCCCACGATCTCCTCCGCCTCGCGCGTCGCGGCCGCATGCTCGACTGGGCCGGCGAGAGCCAGTACTACGCGGAGCCGAAGCGGCTCGCCCGGCTCGGCTACCTCGAGGCGCAAAAGGAGCCGGGCAAGACGCGAGAGCGAACCGTCTACCGGCTGACGGAGAAGGGCATCGACGCCCTGCGCGCCTACGCGCAGACGCCCGCGACGTTCACGCCCCTGAAGAGCGATCCACTCCTGAGGCTCCTGATCGCCGACCTCGTCGGCGAGGACGCGACGATAGAGAGCCTCCAGGCGCTCAGGCAGGACCTCTCCGATCTTCGGGCACGGCTCGACGAGAGTGTGTCGTCGGCGGTGGCTCTGCCGCATCGGAGCAGGTACCTCCTGATCGTGATCGACTTCCTCCGCGGCTACCTCGAGCTGCACGAGCAGCTGATCGACCGGGTCGAGCGTGAGCTCGCGCCTTCCCGCGGTGGAGCCTCAGGCTGACGCGGCGGTCAGCTGTGCGCGGAGGCGGCCGATCGTCTCCACGACGAGGTCCGCGTCCGTCTCGGTCGTCGACCAGTTCGACACGGCGACACGGAGGAGCCGCTCACCACGCCACGTCGTCGCCCCCAGCCAACAGGTGCCGTCATCCTGGATCGCGCGCTCGAGCCGGTCCGTGAGCTCGGCGTCGCCGACCCGCACGAGCACCTGATTGAGGACGACCTCGTTCACGACCTCGACGCCGTCGAGCTCGTCGAGGCCGGCGGCGAGGCGCCGAGCGACCGCGCAACAGCCGTCGACGAGCTCGGTGACCCCGGACCGGCCCAGCGAGCGCAGTGCGGCCCACGTGGCGAACCCGCGCGCACGACGGGAGGACTCCGGGACGAAGTCCCCGCCGCCGAGCTCCCGGCCGGCGACCTGACCGGTGAGGTAGTCCGCCGTGTAGGCGAGCGCCGTCGCGTGGACGTCGGGGTGCGCGCAGAACGCGTAGCCGCTGTCGTAGGGGACGTTGAGCCACTTGTGCCCGTCGCAGGCCCACGAGTCCGCCAGCTCGATGCCGTCGACCAGTGAGGCCGTCCTCGGGCTTGCCGCGGCCCAGAGCCCGAAGGCCCCGTCGACGTGCAGCCACGCGCCGGCGGCACGGGCGGCGGCGCCTGCCGCGGCGAGGTCGTCACAGGCTCCGGTGTTCACGTTCCCGGCCTGCGCACAGACGATCGTCGGCCCCGGCTCGAGCGCTCCGAGAAGCTCCACGAGCGCGCCCGCGTCCATCGCACCGTCGGAGAGCGCCGGGACGACCTCGAGGGAGCGCTCGCCGAGCCCGAGCAGGCGCACCGCTCGATCGATCGTCGCATGGCGCTCCGCGCCGACGACGACGCGCACCCCCGGCGCGCCGGCGAGCCCGTCCCGGCCGACATCCCAGCCGTGGCGGTGAAGCACGGACCAGCGCGCCGCGGCGAGACCGACCGTGTTCGCGCCCTGCGCGCCCGTGACGAAACCGACCGATGCCGTCGAGGGAAGCCCGAGGATGTCCTTGAGCCATGCGCCGGCGACGTCCTCGACCGCGATCGCCGCGGGGGATAGCGCCTCGTTGAATGCGCACTGGTCCCATCCGGTGGCCAGCACATCGGCGACGAGCGCGGCGTCGAGCGAGCCTCCGGTGACGAACCCGAAGTACCGCGGCCCCGCCGAGGCCATGAGGCCCGGCGACGCTGCCTCGACCAGCTCGGCGATCACGTCGTCGAGTGGTGCCGGGCCGTCGCGCAGCTCACCGAGCGCCAGACGGACCTCGCGCCGGTGCGCGATCGGCGTCACCTTCGCCATGGGAAGGTGTTCCCGGTACTCCACGATGCGCCCGGCGGCATCGGCGAGCGCGCCTCGCAGGTCGACCATCGCCCGATCCTATGTCGCCGCGGGCCCCGGGGAGCCGGGCCGAGCTCAGGCGAAGACCGCGCGCGTCTCCTGGTGCGCGAGGATCTTCCTCTTCACGCGCTGGAGCGCGTTGTCGATCGTCTTGCAGTCGCAGGCGAGCTCGTCAGCCATCGACTCGTACGAGTGACCGTCGAGGTACAGGCGAAGCGCCTCCGACTCGAGACCCGACAGGCTCGTCCCGAGACACCCCACGAGCGCCTGGAGCTCCTCCGTCGACACGACGCGCACGGACGGGTCGTCGATCGACGGTCCCGGGAGAGCGTCGCCCAACGTGCACTCGCCGTCCGACTCCTGGCCCGCCGGCGTGTGGCTGAAGGAGATGTACGTGTTGAGCGGAGCGTGCTTGTACCGGGTCGCCGACTTGATCGCGGTGATGATCTGGCGGGTCACGCACAGCTCGGCGAACGAGCGGAACGAGGTCTCCTTGTCGGAGCGGAAATCGCGGATCGCCTTGAAGAGCCCGATCATGCCCTCCTGGATCAGATCTTCGGCGTCGCCGCCTGCGAGGAAGTACGAGCTTGCCTTGAGCCGGACGAAACCGTGGTAGCGGCGCATCAGCTCGTCCCGTGCGCCCTCGCTGCCGTTCCGCGCTCGCAGGACGAGCTGCAGATCCTCGAGCTCACGCTGCAGCTTCTGCGGCGTCTTGGGTGCTGCGGCGGTCCGGACGGCCATCTCTCGTCTCCCCTCTCGTTGGTGTTCCGAGCCTCGACTCGAGCGAGTCTCACCCTCAAGTCGAGGGGGAAGCTAGCACGATCGCGTAGGCGATACAACCCCTTTGCGCAAGTTCCATTGTAATAAGAACATGTGTTCGTAAGCGGATCGAAGCCCTCTACTCCTGCCGCCGCGCAGGCACGGGGCGTGGTCAGTGCGTTCGTCCTGGGCGGCTAAGGCTGCCCGCGGCGGAGCCGTTCGAGCCGCGCGCGTGTCTCGGCGTCGACCCGCTGGTCGAGGCGACTGGCGGTGTCCTCCCGGTGCGAGACGGACGAGAGCTCGGCGAGAAACTCCATGGAGCCGCGCTTCATCACCTCTTGACCGCTCGTTCCCTGCACGGCTGCGTCCGAAGTCACGAGCAGGACGGGCTCCCGGTTGCGTCGCTCGGCAGCCAGCCGCTCGAGGACGCTGTCGGCATGCGGCGCGAACCGCACCTCGAGCGACCCGAGCAGGCGCGGCTCGCCCACACCGTCGAAGACGACCACGCCTCGTGCACCCCGGACGGCGACGAAGCTCGCCAGCTCGTCCACGAGCTCGTCGCGATGTGCGAAACGGCCGGCGTGGAACAAATTCGAGCCGTCGAACAGGTAGAGGGCTACATCGGGCATATCTCAACCTCCAGTAGAGGATGATAGTACCCGCTGTCGTCGAGCCTCGAACAGCACCAGGGCGGCAGCAACGCTGACGTTGAGCGACTCGACGCCCGCCGCGAGCGGGATCGAGATCGTGCCGTCGCACGTTCTGCGCACGAGCGGTCGCACGCCCCCTCCCTCCGCGCCGAAGACCAGCGCGGTGCCGTCGGTGAGATCCAGGTCCC
>Ga0157297_10000084_pt1 | contig 14555 bp, 10 predicted proteins | sample NitcycUS028104C2_FD_108380 | JGI IMG/M metagenome (GOLD analysis project Ga0157297, IMG submission 108380) | Soil microbial communities from Arlington Agricultural Research Station in Wisconsin, USA - Nitrogen cycling UWRJ-S028-104C-2 | ecosystem: Environmental > Terrestrial > Soil >...
CGGCCCCAGAAGAGGCGTCCGAGGTCCTGCACCCACTCGAAGTACGAGACGGTGACCCCGCCGGCGTTCGTGAGGATGTCCGGCAGGATCGGGATCCCGCGCTCGCGCAGGATGGCGTCACCCTCGAGCGACGTCGGCCCGTTGGCTCCCTCGGCGATCATCCGGCAGCGAAGCCGCGAGGCGTTGTCGGCGTGGATCTGATCCTCGCGGGCGGCGAGCACCAGGATGTCGCACTCGAGCTCGAGGAGCTCCTCGTTCGTGATCCGCGTCCCGGTCTCCCAGCCCTCGAGCGAGCGGTGCTCTCGGGCGTAGGCGCTCATCGTCGGGATGTCGAGCCCGTCCGCGTCGAAGACGCCTCCGGACACGTCGGAGACGCCGACGACCGTCGCGCCCCGGTCGACGAGCTCCTGCGCGGCAGTACCGCCGACGTTGCCGAAGCCCTGGACGACGCAGCGCTGCTCCGACAGGCGCCAGCCCATGCGCTCGCAGGCGCGGGCGACGACCATCACGACGCCGGCTCCGGTCGCCTCGTGGCGGAAGACGGAGCCGCCGATCGAGATCGGCTTGCCGGTCACGATCTCCGGAACCGCATGGCCGCGCTGCATGGAGTAGGTGTCCATCATCCACGCCATGGTCTGTTCGTTCGTCGCCATGTCGGGCGCGGGAATGTCCTCCTGCGGTCCGATGAACGGCAGCAGCTCCGACGTGAACCGGCGCGTCAGCCGCTCGATCTCGGCCGCGGACATCTCCCGCGGGTTGCACCGGACACCGCCCTTCGCGCCGCCGTAGGGCAGCCGCAGCAGCGCGCACTTCCACGTCATCCACACCGCGAGCGCGGCGCACTCGCCGAGCGTGACCTCCGGGTCGTAGCGGACGCCCCCCTTCGTCGGCCCCATGACGCTCGAGTGCTGCACGCGGTAGCCCGGGAAGACGACGCGCGTCCCGTCGTCGAGGCCGACCGGGCAGGAAACCATGATCGACCGTTCCGGGTGCCGCAGCCGCTCGGCGACGCCCGGGTCGACGTTGGCGTGCGGAACCGCCTGGTCGAACTGCGCAATGGCCGTGCGGTAGAGCGGTGTGTCGAACTCGAGATGGGCGAACGACGGGACGTGCTCGGTGCTCGCCATGGCGCGCTGAGTGTATCCAGGGGGTTGGATTCAGGGGACTGCTCCGAGGGCCTGGTCCGCGACGCTTCGGGCAACGCCACGCTTCACGGGGGTCAGTCCCTGCGGGACAGACCGCTGTAGTGCCGGGGGAGGGAGTCGAACCCCCATGTCCCGAAGGGACAGCCGGTTTTAAGCCGGCCGCGTCTGACCAGTTCCGCCACCCCGGCGGGGTGCGAGGGCGACGTTAGCTGCGCCCGGACGCGGCTGAAGCCACGTCCGCGTTAGCTGCGGCCCGGAAGCAACGCGTCCGGCGGGAAGCGCTCGGGGCCCTGGAACTGGTAGGCGTCGTAGAACGCCGCGAACGCCTTGTCGTCGACTGTCGTGCACTTCGCGAGGTACGCGGTGCCGTCAGCGGGCTTGGACGGGTTCTTCGTCACCCACGCGCCGAGCGAGATCTTGTCGCCGAGGGCAGGGTACGGCGCGAGCACCGTGCCGCGGGAGTGCGACTGCACGAACGTGCGGAGCTCCGCCACGGTTGCCGGCGGCACCTCCTCCCCGTACTGGACCGCGATCGCCCCGTGCTCGAGGTTGTGCACGAGCTGCGCCTGGTTGACCGGCTCCTCGTACGAGCCGTAGACGACCGGGACCGCATAGTGCGGGCCCGACGTCGGAGGCACGGTGTTCCACCGCTTCGACGTGCCGGTCGGGCTGGTGACGCTGTGGTCGCCGGGCAACGCCGGAGTTGCCGTCAACGTGCAGCCGGCCGCTTCGACTGCCGCCCGCGCGTCACCGCCGCCGCCTCCACCACCAACGGTGAAGGCGAGCGCCACAGCGGCGATCGCGAGCACCGCGACGCCGCCGATTCCGAGCATCAGGATGGCGCGGCGGTCACCGCCCTGGGTGGGCGGCTTGGCCTTTCCGGGGGTCTTTCCATGCGGGCGGGGCCTCGGCGGCATGGCCGGGAAGGATAGCTGCGCCCCTCCTCGGCTCCGTCCGGCCCGGGGGCTACGTTGCTTGGTCCTCATGACGATCCTGCTCGCCATCGGTGCAGCGCTCGCGGGCTTTGCCGTTTGCTGGTGGCTGCAGCCGAGGCTGTCGGGACATCGGGAGCTGCTGGCGGAGCGTGACCGGCGCGAGCTCGACCTCCGCAGCGAGCTCGAACGCCGCGACTCGGAGCTCGGCGTCGCACGTGGCGAGCTCGGCGTCGCACTCGGTGAGCTCGCAGAGGCCCGCGCGGGTGCCGCCGCCTCGGCCGCACGCCTCGAGACGCTCGAGGAGAAGCTGCCCGAGACGGTCCGCAGCATCTCCCAGGAGACGCTCGATGCATCGCGTGAGACCTTCCTCGCGCAGGCGGGCGAGCGCGTCGAGAAGACCCTGCTCCCGGTGCACCAGCGTCTCGGCGACCTCCGCAAGCTCGTCGACGAGACGGAGGCGCGTCGCCTCGAGGACGGAGGCCGGCTCACCGCCCAGCTCGAGCTTCTGTCCGCAGGGACGCGTTCGCTCGCGGTGGCCCTCGGCAGCACACAGACGCGCGGTCGCTGGGGCGAGATCCAGCTCGAGCGCATCCTCGAGTTCGTCGGGATGGAAGAGGGCGTCGACTACTCGTGCCAGACGAGCAAGCAGGGCGGCCGTCCGGACGTCGTCGTCCACCTCCCGGGTGGGAAGAACGTCGTGATCGACTCCAAGGCCCCCTTCGACGCGTTCGAGCGCGCCGCACAGGCAGCAGGCGAGGAGGAGCGCGCCGCGGCGCTCGCAGAATTCGGGCGCAGGGTCCGGCTCCACGTCCAGGAGCTGGGGCGGAAGGGCTACTGGGCGCACGTGACGCCGTCGCCCGACTTCACGTTCATGTTCCTCCCCGGAGACGCGTATCTCGCCGCGGCGGAGGAGCAGGACGCCGAGCTGTTCAGCTTCGCCTACGAGCGCGGAGTGCTCCTGACGACGCCGCGCACGATCGTGGTGATGCTGCGCACCATCCGTGTCGCGTGGCAGAACGAGAACGCGTCCGACCACGCACAGGCGGTGCTCAAGGTTGCGTCGGAGCTCCACGAGCGCCTGAGCACGATGGCCGAGCACCTCGCGAAGGTCGGTCGAGGGCTCGATTCGGCCGTAAGCGCATACAACAAGGCGGTCGGGTCCTACGGATCCCGTGTGCTCGTGTCGGCACGAAGGCTCGAGGGTCTCGCGGCCACGCGAACGACGCTCGACGATCTTCCGCCGCTGACCGAGCACGCCTCGTCACAGCTCCAGCCTCTGCAGCTCGAGGTCGTTTCGAAGAGCGCCGACGCCGCATGAAACGTGGGAACACCAGCGGGGCAGCGATCGTTGGAACACTATGGAGGCCGCGGATCGACCGCGAGCCTGTTTCTCGACGACCATCCGGGAGCACACTGAATCGATGAACGACGTCCGTGACGTGATCGTGATCGGCGGCGGGCCTGCCGGCTACACGGCTGCGCTCTACGCGGCCAGGGCGAATCTCGAGCCGCTCGTGATCGAGGGCTTCAACTGGGGTGGCCAGCTGATGATCACCTCCGACGTCGAGAACTACCCGGGCTACGCGGACGGCGTGATGGGGCCGGCGATGATGCAGGACTTCCGCCGCCAGGCGGAACGCTTCGGCGCGTCGTTCGTGACGGACGACGTCACCCGCGTCGACTTCTCCCAGCGCCCCTTCCGCATCTGGGTCGGCGACGACGAGTACCGCGCCGAGTCCGTGATCGTCGCGACGGGTGCGAGCGCGCGGCAACTCGGGCTTCCGTCCGAGCAGGTGCTCCAGGGGCGAGGCGTCTCCTACTGCGCCACGTGTGACGCGGCCTTCTTCCGCGACAAGGTCGTCGTCGTGGTCGGAGGCGGCGACTCGGCCATGGAGGAGGCGCTCTTCATCTCGCGGTTCGCGAGCAAGGTGATCGTCGTCCACCGCCGCGAGGAGTTCCGCGCCTCGCCGATCATGGTCGACCGCGCACGGTCGAGCGAGAAGATCGAGTTCGTCCTGAACAAGGTCGTCACGGAGGTGCTCGGCGACGGCAAGGTGACGGGCATCCGCCTCGTCGACACGGTGACCGGTGAGGAGTCCGTCCTCGACGCGGACGGGGTGTTCGTCGCGATCGGCCACGACCCGAACACCGCGCTCTTCCTCGACCAGCTCGACCACGAGCCGGACACCGGCTACCTCGTCACGCGGGGGAAGTCGACCGAGACGAACATCCCCGGCGTCTTCGCTGCCGGCGACGTCCAGGACCACACGTACCGCCAGGCGGTCACGGCCGCGGGGTCCGGCTGCGCCGCGGCGCTCGACGCCGAGCGCTGGCTGAGCGAGCAGCGCCACGCGGCGTTATCCGCCGCCGCGACCACGGCGTAGCGCCCGCCGACCCGAGGAGTAGCCTCGATGCGCCGTGGCGGCGCAGTGGACCGATCTCGTCGACCCGACCCGGGAGGAGCTCGTGAACGCCCTTCCCGTCCGGCTCGACGACGACGTGATCGCCGAGCTGCTGGAGCCCGTCGGCGACGGCCGCGGCGTGCGGCCCGCGCTCGAGGCCCACGAAGGCTGCGTGCGCGGCGTGCTCGTCCACCCACGGACGAGCCCCGAGGGACGCGCGCAGTACCTCGTGCTCGACATCGTCGCCTCGCCCTCGGCGCTCCTCACGGCGCGCAAGGCCGGACCCGACGGAACGCTCGCCGCGGTGGACGGCGTCGCCGCGCGGGTCGACGCGGATGCGTCCGTCGGAGACGTCTTCCACGGGGCCGTCGACGACTCCGCCGACGCCTTTCTCGAGCTCGTCGACGGCCTCTACGAGGCGATCGACGACCTCGAAGGGGAGGTCGAGCACCGCTCCGGCGCCCACGTGCGCCGCCGCATCGCGGTGCTCCGGAACGAGATCCTCCTGGCGCGGCGTGCCTCGACCGCGACACGTGGCATCGCGCGACGCGTCGTGGACGGACGAGTCGACGTCGGGCGGTCGGAGCTCTTTCCGCCCGAGGTCGAGGCACGCTTCGTGGACACGTACGAGACGCTGGTTCGCGTAACCGAGGAGCTCGACGTGGCGCGCGATCTACTCGGCGGCGTACGCGACTACTACCAGGCGAAGATCGCCGAGCAACAGAACGAGGTCGGGAAGAAGCTCACGGTGATCGCCTCCCTCGTGCTGGTGCCGAGCCTCATCGTCGGCTTCTTCGGCCAGAACTTCGGCGGGCACTTCCGCGACTGGTACTGGAGCCTGGGGGTCTCGGTCGGCCTCATTGTCGCGACGACGGTCGTTCAGCTCGCGCTCTTCCGTTGGCGCCGCTGGCTGTAGCCGACTCTACGCCGGCCGCCACGTCATCGGGTAGACGGCCGCCCAGTGCTCGGGGTGCGCACGGAGCTGCGCGGTCCACCGATCCGCGAGCGCCTGGAGCAGCGCCCGCTCGCCGTCGGGGCCGCTGTCCCGATCGGGCGGGGAGAGCGGCAGCTCCGCCTCGACCCGCCAGCGCCGCGGTCCCAGCGGGAGTACCGTGAAGGGAACGATCGGCGTCCCGCAGAGACGCGCAAGCGCGGCGGGCCCTGCAGGGAGCTCCGCGACGGCGTCGAGGAGGCGCACGGGATACGTTCGCATCGGACCCTTCGCGTAGTCGCCGAGGACGAGCACAGCCTCGCCTGATCGCAGCAGCGATGCCGCCCGCGCGGCCGGTTCCGTGTCGTAGAGGAGCCCGAGGCCCGCGCGGGCGCGGAGCCCTGCGACCGCCCACGCCAGCCAGTCGTCGGTCACGATCGCCGTCGTAGGGACGGGAACGAGCGCGCGCGGCAGCGCCGTCGCCAGCTCCCAGCCGCCGACGTTGGCCGAGACGAGCAGCACGCCGTTGCCCCGGTCGAGCGCGGACAGCACGTGCTCTCGTCCCGCGACCTCGGTTGTCTCGAGCAGCTCGTGGGGCCTGGCGAGCGCCCAGAGGAGGTCGGCCGAACGTCTCGCCTCGTTCACGACCTCGCGACGGACGAGTGCCCGCACGTCGTCGTGCTCGGCCGGGAGACCGAGCGCATGCGAGAGGTTCTGGGCGAGCATGCGCCGCTTCCGCGGCCGGAGCGCCCACTCCACCGTGCCGCCGCCGACCGCCATCCCGTGGGCCAGTCGTGCGGGAAGTCTCGAACCACCCGCGCTCGCAGCGGTGATCGCGCCCCGGAGAACGCGCGCAGCGAGCGGGCCTCGGGCGAACGGCGCCTGGGGGCGAGGCTTGCCGTCCGGCGCGAGGCGGAGCGCCGCGAGGCGCGCCCCGAGGCGTCGCGCCTTCACCTCTTCGGCTCGAGCGAGGTCAGCTGCAGCGACACGCGCTCCTGGTAGTGGACGTCGCCGATGATCGAGCCGTTGGTGGTCTGGCTCACCATGGTGATCCGAACCGGCAGCCCGGTGGGCCGGGCGAGCCAGAAGTCGTACGTCGCGCTGCCGGTCGTGCCGCCGGAGAACGACGTCGTCGTCCGGACGTGAACCGCCGGCACGGAAGTGCCGCCGATGTCGAGGGTCTCCCGCCCGACGACCACTCCCGGCCCGCCTTCGCGCGCCTCACCCGTCGTACACGAGACCGTGAAGGTCGTTCCGGGTGGATCGCCGGCGGGGCGGAAGGGCGTGTTCCTGCAGGTGTACGTCGTCTTCTCGGTCACGCCGTAGAACCGGTGGCGCTCGTCCCTGCTCCGCTCGATCCAGTCGCCGGCGCCGACGCAGGCGGTCCACGTCGTCGAGCGTCCCTCGAGCACGTCCCAGCGGAGGCGGACGCCGCACGGCGCCCCGGTGACGGTGATGGTGGACGTCGCCGGGTACTCGTGCGTCGTCCCGCGTAACGCATCCGTCTGCTCGGAGCCCGTCGTCGCGTACACGTAGACACCGGGCGGAATCGACGATGCCCCGCCGGGGCCTTCGTCGCGGTATGCAGCAACCGCGTCGCTGACGCTCGCGGGCGTCGACACGTCGCGAAGCAGGAACCACCATGCCCCGAGGCGCCCAACGGCAGCGAGCCCGGCCACCGCCGCCATGCCGCCGACGAGCCACCTCCGGGACATTCCGAGCGGAGCCTATCGTCCCACCGAGCCCGCCCGGGCTCCCGCCGACGGCGCCGCTACCCTCGATTCCGGGTGAGCGCTCCGGCCCACACGCCGTCCTCCGCCGTACCGCATGTTGCCCTGGAGGCGCGCATCCTGGCCGTCGGCGACCGCGTGCTGCCCTATCTCGGTCCCGGCCTGGCGCTCGTGCTCGGCGCGGTCGCGCTCGGACGGCGCTCGCTCGACGTCGGCGAGGCCGCGGCGGTCGCCGCCGCACAGGGCTCGTTCTCGGACGTGGTCGAGCGCGCGTTGTCGGACGACCCGGCCCGCGCCGGGTATCTGGCTCTTCTCCAGCCGGTCGTTGCGTGGAACGACGCCGAGCACTGGGTCCGCCTCCCGTCGGTCCTCGCAGCGGTCGTCGCGGCGATCGCCGTCTACCGCCTCGGCCGCCGCCTGGCCGGACGGCACGCGGGGGCCGCCGCATCCATCATCCTCGCGACGTCGCTGGGCGTCGTCCTCCTGTCGCGCGCGGTGGGGCCGCTCGCGCTCGCGCTCGCCACGATGCTGATCTCGAGCGCGCTCTTCGCGCGCGCGGTCGAGCGCGGGAACCCGGTGTGGTGGGCGGTCTACGCGGTCAGCGCGGCGCTGCTGCCCCTGACGCATCCGATCGCAGCCGCGGCGCTCGGAGCGCAGGTCCTGGCGCTCGTCGCGGCACGACGAGAGGTGAACCTGCGACTTGCGGTGCCGGCAGTCGCGGTGGCGACCGTCGAATGCGCCTTCTTCCTCGCCGCTGCCGCGATCGACCGCGCAGATGCGGCCGACGGCGCCGGCTCCCTCGAGCTCGGCGACGTGGGTGCCGGGATCGGACGGGCGGTCGGGTGGAGCCCGGTCGTGGCCGCACTCGCGGTCTGGGGGGCCCTCGTGCTGTTCCGGCGCGCGGAGCACGGCCAGGGCCTCTGGAAGCCGGTGCTCGTCACGGGGCTCGCGGTCGTGCCGCTCGTGGCCGTGTTGCTCGCGGGGCTCGGTCTTCCCGTCTACCCGCGGAGCGCCCTCACGGTCGCCGCGGGAGGCGCCTGCCTGGCGGCGGGAGTGGGTCTCGTCTCGATCCGGGACCGCGCCCTGCGGCTCGTGACACTCGCCGCGCTCGCCGTCGTGGCCGTCGCCGCGCTCGCGACCGCTGCAACGGACGCGCCGCAAGAAAACTGGCGTGCCGCAGCCCGAATCGCCCGCGAGAAGACGACTGCGCGAGACACCGTCGTCGTGCTGCCCGCGCGCGCACAGGCAGCGTTCGCGTACTACGCGCCGGGGATCCGGACGAGTCTCGTCGGCCGCGGAGCAGGCGTGACGGTCGTGGTCGCCGGCGATCCGGTGACGGCGGCCGCGATGGCGCGACAGGTCGTCGCGCCGCCGCGGTACGCCCTCCTCTCGGCGGAGCCTGCGGGCTCCCGGCTCGTCGTCCAGCGCTGGATCAGGCCGTAGGCAAGCGCTTCCGCGGCCTGCCCTGGAAGGGCCTCGCCGCCGGGCACAGGTCCACCAGGACGCACTCCTCGCACAGGGGGCGTCGCGCGAGGCAGACACGGCGTCCGTGCCAGATGAGGAGGTGCGGGAAGCGAGCCCAGTCGGCGCGCGGCACGACGCGCTGCAGGTCGCGCTCGATCTTCACCGGATCGTCGTTCCGCGTCAGCCCGAGGCGCTGCGAGAGGCGGCGGACGTGGGTGTCGACCACGATGCCCTGTGCGTGGCCGAGCTCCGCCGCGACGACGTTCGCGGTCTTCCGCGCGACGCCCGGGAGGCGCAGGAGCTCGTCGAGGCGCCGCGGCACCTTCCCGTCGAAGTCCTCCAGCAGGACGCGCATCGCGCCGCGGATCGACTTCGCCTTCTGACGGTAGAAGCCGGTCGCGTATACGTCCTGCTCGAGCTCCTCGACGGGCGCCGCGAGGTAGTCCTCCGGACGGCGGTACTTGCGGAACAACTTCTCGGTCACCCGATTGACGTTCACGTCGGTCGTCTGGGCGGAGAGCATCACGGAGATCAGGAGCTCGACGTCGTTGCGGAACTGCAGGGCGATGGTCGCGTCCGCGTGCTCTTCCGCCAGCCGCCGGATGATGGGACCGATGCGCTCGAGCCGCGTGCCGAGCCCGCGGCGACGGGCCTCCCCGACGTAGCTACGCGCCACGCCGGCTCTCGAAGTGGGCCGTCGCCTCCTCCGCCGTCACCTCTCCGCGGAAGACGGCGCCGTACCAGTCGTCGAGCAGCGGAAAGCCCGTCTCCGAGAGTACGGCGAACGCGGCCTCGGCGTCGTAGGGCGTCGAGACGAGCGTGACGGCACCGTCGTCCAGGATTGCCCAGCGTGCGTCGGGCGTCCCCTCGTACGGCATCCCGACGCTGCCGGCGTTGACGATGCGCGTCGCGCCGACGCACCGGTCGTACTGCACGTGCGTGTGGCCGCACACGACCACGTCGGCCGAAGCGGAGGCGAGCGCGGCCGCCACGTCGGCCTCGGGCGTCACGGACGTGAGGATCTCGTTGTCCGACCGCGGCGTCGCGTGACAGAAGACCACACCGCTCAGCCCGGGCAGGTCGAGCTCGACGGTCGCGGGCCAGGTCGCGACCCGCGCCAGCCGCTCGGGCCCGAGCCGCGCCGCCGCCCAGGCGCCGACCTCGGCGAGGGCGCCGTCGTCGGGCGGCGTGACCGTCTCGCGGTCACCGTTGCCGCGGAGGAACCGCGCCCGCCCGTCCGACTCGAGCCGGTCGAGGCAGGCCTCCGGCAGCGGGCCGGCGACGAGGTCGCCGCCGCAGACGATCGTCTCGGCCGCCCGGCAGCGCGGGTCGGCGAGGACGGCGTCGAGAGCCGGCAGGTTTCCGTGCACGTCGTAGAGTGCGGCGACTCGCATCGCCGTGACGCTACCCGGCCGCCGTCAACTCCTGGGCCGGGGCGCCGTCGGGCGCGCCTCCGAGCCGCGGGCCGGCGCAGACGCGGTCGAGCGCCGGACAGCCGGAGCACGCGAACGGGCTCGGCGTGGGTCGGAAGTCGCCTTCGCGGATCCGCGTGATCGCTGTCCCGACCTCGTGCTGGAGGCCGTCGACCTCGCCGAGCCCGAAGGATGCAGACACCACGGCCTCCGGCGCCTCGAGGAACTGGTAGACGACCTCCACCTCCTCGGCCCCGGCGCGGAAGCAGGCGAGCGCGTAGACGATCTGCTGGAGCCGGTACTCGGCCTCGATGATCTCGGAGGGCTCGCGGCCGTCGAGCGCGTTCGTCTTGTAGTCGAGGACGAGTGCGCGCGAACCAGAGCGTGCGAGGACGTCGAGCCTTCCGTTGAGCAGCATCTCGTCGAGCTCGAAGACGAACGGCCGCTCGACGCGGACGTCGTCGAGCGCGGCCACGCGGCGCGCGAGGGACGACTCGCAGTACGCGCGTACGTGGCGGGCCACGTGCTCGACCTCGGCGTCGGTCACTGTCGGATACCAGCTCCTGACGAGCTCGTCGAGGTCGTCGGGGACCGCCGGGCGCGCCAGGTCGACGCGCTCGAGGAGGCGGTGAACGGCATCGCCGACCTCGGTCGGATGGAGGCCGCCCGTCGCGGTGTCCCCGTCGCGCGCCCAGTCGACCGGCCGCATGCCGGCCACGCGCTCCGCGTAGTACCGGTAGGAGCAGCGCTCGAACAGCGACAGGGCGCTGAAGGAGAGCCGCCTGACGCCGTGGAGCGGCGGCTCCGGCACCGCCGTCAGCTCCCGCAGCCTCGGTGCCCGCCGCGGCAAGCTCTCCCCCGAGCCCTCGAACAGCGCGAGCTGCCCGTTCTCCGCCGCGAGCACGGGCTCGGGCTCCGGGGCCGGCGCCGACGCCTCCTGCCCGCGATCGATGCGGAGAAGCACGGTCGCGTCGCCGCGCTCGACCTCGACCGGCTCGTCGTCGCGACGGCCGCGTGCCTCGTCCTCGAGCCCGAGCCTGTCGAGCACCCAGCCGATCGGCGTCTCCTCACTCTCCTCGCCGCCGGAGCCGATCGAGCCCGAGACGAGGAGTCGTTCCATCGCCCGGGTCATCGCGACGTAGTAGAGACGCAGCCGCTCCGCCCGCTCGGCGTGCTCGCGACGCTCCTTGACGTCCTGGTACGAGGCGGTGCTGACGCGCGTCCCGGTCGCCGGATGGGCGACCTTGAAGCCGAACCGGCCGTCGGAGAGCGCCAGGATGTCCGACACCGGTGGGCGGCTCCGGCCCGCGTCGGCGACGACGACGACCTTGAACTCGAGCCCCTTCGCGGCATGGATCGTGAGCAGCCTGACGGCGTCCGCCCCCTCCTCCTCCGAGACGGCATCGGACTCCTTCGCGCCCACCGCCTCCTGCCCTTCGACGAAGCGGACGAAGCCTTCGAGGTCGTTGCCGCGAAGCTCCTCGTACGATCGCGCCAGCCGGGCGAGCTTGCGCAGGTTCGCGTAGCGGCGGCGCCCGTCCTGGCGGGCGAGAACGGCGAGGTCGTAGTCGTGCTCTGCCAACACACGCTCGCACAGGAGCTCGAGCGGGGCATGGGCGGCCAGCTCGAGCAGCCGGTCGTAGCGCTGCCGGAACGCCATCAAGAGCCGGCGGTCGGCCTCGGCGAGATCGCCGGGCAGCGAGCGCTCCAGCCCGCGGAAGATCGGCTGGCGCTGCGCCTCGGCCCTGATCAGCACGAGGGCGTCGTTCGACACACCCACGAACGGGGACGCGAGCACCGTGAGCAACGCCTCGTCGTCGTAGCGGTTCTGGAGGAGCCGCAGGTACGCAAGCAGGTCGGCGACCTGCTGCTGCCCGAAGTAGTTGCGTCCGGCGGCACGGTACGTCGGCAGACCGACGGCGCGCAGCTCCTCTTCGAACCACTCCGCGTCGGTCCCCGCCGCGAAGAGCAGCACGATCTCGCCCGGCGCAGCATCTCCTGCATCCACCAGCTCACGCACGCGTCGCGCGACGTGGCGTGCCTCCGAGCGGCGCCAGTGGATGCCTGCGTCGCCCGCCGCAGCCTTGTCGGTGACGAGTAGCTCGAAGGCGTTGCGCAGCGGCGAGGAGCTGCCCTCCGCGGGCTCGAGCCGGCGGAACTCGTCTCCGAACTCTGCGCCGAAGAGCTCGTTCACCGCCGCGAGCACCTCGGGACGCGAGCGGTGGTTTCGCGTCAGCGGCAGCACGGTCGGCGCTGCCGCCCGCCGCTCGCGGAACACCGCCACGTCGGCGTGCCGGAAGCCGTAGATCGACTGGAACTCGTCCCCGACCACGAACAGGTCGCTTTCCCCTCCGTCGCAGAGGAGGTCGAGCAGCTCGGTCTGCAGCCGGTTCGTGTCCTGGAACTCGTCGACCATGATCGCGGCGAAGCGCTGCCGCTCGCGCTCGCGGATCTCCGGGTCGTCGCGGAGCAGGTCGCGCGCCTCGAGCTGGAGGTCCTCGAAGTCGAGCGCCGACTCTCGGCGCTTGGCCTCCGCGTACGTTGCGGCGAACGTCGTCAGGAGCTCCTGGAGCAAGGCCCGGTCGCGCGCCGCAAGATCCTCGAGCGCCGCCGCGACAGCGGCGTCGCGCGCTTCCGCGAACGCTGCCGCGCGTGGGCCCCGCGTCTTCGTCTCGGACAGCGCGAGGAGCCGTTCGGGAAGCACCGTCGACTCGACGAGCTCGAGCGCCGCCGCCGCGGCGCCACGCTGCGCGTCGGTCGCACCTCCGTCCGCGAGAAGGCAGCGAGCGGCGTCGCGCAGGTCGTCGAGGCGTTCCGAGATCGGCGCGCGCGCACCCGGCTCGAGCACGAGCTCGCGCCCCGCGGAGCGGAGAGTCGCGTACACCTCGACGAGCATGTGGCGCAGGCCGACCGCCCCGTAGGTCGCGAGCAGCTGCCAGCGATCGGGCTCGTCCACCGCGCAGAACCGCTCGAGAGCTGTCGTGAAGGCCTCTGCCTGGAGCACGAGCGCCTGGGGCTCGTCGAGTACGCGGAAAGCGGGATCGACCCCCGCGGCCAGCGGATAGGCGCCGAGCAGGCGGCGGCAGAAGCCGTGGATCGTGGAGACCCACGCGCTGTCCAGCTCGAGGGCGAGGTCCGCCCGGCCGAGCTCCAGCAGGCGCGACCTGATCCTTGCGCGCAGCTCTCCTGCGGCGCGCTCGGTGTAGGTGATGACGAGCATCGAGTCGACGTCGATGCCGTCTTCGACGACTGCGCGAACGAACCGCTCGACGAGCACCGCCGTCTTGCCCGTCCCGGCGCCCGCCGCGACGAAGACGTCGCCGGTCGCCTCGATCGCCGCGCGCTGCTGATCGTTCGCCCGCGCGCTCACGGTCGGTCCTTCCGGCACATCCGCCAGAGGTCGCACCACGGCGGACAGTCGCCGCCCTGCGGGTCGTGGCGGATGTCGCCACCGCGGATCCGCTCGACGAGCCCGACCGCCGTCTTGCGCGCGCCGTCGATCGCGTCGTCGAACTCGGCGTCGTCGAGGTAGTCGCGGGAGCTGAAGCCGGGCACCGCGTCGTCACCCGCCCGGAGGAGACCGCGCGGACGGCGTCCGCCGCCGACCGGGACGTAGACGCCGCCCATCGGCTCGAGGCCGAGGTTCTGACGCAGGACGAGCATGTAGAGCGGCAGCTGCAGGAGGTCGCGGTCCCGGATCTGGCTCGCCGAGGAGGCCGCACCCGACTTGTAGTCGACGACGATGCCGCGCGCTCCCATCGGATCGCCGTCGACGCGGTCGATCTTGCCGCTGACGACGACGCCCGGCTCGAGCTCGAACGACCGGAACGACACCTCCAGGTGCCTCGGCACCAACGGTGACTTCGAGATCGCCTCGTCCCGGACGAGCTGCTCGAGGTCTCGCTGCAGGCCCTGCTCGAGCTCCCGGCGGTCGAGGTCGCCAGCGTCGATGCGGAGCCCCGTCTCGACGGCGTCTGCGACGCATTCCCGCATCAGCACGACAGCCTGCTCGACGTTGTCCGCGGTGACGCGATCGGCGCCAGGCACGGCGCTCGGAAGCTGCTGGTAAAAGCGCTGGAGCGCCGCGTGGAGAATCGATCCGCGCAGCATGCGGTCGATCTGCTTGTCGATCGTCGCGGGGCGCAGATACCTCTCGACGAACCACGCGGACGAGCACGAGGCCATCCGCTCGAGCTCGGAGACCGAGTACGACTCGCGGCCGAGCAGCCGCAGCGCCCGCTCGTGTGTCACGCCCGTCGGCCGGGCGAACGCCGACATCGCGCGCGAAAGACGCCGGTCCCAGCCGTTCTCGCGGGCGAGCGCGGCTGCCTCCCGAGGCTCGCGCGCCGCCACGACGGCGAGCGCGCGGAGCCGCGCGCGCTCGGTGGGCGCAGCCTCGAGCTCCGGCACGACCACCGAGAGCGGGCGGCGATACGTGGCGTGCCGGACGTCGTCCTCGTCGAAGAGCTCGCGCACGGCCTCCCAGAACGGGCTGGGCTCGCGCGGCGAGCCCTCGTCGCCGACCGCCTGCCGCAC
>Ga0157297_10000085_pt1 | contig 14485 bp, 11 predicted proteins | sample NitcycUS028104C2_FD_108380 | JGI IMG/M metagenome (GOLD analysis project Ga0157297, IMG submission 108380) | Soil microbial communities from Arlington Agricultural Research Station in Wisconsin, USA - Nitrogen cycling UWRJ-S028-104C-2 | ecosystem: Environmental > Terrestrial > Soil >...
CAGGACGTGGGCGAGACACGCGAGTCGCTCGCCGTGGGCTACGCCGGCGAGCCGCTCGAGATCGGGTTCAACGCCGAGTTCCTGCGCGAGGGCGTCGAGTCGGTGACGGCGGACGACGTCCAGCTGAAGCTCATCAACCCGCTCCGGCCGGGCCTCTTGAGCGCCGACGGCGACGCCTTCTGGTACCTGATCATGCCGATCCGCCTCGCGGGGTAACCGGGGAGCCCAGACCTGATCGTGGATCAGGTCTCGCTCCGCGACGTCCGCTCGTACCCGAGGCTCGACCTCGCCCTCGAGCCGGGGCTCGTGCTGATCACCGGACCGAACGGCGCCGGCAAGACGAACCTGCTCGAGGCGGTCCACGTCGCGACGCAGGGCGTCTCCTTCCGGACGCGCCAGGACGCGCAGCTCGTGCGCCGCGGAGCCGCCGAGGGCTCGGCGAGGGTCGCGGGCGCCCGCGGAGAGGTGCGAATCGAGACGGAGGTGCGGCTGTCGACCCGGGAGCCGAAGCGGATCTGCCTGAACGGCGCGGCGGTGGCCTCGGCGGAGGAGTTGCGCTCGCGCGTGCACACCCTCGCCTTCACGCCCGACCGCCTCGCGGTCGTCAAGGGCGGCCCGGCGACGCGCCGCGCCTACTTCGACCGCGTCCTCGCCCGTGCTCTGCCCGCCCGGGCAGAGGTTCCCGCGGCCTACGGCGCCGCCCTGGGGCAGCGGAACGCGGCCCTGCGACGGGTCGCCGGCGGCCTCTCGGACGCTGGAGCGCTCGAGCCCTGGACCGAGCAGGTCGTGACGCTCGCGCGGGAGCTCGTCGAGGCTCGCGCCCGCGTGCTCGAGCTCCTCGCCGCGCCCTTCGCGGAGCGATCCGCCGAGCTCGGCCTGTCCGCGGCAACGCTCGACTACGACGCCGAGCCCCCCACGCGGGAGTCGCTCGACGCACGCCTGGCTCGGGACCTCGAGCGCGGCACGACCGGCGCCGGGCCGCACCTCGACGAGATCCGGATCCTCTCGGGTGACCGTGACCTTCGGACGTTCGGCTCGCAGGGCGAGCAGCGAATGGCAGTCCTCTCGCTGCTCCTCGCCGAGGCCGAGCTGCTCGCCTCACACGGCGGCGTCCCGCCCCTCCTGCTGCTCGACGACGCGCTCTCCGAGCTCGACGCCGACCGGCGGCGGCGGCTGAGCGAGCGCGTCGGGTCCGTCGGGCAGACGCTCATCACGGCCACCGGGGCGGAAGCGTTGCCACTTGCGCCGGCCCAGCTGCTCGCGGTGACGCCCGGCGAGGTGCGGCCGGGCTGATGGAGCGACTCGACGGCTCCGTTCGCCGTGCTCTGCGCGGCGCGGGAGTCCCCGACGCAGGTGTTCTGGCGGCGGTGACCCGCGCCTGGCCATCGGCGGTCGGCGACGCGATCGCGCGAGCCGCGTGGCCGCAGCGGATCGCGCGCGACGGGACGCTGCACGTCACGACGGTGTCTTCGACGTGGGCCTTCGAGCTGCAGCGCATGGAGGAGGAGATCCGCGAGAAGCTGCGCGCGGCTGCCGGGGACACGACGCCCCCGGCGCTCCGATTCGCGCCGGGCCCGGTGCCCTCGCCCGGGGCCGAGAGCGATCCGCTGTCGGAGGCGCCCGAGCCGACCCCGGCCGACGAGGCGGAGGCGACCGCGATGACGTCCCGGATCGAGGATCCGGCCCTCCGCGACGCGGTGCGTCGCGCGGTCGCCGCGAGCCTCGCTCGCGGTCGCGCCGACCGCGCTCTCTGATATACTTCAGTACGCCCGCAAAACCCCTGTTTTGCAGGCATTTTCTCTTTCAGGAGGGCCGTGACGGAGACCGCCTACACCGGAAAGGACATCACCGTTCTCGAGGGCCTCGAGCCCGTTCGTCTGCGACCGGGGATGTACATCGGCTCCACAGGTCCGCGGGGCCTCCACCACCTCGTCTACGAGGTCGTCGACAACGCCGTCGACGAGGCCCTCGCTGGTCGAAACGACCTCGTCGACGTGACGATCCATCCCGACGACTCGATCACCGTGCGCGACGCCGGCGCCGGCATCCCGGTCGACGTGATGGAGGAGCAGGGTCTCTCCGCCCTGACGGTCGTCCTGACGAAGCTGCACGCGGGCGGCAAGTTCGGCGGCGACGGCTACAAGGTGTCGGGCGGACTCCACGGCGTCGGCGTCTCGGTCGTCAACGCGCTCTCCGAGTGGCTCGTCGCCGAGGTCCGCCGCGACGGGAAGGCGTACCGCCAGGAGTTCGCCCGGGGCGTGGCCCAGGGGGACGTCGAGGTCGTCGGAAAGTCGAAGGAGACAGGCACGACGATCTCGTTCCTTCCCGACCGCGAGATCTTCGACGAGACGGAGTTCTCCGCCGCGACGCTCAGCCAGCGCCTGCGCGAGACCGCCTTCCTCACGCGCGGCCTCAGGATCGTTCTCCGCGACGAGCGGCCCGAGGGAAAGACCGACGAGTTCCACTACGAGGGCGGGATCCGCGACTTCGTCGGGTACGTCAACTCGGGCAAGGAGCCGGTCCACAAGCACGTCGTCTACTTCGAGGGCGAGAACGAGGACGGCCAGGTCGAGGTCGCGCTGCAATGGAACACGTCGTACGTCGAGTCGGTGTTCTCCTTCGCGAACAACATCCACACGACGGAGGGCGGCACCCACCTCTCCGGCTTCCGCGCGGCACTCACCGGCACGCTGAACCGCTACGCCCGCGACAAGGGCCTGCTCAAGGAGAAAGAGGACAACCTCGAGGGCGAGGACGTCCGCGAGGGGCTCGCGGCGATCGTCTCGGTCAAGCTGCGGAACCCACAGTTCGAGGGTCAGACGAAGACGAAGCTCGGCAACCCGCCGATCGAGAGTCTCGTCAAGACCGTCGTCAACCAGCGGCTCGCCGAGTTCCTCGAGGAGCACCCCACCGAGGCGAAGCAGATCATCACGAAGGCGGTCTCGGCGGCCCGTGCACGGCTCGCCGCGCGCAAGGCCCGCGAGCTGACGCGCCGCAAGAGCGCGCTCGAGAACTCGTCGCTGCCCGGCAAGCTCGCCGACTGCTCGCTCAAGGACCCCGACGCGTGCGAGCTCTACATCGTCGAGGGCGACTCGGCCGGCGGCTCGGCGAAGCAGGCACGCGATCGCACCTACCAGGCGATCCTGCCGCTCCGCGGGAAGATCATCAACAGCGAGAAGAACCGCATCAACAAGGTCCTCTCGAACAACGAGATCCAGGCGATGATCACGGCGATCGGGACCGGGTTCGGCGACGAGTTCGCGATCGAGAACCTGCGCTACGGCCGCATCATCGTGATGACCGACGCCGACGTGGACGGCGCGCACATCCGCACGCTCGTCCTGACCTTCCTCTACCGCACGATGCCGGAGCTGTTCGAGCGGGGGCACGTCTACATCGCCGTCCCGCCGCTCTACAAGGTGAAGCTCGGGAGCCAGGAGCTCTACTTCGAGAAGGACCACCAGCTCGAGGAGCTCCTCGCGCGCGAGCGGATCAAGGACATGACCGTCGTCGACCGGAACGGCGACGAGCTCGCCTTCACGGAGGCACGCTGGAACCGCTTCTCCCGCGAGCTCGGCGACGTCGAGGCCTGGCAGGCGAAGCTCGCCTCGGACCACGGCTCGGCCGCGGCCTTCGTCGTCAACCACAGGATCGTCGAGGGGGACGCCGCCGACGCGAAGGGCCTCGAGAAGCTGGTGAAGGCGATGCCGGCGAACGGCTACGAGTTGAGCGTGGCCGACCATCTCGAGCAGTTCCTGCGCGTCAAGGTGATCGAGGTCGAGACGAGCTCGACCAGCTTCGTCGACGTCCCGGCCGCGCTGTTCGGCGATCCCGCGTACGCGTCGCTCCGACGCGCCTACGCCAAGACATCGGAAGTCGTCGGCCTTCCGCCGTACACCGTCACGTTCGGCAAGAAGAGCGCGACTGCGGACACCTTCTCCGAGCTCCGCGCGGCGGCGCTCGAGCTCGCGAAGGAGGGCATGCAGATCAGCCGCTTCAAAGGCCTCGGCGAGATGAACCCGGAGCAGCTCTGGGAGACGACGATGGACCCGACGAACCGCATGCTGCTCCGCGTCGAGGTCGAGGACGCCGCCGCCGCCGACGCGGTCTTCTCGATGCTGATGGGCGACGCCGTCGAGCCGCGCCGCTTGTTCATCGAGCAGAACGCACGGGACGTGAGGTTCCTCGATGTCTGACGTTGTCGGGGAGCCGCTCGGCGCGGGTCGCATCGAGCCGCGCGAGCTCGAGCAGGAGATGCGCTCGAGCTACCTCGACTACGCGATGAGCGTCATCGTCGGGCGGGCGCTGCCCGACGTCCGCGACGGGCTCAAGCCGGTGCACCGGCGCGTCCTCTGGGGGATGCACGAGTCCGGGATGCAGCCGAACCGGCCCTACAAGAAGTCCGCCAACGTCGTCGGCTACGTGATGGGCAACTACCACCCGCACGGCGATGCGGCGATCTACGACACGCTCGTGCGCATGGCGCAGCCGTTCTCGCTGCGCTACCCGCTCGTCGACGGGCAAGGGAACTTCGGGTCGCTCGACGACGACCCGCCGGCCGCGATGCGCTACACGGAGTGCCGGCTCACACGACTCGCCACGGAGATGCTCCGTGACATCGACATGGACACGGTCGACCTCGGGCCGAACTACGACGAGTCCCGCAAGGTCCCCACCGTTCTCCCGTCGCGGTTCCCGAACCTGCTCGTCAACGGCTCGACCGGGATCGCCGTCGGCATGGCGACGAACATCCCGCCGCACCACCTCGACGAGACGATCGACGCCGTCGTGCAATTGATCGACAAGCCCGACTCGAACGTCGAGGACCTGATGAAGCACGTCAAGGGGCCCGACTTCCCGACCGGGGCGATCGTCGTCGGCCGGAGCGGCATCCGCGACGCCTACCGCTCCGGGCGGGGCCGCATCGTGATGCGCGCCCGCGCGCACGTCGAGGAGCTCCGTGGCGGAAAGAGCGCGATCGTCGTCACCGAGCTGCCCTACGGAGTCAAGAAGGGCGGCGACTCGGGTGTCATCAAGAAGATCGCCGACCTCGTCAACGACAAGGTGATCACCGAAGTCTCGGACCTCGCCGACCACTCGGACAAGACCGGGATGCGGATCCAGGTCGAGCTCAAACGCGACGCGATCCCGCAGGTCGTTCTCAACAAGCTCTTCAAGCACACCGCGCTGCAGTCCACGTTCGGCTACAACGCCGTCGCGCTCGTCGGCGGGGTCCCGCGCACGCTGTCGCTCCTCGAGCTCGTCCGCCACTACCTCGACTACCAGCGCGAGATCGTCACGCGCCGCTCGAAGTACGAGCTGCGGCAGGCCGAGAAGCGCGCCCACATCCTGCAGGGCTACCTGATCGCGCTCGACAACCTCGACGCGGTGATCGCGCTGATCCGCGGCTCCGACGACACCGACTCGGCGCGGACGGGCCTCATGGAGACGTTCGGGCTCTCGGAGGAGCAGGCGCAGGCGATCCTCGACCTCCGGCTCGCGCGCCTCACCGGTCTCGCGCGCAAGGAGATCGAGGACGAGTACGCCGACCTGCAGGAGCGCATCGCGGAGCTCCGCGCGATCCTCGGTGACCCGGCCAGGATCGACGCGCTGATCCGCGAGGAGCTGCTCGAGGTGAAGCAGATCTACGGCAAGAACGACGACCGCCGCACGGAGATCGTCGCCGGCGAGGACTCGCTCGAGCTCGAGGACATGATCGCCGAGGAGGACATGGTCATCGCGATCACGCGGTCGGGCTACATCAAGCGCCTACCCGTCACGACCTACCGCGAGCAGCGCCGCGGCGGGATCGGCGTGATGGGGATGGAGATGAAGGACGAGGACTACATCGAGCACCTCTTCGTCGCCTCGACCCACGACTACATCCTCTTCTTCACGACCGTCGGCAAGGTCTACCGGCTCAAGGTGCACGAGCTCCCGCTCGGGTCGCGCCAGTCGAAGGGCCGTGCGATCGTGAACCTCCTGCCGCTCCGTCAGGACGAGCTGATCCGCGCCGTGATCGCAACGCGCGACTTCAAGGAGGCGAAGTACCTCGTCTTCGCGACGAAGAAGGGGATCGTCAAGAAGACGGAGTTCCTCGAGTACAACACGCCGCTCAAGGCAGACGGGATCATCGCCCTCAAGATGCGCGAGGACGACGAGCTGATCGGCGTCCGGCTCTCCGACGGCCACGACGACATCCTGATGGTCTCGCGCATGGGGCAGGCGGTGCGCTTCTCCGAGAAGGACGTCCGCCCGATGGGGCGGCCCGCCTCCGGTGTCGCGGGGATGAAGCTGCGGGCGGACGACGAGGTGATCGAGGTCGACATCGCCTCGGACGACGCGGACCTCCTCGTCGTGACCGAGAACGGCTGGGGCAAGCGGACGCGCGTCGCGGACTACCCGGTCAAGGGTCGCGGCACGATGGGCGTCAAGACAGCCCAGCTCGTCGAGGGCAAGGGCCGCCTCGCGGGCGCCCGGATCGTGCGCGACGGCTACCAGGTGATGCTGATCTCCGACGGCGGAACGGTGATCCGGACGGCTGTCGACGGGATCAAGCGCTCGGGTCGCGCGACACAGGGCGTCATCGTGATGCGCCTCCGCGAGGGCGAGCAGGTCTCGAGCCTCGCGCCGGTCGTGGGCGCGGACGAGGACGAGGACGACGAGGTCGTCGTCGCTGCCGTCGATGGCGACGGCGTCTGACGGCCCGCTCCCTCCGCGGCCACCCGACGCGGCCGACGCCGACCTCGATGCTCCGCCCTCGTCGAGGGGCGTCTCGCTGGCCGAAGGCACGTTGACGGGAGCCGAGCTCGCCGACCACACGTTGAGCGAAGGGCGGCTGACCGACCTGCGGCTCCGCAGGTGCTCGCTGGCAAACGCGGACGTGCGAAGGTCGGAGCTCCGGCGGGTCGAGCTCACCGGCTGCCGGGCGACCGGCTGCTCGTTCGCCGAGACGACCCTCGCCGACGCCGTCTTCGACGACTGCCGCCTCGATCTCTCGTCGTTCCGGTTCGCGACGCTCGAGCGGGTCGTCTTCCGGGACTGCCGGCTCGAGGAGGCCGACTTCTACGAGGCGACGCTGCGGTCCGTGCTGTTCGAGCGGTGTCCCCTGAGCGGTGCGACGCTCGACGGCGTCACGATCGAGCGCGTCGAGCTTCGCGGCTGCGATCTCGAGGGATCGAGCGGTGCGGCGTCGCTCCGCGGGGCGCGGATGCCGTGGGCGGACGTCGTCGCGAACTCGGGGACGTTCGCCGGCGCGCTCGGGATCGTCTCGATCGACTGAGCCGGGGTGTGGCTTCGGCCGCGCCACTCTTGCCGGGCGCATTCAGTCCAGCACCGCGACGACGATCACGACGCCGACCACCACCGCCCCGAGCACGATCAGCCCTTCGACGATCGTTTGCAGAGCGCTTCGCGGGACATCTTCCGCGTGACCCGTCCAGGCGGACCGCCGCAGCCCGCGCGTCGCCCACGCCGCGAGCGGAGCAAGCACGAGCACGACGATCAGGACGCCGATGAGCGTCCGCAACTAGGAGTCTTTCGTCCTGTGGATCCCCAGCGTCTCGAGGAACTCGATCGGGATCGGGAAGATCACCGTCGAGTTGTTCGTCGCGCCGATCTCGAGGAGCGTCTGCAGGTAGCGAAGCTGCACGGTGATCGGCTGCTCCGACATCACCGCGGCGGCGTCCTTGAGGCGCTGGGAGGCCTGGAACTCGCCCTCGGCGGAGATCACCTTCGCGCGGCGCTCGCGCTCGGCCTCGGCCTGACGGGCCATCGCCCGCTGCATGTCGCTCGGGATCTCGACGTCCTTCACCTCGACGACCGACACCTTGATGCCCCAGGGCGACGTCGCCTCGTCGATGATCCCCTGGAGGATCTGGTTGATCTTGTCGCGCTCCGAGAGGAGCTCGTCGAGGACGTGCTGGCCGAGCACCGAGCGGAGGGTCGTCTGCGCGATCTGCGACGTCGCGACCATGTAGTTCTCGACCTGCACGATCGCAGCCTTCGGCTCCACGATCCTGAAGTAGGCGACGGCGTTGACGCGCACGGGGACGTTGTCCTTGGTGATGACCTCCTGCGGGGGCACGTTGAGGGTCACCGTTCGCAGATCGACCTTCTCCATCCGGTCGATCACCGGGATGAGGAGGAAGAGACCCGGCCCCTTCGGCTGCGGAAGCAGGCGGCCGAGCCGGAAGATGACCCCGCGCTCGTACTCGCGCGCCACCTTGACGGTCGCGAACAGGAGGAGGATCAGCAGGACGACGACGACTGCGACGACGATCAACGCGATGTCCATCAGGCCCTTTCGGTCGGGTGCGGGGATCCTACGACGAGGCCGAGGTCGTCCTCGACGGCCTCGACGGTGACGTGCTCGCCGGGGACGAGCACGCCGCCGTCGGCGGAGCGCGCGCGCCAGAGCTCTCCGCCGACCGAGACCCAGCCGTCGCGGCGGACGACCGCCTCGCCGCCGACCATCTGGCCGACGCCGACCTCGACGGGATTCCGGCGCGCCTTCACGACGCGGCTGAGCGCGAAGCCGAGCAGCAGTGCGAGCGTCCCGGCGATCGCGATCGCCGTCCAGACCGACACCTGGTAGGCGGCTCCGGCCGGGTCGAAGAGCATGAGCGCGCCGATCACGAAGGTGACGGCGCCGGCAAGCGCGAGCGCACCATGACTGACGATGAACGCCTCCGCGACGAAGAGGCCGGCGGCGAACAGCATCAGCAGCACCCCGGCCGCCGAGACGGGCAGCACCTGGAGCCCGTAGAGGCCGACGAGCAGCGAGATCACTCCGACGGTGCCGGGAAGGATGAGACCGGGGTTCCACAGCTCGACGAGGATCCCGACCAGCCCGAGCGAGAGCATCAGCGCGATGATGTTCGGGTCGATCAGCACGTCGAGGGCCCGCTTCCAGAAGCCCATCTCGACGCGCTCCACCTGGGCGCCGGCCGTGTGCAGGACGATCCCCTTCGGGACGACCTTCGTGCCGTCGATCTTCTCGAGCAACGCCGGCACCGTCGGCGCCATGACGTCGATGACGCCCTTCGCCAGAGCCTCGCGGGCGCCGAAGTTCGCGGCGTCGCGCACCATCGCCTCTGCCGCGTCGGCGTTCCGCCCGTGCTCGCGCGCGAGCTCCGCGATGTACGCGGCCGCGTCGTTGATCACCTTCTTGCGGAGGTCCTTCCCGAGGTCACCGCCGGTCGCGGAGATGGGTGTCGACGAGCCGATGTTCGTCTGGGGCGCCATCGCCAGGACGTCCGCGGCCTGGCCGATCACGGCGCCCGCCGAGTCGGCGCTCGAGCCGGGCGGCGCCACATAGACGACGACAGGCACCTTCAGCGCGAGCATCGTCTTCACGATCTCGCGCATCGACGAGCCGAGCCCGCCAGGGGTGTCCATCTCGATCACGACGGCCGAGAACCCGTCCCGCTCGGCGCGGTGCATCTCGTCCTCGAGGTAATCCTGCGTCACGGGATTGACGTCGTTGTCGAACTCGACGACGAGGACGCGGGGGCTGTCGGGTGACGGCGACGCGGCCGCTGAGGCCGGAAACGCGAGGAGGAGCGCGGCGAAAGCCGCCGCGTAGAGACACCAGAGCGCTCGCGCGAGGCGCGCGTCCACGACGTTTCGACTCTAGCAACGGGCCGGTGGACTGCCGTTGCCCGCCACGGCGGTGGCGTAAGCATTCCGTCAAGGGAGGGGCGGGAGGCTTGTCGGAGAAGCGGTGCTGCGTCACCCTGGTTGCTCTCCCCATGACCCGCCGATTCGCCCTGATCGTTGCGCTCTCGCTCGCGCTCCCCGCGACCGCCTCGGGCGGTCTAGCGACGCTCCAGGTGCGCGATCTCTCGCTCGGCGGCGACCGGTCGCTCGCGTCGACGGCGACGACGTCGCCCTTCCAGCTCGTCGGGCTCCACTGGCAGGGTCCCGGGACGCTCGAGCTGCGCACGCGAACCCCAGGCGGGTCCTGGTCGAGCTGGCAACCCGTCCACGAGGACGAGGGCGACGCGCCGGACCGGACGAGCCCCGAGGCGCGCGCCCTGCGCGGCTGGCGGACGAGCGCCCCCGTGTGGGTCGGCCGGGCGGTGGGGCTCGAGGTCCGTGCCGTCGGCCGCGTGACGCGGGCTCGCGCGGTGACCGTGCGGAGCCCCGTCTCGAAGGTGCCGCTGCGCACGACCGCCGCGGCCGGGATGCCACAGATCGTCCCGCGCAGCGCGTGGCAGGCCGACGAGTCGATCCGCAAGGAGAAGCCGGTCTACGCCGACACGCTGCGCATGGCGTACGTCCACCACACGGCCGGGACGAACAACTACACGCGCGCCCAGGCACCCGCGATCGTCCGCGCGATCGAGCTCTACCACGTGAAGGGGAACGGCTGGAACGACATCGGCTACAACGCGCTCGTCGACCGGTTCGGCACCGTCTACGAAGGCCGGTACGGCGGCATCGACAAGAACGTGGTCGGCGCGCACGCGAAGGGGTTCAACACGGGCTCGTTCGGGATCGCCGTGATGGGCGACTTCCGCACCGTCGATCCGCCCGCCGCTGCAGTCGACTCGCTCGTCCGCGCGCTGGCCTGGCGGCTCGACCTGGCCCACGTCGACCCACTCGCGACCTTCAACGGGATCTCGTCCGGCAACGAGCGGTTCAAGCCGGGGATCCCGGTCTTCCTCCGGGCGATCGCGGGTCATCGCGACACCGGGCTGACGACGTGTCCCGGCCAACGGCTCTACGACCTGATCCCGACGATCGCGAAGCGAGTCGCCGCGCTCGGCCTGCCGAAGCTCTACGCGCCCTCCGCAGCTGCCGACGAGTCGGGCGGTGTGCGGTTCGCCGCGCGGCTCTCCTCGGGCCTGCCGTGGTCGGTCGTCGTCACGGACCCCGCGGGCGTCGAGCTCGGGCGCGGCGAGGGCACGGGCGCCGCGGTCGACTGGACGTGGGCTCCGTCGGGGCCCGTCCCGGCCGGGACGCAGTGGCGGATCGAGACGCCGGGAGCGACGCCGGCCGCGGGTGTGCTGGCCGCCCAGACGACCGCATTGCAGCTGAGCGGCGCCTCGGCCGCGCCGTCGTCGATCTCGCCGAACGGCGACGGGCAGGCGGACACGGCGACGGTGTCGTTCACGCTGAGCGCGGATGCCAACGTCGCGGTCACGCTGGTCGACGCCTCCGGGGCGGCGGTGGCGCAGGTCGAGCCGAAGCAGTGGCGCCGCGCCGGTCCGCGCACCGTCACGGTCGCCGCGAACGCGCTTCCCGACGGCGCGTACGTCGTGCGCATCACGGCGAACGCGACCGGGGGACGCCAGGCCACCCTCGACGTCCCGCTCACCGTCGTCCGCGCGTTCGGGCGCGTGACGCTCGACCCGCCCGCGCTGACGCCGAACGGGGACGGGCGCGGCGACGTGCTGTCCATCTCGATCCCGCTCGCCGCGGCCGCAGAGCTGACGGTGAGGATCCTGCGAGACAGCCGCTGGGTGGCGACGCCGTTCGCCGGGGCGGTCGAGGCGGGGACCCAGAGGGTGACGTGGGATGGGAGAAAGCGGCTCGGAAAGGCGCAGGATGGTGGCTACACCGTCTCGGTCGAGGCCGTCGACGCCGCCGGCGGGACGGCGAAGGTCGAGCTGCCGTTCCTGCTCGACGCGACGCCACCGCTGGTGACGGTCGTCTCCGACTCGCCTCCGCGACTGCGGGTCTCCGAGGCGGCGACGCTCACGATCCGCGCCAACGGCGCCCGTCGTGTCGTGCGGGCCGCCGGTCCCGGGGTCGTGCGGATTCCCCGGATCGAGCGCCTGCGGACGCTCGTCGTCACGGCAACGGACGCCGCGGGCAACGTGTCGACGCTCCGGCGCTGAGTTCCGAGGGAGCGGAGGCCGTCCCGAGTACACTCGGCCGGGTGACCCCCACTCCGCCCTTCGGGCGTGACGAGATCGAGTCGATCCTTCCGCACCGCTCGCCGTTCCTCCTGCTCGACGAGGTGCACGAGCTCGTGCCCGGCGAGCGGGTCGCCGCGTCGTACCGCGTGCCCGAGGACGGCTGGTGGTTCGCCGGCCACTTCCCCGAGCGGCCCGTGATGCCCGGGGTGCTGATCGTCGAGGCGATGGCCCAGACGGGGGCGGTGGCCGTGCTCTCCGAGGAGGAGAACCAGGGACGGATCGCCTTCTTCGCCGGGATCGACGACTGCCGCTTCAAGCGGATCGTCTCTCCCGGCGACACGCTGAGGCTCTCGTGCGAGATCGACCAGGTGCGCGGCCCGATCGGCCGTGGGAAGGCGACCGCGCACGTGGGCGGCGAGCTCGCGGCGCGCGGCACGCTGACCTTCGCGGTGGAGCGATGATCGGCAGCGCGAACGGCGCGCGGATCGGGATCACGGGCCTCGGGGTGCACGTACCCGACCGTGTCGTCACGAACGACGACCTGGCGCGGTACGTCGACACGTCGGACGAGTGGATCGTCGAGCGCACGGGTATCCATGAGCGGCGCATGATCACGGACGACCAGGCGCTCACGGACATCGCCCTTCCGGCCGCGCGCGCCGCGCTCGCCGACGCGGCGGCGACGCCCGAAGAGATCGACCTGCTGATCTGCGCCACCGTCACGCCGGACATGATGTTCCCGACAGCCTCAGCCCTGATGGCGGACGACCTCGGGGCGGACAAGGCCGCCGCCTACGACCTGCTCGCAGGCTGCACCGGGTTCATGTACGCCGTCGCGCAGGCCTACGGCATGCTCGCCGCGGGGCTCTCGCGCCGCGCGCTCGTGATCGGCGGAGACGTCCTCTCGTCGATCCTCGACTGGACGGATCGCTCGACGCTCGTGCTGTTCGGCGACGGCGCGGGCGCGGTGGTGATGGAGCCCGTCGAGCGGGGCGGCTTCCTCGGCTTCGAGCTCGGCGCGGACGGGGGCGGCGGCGTCCATCTCCAGTACCCGGGCAGCGGCTCGCGCAGGTTCGAGAACCCCGAGGCGATGCTCAAGATGAACGGCCGCGAGGTGTACAAGTTCGCGACGCGTGTGATGGTCTCGTCCGCGGAGGCGGTGCTCGCCGAGTGCGGCCGTACGATCGACGAGGTGGACGTCTACGTGCCCCACCAGGCGAACAAGCGGATCATCGACCACGCGGTCGGTAAGCTCGGCGTCCCGTTCGAGCGCACCGTGGTCAACGTGGACAGATTCGGCAACACGTCATCGGGCTCCATCCCGCTCGCCCTCGCCGATGCGCGGGCGGACGGACGCCTGCGCGACGGCGCGCTCGTGCTGATGACCGGGATGGGGGCCGGGTTGACGTGGGGCTCCGCGCTTCTCGAATGGACGGAGAGGAGGAATGCATGACGAAGGTCGCGTTCTGCTTCCCGGGCCAGGGCTCGCTCGAGGTCGGGATGGGGCGCGAGATCGCCGAGGCGGTGCCGGAGGCGATGGAGGTCTATCGCGTCGGCTCGGAGGCGACGGGGATGGACCTCGCCCATCTCTGCTTCGAGGCGCCCCTCGAGGAGCTCGTCGAGACGGAGGTCCAGCAGCCGACGCTCGTCGCCACGAGCCTCGCGATCCTGGCCGCGGTGCGCAAGGAGGGCATCGAGCCAGACATCGTCGTCGGCCACTCGGTCGGCGAGTTCGCCGCGCTCGCCTCGGTACGCGCGATGTCGGAAGGCGAGGCGATCGGCCTCGTCCGCGAGCGCGGGCTCGCCATGGCCGAGGCGGCGAGGCAGCGGCCGGGGGCGATGGCCGCGATCCTCGGCCTCGAGGACCAGCTCGTGGAGACGCTCTGCCGGAAGATCCTCGGCGTGTGGCCGGCGAACTACAACTGCCCCGGCCAGATCGTCGTCTCGGGCGAAAACGACGCGGTCGAGGAGTGTTGCGCCGAGGCCGAGAGCCTCGGCGCGCGACGAGCGATCAGGCTCAAGGTCTCGGGCGCGTTTCACAGCCCTCTCGTCGGACAGGCCGGGCGGGCCCTCAAGCCCGCGATCGACAGGATCCGCTTCAGCGATCCCGTCGCGCCGTTCATGTCGACGGTGACGGCGAAGATCGAGCCCGCCCAGCGGCTCGGCTCGCTGCTCGTCGACCAGCTGACCGCGCCGGTCCGCTTCACGCAGGCGGCGGGAGAGCTCATGCGCGGCGGCGTCACGACGTTCGTCGAGATCGGGCCGGGCAACGTCCTCTCCGGCCTTGTCAAGCGGATCGACCGCGGCGTCCGCACGTTCTCGGTGAACGATCTCGCGAGCCTCGAGAAGGTCAAGGAGGCGCTGAGCGCCCCGTGAGCTCGTTCGCGTCGCTCGAGGGCAAGCTGGCCCTCGTCACCGGCGGCTCCAGGGGAATCGGGCGCGCGATCGCGCTCGAGCTCGGCCGTGCCGGCGCCGAGGTGGTCGTCGGCTACCGCACGGGCCGGGACGAGGCCGAGGCCGTGGCCGAGGAGATCGGCGGCCGGGCGGTGGAGGCCAACGTCTCCGATGCAGAGTCCGCTGCCGCGTTGGTCGAGGCCGCCGGCGACGTCGACGTCCTC
>Ga0157297_10000092_pt1 | contig 14241 bp, 13 predicted proteins | sample NitcycUS028104C2_FD_108380 | JGI IMG/M metagenome (GOLD analysis project Ga0157297, IMG submission 108380) | Soil microbial communities from Arlington Agricultural Research Station in Wisconsin, USA - Nitrogen cycling UWRJ-S028-104C-2 | ecosystem: Environmental > Terrestrial > Soil >...
ACGGACGCTGCAGGAGGCGCGACGGCTGAAGCCGTCGCTGCGCGTGCTGCAGCACGTCGGCTACGGCGTCTCCATCCGCTCCGCGTCCCGTTACGCATCGGCCGTCGGCTTCCACGATCCGAGAGTCACGCGCCGCGGGCTCGCCCGCGCCCGGAAGCTCGGCCTGGAGACGACGGTCTACACCGTGAACGACGCGTCGAGGATGCGCGCGCTGGCCACGATGGGCGTCGGCGGAATCTTCAGCGACCGCCCCGCGCTCCTGCGCGAGACGCTCGAGTCACTCGACTGAGTCCGCGGCCGCGGCCTCGAGGCCCTCGGCGGCGCCACCCTCGAGCGTGAGGAGCTTCGCGCTGGACGGCGGGAAGTGCAGGCTCACCTGCGCGCCGATCGGAAGCGCAGCGGCCCGCTCTGCGGAGAGGTCCGCGGTCCACTCGGCGGGGCCGGCGAGCACCCGCAGGCGCGTGACCGAGCCGAGGAACGTCTGCGAGACCACCTCGCCCGTGAGCCCGTTCTCCGACGAGGCCGCCGCCTCGACCTGCACGGTCTCGGGCCGCACGAGCACGAGGACGCGCTCGCCGCGCTGTCTCCCGCGCGCGGCGTCCACGGCGAGCGAGCTGCCCTCGTAGTCGACCCGACCGTTGTCGGGGTCGGCAACCGTCGACTCGATGCGGTTCATCGTCCCGACGAACTCGGCGACGAAGGGTGTCGCCGGCGCGCCGTAGATCTCCGCCGGCGTCCCGATCTGCTCGATCTGGCCCTGCGAGAGAACGGCGACGCGGTCGGAGATGGAGAGCGCCTCCTCCTGGTCGTGCGTGACGTAGATCGTCGTGATCCCGAGCCGCGTCTGGATGCGGCGGATCTCCTCGCGGAGCTGCACGCGCACCTTCGCGTCGAGCGCCGAGAGGGGCTCGTCGAGCAGCAGCAGCCGCGGCTCGATCGCGAGCGCCCGCGCGAGCGCGACGCGCTGCTGCATACCGCCGGAGAGCTGGTGCGGATAGCGGTCGGCCGCGTGGCCGAGGCCGACGAGCTCGAGCAGCTCGAGCGCCCTCGTCCGGCGGTCGCCGCGACCCTGACGCCTCACTCGGAGGCCGAACTCGACGTTCCGCACCGAGGTCATGTTCGGGAACAGGCTGTATGCCTGGAACACCATCCCGATGTCTCGCTTGTTGGGCGCCACGCCGGTGATGTCCTTGTCTCCGACGAACACGCGCCCGGACGTCGGTCGGTCGAAGCCCGCGATCAGCCGCAGGGCGGTCGTCTTGCCGCAGCCGGAGGGGCCGAGGAAGGAGACGAACTCGCCGCTCGCGATGTCGAGGTCGATGCCGTCGAGCGCGACGACGTCGCCGAACCGCCGGCGAAGGGACTGGAGCCGGACGCCTGCCATCGTTACCTCGCTCCCTGCGCCGCCGGCGCCCGGCCGCGCCCCGCCGCCAGCAGCGCGACCATCGCCGCCCACGTGATCGCGAACGCGAGCAGCGTCACCGACGCCGCCGGGTACGCCTTGTTCTGGTTGATGTACTGGATGTAGATCGGGAACGTGTCGAACACCGCCAGGCTGGCGATCGTGAACTCGCCCATCACGATCGCGAGCGTGAGGAACGAGCCTGCGAGGGCGGCCGACTTGATGTTCGGGAGGATCACGCGGACGAGCGTCGTCGTCCAGTGGGCCCCAAGGCTCTGGCTCGCCTCGGTGAGCGTGTGCACGTCGATCGACCGGAAGCCGGTGTCGAGCGAGAAGTACATGTACGGAAACGCGAGGATCACGTACGCCGCGACGAGGAACCCGTACGGCTCCGCGTAGAACCACGTCGGCGTGCCTTTGTAGACGTCGAGCAGGCCGACGACCAGGATGATCGGCGGGATCACGAACGGCACGAGCGCCATGAACCCGATCACCGAGCGCAGCCGCGGCAGCTTCAGGTGCACCCAGTAGACGGTCGGGACGAGCAGCACGAGCGTGAGGAAGATCGTCTCCAGCGAGAGGATGAACGACGTCTTGATCGTCTTCAAGAACTGCGGGTCGTGGATGATCGTCCCGTAGTTCTCGAGGGTGCAGCACGTGCCCGTCTGGTTGCTTCGGAGGCTGAAGATCAGGGTCGCGATCAGCGGGATCAGGAAGTAGGCGGCGCCGAGCAGGAGCCAGAGCACGGCGGACGGCGCGATGAACCGCCGCGGCGTCACCGCGACCACCTCGACGCGCGGCGCTGGAGCGGGATGTAGAGCAGCATCATCAGCGCGAGCACGACGAGCATCCCGAAGGCGAGCGCCTGGCCGAGATGCGGGTCGTCGAGCACGTTGCCGGAGAGGTAGAAGCCGATCGTGATCGGCACCAGGCCGACGCTGCCGCCCGTCAGCCCGTAGGCCGTCGCGTAGGCCGAGAACGAGTTGCCGAAGAGCAGCACGAAGGCGCTCAGGATCGACGGCGTCATGATCGGGATGCCGACGTGCCGCCAGAACTGCCACGAGCTCGCACCGAGGCTCGAGGCGGCCTCGCGCCACTCGCGCCGGAGGCCGTCGATCGCGGGCGCGATCACGAGGATCATCAGCGGGATCTGGAAGTAGAGGTAGACGATCTCGATGCCCGTCTTCGAGAAGACCGAGAACCCGTGGTCGTACGGGTTGAAGCCGAGCTGCTCGGTCATGAACTGCGTGACGACGCCGATCGTCCCGAGCGTCGCGATGAACGCGGCTGCGAGCGGGATGCCCGCGAAGTTCGCGGCGACGCCGGAGAAGGTCGTGAGGCCCGCGCGGACGAACCTCGGCGTCCCCTCGCGGATCGCCGCGTACGCGAGCAGCAGCCCGAACACCGCTCCGAGCCCCGCCGTGACGAGGCTCACCTCGATCGAGTTCTTGAACGCCGTGCGGTAGGGCTCGTCGAAGAGCTTCTGCACGTGGTCGAGCGTCAGGCCGCCCGCGTCGTCCTGGAACGCGCCGAACATCACCTTCGCCGCGGGCCAGAAGAGGAAGGCCGTGGCGTAGAGGAAGAACGGCAGGACGCCGAGATACGCGAGTGGGAGGCGACGCCTCGTCCGGCCGGTCTCCACCGGCCGGACGGGAACGTCGGTATCCGCGACCGTGCTCAGAGGGCTACGAGCCGACCTTCTTGGGCCAGTCCGTCGCCACGGTCTCCTTCGCCTTCGTGTTCTGCGACGGGCTCGCGAACTTCACCTTCGAGTACACGGCGGCGCTCGGCAGCGCTGCCGTGAGCGCCTTCGGCACGACCTTCCGCCTGGTCATGTCGGTGAAGAGCGCCGGGTGCGAGTACCCCTTCAACCAGAGCAGCTGACCCTGGTCGGAGTAGAGGAACTCCTGCCAGAGGCGCGCCGCCCACGGATGCGGGCCGGTGGCGTTGATCGCCTGGCAGTAGTACGCGCCGTAGACGCCGTCCGACGGGATCGACGTCTTGATCTTCGCCGCCGGGAACTCCTTCCCGTACGCGAGGTTCAGATAGTCCCAGTCGATCGTGATCGGGGTCTGGCCGGACGCGATCGTCTGGGGCGTCGCCTGCACCGGGATGAAGTTGCCGGCCGACTTCAGCTTCGCGAAGAAGTCGATGCCGGGGCCGACGTTCGCCAGCGAGCCGCCGTTCGCGAGCGCCGCCGCGAACACGCCGGCCTGCGCCGAGCCCGACGTGAGCGGGCTTCCGTTCAGGGCGACCTTGTTCTTGTACTCGGGCTTCAGCAGGTCCTGCCACGTCTTCGGGATGTTGGAGACGACGGCGGTGTTGACGCCGAACGACGTCACGCCCCAGTAGTCCGCCACCCAGAAGCCGCGGCCGTCCTTCATGGCCCGCGGCACCTTGGCGAAGTTCTTCGTGAAGAACTTCGCGTAGAGGCCCTCGTTGGCACCCGCCTGCGCGAACGACGGGCTGACGTCGAGCACGTCCGGGGCCCGCGGGTCGCCCTTGAGCGAGCGCACGGCCTGGTTCTCCTGCGCCGAGCTCCCGTCCGGGTTGTCGTTCGAGATCTTGATGCCGTACTTCTTCGTGAACGTCGACATGATCTCGCCGTAGTTGGCCCAGTCGGGCGGCAGGGCGATCGTGTTGAGCGTTCCCTCCTTCTTCGCCTGCGCGACCCACTCCTTGAGCGACAGCGCGCCGCCCCGCAGGGGCGGATTGGCGAGCGCCTTCCGACGCGCTGCGAGCGCGCCGGCCGGCATGCTGAGGATCGTCAGGCCTGCGCCTGCTACCAGACCCCGTCGTAGCAGCTTGCGCCGGTCGAGCTTTTCCTCCTCGAGCCTTCGCAGGAACTCGTATTCCTGCTCCTGGAAATCCTCCACGGACCCTCCTCGTTTCGTTGCCGTGTAGCGGCGATCGTACGAGTCTGGAGCCAGGACTGCAATTAGGGTCTCCACGTGGATTCGCCCTGGCGCTCGAACGGTGACTGGCTCCGCGCCGCGCTCCACACGCACTCGACGAGCTCGGACGGCGAGCTCGCGCCCCGAGCCGTCGCGCGGCACTACGGCCGGGCGGGCTACGACGTGGTCGCACTGACGGACCACTGGCACCGCAGCACCGCGCCCTCGACGCCTGAGCTACTCGTCCTACCGGGTGTCGAGCTCAACTGCTTGCTCCCCGAGGAGCGCGACGGGCACGTGCTCGGCATCGGGATCGACCGCGACCCGACGGAGCTCGAGGGCGAGCGTCGTGACCTGGCCGCGACGGGGGAGTGGATCGTCGCGGCGGGCGGCGTCGCCTACCTCGCGCACCCGTACTGGACCGGCGCGCGGCCGGGCGGGATCGAGCTCCCCGAGTCCGTCACGGGGATCGAGGTCTTCAACGCGGGTTGCGAGCTCGAGGTCGGGCGCGGGCTCTCGTCGGTGCACTGGGACGAGCTGCTCGAGGCCGGCGCTCTCTGCCCGGCGCTCGTGACCGACGACAGCCACCACCCCGGCTTCGACTCCGACCACGCGTGGACCTGGATCCGCGCCGAGCGGACGGCCCCGTCCGTGCTGGACGCCCTCCGTCGTGGCAGGTTCTACGGCAGCTCGGGGCCGGTGATCCACGACGTCGAGTCGGGGGAGGGCGAGGTCGTCGTCCGCTGCACGCCGGCCCGCTCGGTGACGCTCCTCTGCGGCCGGACGAGCGGCACGGCGGTCAACGCGGGCCGGCTCGGCTACCGCTACGGCGCGGACGTGCTCGAGACGACGGCGGACGACTGGATCGTCGCCGCGCGTCTCGACCTCCCCGGCACCGCGCCGTTCGCACGTATCGAGGTCGTGGACCCGAAGGGTCGCCGCGCGTGGACGAATCCCGTGTGGCCGGCGTGAGCGAGCAGCGGGCGACTGCGCGAGAGGCGCTCGAGCGCACGTCGTTCGACCTCCTCGTGATCGGCGGCGGCGTGATCGGCGCGGCAACCGCGGCACACGCTGCGCGAGAAGGTCTCGCCGTCGCGCTCGTCGATGCCGGCGACTTCGGCTCCGGCACGTCGAGCGCGTCCTCGAAGCTGATCCACGGCGGTCTGCGCTACCTGCGGCTGGGGGACGTCCGGCTCGTACGCGAGGCCCATCACGAGCGCCGGACGCTCGCCGGGTCCGTCGCGCCACACCTCGTCCACCGGCTGCCGTTTCTCCTGCCGCTCTACCGGGGTGGCCCGTTCCGGCCGTGGTTCGTCCAGAGCGGGATCCTTCTCTACTCGACACTCGCGCTGTCGCGGCTCAACTGGCTGGTGAAACCGGCGCGAGCCCGTGAGCTCGTGCCTTCGCTGCGGCTCGACGACCTGCGCTCCTGCGCGCTCTACGCCGACGCCTGGACGAACGACGCGCGGCTGTGTCTCGAGAACGTGCTCGCGGCCGCCGAGGCGGGGGCGACGGTCGTCAACCGGGCGGAGGTCGTGTCACTGCGCCTCGTGGACGGGCGAGTCGCGGGCGCCGAGGTGCTCGTCGACGGCGAGGCCGTGCCGGTGCGGGCGCGGGTCGTCGTCAACGCGGCCGGCCCGTGGGTGGACGCCGTGCGCCGCCTCGAGGACCCGCGAGCCGGGTCGTCCGTACGGCTCAGCAAGGGCGTGCACGTCCTCGTGCCCGGGGGCGAGGGCTGGAGCGCTGCGCTGACGATCCCGCAGGACGACGTGCGCGTCACGTTCGCCGTGCCGTGGTACGGGCTGTTGCTGCTCGGCACCACCGACTCCGACTACGAGGGCGACCCCGCGGCCGTCGCCCCGTGCGCCGCCGACGTGGCGCAGATCCTCGCCGAGGCTGCGACGGCGCTGCCGGGCTCGCTGCTGCCGTCCGATGCGGTGCGGGCGTCGTTCGCGGGGCTGCGTGTTCTGCCGCTCGGCGAGGGCGCGACGGCCAACGCCCGCCGCGAGACCGTCTTCTCGGTCGGCCCGGCCGGGATGCTGAGCGTCGCCGGAGGCAAGCTGACGACATACCGAAAGATCGCCCTGGACGCGCTCGACCGCGTTCGCGGCGAGCTCGGGCTGCGGCGACTCGACCGCCGGCCGTTCCCGCTGCCGGGCGCTGCCGGGCGTGCGGCGGCACTTCCCGTCGAGCTCGACCCGGAGGTCGGCGCACACCTGCGTCATCTCTACGGCAGCCGCGCGGGGATGGTCCTCGAGTCGGCCGCCGACGACCCCTCGCTCCTCGAGCGGATCCACTCCGACGGCCCCGACATCGCCGCGCAAGCGCTGTTCGCGGTGCGCCACGAGTGGGCGACGACGGCCGAGGACGTCCTGCGGCGCCGGACGACGGTCGCGCTCCGAGGGCTGGCCGACGCCGGCGCGGTCGAAAGGGTCGAGGCGCTGCTCGCGCCGGCGGCCCAGGCCTGAGGCTCAGGGGGCGTCCGACTCCGCGACTGCCAGCACGGCCTTGACGATGCCGTCGTAGCCGGTGCAGCGGCAGAGGTTGCCCGACAGCGCGATGCGCACGTCCTCCTCGGTCGGCGACGCGTTGCGTTCGAGAAGGGCCGTGGCCGAGACCAGCATTCCCGGCGTGCAGAAGCCGCACTGCACCCCGCCGTGCTCGAGGAATGCCGTCTGGAGCGGGCTCAGCTCGCGGCCGTCGGCCAGGCCCTCGACGGTCGTCACCTCGCTGTTCTCGGCCTGGAGGGCGAGGTACGAGCAGCTGTTCACCGGCTCGCCGTCGAGCAGCATCATGCAGGCGCCGCACTCCGAGTCGTCACATCCCTCCTTCGACCCGGTGAGACCGACGGCGTCACGCACGGCGGCGAGGAGGCTCGTGCCGGGCTCGACCTCGACCGGGTAGGCGATGCCGTTCACCGTGAGCGTCGCCGCGACCTTCACGGGCGCACCCCGCTCGCCGGGACGGGAACGGCCTCGCCGCGCGCGCGGGCGAGCGCGAAGCCGATCGCGCGGCGCGCGATCACCTCCGCCATCGCCGTGCGGTACCGCTCGGAGGCGCGGACGTCGGAGATCGGCGTCGCTGCGGCCGCCGCCGCTCGGGCCGCCGTCTCGATCGCGGTCTCGCCGCCGTCGCTGCCGGCGAGCGCGGCCTCCGCCTCGGGCACGCGGCGAATCGTCGGCGCGAGCGCGGTGATCGCGACGCGCGCGTCGCTGATCGTCGGGCCCTCGAGGACGACGACGGCCGTCGCACCGACGACGGCGATCTCCATCTGCCGTCGGTACTCCAGGCGGACGTAGGCGCTCCCCGTGCCCGGCGCGGGCGCGGGCACGTCGATCGAGACGAGGAGCTCGTCGTCGTCCGCGGTCGTCGCGCCCGGTCCGGCGAAGAGGTCGGAGACCGCGAGCGAGCGCACGCCTCCGCTCGAGCGGAGGGTGACCGTCGCGTCGAGGCACTGGAGCGGGCCACCTGTCTCCATCGCGGGCGAGGCGTTCATCAGGTTGCCCCCGAGCGTCCCGTGAGCACGTGTGGCGTGCGAGCCGACGATCGAGCTCGCGTCCGCGAGGGCCGTGAAGCGCTCGACGACGACCGGGTGCGAGGCGATCTCCGCATGGCTCGCGAGGGCGCCGATGCCGAGGCCGCCGTCCGTCTCCGCGATCCCGGCGAGCTCCGCGATGCGATGGATCGCGACGAGCGACTCGGGCAGCGGCGCCTTCCCCTGGCGCGCGCCGACGACGAGGTCCGTCCCGCCCGCGACGGGACGCGCGCCGTCCGCGAGAGCCGCGAGGGCGTCCTCGATCGTGGCTGCCGTGGCGAATGCCGTTGTCAACCATCCCTCCCGGGCCAGGAAGGGGGGCGAGGCTGAGGCCTCGCCCCAGCCGCGGGCCGCTCCGGGTGTCGCTCCGGCGTCGCCCGTCTTGGTTGCGTCTCTGCGGCGCTCACTTCTGCTGCGCCTCCCAGACGCGCTCCGGGGTCATCGGGAGCGCGCGCACACGCTCACCGAGCACCTTGGCGATTGCGTTTCCGATCGCGCCCGCGGTGGGCACGCACGGCGGCTCGCCGACGCCCTTCGACCCCTTCGGGCCGGCGTTGGGAGTGTCGGTCTCGATCCACGCGATCTCGATCGACGGCGCGTCCGAGGCGGTGACGAGCTTGTAGTCGAGGAGGTGCGGATTGCGCTGCCGGCCGTGGTCGTCGAGCTGGGTGCCCTCTGTCAGCGCCTGGCCGATCCCCATCACGACGCCGCCGTACACCTGGCCGTCGGCGCCGACGCGATTCAGGATCCGGCCGCAGTCGTGCACCGCGGCGACGCGCAGGACGCGCACGACGCCCGTCTCGCGGTCGACCTTCACGTGCGCGGCGTGCGCGATGAGCTGCGGCGCGTGGAACGACTCCAGGCCGAGCCGCCCGACGCAGCCCTCGGCCGGTGCCGACGGCCCTTCCGGGAGCTCGCCTGCGCCCTTCCCATGGAACGTTCCGCCGGCGGCGAGCGATGCGACGGTGACCGCCTTGTCGGGCGAGCCCTTCACACGCACCGAGCCGCCGACGAGCTCGAGGTCGTCGCGCGCCGCCTCGAGCTGCTCGGACGCCGCGTCCAGCAGCTGGTCGCGCACGTCGTCGGTGGCGGCAAGCACTGCGCGGACGCTGTTGAAGGTCGTCTGCGAGCCGCACGAGCCCATGTCCCACGGGGCCGCGTCCGTGTCCTGATACAGCAGCGAGAAGTCGTCCGCACGCATCCCGAGCTCCTCGGCGACGAGCCGCGGCATCGCCATCACCGCGCCGGTCCCGTTCTCCTGCGCGCCCGTCACGATCGTGCCGGTGCCGTCCGGATTGAGCTTCACGTACGCGCCCGCGTTCGCGGAGAAGCACGGCCACCAGCCGCATGCGACGCCGATCGCCTCGTCGTCGGCGAGGCCGTCGCCGCCGCCGATCAGCTCGACCGCCTTCGCGAGGGTGTCCTTGATCGTGATGCCTTCGAGAACCTGGCCGGTGGCGGTGACCGACCCCTCCTCGACGAGCGTGCGCATGCGCAGCTCGACCGGGTCGAGGTCGAGCACCTCGGCGAGCTCGTCCATGTGCTGCTCGAGCGCCCAGCACACCTGCGGCGCCGTCGGGGCGCGAATCGAGGACGAGGGCTGGTTGTTCGAGTAGACGAGCGACGACTCGATGTGGACGTTCTCGAGCTCGTACGGACCGTGGGCGTGCATCGCAGCCATCTGCGCGAAGAAGCCGCCCTCGCCGCAGTAGGCGCCGCTGTCGAGCACGAGCCGTGCCTTTCGGGCGACGATGCGGCCGTCGCGGCTCGCGCCGGTCTCGAGCTCGATCACCATGCCCTCGCGGCGGTGGCCGACCGCGAAGAACTCCTCGTGCCGCGAGAAGACGAGCTTCACCGGCCGTCCCGCGGCGTGAGCGAGGGCGGCGACGTGGCCCTCGAAGTGGAAGTCGCACTTCGCGCCGAAGCCACCGCCGAGGAGCGGGACGATGACGCGGACGTTCGCCTCCGGGATCCCGAGCGTCTCCGCAACGCCTGCGCGCGCGGCGTAGGGAACCTGCGTCGACGACCAGACGGTGACACGATCGCCCTGCCACTGCGCGACGATCGCCCGCGGCTCGATCGGGACGCCCTGCACCGGATCGGTGACGTACCGCCCGCGCACGACCACGTCCGCCGCCGCGAGCGCGGCATCGGTGTCGCCCTTCACGATGGTCGAGAAGCCGAGCACGTTGTCGTGGCGGCCGAGCTCCTCGTCTCCTTCGTACGACTCCCAGGCGGGGTGGACGAGCGTCGCGCTGTCGTCGAGCGCGGCCTCGAAGTCCGTGACGACCGGGAGCGGCTCGAGGTCGACCTCGACGAGCGCCGCGGCCTGCCGCGCCAGCTCGGGCGTCAGCGCCGCGACCCCCGCCACGATGTCGCCTTCGAAGCGGACGGTGTCGCGGGCGAAGAGGCGCCGATCCTTGACCATCCCGCCGTAGAGGACGTCGGGCACGTCCTCGTGCGTCACGACCGCGATCACGCCCGGCAGCGCCCGCGCCTTCGTCGCGTCGATCCGGGTGATGCGCGCGTGAGGGTGGTCGGCGTATCGGAATGCGGCGTGCAGCTGCCCTGTGAGTGTCAGGTCAGCCGTGTACCGGCCGCTGCCCGTGACCTTCTCGCGGCCGTCCGAGCGGACAGTGGTCGGTGCGTCCTCGAGCGTCGCCACCGTGCAATCCAACCAGAGCGGAAGGGCGCCGCGAGGGCGGTACAGTCCAGCGCCGTGGCCGCCTCGTACAAGCTCGTGTGGTTCGTCCCGGCCTCGCACCTCGATGCCACACGCGACGCGGTGTTCGTCGCCGGAGCGGGCTGGATCGGCGACTACTCGCGCTGCTCGTGGGCGACGCTCGGCCACGGCACCTTCCGCGGCGGCGAGGGGACACGTCCTGCGGTCGGTCAAGCGGGCCGTGACGAGGCGGTGACGGAGTACCGAGTCGAGACGGTCGTCCCCGAAGCGAAGCTGACAAGGGTCGTCGACGCCCTCCGCCGGGCGCATCCCTACGAGGAGCCCGCCTTCGACGTCTACGAGCGCGTCGAGGCGTGAAGGCGCGGCTCTGGACGGACGGCGGGGCTCGCGGGAACCCCGGACCCGCCGCTTTCGCCTACGTGCTCGAGACCGAGGACGGCACAGTGCTCGACGCGCGCGGCGAGGCGATCGGGGTCGCGACGAACAACGTGGCCGAGTACTCCGCGCTCGTGGCGGGCCTGTCGCGGGCGCTCGAGGCAGGCATCCGAGAGCTCGAGGTGCGCTCGGACTCGGAGCTGATGGTCAAGCAGATGCGAGGGGAGTACCGCGTCAAGAACAAAGATCTCCAGTCGCTCTTCCTCGACGCCTCACGCGCGGCGCGCGAGATCGGACGCGTCACCTACACGCACGTGCGCCGCGAGCACAACGAGCTCGCCGACCGCCTCGTGAACGAGGCGCTCGACTCGGCGGCGTAGGGTTTTCCGTACCGTCCGGAGTGTGGCTCGCCGGTGGCCGCGCGGGCGAGCGGCCTCGTAGGCTCCGGGCCGTGCCCCTCCCGATCCTCATGTTGAGCCGGCCCGCCCGTGTCGCCCGCCTGGTGGCACTCGCCGGCGTCCTCGCCCTCGTCTCGGGCGCGCTCGCGCTCGGCGCGCATCCAGTCGGACATCGCATCGCGGCGGTCGCCCTGCTCGCGACCGCGGCGGTGGCCGGGGTGCTCGCGCCGCTGTACGGCCGCGCTGCCGGGATCGGGCTCTGGACTGCGCGTGGCGGGCTCGCGCTCGGGGCCGTCGCCCTCGTGCTGCCGGACGGGCGCGCGATGACGGCCCTGCGGATCGCCGCGGCGCTCGTGGTCCTCGCCGGGCTGCGCGTCGTGGCGCGCGGAGCGAGCCGCGTGGGCGACCTTCCCCCCTGGGCGTGCGCCGCGGTCGGCGCCGGCGTCGCCGCGGCGCTCCTTGCGCCGGGCCTCGGCGGCGGTGTCGTGCTCGGCCTCGCCTGGCTCGCGATCGCCGCAGCGATTCGTGCGACGTCACCCGTTTTGCAGCTCCGTGCCGCTCCGCTGGCGCCGGCCCTGGCACAGCCCCCGCGCCGCTAGCGGTCGCTCAGGTAGAGGTGCCAGAGGAGCCGGGCTGCGCTCGCGCGATGCGGCCGCCACGGCTCGCCGATCGCCGCGAGCTCGTCGGGCGTGGGGCGTGCTTCCAGGCCCCGCACCCGGCGCGCGCCCTCCTGCAACGCGATGTCGCCGATCGGCCACGTGTCCGGGCGGCGGAGCGCCGAGAGGAGATACACCTCGGCCGTCCACGGCCCGATCCCCGGCAGCGCGACGAGCGCGCCCCGTGCGTCGTCGTCCTCCAGCGCGGCGACCCCGTCGAGGTCGAGCGATCCGTCCTGGAGCGCTGCCGCGAGCACTCGCACGTAGCGCGCCTTCTGCCGGCTGAAGCCGTCCGTCCGAAGCTCCTCGTCGCTCGATGCGAGGATTCCCGCAGGGGTCGGCTCGCCGAGGCGGCCGACCATCCGCTCGTAGGCCGCCCGTGCGGAGGCGAGGGAGACCTGTTGCTCGAGGATCAGGAGCACGAGCGTCGGGAGCCCGGGCTCGCGAGCCCAGAACGGGGGCAGCCCGTGGCGTTCGACGATCGCCGCGAGGTCGGGATCGGCGGCGCAGAGCTCGGCGACCGCCGCCTCGAACGTGGTCTCGTCGAGCACGCTGCCAACGCTACGCGTCGCGGTGCGTTATCGTCTCGGACGATGACGCGCGAGCGCTCCCGCATCTCGACGGCCACCGGTCTGCTCGCGCTCGGCCTCCTCCTTCCCCGCTAGGGGGAGCGAGGGACGCACATACAGCCGCCGTGCTCCGGCACACCGCCGGGAGCAGTCCGCCCTCGCCCAGGAGAACGCCATGCCGATGCCGTTCCAGCACTACCGTCCGTACGCCACCGTCGACCTGCCCGACCGCACCTGGCCCGACGTCGTCCTCGACCGGGCGCCGATCTGGTGCTCCACGGACCTGCGCGACGGCAACCAGGCGCTCGTCAACCCGATGGACGGCGCCCGCAAGCGCCGGTTCTTCGATCTCCTCGTCCGCCTCGGCGTCAAGGAGATCGAGGTGGGCTTCCCTTCCGCGTCGATGGCCGACTTCGAGTTCTGCCGCACGCTCGTCGAGGAGGAGCTGATCCCCGCAGACACCACGATCGCCGTTCTCACGCAGGCGCGTCCGGAGCTGATCGAGCGAACCTACGAGGCGATCGAGGGGACTCCGCGTGCGATCGTCCACCTCTACAACTCGACCTCGGAGACGCAGCGGCGCGTCGTCTTCCGTCTCGACCGCGACGGGATCACGGAGCTCGCCGTCCGCGGCACCGAGCTCTGCAAGGAGCTCGCGGCGCGGACCGACACGGAGATCGTCTTCCAGTACTCGCCCGAGAGCTTTCACCACACGGAGCTCGACTACGCGCTCGAGATCTGCGAGGCGGTCGCGGAGGAGTGGGGGCCGACGCCCGAGGAGAAGATGATCGTCAACCTGCCGACGACCGTCGAGGCGTTCCCGCCGAACGTCTACGCCGACCGGATGGAGTGGTTCATCCGGAGCTTCACGCGGCGAGGCGCGGCGATCCTCTCCGTCCACCCGCACAACGACCGTGGCACGGCCGTCGCCACGGCCGAGCTCGGCCTGATGGCCGGCGCCGAGCGCGTCGAGGGCTGCCTCTTCGGCAACGGCGAGCGGACCGGCAACGTCGACCTCATCACACTCGCGATGAACCTCCTGACGCAGGGCGTCGACCCCGAGCTCGATCTCTCGGAGCTCGACGAGGCACGGCGGATCGTCGAGGAGTGCAACGAGCTGCCCGTCCACCCGCGTCATCCGTACGTCGGCGAGCTCGTCTACACGGCGTTCTCCGGCTCGCACCAGGATGCGATCAAGAAGGGGATGGACGCGCAAGAGCGCTCGGGCTCCGACGTGTGGGACGTGCCGTACCTGCCGCTCGACCCGAAGCATGTGGGCCGCGACTACGAGGCGATCATCCGTGTCAACTCGCAGTCGGGGAAGGGCGGAGTCGCCTACCTGATGAGCACCGAGCACCACCTCGACCTCCCCCGCGGTCTCCAGGTCGACTTCGCCCAGAAGGTGCAGGCGATCACGGATGCCCGCGGCGGCGAGCTGACGGCTGCCGAGCTGATGGACGCGTTCACCGAGCACTACCTCGGCATCACCGAGCCGCTCGCCCTCGTCTCGTACTCGCACGAGAGTGGGGAGGAAGGCGATCGCCTCGCCGCGCGGATGCGCCACGACGGCGAGGGCATCGTGGTGACGGGCGAAGGCAACGGCCCGATCGCGGCGCTCGTGCACGGCCTCGAGCAGCGACTCGGGATCGAGATCGACGTGCGCGACTACCACGAGCACGCGATGTCGAAGGGCGAGGACGCGACCGCTGCCGCATACGTCGAGGCGGAC
>Ga0157297_10000094_pt1 | contig 14210 bp, 13 predicted proteins | sample NitcycUS028104C2_FD_108380 | JGI IMG/M metagenome (GOLD analysis project Ga0157297, IMG submission 108380) | Soil microbial communities from Arlington Agricultural Research Station in Wisconsin, USA - Nitrogen cycling UWRJ-S028-104C-2 | ecosystem: Environmental > Terrestrial > Soil >...
AGGTGTTTCGTGCGTTAACCACTCATTCACCATACCGTGGTGACCTGACGCTTGCCCGCGGGACGCGCGGAACGACAACAAGGAAACAAGCGTGGCCACACTCGACAAGGTTGCCGTCGACATCACCGTGGTGCTCGGTACCACAGCTATGCCTATCCACCAGGTTCTGCGACTGGGTCGTGGCGCCATCATCGAGCTCGACGCCTCCGAAGCAGACGCGGTGAGCATCCTTGCCAATAATCTGCCGGTGGCCAAGGGCACCGTCGTCGTGAACGGCAATCGCATCGCCGTCAACGTCGCGGAGCTGCTGCCGCGGCCGCCGGATATGCGCTAGCCGCAGCAAAATCAGGCCTGCGGCGAGGGTGCGCGGGTCTTGTCCCTCTACATCCTATTTGTTACATGGACCGCCATCATCAGGACGCGGGGTTTCGAGCCTTTCGTCTTTCTCCCCATGAGCATGATGCCGAAAGGCCGGAACCGGCGTACGGACCAGATCGTGCTCGACAAAACGCGGCCGTGGCGGAATTGGTAGACGCACTAGCTTGAGGTGCTAGCATCGAAAGATGTGGAGGTTCGAGTCCTCTCGGCCGCACCAAACAATAATGATGTCGATTTTCATTTTACAGTACCAACTCTTTTGTCGCCAAAACCCAGAACTCGAATATTTCGGTCGGTGACATTGGGTGTCCGCTTTTGCGGTCGCGATTAGGGGTAAAGCGGACATGACTTTGTGCAGTGCGAACGTCCGCTTTTGACCCAAAGCGGACATCGCGTTTTCCGGTCGAGTAGACCCGCGCTGGCCAAGCAAAATCGTTGAGGACAGTGGCATTTGCGCAACAGGCGCGTGATTGAGCCTGTCGTATGGTTCTCCATCATTTTCGCAGGAGGGGCGCTATGAAAAAAGGTCTTTTGATTACGGTCGCGGCCTTCGTACTGGTTTCGGAATCCCGCATCGCCGTCGCTGACAGCACAGACGATGCCATTCGGCGGTTGGAGGCAAAAATTGACGTGCAGGCAAAAGACCTGAATGCCTTGGCCAAGGAAAATGCAGCGCTGAGGACTCGGCTAAATCGTATCGAGGGCACACGTGCCACATCGACTGCGCATGTTGCAGCAACCGGTGCTGCCGCTGTGTCAGCGAAGCAGGAACCATCCCATGCGATGGCGGCTTCGTATCCGGTAAAAGCAGTGCCTGCTGTAGCGCCACCGCCGCCACTATGGAACTGGACCGGATTCTACTTGGGTGGCAATTTGGGCGTGGGCATCTCGCGTAACCAATTTGCACAAGGAACCTGTGACGGGCGGGACAGCGACTTATTTGAGCTTTGTGGCGAAGCCTACAACCCCTCCAATTTCGGGGCCAGCACCTATCTCGGTTCTCATAATGGCCTCGGCATCGTTGGGGGCGTCCAACTTGGTTACAATTGGCAATTTGCCAACTCGCCTATCGTCGTCGGAATCGAAGGCACATACCGCTGGGCGGACATAAAAGGGGACCACCAGAACGGCTTTAACGAAGCGAACAACGATGTGATTGGATTTGAGCGGTTCGCTACCAAGACCAATGGCATCGCCACAATTGTCGGCCGCCTCGGCATTGCCTCGGGCTCGCAGGATCGGACGCTGTGGTACGTCACCGGCGGCGGTGCCTGGAGGAATACCAAAATTGCGTCGGTCGCGACACTTCAGGAAAGCGGGGACTTTTTTACAGGCGCCTACAGTGGGAGTGTAAAGAACTGGGGCTGGACGGTGGGCACCGGCGTTGAATGGGGCCTGTCTGACAATTGGTCGACTAGGATCCAGTACGACTACCTGAATTTCGGTAACAAATCTGTCGACTTCCCTGGAACGGAATGTGATGAGACCCCAATCTGCCAAAATATCACTCGGACTATCGACCTCAATCAGCAGATCCATATGGTCACCGTCGGCCTCAACTACCGCTTCAACTGGTGGCGCTAGCTGACAACCGCAACCCTTGCATGGAGAGCCCCGGGCGTTGGCCCGGGGTTTTTTTATGGAGGCTGGCAACATCGAAGGGCAAGGACAATTGTGCACCTCGGTGCCGTTGCGTACCCAGCAGACACCGGGATCCGGCTCGTCCAAATGCCCGTCGCGCTCCGCATTAACAACTTAGCTCTGCCCTTATGAAATCGCGATAGGGCTCGGCACATCCGCGGTCATCGGCAACTTTCGGCAGTGGACCGTCAGCCCAAGGTAAGCCGCATAGGTCCGCCGCCACACGTACGGCCGCGGCGGGGTTTGCGACCATGTCCTCATAGTCAATTACGCGTACGATATTTGGAAGCTTTTTCGCCAATAAATCTATCATTTGATGATACCAGACAATAGAATCGCGCGCAGATTTCACATTGTACGAGTAGACATTGCCCGTGCGGTAGAACCGCTGGTAAACGCGCAAGATGTTGTCCTCTAGATTTCGCTTCAAGCAGATGAAGCGTACGTTTGGAAATACGCTTGCGAGCGCGTGTGAATCGAAAATGCGCCCCGGGCTTGTGCTGGTGAAGACTCTTGCTGATCCGCTCCGCTGTGCTATTTCCTCTGCGTAATTGTCGCGACATTGCGGAAACAGTTGCAACGGGACCAATTCAATGTGATCCGTTGGGGGCAAGCTTGCCGATTGGAACGTCCGACGGATGGCTTTCTCTAGGCTCGGGTTCTCGTAACCGCGCTTGACGCCGTCGAGTGTGGCTACAAGCTGCTCCATTGTTGTCTTGCCGCTCCGCGATGGCCCGAGAATGAAGAGAGAAATCGGCTGTCCGCTGTCCCGGTTATCACCCACGGCCTTAATCGGATTTTCCTGTAACCACGTCAGTGTATTCCTCTGCCGCTCGGACAACTCGCGGAAATCTTTCTGCCTAGCAAGAAAAATCGCGCGGTTAACCGACGCAAGAAGTTGCCAGGCCTCCGCATGGCGGCCCGCTTTGTCGAAAGCCCAAGAGCGTACGAAGGTCGCGGCTTCAGCGAGCTCTGGGCTGTCGGTTTGGTTAGCAGACAATTTGTCGAGCTCAGCAAGCAAGTCGACGTTGATCAATGCCAACGGCAGGTTGCTGAGTCCAAGCAGGACCGAAACCGCGGACATTCCTCGCTTGATAAGGCCTTCGTACACCTCCACCGCTTCAGCATTTTGACCGAGGTGCATGCAAACATTGCCCAGCCCCATTAGAGCGGGGAACAAGGTGTCTTCAAGCGCGACGGCCTCTCGAAACGCCTCCTTGGCGCGTTCGTACTCGCGCTCCTCTTGATAGACTTGACCAAGCGTCACGAGGATATTGGGGTCTCGCGGCTTGATGGCTCGCGCCCGCTCCAGGGCTAGCGCAGCCATGTCGGTCGCTCGAAGTTGCAGACAAACCGCAGCGAGCGCCGTAAGCGTCTTCCAACTTCGCGGATTGAGCATCGCAGCGCGAGATAGATGGTCGAACGCCCGATCATAATTTTCCTTACCGGCATGGATTAAGCCAAGCGTATGATGGGCCGCCATGTAGTCGCGGTGCTCGCGGATTAGGGATTCGCAAATCTTCTGGGCGCGATCGAACTTGCCTTGTTCACGCAGCTGGTCTGCTTCACCCAGTCGATTATAACTGTCCTGCAGCACATTGGTGCCGCTGCGAGGTGCCGCCGGGGTGGTTGGCGGCCAAGGGACCGACTTGGTACCAATTGTCATTATTGCTCTCTACTCTCCCTTCAGCTCCCGGTGAAATACGAAATAATAATCAATTCGAAAACAGCCGATACCCTTGGCTTAACGATCTCTTTTCTTGGCCGAGCGGACATACTAATCGAGCGAGACGGCGCCATGTCCGCTTTTGGCCCTTAGCGGACATGGGCAAGTGCACTGCAAATGTCCGCTATTGGGGGTAAAGCAGACATGACCTCTTGCGGGAATCCGCTTTCGCGGTCGCTATTGGGGATAGAGCGGACATGACGTATTGCGGCGCACATGTCCGCTAATGACCCGAAGCAGACATCGGGAGCAGGCGTGCAGGGTTGTATTTTGCTCGCCAAATCCGCGACCTAGCCCTGTGACCAAATGGCCACAAACCCAAGATTTCTTTCTTGTGTACTTAGTGCCAGCTACAGTGTTTCTCAGTCGCTTTGGGGTATTTTCAACCGCAGTGCTGGAGGGTCTCGTTATGCGCCACTTGTCGGCCACACTGATCGCTGCTTTTGCCGCCGCCGGAATCACGCAGATTGCGTCGGCAGCGGACATGCCGCGGAAGGCGCCGGTCTATTCGCCGCCGGCCGCGCCAATGTTTACGTGGACTGGCTGCTACATCGGTGGTCAAGTTGGATACAAGTGGGCAAATAGCGACCCAACTTGGGCGAACAGCGGCAATCCAGCGGTCATTCCTTTCGGAACTCCGCTTACGGCAAACCAACATCTGGATGGTGTAGTCGGCGGCGTCACTGCCGGCTGTAACTATCAATGGACCCCAAATTGGGTTGTTGGCATCGAGGGCGATTACAGTTGGGCCGACCTTGATAGCGAGAGTCCGCTGTTACCTCCTGCGAATACGCAGCATGTGTTCGGAATCAAAGAACATTCGTTTGCCACGCTACGCGCTCGGGCGGGATATGCTGTTGATCGTTGGCTTCTCTTCGTCAGCGGCGGCGCTGCCTGGGCTCGAGTCGAGACCTTCGATACGAACGTAGGAATTAACTTCACGATATCTAATACAAACACCCGAACAGGCTGGACTGTAGGCGGCGGTGTTGAATACGCATTGACAAACAACTGGCTGGTCAAAGCTGAATATCTTTACACAGATTTGGGCACCAAGCGCACATTTAACAACGAACTTGGTGGCGAAGCCGACGTGCCGTTAACTCAGCATCTTGTTCGTGCAGGCGTAAATTATAAGTTTTGGTGAAACGTCGCGTTTATAAGAAAAAGAGACCCCACGTCCTTCCGCGGGCACTTTCTCTGCTTTTTGGCCGTTCAAACGAAGATAAGCAATATTTGCTCTGCTTGTAAGCGTGTCCGCTTTTGGCCCAAAGCAGACATGGGCTATTGCGCTGCGAATGTCTGCTTTTGCGAGTCCCGCCGCACGCCGAATACGGGCCTCGGCGCCATGTGACCGGATTGCTACAACCTTTGAGTTTCATGTGTACTTGCCGACAGCTGTATTTTTCTGCGGTCCATATGCCGGTATTCTATTTTTTGGACTTTGAATTTGGGGGTGCTCATGCGCCGCTTGTCCACCCGATTGATTGTCGCCATTTCTACCCTCGCTCTTGCGCAGATGGCGACAGCAGCTGACCTGCCGCGAAAGGCGCCTGCGTACGAGCCGCCACCGCCACCAGTCTATAACTGGACCGGTTTTTACGTCGGCGGCAACGTCGGCTATGGCTGGGGGGATTCGTCCTACAGCTTTTCCGCCGACAACGGCGCGGGTCAGGGGCTGTTAAATACGGGAATCAGCGGCGGCATTACCCCACGTGCCGGATCGTTCCGCACAACCGGAATCATCGGTGGTGGTCAGCTAGGTTATAATTGGCAATTCGGCAAAGCTTGGGTGGCTGGCATTGAAGCCGATATTGCTGCCTCCAGTGTGGGCGGGAACGGATCTCCTGCTGCGACTACCAACCTTGGCATTGGTGGGATTCAGCCGGCCCTAATTCCTGGCAGCCGCGATTTGGACTGGTTCGGCACGGTCAGAGCCAGAATCGGCTTTTTGCCCATGGAACGTTTGCTGGTCTTCGCGACAGGGGGCCTCGCTTACGGAAAAACTAGTTCTAATGCGAGTATTACCGTACGCGTGACCGGTCCAGTGATTCCTGTGCCCGCTGACGGTACGACGCTGAGCTGCGTGGGTGCCGTACAGTGCGTTGCTGCTGCCACATCGCAAACATCTGCAGGATGGACCGTCGGCGGCGGGTTCGAGTATGCGGTTTGGAACAATATCACTGTGAAGGCCGAGTACCTTTATATAAATCTCGGCGACCAAACGATTCACATGATCGCAGTTCCTCCGGCGGTCGGAACCGGCTCGGTTGCAGCAAACTTCGACGATGCCGCATACAATATTGTGCGCGTCGGCGTGAATTATCGGTTCTAGGATTTATGAGGCAAAGCCCCCGGCAATGCCCCGGGTTTTTCCTTTTGGGTGAGAGCCGAACTTGAATGTCCGCTTTTGGCCCTTAGCCGACATAGACGAGTGCGCTGTACACCTCCGCTTTTGGCAGACATGGGTTTTTGAGAGAAGTCGCTTTCGTGGTCGCTATCGGGGGTAAAGCGGACGTGACGTTTTGCGGTGCGAACGTCCGCTCCTGACCCAAAGCGGACATCTGATTATGCACGTGCGTCTGCCTGCCTAGATGATTTATGTACTGTATACGCTAAGGCTCACGCTACACATGAAGAGACCCACCATGAATTCGAATTGGGTAATGCAGGAAGAACATCTCCGGCTATTTGCGGGCATTGTATTTTTGGTTTTCGCCACCGGTTCCGCAATTGCTCAAGAGCCGAACAATGTCGCTTAAAGAACGGATAGTTGGGACTTGGGACCTTGTCTCGAACTACGCAGCCCGGCAAGACGGCTCCCGACTGGATACTTTTGGCCCCAACCCTACCGGCCGTTATATGCTCGATGCGGCTGGGCGCTTTTCTTACATGATTTATGGTTCGGGACGCCCACGTTTCGCATCAAATAATCGTCGGGAGGGAAGCCCTGAGGAAAACAAGGCGGCAGTCCAAGGGATGATCGCCTTTTTTGGAACCTACACCGTGGACGAGCCAACTCGCACAGTCACATGGCATGTCGAGCAGTGCAGCTTTCCTAACTGGGAGGGATCAGAACGAAAGACCAATGTCACTCTGAACGGTGATGATCTGTCGTATACCGCTGACCCTATTTCGTCATCTGCGGGGCCATACATTCCTCATGTGACGTGGAAAAGAGCTCGGTAGCAATGTCCGCTTTTGGCCCAAAGCGGACATAGACTAGTGCGCTGCATATGTCTGCTTTCGGGGGTAAAGCGGACATCGGCCGGATCGCCGGAATGTCCGCTACTAACCCAGTGCTTTTTCGCGTCTCGACGCTGATTGCCCCGCAGGCCCTTGGCTAAAGGGTAAAGTTTGCCAAGGGCCGGGCGTGTGACAGTCACGCGTCTGATTTTCGAGCAATGTCAGCTGTCGGACAGACGAGAACTTTTGGCGCATTAAAATTTTTAAATGCCTGGTCTGATCGAAACCGATAAAAATAGGACCGAGTAAAAGTCTCGCTGTGAGGGGCTGCCATGCGACCGTTTCAAGTATTTCCGCGACGGCGGATGATTCCGCATCCGTGCTGCGAACTCTGCGATGCCGATATGTGGCTTATCAGCATCGAGCCGGACACACCCGGACACGACAGGCGCACGTTTGAATGCCCAAGGTGCCAGCACGAAGTGATTGAGGTTGTGCAGTATCGGGAACTAGAAAACGGCAAGCTGATTTGAATTGATCGCCTCCTACGGAACTTTAGGGGGCCGCAGCTCACGCTACGACCCCCGTCGCGCGCCCAGGGGAATCAAGGGTAATGATGGGCGCGACGACGTTGGATTAATCCCCTCCGGGACACATGGTTTCAGCGCTACAATACGGGCCTCACTATCGCGCATTCCGCTGCGACGCGTGGCATGCTTCCTTTTGGGAGCAGAACGGACATCGGGTGGGCCCGACACCACGTGGGATCGGGCGCGAATGGCGCTAAGTAACCTTACGGCCTACGCGCGCTTTGCTTCGTCTTACCACCGGCGCCAACCCCAGCCGCCCGGCCAACGCGCATTGCCGGGACTCCAACCACGTTGAAAAGGGAACCCGAAGCGGTCGTCGTACCGGCCGTCGCCCGCAAGGAGGGCCTCGGTCGAAGGCTCGCGCGTTATGAAGCCGCCCTGGGGCTGATTGCTCAGCACCGCGACAAACTCCGTGCGATAGTTGGTCTCGGCGCTCAGCGGCTCGTCCGAGACGATGACCGAGGATCGCGGCAATGCGGTTGGCCCAATGCGATCGACCACATCCTGTGGGATGGTGATGCGGTCGAGCGCGTTCTTGGCGTCGTCCGCGTCGTCGATCGTGACAGCCGTCCAGCGCAGGCCGGCGTCCGTGCGCGCCATCGCGGTGAATACATGCGTGCCGATCCGCTTCTCGGGATTGCGGATCGTGACCGGGACTTCGATGCTGAAATCGAACACTTCGCCCCCGTCGGGCCATCGCTTGTGTGTGTTGCGCCGTACGTAAAGCTTTTGGGTGGCGCGGCTGATGTAGATCGAGACCGGCACGAGCGCGAGTTGGGCATCGAGCGCCGCTTTGGCGGTGGCGGCCTTCCTGGCCTCGGCCGCCTTGACGGCCTCCTTTGCAGCGGCAGCATCGGGCTTCGACTTCGCGTCGGCCGTTGCGGTGTCGAGCTGCTTCCGCGCTTCCTCGACCCTGGAAGCGGCCTTCTGCCGCCGCTCCCCGGCCCGCTCCTTCGCCTGGTCCGTTTTTGCGGCCGCGAGCGCCTTGTCGGCAGCCGCGAGTTCGGCATCGGCGCGGGCCTTGAGCGATGCCAGCTTGCGCAGCGACGCCGCGAGCGGCGCTGTCTCGCGCGCCGCTGCCGCGGCAGCTTTCTTGGCTGGGTCAACGGCCTTGGCGGCTTCCGCGGCCTCGCGGGCGAGCGGCTCGGCCCGCACCGACGCAGCCGCGATCGCCTCCGCCTTCGGGACGAGAAGCGCCGGATGGGAAAAATCGACCGGGGTTGGATCGCCCGGCGCGATGATCACCCGCATCCCGATCCGCGTCTTGTTGTATAGCCTCTCGGCAAAGCCAAAGGGCATCCGCACGCAGCCGTGCGAGGCCGCATAGCCGGGCAACGGCCCGCCGTGCAGCGCGATGCCATTCCAGGTGATGCGCTGCATGTGCGGCATCCAGGCGTCGTCATACATGTTCGAGCGATGGTCGACCTCTTTATCGACAACGGCGAAGACACCGGCCGGCGTCTCGCGTTCCTTGACACCGGTCGATACCGGCGCGCGCAGGACCCAGCCCTCGGCGTCGTAGAACGTGACTTGCTGGGTCTTGATGGACACGATCGCCATGATCAGCTCGCCTGCCTCGCGCGGCGCCGTCGCCTCTTGGGGTTGCGCGGGGCGCGCCTGTTTCGGCGCGGCGTCGGCGGTCAACGCCGTCAGTGCGGCCATCGCGGCGAGCGCCACAATGGCGGCAGGCCCCCAGCGCCGCACGGCCACGGTCGATTGCGCCGTCGTCAATCGATTTACCATGCCATGCCCGGTTGGAATGCGTGTCCGCGTTTGCGTCGACCGAGGCTCAGATCGCGATATTCGGAACAGCCAACACCATAGGCGGCCAATTCGTTCCGGGGGACTATCGCACCTTCGGCTCGGACATCGCCTAATGCACTGCACATGTCTCAATTCTTCGTCGTTGCCAGCGAATAGCGCGAATACAGCTCGTCAACGCGTTGCTGCCACATGCCTACAAAGGCGGCGGAGGTCAGTCTATCGACTGATTTCCAGACATGTTTGATAGCGGGAAGCGTATTGCGCCAGATCGCCAGTTTGCACCACCGCTCACCTTTTTCTTTGCCTTCATCGGTGGCACACATGGACTTCCAGGCGATGCGCTTCGGATGGCTGACGTGTTGTGCGGCCCCCTGCCACCCTTGTTGATGAATCAAGTACAGGTCACTGAAAGTCGGTTTCCTGCCAGTCCCGAACTCGAAAAGGAGCGCCTCCGAGGCAAATTTGTAAGCGCCGGCGATAGCGTTGTCGCGCGGATCGGTAATGTTTCCTGAACCGTTTTGGTTGAACTCATTCTTACTGAGCTGGAATAGCCCGATGTATGATCCGGTGCGTTGCTTTGGATTGAAGCCGGATTCGATTTTAGCCACGGCTTTCATAAAGTTGAAATCCAGACCGAAAGCATCAGAGGCGCGCGCGATCTCCTCAACAGGCGTTCCAACTGGAAGGTCTTTCATCGTCTTCAAAACAGTATCAGCCGGCTTCTCGTTAGGTGGGATTTCAGAAAAAACGTAATAAGCGAGAAGAGAGAAGTTCTGCTTGCGAGGCGTCGGATCAAGGGAATGATCCGGAATGGAGTCCGTTCTTTCTGGTCGTTCGACCAGAGCATCCGTTGCTGCTTGTTGTTCAACCAGAGCGTCGAAGGCCGCATCTAGTCGCGCTTGATCTTTTTCAAAGGTGTCGGAGCTGGTTTCCTCATTGCGTAAGAGCAATGGCCCATGCGGGACCGGCAATGCAGCGGTCACGAAATGACTCGATGAACTGACTTCGACCTCGACGGCCTCATCGGGCGAAGCGGTGCTCATCGTCTTCCCAACAATAACTTGAGAAGCCGCAGCAATTGCGCATGCGGCTAAAAGGAAGGCGAACTGCAAGGGTCTCGTTTTTGGCAAATCAGTCCCCAAACGGAAGTATACACGTGAATATCCTGCAACAGATCAGCAGTATTTTACCGGCGTGCGGGGCCAAAGCGGACTGACTTTTACGCTTCAAAGACACCTATAGACCCTCATTTTGTGCCCAACTCATTGAAAATCATCGCTTGTGTGGCTTCTCTCGGCCGCACCGAACTGAAGGGCACCCACCCTTTAAAGCAATTGAAAGCACGGTTCGGGTAGGCTTGGCCCTCTCGGCGACCAGGGCCCCGATGAGCTACAGCGCATCGTTATCCTTATTCTGGCTGGAGATGGCCGTTCTGATCGGCTGCGTGGCGCTTTCCATCGGGATGCGAAGCAGGCCGGCCATGTGGGTGGCGCTTGGTATTGTGGCCCACTGTGCCATGTGGCTTGCGATGCATGACGAGGAAATTCTGATCAGACTGGTGGCGTCTACTCTGGTCTATCTCGGCTTGCTGAAATTCTCACCCAATGCTGCGCGCGTGTGGCTATGCGCGGGCGGAGCGCTCGCGGGCGCTTTTCTTTTAGGAACCACGGCACTTTCCCTGCTGATGAGTTTTCCGGGCCGATGGAGCGTATTTGGCCTCTCAATAGGAGCCACACTGGTGTTTCTGGCTTCCGGCCTGCTGATCGGATTTTGGGTCGTACACCGCTGGACCGAGCCCGCGCAGCGCAGAGAAAGTCAGCCAGGACAAAAAGCGTAGGCGTCAAAGCTAGCAGGTCTGCGCTTTCTTTCGACGGCACCGAGAAATAAATCACAGATTTCCTGCAGCCTTTCGTTGTTCGGGCCGCTCCCGTTCAGCTGCGGCCCGCGGCGACATTCGAGCCGGTTGATTCACATCAATGCGCCGGCCGTGAAAATGCGTTCGAAAAACTGAAGCCGGCATGTCACATGCCGAAAACACTAGCTCACGAGAGCGTAACATGACCAAGCTCAGGATTTGGATCATTGCAATTATTGCCGCGGGAATGATTGTTGGCGCACAGAGCGCGCAAGCGCACTGCGATTCAATCGACGGGCCGGTTGCAAAAGCCGTTCAAAAGGCGCTTGAGACCGGGAATATCAATCCGGTTTTGGCCTATGCGCCAGCATCGGCCCAAGTAGAAATTCGTGCGGCATTTATGAAGTCGCGTAAGGTGCGCGGCCTTGGAGCTGATGCGCGCGAGCTGGCGGACCATGCGTTCATGGAAACGGTCATACGGCTCCATCGCGCCGGCGAGGGCGCCACATATACCGGACTAAAGCCCGCTGGCATCGACTACGGGCCAGTGATCCCGGCCGCTGAGCAAGCGGTGGAGACCGGCGATCTCGCGAAGCTCAAGGCAGCGCTCATGCATGAAATCGACCATGCCTTGCAAGAACGTCTCACACATGTGCGCAAGCTTCAGAAAGCTCCGTTGGAACCCAAGACCGACGCCGAAGTTCCGCACAGCCGGGAGCGCGTCAGCGGCGAACTAGGCTTCATCACCTTCGCTGAGAATTTGCGTCAGGCGGCGCTTGGAAAAGGCACCGAGCATCACGCTGACTGACGTCATGAGTTGTTATTAAAGCATGAGCCCGGCAAAAATCCGGAACTCTCTCATTGCCGGGCTGTGCGGCACAATCGTGCATTCCTTCCTTGTGCTAGTCCACAGCAAGACTGGTCCGCTGCCAGATTTTCAACCCAACGACGACCTTCAAAGAGGGCTGTCCCGGCTGATGGACACTGAGGTTCACCCGGGCGTCGCCTGGATGCTCCTGTTCTTCAACGGAGCGGTGCTCTGGGGGTTCGTGTTCGGCCAAACCTACCGGTTTCTTCCTGGTAAGCGACCATGGCAGAAAGGGGTGTTTTTTGGCCTTTGCGCCTGGGCCTTGATGGGGTTTGTATTCTTTCCACTTGTCGATCGGGGCATTTTCGCCGTCGCGCTCGGTCACGGAATAGCGCCAGCAGTTCTTATGCTCGGGATGCTACTCACCTACAGCGTGACAATGAGTTTTGTTTATAATTTCCTGAACAGGGTGTCAGTCTGACCTGGCCGGAGGAGTCACACTCGCTGGCCGGCTTCAAAGTATTTGCCGCTATTGGCCACACCATCCCTGAAAGGAACACATGTGACCACGCTGGGGCTGGCTGTGCCACCAGGAGTTGGTGTTCGCAGCGTCGCCATGCAGGGCCGCAATAGCCGGTCGGCGGCGTTTTTTGGTGGCGTCGCTCTTCGCGCGATGCCGCAGCGCGACCTTCGTCGGCGTCTCACGGCTGACACTGGCCTTCACGACACGAGGCCAGCCTTCCTTGTTGTATTCGGGTGCGCCGAGCAATTCCGGCACTGACGCAGGGCGCTCGCCGGCCGCGACGACCTGGACGACGCGGTACCGGCGTTCCTTCAGCTCCTTGAGCAGGACGGGTACGGCCAGCGCCGTCGCCGGATGGATGTCGTGCAGGAGCAGGATGCCGCGGCCTTTCTCTTCCAGCCGACGTATTGCGCGACGGACGATCTCGCGCGCACCGATATGCTTCCAGTCGTCGGCAACGACGTCCGCGCTCCACGTCACCAGTGTCTTCGACGCAAGATAACTCTCGATCGCATTCGTCCTGCCAAGGCCCGGGATGCGAAAGAAGGGGGAGATGGCCTTCGGGTCGCCAAGCGCGGCATCAACCGACTCGATACCGGTCTCTACCTGGCGTTCGGCCTTTTCCGTGCTCAGCCGCTGAAAGGCGAAAGGATGGTTCTGACTGTGGGTGCCGATCGTATGTCCGGCATTGTAGATACGCCGGACGATTGATGGGTAGGCGCGCGCCATTTCACCGACGAGGAAATAGGTCGCCTTCACGCATTCCGAAGCGAGCGTATCGAGGACGGCATTGGTAAAGGGAGGGATCGGGCCATCGTCGAAGGTGATGACGACCTCGTGGTCTTCGAGCGGCAGCGTTTGCGTGTATTGCATGCTGCCGATGCGGGCGAAGTCGGCCGGGTTGATGGTCAGAACGCGGCTGGTGCCAAGCGCATCCGGATTGCCCGGGCACCGCTCTGCTGCGGAGGCGGCAACGCTTCCAACAAGACAAAAGACAAAAACCAATACGCTGCGCATCAGGCCCCCCGCGACCCGACCGCCTCCAACAGGAGGCCCCCGACCTTATTGTCCGCGACATTAACGGAGGATTATGCGTTGTGAACGCGTTTCAAGCCGATTCCAGTGGTTTTTTTGCAGGCGCGGTAAATAGGCGACACATTTTTACTGTAAATTGCCGCCCGCGTTCTCGGGGACGACGTGCACCACGCGAAAACCCCGCCGTTTGAGCTCACGCAAGAAGGCCGGCAGCATCCGGGCGGTCTGCGCTTTGGTATCGTGAAAGAGAACGATGCCGCGCCCGGCGTGCTCGATGCGCGACAGGATCAGGCGCAGCTCCTGCTCGGGGCTCATGGAAAGCCAGTCGCTCGCCCAGACGTCGGCTCCGAAAACCACGATCCCGCGCGCCGCCAGGCGATCGAGCAAGGCCTGGTTTGAAGCAAAGCCCGGGAAGCGGAAAAACGGCGTCGCCGGATTTGGCCCGCGGCTCCCGTAGATGGCGGTTTCGTCCGCCGCGATACCCCGGTCGATTTCGCCTTCCGCCCGCGGCAATGCCATGCGGCTGAGAAGAGGGTGGGAGTAGCTGTGATGGCCAAGCGTATGACCCTCGGCCATTGCGCGCCGCGCCAGCTGCGGGTGCGCGGCGGCATTGCGCCCGAGCAGGAAGAACGTGGCATGGACGCATTCCGCCTTGAGCGCGTCTAAAACTTTAGACGTGGTGCCCGGCCATGGACCGTCGTCAA
>Ga0157297_10000097_pt1 | contig 14087 bp, 13 predicted proteins | sample NitcycUS028104C2_FD_108380 | JGI IMG/M metagenome (GOLD analysis project Ga0157297, IMG submission 108380) | Soil microbial communities from Arlington Agricultural Research Station in Wisconsin, USA - Nitrogen cycling UWRJ-S028-104C-2 | ecosystem: Environmental > Terrestrial > Soil >...
GATGAGGTTGTGCTGGCGCTTGACGCAGACTCGGCTGGGCAGGAGGCAATGCTCCGTGCGCAACGGGTCGCGGCGGGGCGCAAGATGCGGCTGCGGGTGGCGGCGATGCCGGCGGGCGAGGACCCGGCGGAGATGATCGCCGCCGAGAGCGGCCCGGAGCGCTTCCGGGCGCTGGTGGATGGGGCGGTCGATCTGCCTGCCTTCCAGGTCGGGCTGGTACTCGACGGAACTGACGTTTCCTCGCCGGCGGAGCGCGACCGGGCATTGGGCGAGGTTGCCCCGATCTTGGCGGGGATGGGGGAGACGGCCAGCCGCGACGACCTGGTGCGGCGGGTGGCCGGACGCCTGGATCTGGAGCCGGCGCTGGTAATGGGCCGAGTCACCGCTGCGCAGCCAGCTACCGGCGGCGCGGCAGAACCAGCGCGGCGCGGCCCCGCCCCGACACCGACCCGCAGCGGCGGCGAGCTGACTTCGCGCGAACGGCGCGAGCGCGCCTTGCTGGCAATGTGTATTGCGCTGCCGGGGGAGGGAAAGGGATACCTGGCTCGCCTCACCGACGAGCATCTCTCGCCAAACGGGGTCCGTGCCGCGGCCTGGCTGCGTCAGCACCCGCAGGACCCCGCATCCAACCTGCCACATGATGACGATCAGCTGGCGGGCCTGGTCGCCGAGCTGGTCATCCTTGCCCACGACGAGCCCGCCTCGGCCGAGGCGATGGAGCTCAACTACCTCCTGCTGGAGCAGCGCCGCCTCGAGTCACAGATCGCCGCGGCGGGGGAAGCAGACGATTACGAGCGTCGCGCCACCCTGAGCCGCGAGCGCGCTGCCCTGGTCGAGCGCATAGCCCGCACCGAGCGCGTCGAGGGTTAGCCGCTAAATTCCCTTCCCTGTGGTCCGGGGTAGCTCAATTGGTAGAGCACTCGGCTGTTAACCGAGTTGTTGTGGGTTCGAGTCCCACCCCCGGAGTTTCTAAGCACGGCTGCGGCTGTGCGCCAGATTCTCCACCAACCGTGCGCCTTGCTCGGCGCCGTCGTGCTCTGCGGCCCAGGAAGCAAGTTCGCCGGCGCGGGTCACAAATGAGGGATCGTCGAGAATGCGACGGGCGGCCCAGCGCAGGGGGGAGGGTCGGCAGAGGCGCCAGGGCAGGGCAAGGCCGGCCTTGGCCCAACTGACCCGCATCGCGGTCTCGCGCATGTCGCCGATGATCGGGCTGATTAGGACCGGCGTGCCCGCCGCTAGGGCGCGGGCGACGGTGCCGTGACCGCCGTGTGAGATCACCAGCGACGCGGCCGGCATCACTTGGCTGTAGCTGAGCCAGTCGACGAGGATCGCGTTGGGCGGGACCTCGATCGGACGCTGCGGCACTACACGGTTGGTCGTTGCCACCACCCGCACCGGCTCGGAGGCCAGTGCCTTCAGTGCCGTGCGCACGAGGTGGTTTTCCGAGTCGTGTGCGGTGCTTGGGGCGACAAGCACCAGGGGGTGATCGCCCGGCGGCAGCTCGATCTCCGGATGGGGGATCTCGAAGCTCATCGGCCCGGTCAGCTCGACCCCGGCCGGCCAGTGCCGGGGGTACTCGAGCTGCGGGAAGGTGCCGACGAGTGCCAGTTCGGAGCTGATCCCGCCGTGGAAGCGTTCGGTAGGGGGCAGGCCGAGTCGGGTGCGTTGCCGGTTGAGGTCATCGCGCCCCCTCCGCAGGCCGATGTTCAGCGTGCGCTGTCCCGTCCGCCAGAAACGCCGCCCTACTGACGTGCGTGGCCGCTGCAGGCCGACCGCGAAGAAAGGCAGCTCTGGCTCCATCACGGGGTAGATATGAGGAATCAGAGTCGCCAGCGGTATGTCGGCGGCTTCGGCTGCCAGCGTCGGTGCCAGAGTAAGGATGTCGCTGACCACGACATGTGGACGCATCTCCTCCAGTAGTGGCAGCAGCGCCCGCGCCGCCTCCGCCGCGTGTTCCCCCTGCGGCGAATCGGGGGCCGGCGGTGGAAACATTCGGTATTCCTCGGCGGCCGCGAAGGCGAGCCCGGCGCCCTCGACTGCGGCTCGCCGCTCCTCCCAGGTCTCGAGCGTCACTTCGTGACCGCGTCGCGCCAGCGCCCGCCCGAGGGCGATCGCCGGAAAGACGTGGCCGGGGTCGCCGAAAGCGGCGACCAGAAATCGCCTAGGGGGTATCGAGGCCCTCGCCCGGTCGGTTGAAAACAATCTCGGGGACATGGCAGTTAGGCGAAGTGTGGAGCAGGAAGCGCACCGCCTCGCCGATGTCCTCCGGACGGATCATCTCCTCCCCGGGAACTTGGGCCTTTGCGAACTCAGTCATCGGGGTGTCAACGAAGCCGGGGGCAAGAGCCGTGCACTGAATGCCAGCGTTGCCCACCTCGCGGTGCGTCGACTGCGTGAAGTTGATCACCGCGCCCTTGGTCGCGGCATAGACAGAGAGCCATGCCTGACCCGCCTTGCCGGCGATCGAGGCGGTGTTGACGATCAGTGCCTTGCCGTGCTCGGCACCGGCCTCACGCAGCATCGGCAGGCCCTCGCGGGTGCCGATGATCAGCGCTCGCAGGTTGACCGCGAGCTGCATGTCGAGGTGCTTGGTCTGGATTTCGTCCATCGGGGCACCAATCCCGACCCCAGCGTTGTTGACCAGTACGTCGAGGCGGCCGTAGGCGTCGCGATGCTTGGCGAATACACCGACGACATCCTCCTCGTCGGTCATGTTGGCGGCGATGTTCTGGACCTCCGGGGCGGCGGCGCGCAGCTCTTCGGCGGCGCCCTCCAGCTTCTCCGGTCGGCGCGCCGAAACGGTCAGCGCATACCCCTCTTCGCCGAGCGTGCGGGCGATCGCCAGCCCGATCCCGCTCGAGGCGCCCGTGATCAGTGCCGCTCGATCCGCCAACTTTCTCTCCTCGTGCTCGTTATTCGCCGGAAAACGCACCCTATACGCCGCCGAATAACATGATCGACCCGCATGTCCCCGCGCCGCGCCACAAGCGCTTTAGCCTGCCTGTTCGCCTGCGCCGCTCTCGCGGCGGGCTGTGGTGGTGGCTCGGACTCGTCGACGTCCTCTTCGGCAACCGTCGCCAGCAAACCGGCGCCACCGAAGCGCGATTTCCCCCAGGCCGAAGGCAAGACGTTGGGCGAGATCGTCAAAGCAGCTGACTCGCACGCCGAACTGGTGGTCTCCCCAGCTGCCCTCGCTTTCTATCAGGGGACGAACCGTTACCCATTCGGCGTCTTCCATCCCGACCGCAGCCAGGTCGACGACGCCGAAGTCGCCCTCTATGTCGCCAAGGTGCCGCGGGCCAAGCCGAGCGGGGGCGACACTTCCAAGGGCGGCGAGGGGAAGAAGGGAGCCGTGGCGAGGGCTCGGACCGAAGCGCTGGAAGCGCCGGCCACGGGCCCCTATCCGGCGGCGATCGAAAGCCTCGCCACTAAGCCGGCCTTCCGTGCCCAGACCACGACCAGCGATCCCGATGCCGCCACCATCGTTTACACGACCGACCTCGACTTTCCCAGCGACGGAGAGTGGCGCATCGCCGCGCTGATCAAGCAGGGAGACGAAGTCGCCGCGACGCTGCTGCCCAGCGTCTCGGTCGGCGAGTTCAAAGGAGTGCCGCGGGTGGGGCAAAAGGCCCCGGTCATCCATACTCCGACGGTCTCCGACGCGGGTGGTGATATCTCCGAGATCACCACCCGGATCCCGCCCGACACCCAGAATCGGGTCGATTACGCAGATGCGCTGGGCAAGGAACCGATCTTGCTCTTGTTTGCGACCCCCCAGTTCTGCCAGAGTCGGGTATGCGGCCCGGTCGTCGACGTGGCTGAGCAGGTCAAGGAGGAATCCGGCGACGACGCTGCATTCATCCATATGGAGATCTACAACGACAACGATCCGAGTAAGGGCGTGCGACCCCAGGTGCGGGCCTTCAACCTGCCAAGTGAGCCGTGGCTGTTCGCAATTGATCGCCAGGGCGTGATCCAGGCGGAGGTCGAGGGGGCGTTCGGGGTCGACAGCCTGACCGGGGTCGTGAAAGAGGTGACCGGGGAATGAGCGAGAAAACCGCACCCGATCCGGAGCTGCTGAAGTCGTTCGCCGAGGAGGCGAAGCGGCGCTGCGACGTGATCGCGGCGGGTCTCGCTACGGAGACCGAAGACTTCGAGACCCTGAGGGCCGAAGCCCACGCGCTGAAGGGAACGGCGGGCGCCGTCGGCCTGCGGCGCCTGGCCGAGCTGGCTGGGCTGATGGAATCCGACCTCGCCGAAGCGAAGAAGTCCGGTGTCCTGCGCGGCGGCCGCTCGCACCAGATCGCCGACGCCGCCAAGGCCCTCTCCGAGGGCGCCAGTGCCGCTGCCGAGGGCAAAGAAGAGCCGCCTGACGTAGGCCGTTCGCTGGCCCAGCTCTTCAGCGCCTAACGGGGCCATGCCCCGTCGCCAACGCTCGCCAAGGCACGCTACCCTCGCCATTCCCGGGGCGGTAGCTCAGTTGGTTAGAGCAGCGGACTCATAATCCGTCGGTCGAAGGTTCGAGTCCTTCCCGCCCCATGGAAGGCGCCCTAGCGACCCAGGGCAGAATCTGCGCTTGCCGAGGGTCTGTTCTCTCGCTCAGCGAGCGTTCGGACAAGCTCAGGGGCCATTGAGGGGTCCTCGCCACGGGGTGGGTCCCGCTGATGATGAGGTGGAGATACGGGCAGCTCTATAACTGCGACTCTGGGGCGCCAGCGTGCCCTTTTTGTGGGCCAATGCAGGCAATTCGCTACCCCATGCAGAGCCGGTATATATGTCCAGATATCGGGTAGAAGTTAAAGTCTGCACTGTCATCGGCTAAATTTGCATCCTCATATCGACACCAGACTCGGTGGGCTATGTCGGCATCAGCTCGGTGGAATATGACTTTTGAACGAACCAGAGACTTGCCAGACAAATCAACGTGTTCTCTGCGGTGTGGAATCTCAGTCGCCGGCGTTGTCTTAGTCACCGCGGTCTTAGGCGCTTCCTACGCTTCCGCCTCCCCGCTGGACGAAGCGACCCATGCCGTTGAATCGGTCACCGCTACTCCCCCGCCGTCGCTACCGAGCCTACCGAGCACGGCGCCACCGGTAACTCCTCCAGCGCCAGTCGGCACTCCCACCGCGCCTCAGGTTCCCGTCGATCATGTCCCGGTCGAGGTGCCGACTGGGAAGGTGCCAACGCCCTCGCCGGCGTCACACCCCGCGTCGACCCCGCCACGCAGTGTGACCAAGGTCTCGAGTCCCGGCGCTGAGCTGCCTTCGCTTCGCGGAGCTAATAGCTCCGCGAAGGAGTCCACCGGTATGGCTGCGAGCACCTCGACGGAAGCGGCGACGCAGCGGGCAGCTACCTCCGTTCCTAACGACGCCAATGTAGGTACGGATAGCTCACCAGGCCCACCCTCAGTCGAATCAGCAGAGGCAGCCCCTTTGTCGCGTTGGTTCGCTTACGTCTGGCCCGCGATTGTCCTAGGGCACACTGGGACTTTGGCAGCACTTTTGGCAAGATGGGAAAGTGCGAATTTGCCTCCAGCATTAACTTCGCTCTCAGCATCGGATGCTGTTCGGTTGCTCCCCCGACTCCTGGGCATCACGGGGGAGAGTGATGCCCCCACGCTCTCCAAGCAACCCGTCACGCCGACCGGCTCGCTTGCGCCGCCGCCCGTTGCTCCTGCGCCCGCCAACGGCGGAATGAGCCTCTTCCTCACGATAATCACTTCGCTATTAGCTCTAGTAGGTCTAATAGCCCTCGCCAGACTGACGGTGGGGGAGGAATTCTTCTCTTCCTTGCGATGGCACTGACACCTTCGTGAACGAGGGCAGGCGGCTAGTGGCGGTCAACCTTGGCCAGTTCGCGAGGCGGGGTCCGGCGAAAGTGAGTTCGGCTTCCAGTAATTTGCTCTATCGGGCCAGATTCGGCTCTATAGACGAGCAGATTTTGGTTCCCGCCGGGGCCTTGTCTCGTCCCTCGCGAAACCGTTCACACGGCTTGGAACGCAGGTTCAGAGGCCCTGGGCGGCCTGATCATCATCTCGCCGGGGGGTTGAGCACCAATTCGTAGAGGTCGAGGCGAACTCAAGCCCCGCTTGGCCGGAGCGCCCGTGCCCGGCTAAAAACCCCTTGCCCGCTGACCGCGTCGGCTAACTTGCTTCTATTGCGATGGCAATGGGCATGAGGAAGCCTCTTCTGGCATTGCTCGGTATAGCCGTGGCGGTGCTGGCTCTCTCCGTGCCCACCGCGGGCGCCGCGACGCCGCGGACGGCCGACTCATTTGTCGACTCGATCGGCGTCAACGTCCATCTGGGGTACAGCGGGACGGCTTACGCGGAGCGATACGAGGGCATCAGGGAGCGGCTCAGGGAGCTTGGGGTCCGGCATATTCGCGGCGACCTCTATTTAGGTATCCCAGATCTCAACCAATGGAACGAGCTCGCAAGCGATGGGGCCAAGGCGACTCTGATCCTCGGCGACCCCGACGAACCCCCAGAGGCCCTGGAGGAAATGCTTTTGACGCTGAAGACCACGCTGGCGGGCTCGGTCGACGCTGTCGAGGGACCGAACGAGTACAGCACCAGGGGTGGCGCCGACTGGAAAGCGAAGCTCGTCGCCTATCAGCAGCGCCTCTACGAAGAGGTCAAGGGCGACCCGGCGCTCTCCTCGCTGCCAGTCATCGGTCCCTCGATCACCCACAACGACCAGCAGGAGCTCGGCGACGTCTCGGACTTTCTCGACTACGGCAACATCCATTCCTATCCGGAAGGCAATCCGCCCGAGTACAAAATGGGCTCGATCGTCGAACGGGCGGCATACAACTCTGCCTCGAAGCCGATCGTGGCGACCGAGAGCGGCTACACCAACGCGCTCAACTGGACGCCGACGGGGCCCGGGGAAAATAAACCGATCTCGGAGGCGGCCGCGGCCGCCTATTTTCCCCGCCTCTTCTTCGAGTACTTCATCCGCCACATCGCTCGAACGTTTTCCTACGAGCTCGTCGACCAGCGCCCGAACCCGGGCCTCGACGACAGGGAGGAACACTTCGGCCTACTCAGGAACGACCTCTCCGAGAAGCCGGCTTTCTCCGTGCTGCGAAACACCATCGACATCTTGGAAGACCCGGGGCCGGAATTTTCTCCGCAGTCGCTGGACTACGTATTGAGCGAAGGGGGCGCGACGCTGCACAGCGCTCTCTTGCAGAAGCGAGACGGCCGCTTCTACCTCGCCCTCTGGCGATTGAAGAGCGTCTGGAACCCCGATGAAAAGAAAACGCTGATTGCCCCGAGCGAACCGGTAACCGTCTCGGTGGAGCTTGGCGTCAAGTCCTACGCGGTCTACTCGCCAATCGCTTCAAGCGAACCGATCCTCTCGGTCTCTCAGCCGACCGAATCGCTGACCGTCGACGTCGGCCCCGAAGTGATGATTGTCGAACTGACGCCCGGCGTACCGGCGAGTCCGGTTGCGACCCCTTCACCGTTCCCGCCGCCCCTGGTCCCGCTCCCCGCGGAACACTGCATCGTGCCGAGGCTCAAGGGAAAGACCCTGCAGCGGTCGAGGAAAAGGTCCAAAATCGCCCACTGCAAGATCGGCAAGTTCAAGAAAAAGGTAGGCGTCACCGTCAGGGCAGGGCGGGTGGTGAAGCAAAGCCCAAGGCCGGGATCTGTCCTGCCGCTGGGCGGGCAGATCAGGGTTACGCTGGGCAGCTGAGCAGTTCCCCGGGCCGGGCCGCGTGAGGCAGCCGCGGCCTCAGTACCCGGAGCTGGTCTTCATCCGCTTGCGCTCCGAATCATGGGCGCCACCCTTCTTCTCCAGCGTCACGCAGGCGAGCTCGATGTCGGTGGAAAGGCGGTCGATCTGCTCGCGGCTCAGCGTCTGCTTGACCAGGGCTCGCAGGATCTTCACGTCTTCAGCCTTGGGCGGCAAGGTGTAGGCGGGGACCATCCAGCCGCGCTCGGCGGAAAGCTGCCAGGAGACGTCGAACTCGTCGTAGTTCTTTTCGCCGGCCAGCTTGAAGGCAACGAGGGGCAGCTGCTCATCGCCGTCCCCGATCAGCTCGAAGTTGCCTCCGGCCTTGAGCTTCTCCGCGAGGACGCGAGCGTTCTGTTGCATCGCTTTCATGATGTAGGCGTAGCCCTCGTGCCCATAGCGGACGAAGTTGTAGTACTGGGCCAGCACCATCGAGGCTCCGGTGGAGAAGTTGAGGGTGAAGGTCGCGTCGGTTTTTCCGAGGTAGTTCTCGTAGAAGACGAGGTCCTCGGCCAGGTCACTCTGTTCGCGGAAGATGAGCCAGCCGATGCCCGGATAGACCAATCCGAACTTATGGCCGGAGACGTTGATCGAGCGCACCTGCTCGAGCCTGAAGTCCCACTCGGAATCCGGATAGAGGAAGGGCCAGACGAAGCCGCCGCTGGCGGCGTCGATGTGAAGTGGGACGTCGAGCCCCCGCTCGCCCTTGAGGTCGACGAGGAGCTTGTTGATGCCGACGATGTCGTCGGCGTGGCCGGTGAAGGTCGTGCCGAGGACGGCGGCGACGCCGATCGAGTTCTCATCGATGTGGGGCTCGACGTCCTCAGGCCCGATCACGTACTTGTTCTCCTGCAGCGGAACGATTCGCGGTTCGACATCGAAGTAGCGGCAGAACTTCTCCCAGACCACGTGCACGTCGCCGCCGAAAATCAGGTTCGGCGCCTCGACCGGTTTGTTTTCTGCTTCGCGACGCTGCTTCCACTTCCACTTCAGCGAGAGAGCGCCCAGCATTATCGCCTCGGAGGACCCCTGCGTGCGGGCGCCAGTCGTCTCACCCGGGGCGTGGTAGAGGTCGGCGAGCATGCCGATGCAGCGCTGCTCGACCTCGGCCGAGATCGGGTACTCGGCGTGGTCGATGAAGTTGCGGTAGAGGTTCTCGCCGATGATCCGCTGGGCCTCGGGCTCCATCCAGGTCGTGACGAAGGTCGCCAGGTTCCGCTGCGGGTCGCCCTCGAGCGCCAGTTCCTCATCGACAAGGCGCATCGCGTCCAAGGAGGACATGCCGCTAGCGGGGAAGTCGCCGTCGGGGGCGTCCTCGGTGAGGAAGCGGTTTCCGTAGAGCATCGCGGCCTGCTCGCTGCTGAGGGGCTTGTTCATTGAGTCCTTCTATCTGATCGGGGGGTGTCAACTGAGCGTATTTCCTGTTCGCGTACCTCGTCGAGGGTTACCTTGCCGCCAACCTCGACCCAGCCATCGGTGGTTGCCTGTGCAAGCAAAATGGAGCCATGCCCTTGGTGAATCGTGATTGGGTGCCCCAGCCTCGCGCAGAGTGCTAATGCGGCGGAACCAGTGGCCTCGTCCTCGGTGATGCCGGCTTCGGGGACGAAGGAGCGGGCGCGGATCGTCCCCGCTGCTTCGTCGATCCAGGCCCAGGCATAGGTGTTGGCGCCCGCAGCCGATGCGGTGAGGGCTCGTACCTCACCCGGGGAATCGAGCTGGATGTACTCGAACGAGGGCGCCCACTCGGGGCGGGCGGCAACGTAGATCGCGCCGCTCGCATACCGGACGTTGACCTCTCCTGCCGGAGGTCGAAGTCTCTTGACTTGCACCCCTTCCTTCGCCAGTAGCCAGGCGGCGCCGACGGTTGGGTGTCCGGCAAAAGGAAGCTCGACCTGCGGCGTGTAGATCCGCATCAGCCCAGCGTCGGAGTCATCGATGAAAACCGTCTCACTAAAGCCCAGCTCGGTGGCGATGCGCTGCCGGTGAGGCTCCGGCACCTGGGCGCCCCTGAGGAAGACGCCGAGCGGGTTACCCCATTCACCGTCCTCGTTGACGAAGACGCGGAGGACGTGCAGGGTCGGCACCGGCCGATCTTAGGCTGCTCTGGCCGCGCAGGGATGCGAGTATCGACCCTTGCTTCGTGTCAGTTCACCAACGAGAGGAGTCGAAGTGTCAGATCAAGGCTTGAGGAAGCGGTGGACGAGGCGTGCCCCGGCGCTCCTGGTTGCGCTGTCGATAGGAGTCGTTGGGGTCGCTTGGAGCGGCTGCGGGAGCGACGACGGCAACGACAGCACCAGTGAGGCTCAGGAACGGGTCGAAAAGGGCGCCGAAGAAGCAAAGCAGGGGATCGAAAAGGCCAAGGAAGAAGTCAAGAAGGGCTTCGAAGAAGCGGAAAAGGAAGCGAAGCAGGGCGTTAGCAAGGGCTCTGACGAAGCCAAGGAAGGCATTAGCAAGGGCTCTGACGAAGCGCAGAAGGGGATCGAAAGAGCTAAGGAAGAAGCGAAGCGGGGGATCGAAAAGGGCAAGGAAGAGGCGCAGAAAGGGATCGAAGAAGCGGAAAAGTACGTGCCCTAGGCCCTCGCCACCGCCGGGATCGCCTCTTCGGCGAGATCCACGGCGAGAGCCTCGACGATGCGCGGGTCGAATTGGCTGCGGAGTTGCGGCGAGTTCGGCCAACGCCTCGGCGGGGCACCCGAGACCACCGAAGTGCTCGTCGAGACTAGTCTGGAATTGCAATCTCGTCGTAGGCTCTGACCACCGAGAGGTCATGGTCATCACCTTGCAGCGACGCCGTCGCTCATGCCACTCGAGCACCGGCCCGAGGGCCGATCTCCAGCAAGCGCCAAGATGAAACCTCCCAGCGGCAGGCTCGTAACGGCTGTCAAGTCGCGCGGACGATTGACCTACTCTTGGAAGATGCCCGTTGACCCTGAACTCGACGAGTTCGAAACGCTTGTTGCCGACGCTATCGACGCGCTTCCAGACGAATTCCAGCGGGTCTTGGCAAAGGTGGCGGTGATCGTCTCTAACCGGGGCGCCGAAGTCCAGGCCTACGGCCACTACTTCGGCGATGGTGTCGCGCGGGATCGCTATGAGGACCGCATCGTCATTTACCGCGACACGCTGGAGCGCGACTTCGGGCATGACCGCAGGCTGCTTGCCAAGCAGGTCGAGCGCACGCTGCGCCATGAGCTCGCGCACCATCTTGGCTGGAACGAGCGGGGCGTAGGGGGGCTGGGGCTCTAGCGGACCACGCAGTCGCGGGTCAGCGTGGTGACGATCTGCTTGCCGTCTGCAAAGTTGAAGGTGCCCCGGGTGAAGGAAAAAATCGCCCCCGGAAAACCGGTCGGGGCAGCACAGCGCGCGCTCAGGAAGCTGTACCGCTTTCCGCGGTAGCGATACTCGCGATTGAAGACAAGCGAGACGTCGGTGACATAGCCGACGTCAGAGGCGAGCCGCGGAATCTTGGCCGACAGCACCGTTCCGAATTTGCCCTGCTGGGGATGTCGGATCGTGAAGGCGAGCACCACGGTGACCTCGACTGGATTCGAGCCATGGATGTGCAGCAGGATCGCTGGCCGTCCATGGGCCCTGCCGTTGAAGGCGAGCATCCGACCTCTCACCGGGAACGGCGACCGGTTGGGGAACTCGACGTTGGCGCCGAAGTCTCCGTGGCCGACCAGAGCCGGCCGGCAGCGTGCCAGGGCAAGCTGGGAATCCGTCGACTCGAGCTGGGCGGGACGGCAAGCTGGCAGGCCCTTGGTGGTGACTCGGCCGTAGCGGTTGACGGCGAAGGAGATACTCCGTAGCTGCGGCGGCCGCCCACCGTCGGCGGTCTTGATCGAAGTCTTGAGGTTGACTTTTACCGGCACGTCGCGGTCGCGCGGCAGGGTGCGGGGCGCGAAGCCGCCGCCGAAGCTGACGAAGAGGCCGCCCTCGCCGGCGATCTCCCCGCGGGCCACCGTGGCGCCGATTAGCGCCGCAGTACAAAGCACCGCGATGAGGGCGATTCGCGTCATCAGTTCCCAAAGAGAGTCTATTCCGGTACCGGGGGCGGCCCGGGGTGCTTGGGTTAAGGCTGACGGCGTGCCGGGCTAGAGTCCGGGCATGGAGCCGGGCGATCGCTGGATCGAGCTTTCCGAGGGCGATGAGTTTGCGGGCTACAGAATCGAGCGGCAGCTCGGGCGCGGGGGCATGGGCGTTCTCTATCTAGCAGTCGAGCCTGGCTTGGAGCGCCGCGTCGCGCTGAAGCTGATCGCACCCGAGGCGGCTGCCGATGAGGTCTTCGCCCGCCGCTTTGCCGAGGAGTCGAGGATTGCGGCTTCGATCGAGCACCCCAACGTGGTGCCGATCTATGCGGCCGGAGAAGAGGCCGGGGTTCCCTTTATCGCGATGCGCTACGTATCCGGCTCTGATCTCGGCAAACGGCTGGGGCGGGCGGGCCGCCTGCCGCCGGCAGCGGCGGCAGGCCTGATCGCTCAGGTCGGCAACGGGCTCGACGCGATCCATGCGGCTGGCCTCGTCCATCGTGATGTCAAGCCGGCCAACGTGCTGCTCAGCGGCGGCAGCGGCGGGGATCACGCCTACATCACCGATTTCGGCGTCGCTCGCAACGTCTCTACCCAGTCGGGCCTGACCCAGACCGGACGCTTCGTTGGGACGCTGGATTACGTCGCCCCCGAGCAGATCTCCGCTGGCACGGTCGACGCCCGCGCCGACGTCTACGCGCTGGGCTGCCTGCTGTTCAAGCTGCTGACCGGGGAGGTTCCCTTCCCCAGGGACGGTGAGGCGGCGCGACTTTACGCCCATCTCAACGACCCGCCCCCGGCGCCGTCGCTCTACGTGACCGAGGTATCGATGGCCCTTGACGACGTTGTGATCAGGGCGATGTCGAAGGAGCCCGACGATCGCTATCCGTCGGCCGGCGATCTGGGCCGGGCGGCGATGGCGGCGCTGAGCGGGGCGTCCCCCGACCTGCCGGAGCGCACGGTCGCCACCGGGGCGGCGGCGACGAGGGAATCGGCTGCTCCCGAGCCACCGACGGTCGCGACGCCGACCGCCGAGGAGACCGCTCAGACAAGGCGCATTGACGCCGATCCCTCTGACGAAGGAGCGGGGGGCTCCACCAGCCGGCGCCGGCTGGTTCTGGCAGGCGCCGCCGCGGCCGCCGCGATGGTCATCGCGGCGGCGATCGCGATTGGCGGCGGGGGAGGGGAGGACCCCAACGGACCCGCTGCCGCCGGCGCCGGTGACTCGAAGCAGGCAAAGGCAAACGAGAAGTCCGCAGAGGCGGAGGCATTGACCGCGTCGCAGCTGCGGCAGAAGGCTGACGAGATCTGTGCCGATAGCCAGGAGGCATATAAAGGCGTTTTCTCTCGGGCGAGTGAGGAATCGCCGGACGCTGCCTACTCGCAGGCTCTGGTTGGGATCTCGACCAGAGCCGTCGGCCGCTTCCGAGCGCTGAGGCCACCGCCAGCGCTGGAGGCCGACTACGAGGACTACGTCCGCACTCAAGAGCGGGTCAAGGACTACGACCGCCAGGCGCTGGACGCGGCCGATGCCGGTGACGCGACCGCCTACCTCGAAGCTCGTCAGCGCCGCGACGGGGAGGTTGGCGAACGCTACGAGCTTGCGCGTTCGCTCGGCTTCGAAACGTGTAGCCCGAACCGCGAATAGGGATGCCGACGCGAGTCGACGTGGACGCTTGGGTTGCCGCTTACGAGCGGACTTGGCGTACCGCCGGCACGGATCCACTGCTGGGCCTCTTCACCGAGGACGCCTCCTACCGGATGTCGCCTTTAATGAGGAGCCGGCGACTCGCCTACGGGCGGGCGCCGAGTACCTGGCCTGGCCAAGAAATCGTCTCAAGAGGAGGACGCTCGTGAAGTCACACACCGCGTACATGACCTTCGAGACCAGCGAGCGGCGCGAGCTGATCCGGATCACCGAGGAGGTGCAGGCGGCGGTCGAGGAGGCTGGGATTGAGGAGGGCATGGTGCTCGCCTCGGCGATGCACATCACCGCTGGGGTCTGGATCAATGACGACGAGCCCGGCCTGCACGAGGATGTGCTCGAATGGCTGGACAAACTCGCTCCGCCGAGCTGGATGCCGGCCGCGAACGAAGTCGCCGGGGAGCTGCTGCCAGATGGAGGCGACTACCGCCATCATCGCGGCGGTGAGGACAACGGCGACGCCCACCTTAGGAATCTGCTCGTCCACCACCAGGCAATCGTCCCCGTGACCGCCGGCCGCCTCGACCTTGGCCCTTGGCAGCAGGTCTTCTACTGTGAGTTCGACGGGCGTCGTCCCAAGCGTCTCGTGATCAAGGCGATGGGCGAGTAGCC
>Ga0157297_10000098_pt1 | contig 14045 bp, 14 predicted proteins | sample NitcycUS028104C2_FD_108380 | JGI IMG/M metagenome (GOLD analysis project Ga0157297, IMG submission 108380) | Soil microbial communities from Arlington Agricultural Research Station in Wisconsin, USA - Nitrogen cycling UWRJ-S028-104C-2 | ecosystem: Environmental > Terrestrial > Soil >...
GCCCGATGCTCCACAAGGCGCTCGAGCAGTTCCTCTCGGACGTCCACTGGGGCGAGCTGGACACGCTCGTCGTCGACATGCCGCCCGGGACGGGCGACGTGGCGATCTCGATCGGTCAGCTGTTGCCGAGGGCGGAAGCGGTGATCGTGACGACGCCCCAGCCCGCCGCGCAGCAGGTGGCGGTCCGCGCCGCCGTCATGGCGCAGAAAACCGGGATGCGCGTCCTCGGCGTCGTCGAGAACATGGCCTGGCTCGTCGGCACGGGACAGGAGCTGTTCGGCACCGGAGGCGGTGACGCGCTCGCCGCCGAGATCGATGCGCCCGTGCTCGCCCGGATCCCCTTCGATCCGGCGCTGCGCGAGGCATCGGACGCAGGCCGACCGGTACTCGAAGCGGCGCCGCAGGCGGAGGTCAGCGCGGCGATCCGCGATCTGGCAGAGGCGGTACAAGCCCGCCGCGCGGGCGCGATCCGCAAGCAGCTGACCGTGCTGTAGACGAACGGCTCGCCGAGGCCGGTAACCAGTGAACATCGGCGTGCGGCCGGAGGCCGGTTCGCCGGCCGGGACCTGCCCAGACGCAGACGAAGAGGCCGTGGGGGAAGACATGGTTTCCCCGCATCGTCTTGCAGGGAAGGGAGCCCGGAGGCTCCCTTCCGATGACGGCGAGCCCTGCGGCGGTGGGCCCCTTGCCGTCCTGCACGTCCGCGCCGGGGGGAGGCGCGGCCATTCAGATGCATCCTCACAGATCTCTGTGAGGAGGATGTAATCGTACCCCCGAACCGACCTGCCGAAACACCCCTGCGAGCGGCGGTAGGCTCGCGTCGGTGACGCCCGAGCAGGCAGTCGAGCGGCTCCGCGCGGCCGGGCTGGCCGCGAGCGCCGCCGAGACCGTCGTCGCCCATCTCGTCGAGGCCGACGACGCGGGGAAGCACGGTCACGGCATGACGCGCATTCCATGGCTGGAAGGACTTCTCGAGGAAGAGCGCGACCCGTCGGCACGACCGGAGCGGATCGAGCGCACCGAGGGGTTCGAGCGATGGCACGGACGCGGCGCCCTCGGCCATCTCACGCTCGCCGCGATCTGCGACGCGCTCGCCGCCGATCCGCCCGACCGCGCGCGGCTCGTCGTGGCGGAGTCGTGCTTCCCGACCGGAGTGCTCGGCTCGTGGGCCCGCCGGATTGCCGAGATAGGGCTCGTTGCCGTCGTCACGGCGACGTCGCCGCGGCGGCTTCCGCATCCCTCAGGCGGCCCGCCGCTGACCGGCACCAACCCGATCGCGATCGCGGTGCCGTCGTCCGACGGACGACCGTTCGTCGCAGACGTGTCGATGGGCGCCGTCACCCACGGGGACGTCCTCGCGGGGAGGGCGCGTCCGGACGAGCTCGTCCCGTTCGGCGGTCCGCAGGCTCACAAGGCGTTCGCCCTCGCGGCCGGACTCGAGCTGCTCGTCGGCGCTCTGGCGGGACCGGAGCCGGGGGCCGTCGTGCTCGCGACGCGGCCCGGGTTCGATCCGGTCCCGGGCTTCCGCGACCTCGCCGGCGGCCGTCGACTGCCGGGCGACAGCGGTCGTCGGCGCGGTTAGACGGCGACCGGCGGCAGCCCTGCGAGCGCCAACGCGAGGTCGCCCTCGTCGTACTCGCGATCCTCGAGCTTGCCTGCGAAGTAGTCGATGTATGCCTGCATGTCGAAGTGGCCGTGACCGCAGAGGTTGAAGAGGATCGTCTCGGCGCTTCCTTCCTCCTTGCAGCGCAGCGCCTCGTCGATCACGGCCTTGACGGCGTGGTTCGCCTCGGGCGCCGGGAGAATCCCCTCCGCGCGTGCGAAGCGCACGCCCGCCTCGAAGACCGAGATCTGGTGGTAGGCCCGCGCCTCGATCAGGCCGAGCTCGTGCAGGTGGCTGACGAGCGGCGCCATCCCGTGGTAGCGCAGGCCGCCGGCGTGGAACCCGGGCGGGACGAACGTCGACCCGAGCGTGTGCATCTTGACGAGCGGCGTCAGGTGGCCGGTGTCGCCGAAGTCGTAGGCGAACTCGCCCCGCGTCAGGCTCGGGCACGCCGCCGGCTCGACGGCGATCACCCGGACGTCCGAGCCGCCGCGCAGCTTCTGGCCGACGAAGGGGAACACGAGCCCGGAGAAGTTCGACCCGCCGCCCGTGCAGCCGATCAGCACGTCGGGGTACGCCTCGGCGAGGTCCATCTGCGCGATCGCCTCCTCGCCGATCACCGTCTGGTGGAGCAGGACGTGGTTCAAGACCGAGCCGAGGGCGTACTTCGTGTCGTCGCGCTGGGCGGCCTGCTCCACGGCCTCCGAGATCGCGATCCCGAGGCTTCCCGTCGAGTCGGGGTGCTCGGCGAGGATCGCGCGGCCGGAGGCGGTCTCCTCGGAGGGGCTCGGCACGCAGCGTGCCCCGAACGCCTCCATCAGCGCGCGCCGGTACGGCTTCTGGTCGTACGAGACCCGCACCATGTAGACGTCGATCTCGAGCCCGAAGAGCGATCCCGCGAACGCGAGCGACGAGCCCCACTGCCCCGCACCTGTCTCCGTCGCGATTCGCTTCACGCCCTCGCGCGCGTTGTAGAACGCCTGCGCGACGGCCGTGTTCGGCTTGTGGCTGCCGGTGGGCGAGACGCCCTCGTACTTGTAGAAGATGCGCGCCGGCGTCCCGAGGTCGGCTTCGAGCCTCCGGGCGCGGTAGAGCGGCGTCGGGCGCCACTGCCGGTAGACGTCGCGAACCTCGTCCGGGATCGGGATGCGCTGCTCGGTCGAGACCTCCTGGAGGATCACCTCCATCGGGAAGAGCGGCGCCAGGTCGTCCGGCCCGACGGGCTCACCCGTCCCGGGGTGCAGAACCGGCGCGGGCGGCTCCGGCAGGTCGGCGGCGACGTTGTACCAGGCCTCCGGCAGGCGGCTCTCGTCCAGGGTGTACTTCACGGTCTCGCCCACGACGGCTCCTCTCGCTCGTCCGCGCGCTCGCGCGCGCTCCAGATCCTGCCGGATTCGGTCATGCTGCCGGGAAGCGCGGATCCTCGCGCAGAGAGACCAGGTCCTCGTCCGACTGCGCGTACTCGGCGAACGTGCCCTGGAGCTCGATCGCGCGCGCGAGGTGCTCGAGCGCGACGTCCGGCCGCCCCGCGCGGGCGTGCGCGCAGGCGAGGTTGTAGTGCGTCCCGGCGTGGTCCGGCGTCTCGGCGAGATGCCGTTCGAGGATCTCGATCGCCTTGTCCCACTCCTCCGTCGGCCAGAAGCGCAGCGCCTCGGAGGAGCGCTCCCACGTCGACGGCGTGAACGCCTGTCCGCGCTTGGCGCCGACGGCGAGGATCGTCGTGCCGGCCGTGCCGACCGCGCCCCGTTGCACCGCCGGATCGGCGACGTGCACGACCGTCCCGGCGGGCGCCGACACCGTCTCGCCGTCGAGCGTGAACGTCGCCTCGCCCGAGAGGACGACGTAGATCTCCTCGTGGCTCTCGCCCGACGACTCCTCGTGCTCGCCGATCACCTGCTGGCCGTCCTCGGTCGCCGTCCACGCGTTGATGCCGAACGCCCCGACGTCCAGCGTCGAGCGGATCCTGTGCCACCGCGCCTGGCCGGGGATCTCGAACCCGACCAGCTCGTCGAGCGACGTGACCGCGTAGCGGTCGCTCACGAGCTCTCCCGGAGGCGCGCGAGGACGACGGGATCGATCGCATCCTCGCCCTCGACCCGCTCCTCGAGGTTCTCGACTCCGGCCCACGAGGCGAGGCTGTCGTGCCCGGCGCCGGCGAGCAGCCCGTCGAGCTCGGCACGGAGCTCGGGGTCGACCGGGAGCCATTCATCGCGCGGCGTCCGTCCGAAGAGATCGTGGTGCAAGCGGTGGATGCGACGCAGCTCCGCGAGCGGGTCCTCGGCGTCGTCCACGCGGAGGTCGACGAGGGAGTCGGAGAGCCCTGCGTAGCCGCCGCCGCGCTCGACGACGAGGAGAGCCGCCGACTGACGGCCGCGGCTGTCGCCGCCCGCCGCCTCCGCGGCATCGAGACAGTCGAGGAGCCGCTCGGCAAGGGCTTTCCCCGCGCTCGCCTCGAAGCTCTCGGCGAGCGCGTCGACCGTGGCGGCGGAGACGAGGATGTTCCCCTGCGCCGCATACCCGTCGCCCGTCCGCCCGCCGGCCCAGCCATGACAGGCCTCGCCGGTGAACGTCGCCGCCAGGCCCGCCCCGTCGACGACCCCGAGCTGGCGCTGCGCGCGGTTCTCGTCGGCGGCGGTCAGGCGCTCGACGACGTCGTCCGCAGAAAGCCCCTCGCGCAGGAGGGCGAGGCCGTCGGGCCCGTAGCGGGGATTTGCGTACGACTGCGTCGCGATCGCGCCGACGTGCGGCTCCGCCCACGGCACCACGGAGCCGACGGCGAGGAACTTCGACTGCGTCGCCACGCCCCACTGCCCCGCGACGAGGTCGCAGGCGCAGATCGAATACGTCGCGACGCGGTCAGCCATACGTCAGCTCCGGCAGGTCGAGCTCGAGCAGCTTCTTGTCCGCTACGAGGACGCACGCCACCTCCGGCCGGCGAAGGGCACGTGCCACGCCGTCTGCGTCGATCGCCCGCACGACGACGGGCCGTCCCTCGGCGTGCGCCGAGCGGAGCGCCTCGTCGTCGTCGACCGAGTCGAGGACGAGCGCCCCGTCGAGGTCCAACGACCCCTCGAGCGCGATGGCCGGGACGCGGCGGCCGGTCGCACCGAACCAGCGCTCGCGCATCAGAGCTCGAGCGTCTCGCCGGGCTCGGGCACGAGCAGCTCCACGCCGTCGGGCAGCAGCGGCCGGAGCGCGTCCGGTGTCCCGCTGAGCAGCGGGAAGGTCCCGTAGTGCGACGGGACGACCCGGCGGGCAGCGACGAGCTCTGCGGCGACCGCCGCCTCCTCGGGGCCCATCGTGAAGTGGTCGCCGATCGGCAGCACCGCCACGTCTGGTGCGTAGAGCCGGCGGATGAGCGCCATGTCGCCGAACACGTTGGTGTCGCCCGCGACGTAGATGGTCGGCGCGCCCTCCTGCCGGAACACGACGCCCGTCGGCTCTCCCGTGTAGAGGATCTTGCCCTCGTGCCATGTGCTCGAAGAGTGGTTTGCATCCGTCAGCGTCACGCGCACGCCCGCGAACGACTCGGTACCGCCCTTGTTCAGCGCCTGGAGGTCGTCCTCCGGAAGGCCGTGCGCGGTGCTGAGCCAGTCACGCAGCTCGACCGGCGCGACGACCGGGCAGTCGAAGCGCTGAGCGATCGGGACCGCGTCGCCGAGGTGATCACCGTGTCCGTGCGTGACGATGACGAGGTCGCAGCGCTCGGGCTCACGCTCGCCCTCGGGGCAGCGCGGATTGCCGCTCAAGAACGGGTCGACGTAGACGCGCGTGCCTGCCTCGGTGTCGATGCGGAAGGCGGCGTGCCCGAGCCAGGTGAGTGTCGTAGCCATGTGTTCGAGCGTAGCGATTCGACCCGAACCGCAAGAACGATCAAGCGAGGCCCCGCAGCGACATGCAGGGTGCGAGCATGGCGTTGCAGCTGATGGACACGTTCACGACCTTCGTCGACTCGCTCGCCGAGAGTCTCGACGACCACGATGCGAGCGGAGAGGACCTCGCCGCCCGCGCGTACCTCTCGCGGTTCCATTTCGACCGCGTCGTGAGCGCGGTCTCCGGCGAGACGCCGGTGCGCCTGCGGCGGCGGATCCTGCTCGAGCGGGCAGCGTTCCGGCTGGTCACGACGCGCGCGACGGTGCTCGAGGTCGCGCTCGAGGCGGGCTACTCGTCGAACGAGGCGTTCACGCGGGCCTTCCGTCGCGCGTACGGGGCGGCCCCGGCGTCCTGGCGCGCCGCTCCCGCCCGGATCCAGCTCGACACGCCGAACGGCGTGCACTTCCACCCACCCGGCGGCCTCCGGCTGCCCGCGAGAGACGAGGTGAGCTCGATGGACCTGATGAGGAAGATGGTGGAGCACCACGTCTGGCTGGTCGGGGAGATCGTCGACCGCGCCGGGGCCCTGACCGACGAGCAGCTCGACGCGCCGATCGAGCTCTCCGTCGAGGGCGTCGACGACGACCCGACGTTGCGGTCGCTCCTGTCGCGGCTCGTCGGACAGATGGACATGTGGAACGCCGCGATGGACAGCCGGGCCTACGACTTCGAGGTCGAGCGGGGCGAGAGCATCGAGTCGATTCGGGCGCGCCTCCGCGACGCGGGACCGGTGTTCCTCGACCGGGCGCGTGAGGTGATCGACGGGTCGAGGCTCGACGAGACTTTCGTCGACGCGATCTGCGAGCCGCCCGAGGTGTTCACCTACGGCGGGATGATCGCTCACGTTCTCACCTTTGCCGCGCATCGGCGCACGCTCGCGATCGGAGCTCTCCACAGCGTCGGGATCACCGATCTCGGCGCCGGCGACCCGATGCGCTGGGTCGCCGACGCGGCGTAGCGCCGCGTACGCATCCTCACACGAGGGATGGGACGAGCCCACTCCCGGGCCGATCCCTTGCCTGCGGACGCCGCGCACCGGTGCGGCGCAGATCGAGAGGGGGAGATCGATGAAGAGGCTGAGCGGCTTGGCGACCCTCGTCGCAATCCTCGCGCTCGCGGTCGCGGCGCAGGCTGTCGCGGCGGGCCCGACGACAGTCACGAATACGTACACCGTCGGCGGCGGATCGGTCCCGGGCGCGAGCACGGGGCTCGTCCTCACGAGCGGGATGAGCGTCACCGTCACGGCGTCCGGGGCCGTGTGCCCCTTCGGGGACAGCTTCTGCCCCGGCCCGAACGGCTACGCGCCGTGGAACACGACGACGAGTGGCTACGGCGGCTTCGTGCTCCCCGGCGCGCCCGCCTGGGGGCTCGTCGGCCGCGTCGGCGGCGGCCCGTGGGTGCAGGTCGGCACGGGGCCGACGACGCTCTCGGGCACGGGCGAGCTCGTCTTCGCGGTGAACGACGACCTGTTCGTGGACAACGCCGGCAGCTTCACCGTCACTGTGTCGTACGCGTGCTGGCCCGGCTGGGGCTACGGGGACAAGAACCACACCCACTGCGGACCCCCCGGGCTCGTGGGGAAGAGCGCGCCGGAGTCGGGGAGCGTGTCCAACGGGAACGGCAACGCAAGCGGCGCCGACAACGCCCCGAACGGCAACGGCAAGGGCAACGGCCAGGCGGGCGACGGCAAGGGTAACGGCCCGTCCGACAGCGCCCCGAACGGCAACGGCAAGGGCAACGGCCTCGCGAAGCACTGAGCGCCGGTCGAGCGCCAGCCGCCGCGCCGACGGCAGAGGGGAGCCCGGCGCTGCCCGGGCTCCCCGACTCGCGCCGCGTCCGAGCTAGAAGGGCAGTGCGGCCGCCGCGTCGCTCGCGAGGTCGACGAGCGGCTGCACGAAGAAGAACGACCCGATCGTGACGACAAGGGCTGCGCCCGCGGCGGTCTCGAGGAGGACGTCGCGCGGCGGCGAGCCGCCGGCGACGACGACGTCGCCCCGCACCTCCCCGGAGCGCGTGTAGAGCGCCCGTACGACGTTCAGGTAGTAGGCGAGCGAGAGCGCGGTCGCGAGCACGCCCACCACGACGAGCCACCACCAGCCGGCCTCGAAGATCGCCGAGAAGACTAACAGCTTGCCGAGGAACCCGCCGGTGAGCGGGAAGCCCGCCATCGAGAGCATGAACCACCACATGCAGACCCCGAGGAACGGCCGCTCCCAGCCGAGACCCTCGAGCGACGAGAGTGTCACCGCTCGACCCTGCTCCCGCTCGCGGGCGGCGACGACGGCGAACGCGCCGACGCTCGCCGCGGAGTAGGGGATGAGGTAGTAGAGGAGCGCCTCGGTACCGGCGTTCGAGTTGGCGGCGATCGCGATGAGCAGGAAGCCCGCGTGCGAGACGGACGAGTAGGCGAGGAGCCGCTTGAGGTCGCTCTGCGCAATCGCGGCGAGGTTGCCGACCGCGAGCGAGCACACCGCGAGCACCGCCACCGCGACCGACCAGATCTCCGCCTGCTCCGGAAACGCGGTCACGAGGATGCGGAGCATGAGGACGAGACCGGCCACCTTCGTCGCGGCCGACATGAACGCCGTCACCGGCGTCGGCGCTCCCTCGTAGACGTCCGGCGTCCACATGTGGAACGGCGCCGCGGACACCTTGAACGCGAGCCCGGCGAGGATCATCGCCATGCCGCTGACGAAGAGCGGGTCGTCGGCGCCCGTCGCCTCCTGGATCGCCTTGAAGCCGAGCTCTCCGGTCGCCCCATAGACGAGCGCGCAGCCGAAGAGCAGGATCCCCGAGCCGAAGCTGCCGACGATGAGGTACTTGAGGCCCGCCTCGAGCGATTCACGGCGGTGCGTGTCGAGTGCGCAGAGCACGTACAGCGAGATCGAGAACCACTCGAGCGCCAGGAACATCGTCATCAGGTTGCCGGAGGAGACGAAGAAGACCATCCCGGCGGTCGACGCCGCGATCAGCGCGTAGAACTCGCCGACGTGCGAGCGCCGCCCGTCGCCGGCCGAGACGAGGACGACGGCCGCGCCGACCAGCGCGATGATGATCGCCGCGAGCGCGCCGAGCCGGTCGCGGGTCATCGACTCCACGACCACAGCGCTCGGGTCGGCAGAGCGGTCGAAGACGACGCCCGACAGCGCCGCGGACGTCCCGAACCCGGCGAGGGACACGACGACCGAGAACGCCCGCTCCGTCGCGCGCGGCACGATCACCGCGCCGAGCAGCGTCAGCCCGGCCGCCGCGAGGAGCGCGAGCGTGGGGGAGAGCGCGAGCCAGTCGACCGACGGTGTGTCGATCACGGCGCGCCCACCCCCTGCTGAGAGCCGATGAACGCAGCCGGCCGGTCGGCCGGGAACGACCGCTCGGTGATCCCCGCCGGCCAGGCGGTCAGGACCGCGAGGATCGCGACGAGGGGCACGAGGAGCATCAGCTCGTTGCCGACGAGGTCGCCTGCGTCCTCTCGCACCGCGGCGCCGCGGCGCTCGTGGAGGATCGCGGAGATCATCCGCAGCGCGTAGAGCGCGGCGAGCACCATCGCCGCCGCGCCCACCGCCGCGTAGCCCCAGCCACGGTCGAAGACGCCGGAGAGGATCGCGAACTCGCCCGCGAAGTTCGTCGACCCCGGCACGGCGAGCGTGAACATCCCGAGCGTCAGCACGAGCGTCGCGAGGATCGGTCGACCCTTCGCCATCCCGCCGAGTTCCGAGAACCTGCCCGTACCGGCACGAGTCTCGATCATGCCCGCGAGCAGGAAGAACCCTGCCGAGACGAGGCCGTGGTTCACGGAGTGCAGCACCGCGCCGTCGAGGCCGAGGTCGTTGACGGCGAAGATCCCGAGGACGATGAGCCCCATCTGGGCCATCGAGGAGTAGGCGACCACGCCGCGGATGTCCGGCTGGCGGAACGCGAGGACCGACCCGTAGACGAGCGTAACGGCGGCGAGCACGAGCACGAGGGTGCGGAAGTCCTCGACGGGCTCCGGGAAGTGCGGAAGCACGATCCAGACGAGCCCGAACACGGCCGCCTTCGAGACCACGCCCGAGAGGATCGCACCGACCTCCGGCGGCGCCTCGGTGTACGCGAGGCGGAGCCAGCCGTGGAAGGGAAACAGCGGGGCCTTCACCGCGAACGCCGCGAGGAAGCCGAGGAAGATCCAGTCGTTCGAGCTCGTCCCGATGTCGGCGAGCAGGAAGGTGCCCTGTGAGACGCCGAACGCGACGATCGACGCGAGCATCAGCAGCGAGCCGACCATCGTGTAGATGACGAAGGTGACCGTCGCCTTGAGGCGCTGCGGGCCGCCCCAGACGCCGACGAGCACGTAGATCGGGATCAGCATCGCCTCGAAGAAGACGTAGAAGACGATCAGGTCCTGCGCCGCGAAGACGCCGACCAGCGCCCCCACGAGGAAGAGCAGGAGCCCGAAGTAGGCCCGCGCGTTCTCACGGCCTACCCAGGCGCCGTAGCCCACGGCGCACGCCCCGACGACGATCGTGAGGCCGACGAGCCAGTACTGGAATCCGTAGAGGCCGACCGCGTAGGAGATGCCGAGCTGGTCGAACCACTCCCTGTTCGCGGAGTACTGCTGCGCGTCGCTTCCGAAGTCGAAGTTGCGCGCGCTGCCGAGCCAGAGCCCGACCTCCGCGAGCGCGACGAGGAGCGCGAAGCCGGCGGTCGACTCGCGCGACAGCGGCAAAACCCACGTGAGGATCGCGCCGGCGAGCGGGACGACGATGAGGAGTGTCGTCAGCACTCCTACCGCACCACCAGGAAGACGAGGGTCAGGACTCCGACGGCCACGGTGAAGGCGAGCGCGTACGTCCGGAGCAGGCCGCTCTGGAGGCTCGACGTCAGCGTCGCTCCGCGCAGCGTCTCCCCGGCGACCTCGTCGAGGCCGCCCTGGACGACGGGGGTCTCGACCCGGTCGCGGAGCAGCGCCGCAACCGCCTGGCCGGGGCGCTCGAAGAGAGCGTGGTACAGCTCGTCGAACCAGAGCTTGTGCTCGAGGGTCGTCCGCACCGCGCCGTCGGGGACGAGCTCGCGCCCGGCGAGGAACGCGCGCCGCGCGAGAAGGATCCCGAGCGCGCCTAGCGCCACCGCGACGGCGCTCGTCGCCCACTCCTGCGTCGTGGAGGGGGTCACGAGCGGCTCGACGACGGGCTCGAGCCACGTCTCGAACGGCTCCCAGACACCCGGGATCGCGAGGAAGCCGACCACCGTCGACCCCACCGCCAGCACCCCGACGGGAACGAGCATCGACCGGTCTCCCTCGCCGTGGTGCTCCGCCCCGTGCGCCTCCGCGGCGGGCTCGCCGTGGAAGACGCGGTAATAGAGGCGGAACGAGTAGAGGCCCGTGAGCAGCGCGCCGAGGAGCCCTCCGACGTAGAGCACCCAGCCCAGGGCGCCGCCGTAGGCGAGCGCCGAGGCGAGGATCGCATCCTTCGACCAGAAGCCGGCGAAGATGGGGATCCCGACGAGCGCGAGCGAGCCGATCAGGAACGTCGCGTGCGTGTAGGGCATCGACTTGCGGAGCCCGCCCATCTTCCGGATGTCCTGCTCGCCGTCCAGCCGATGGATCACGAGCCCGGCCGCGAGGAAGAGGAGCGCCTTGAAGAACGCGTGCGTGACGAGGTGGAACATCGCGAACCCGTACGCCCCGATGCCCGCGCCGAGGAACATGTAGCCGATCTGGCTCATCGTCGAGTACGCGATCACGCGCTTGATGTCCCACTGGACGAGCGCGATCACGCCGGCGACGAGGAGCGTCGCGAGCCCGAGCAGCGCGGCGAGGTGCTGGACGTCCGGCGCGGCCTCGAAGACGGGGTGCGTGCGGCAGATGAGGTAGACGCCCGCCGTCACCATCGTCGCAGCGTGGATCAGCGCGGAGACCGGGGTGGGGCCCTCCATGGCGTCGGGAAGCCAGGTGTGCAGCGGGATCTGCGCCGACTTCGCGACGGCGCCGCCGAGCAGGCCGAGCGCCAAGAGCGTGACGGCGGTGTCCGAGAGCCCGCCGTCGTCGACGGCGGCGAAGACGGTGCCGTAGTCGAGGCTGCCGACCTGCGAGATCGTGAGGAAGAAGGCGAGCGCCATCACGGCGTCGCCGATCGCGTTCATCACGAAGGCCTTCTTCGCCGCGGCGACGGCCGAGGGACGCTCGTGGTGGAACCCGATGAGGAGGTAGGACGCGAGCCCGACGAGGCCCCAGCCGACGAGCAGCAGCAGCAGGTTGCCGCCTTGAACGAGCAGGAGCATCGCGAAGACGAAGAAGGCCATGTAGGCGAAGTACCGGCGCTCCTCGTCGTCCCCCGCCATGTAGCCGTTCGAATAGAGGACGATCAGGCCGCCGACGCCCGTGACCACGAGCATCATCACGAGCGACAGCGGGTCGATCAGGAGTTCGAGACCGACCTTGAACTGGCCGGCCTGGAGCCACGTCCAGGCGGTCGTCAGCTCGGTGCGGTCGTCGGGGCTCCGCGTCCAGGCGTCGATGAAGGCGACGAGCGCCCCGGCGAACCCGACGAACACGGAGGCGGTCGAGACGATCCCCGCCTGGCGCCGGGTGATCCGCGTCCCGGCGAGCAGGATCGCGAGGAAGCCGGCGAGCGGCGCGAGCAGGCAGACCCAGGCGCCGTTGACCATTTCGTCTAGCCCCGCAGCTCCGTCATGCGGTCGACGTCGAGGTCGAGGTTCCGGCGGGCCATCGCGACGATGAGCCCGAGGCCGACGCAGACCTCAGCGGCAGCGACTGCCATCACGGCGAGCGCGAAGACCTGTCCGTCCATCTGCCCGAACAGCCGGGAGAAGCCGACGAACGCGAGGTTCGACGCGTTCAGCATGATCTCGAGCGAGAGCAGCACGATCAGCGGGCTGCGCCGGAGGAGCACGCCCGCGATCCCGGTCGAGAAGAGGATCGCCGAGATCGCGAGGTACCAGGGGATGCCGGGACCGTTCACGCGCGCTCCCCGTTGCCCGCGTCGATCAGCGCCTCGTCTTCGGAGCGCATGCCCAGCACCACGCCGCCGACGGCGGCCACGAGCAGCACGATGGACGTGATCTCGAAGGCGAGGAGGTGGTCGGTGAGGAAGAGGCGGCCCATCTCGGCAGGCGACCCGAACGCCCGCGTGACCTCCGCCTCGTCGGAGAGCCGACCGTCGGCGTTCAGCATCAGCGCGACGAAGACGACCGAGAGCAGCGCGGTCGCCGCGATCACCGACGCCGTCTGGATCAAACGCGTGCCCCCCGCCCACGGCGCGTCCGCGCGGCCGCCGAGGTAGGCGATCACGAAGAGGAACATCACCATCACCGCGCCCGCGTAGACGAGGATCTGCGCCGCGGCGACGAACTCGCCGGAGGCGAGCAGGTAGAGCACCGCGAGTGAGGCGAGGTTCCCGATCAGCGAGAGCGCGGACGAGAACGGGTTCGACGCCGTCACGACCCGCAGTCCGGTGCCCACGCAAGCCGCGGCGGCGAGGAGCCAGATCACCCAGACGAGGAAATTCCCCATGGGTTCTACGACTCGCGCTTGTAGGCGGGGATGGGCGTGTCGTACAGGTCGGCGTCCTGGACGGGGATCCGCTTGATCGGCTCGGCGAGGAGCATGTCCTTCGTGTAGATCAGGTCGTCGCGCGAGTACTCCGAGAGCTCGAACTCGTTGCCGAGCGTGATCGCGTCGAACGGGCAGGCGAGCTCGCAGTAGCCGCAGAAGATGCAGCGCGAGAGGTTGATCTCGTAGATCCGCGCGTAGCGCTCGCCCGCCGAGACACGGTGCTCGGCGGTGTTCTCTGCGGCGACGACGCGGATGCAGTCCGACGGGCATGCGGCCGCGCAGAGGGAGCAGCCGACGCACTTCTCGAGCCCGTTCGCGTGGAGGTGCAGCCGGTGCCGGCCGCGGAAGCGCGGATACACGGGCCGCTTGTACTCGGGGTACTGCTGCGTGATCGGCTTGCGGAAGATCTGCTTGAACGTGACCCCGAAGCCCTTGAGTGTCCCGAACGGCTGCATCGGCGCGAAACCCTAGATCCAGACGACGAGGAGCGCCGTCACGACCGCGTTGATCGTGGCGACCGGGAGGAGGACCTTCCAGCCGAAGCGCATCAGCTGGTCGTAGCGCAGGCGCGGGAGCGTCGTCCGCATCCAGATGAACAGGAACAGCAGCACGAACAGCTTGATCAGGAACCAGACCGGCCCCGGCAGCCACGGCCCGTGCCAGCCGCCGAGGAAGAGCGTCACGGCGAGGGCCGCGAGTGTGATCAGGTTGATGTACTCCGACATCGAGTAGAGGCCGAAGCGCATCCCGCCGTACTCGGTGTGGTATCCGGCGACGAGCTCCTGCTCGGCCTCAGGCAGGTCGAACGGCGCCCGCGCCGTCTCGGCCGTGCCCGCGAGGATGAAGATCACGAACCCGACGATCTGCGGGATCACGTACCAGACGTCGGAGCCCTGCGCGGCGACGATGTCGACCAGCGAGAGCGACTTGGCCATGATCACGACGCCCAGCACCGAGAGCGCGAGCGACACCTCGTAGGACACGAGCTGCGCGCACGTGCGCATCGAGCCGAGGAGC
>Ga0157297_10000099_pt1 | contig 14008 bp, 14 predicted proteins | sample NitcycUS028104C2_FD_108380 | JGI IMG/M metagenome (GOLD analysis project Ga0157297, IMG submission 108380) | Soil microbial communities from Arlington Agricultural Research Station in Wisconsin, USA - Nitrogen cycling UWRJ-S028-104C-2 | ecosystem: Environmental > Terrestrial > Soil >...
AGCACAGGTGGGATGACCGCCGCAATCAGGACGACGAGCACGACCGCGACGGCGCGCACGGCGGACGCGCGCGAACGTGGAGCGGCCTGCGCTACAGCCCGAACAGTCGACCGATCTCCCGCCACGTCGTCATCGCAAGCACGGCGCACGCCGCAACGAGGAGCACGAGCACCACCCAGAAGCGCGCGCCCGCACGCCTCGTCCGCTTCCGGTGCTCGACACGCGCGCGGCGGCGGGCCCGATGGAGCTGGTAAGAGCGTCGGACGGCATCCGGATCGGACGTCGGAGGCTCGTCGGGCACGAGCGCGCCCGCGGCCCCCTCCCGTGCCGCCTCGCGTACGTCTTCGACCACCCGGGAAGCATACGACCGCGACGCCCGCACGGTGTCTCGGACATACTCTCCCGCGAAATGGTCACGCGGGAGCGACGCTTCGATCCGGGACTCTTCGGGCTCGGCGACGGGCTCGGCCTCGTCTCGGGGGTCGTGCTCGCGGTCTCCTCATTCACCGGTTGGTACACCGGCGAGGGGGAGGGCGTGACGATCTCGGTGCTCGGCTGGCACACCGGGGTCCTCGGCAAGCTCGTGCTCTTCGTCGGGCTCGCGGTCGTGCTCGTCCTGGTCCTCCGCGAGCTCGGCATCGAGCCTCCCGCGGCGCTGCCGCAGAGCCTCGTCACCGTCGCGCTCGGCGCGCTCGCCACGGTCTTCGTGCTCGTCCGCGTGATCTCCGTGCCCGACGACTTCTTCTTCGCGAACCGCGGCGTCGGCCTCTGGATCAGCCTCGCCGCGGCGATCGCGGTCATCGTGTCAGGCCTGATCCAGGCCTCCGAAGAGCTCTAGGGCGCGTCAAGGCGCGCGCTGCGGGAGCGGCTCGAGCGTGCGGACGAAGGTCTGTGTGCCGCCCGGAACGGGTCGATCGTCGAGCGCCAGCCCGAGCGCGACGCCGAGCCCGAACAGCATGAGCGCCGCAAGGACGGCCACGAGGACCCGCGGCCAGCGGCGCCTCCGCGCCGGGCGACGCCGAGGCGGCAGCGGGTCGACGGTCACGGCGCGTAGTCCTGTGCCTGGCGGCTGTAGGCGTGGAATGCCGCGTCGCCGGCGAGGCTGACCGTCCGCGCCCAGTTCCGCGACGGCGCGCGCTCCTCGACGACCTCGCGCAGCCACCGCTCGGAGCCGGCGTAGGCGTCCGCCAGCTCGGCGAGCGTGAACGTCGGGCCGAGCCGCCGGCGGAGCTCCTCCAGCACGGCGTCGCGCTGCGCGTGGAGGGCGTCAGCGCCGGACGGGTCTCGCGTCGCGTCGGCGAAACGTCGATCACCTTCCGCCCATTCGCGGCGCGCCGCCGAGACCGTGGCCATCCGCGCGATGCTAAGCGTCTACTGGAGGCGCGTGCAGCACCTCTCGGGCCAGCGCTGCGGCACCTCGTCGAGCACCGCCTCCCCGAGACGGTAGCCGGGGCACGCGAGCGCGAAGGCGACGTGGGCATGGAGGCACTTGAGCGCCGGAGGGTTGCGCGAGCCGCCGATGCCGAGGTCGAGCGACGCGCCGTCGTCGGAGCCGGTCGCGCCGGCCGCGAGCTCGTGGCGGATACGGCCCTGCTCGGCCGTCGCTCGCTCGAGGTCCTCGCGCAGTTCCGGGTCGGCAGCGACCGCGGCTGTCCAGCGTTCCACGCCACCCGAGGCCTCGAGCCGCGAGACGGCCGAGACGAGATGGGGGCACGTCAGGTAGTAGGTCGTGGGAAAAGGCTCGCCGTCCGGGCCGTAGGGCTCCTGCTCCGTGACGGCCGGCAGTCCCCACGGGCAGCGGACGACCACGCGGCGAAAGGTGCGCGGCTCGCGCCCGAGCTGCCGTGCGACGACGGAGCGATCGTCCATCCGGTGACCGTAGCGGCCGCGACGACGTCAGCCGCCGGGGTGGGTGCGCTTCCAGGCAGCGGTGCCCTTGACGATGAACAGGTGCTCGCCTGGGCGGACATAGCCGATGCGGCGAGCGGCGCGGGCCAGCTCCTCGAGGCTCGTCGCACGTTCGAGGCGCGCGGACACGCGCGCGCGTTCCGCACGGAGCGTCGCGACCTCCGTCCTGCGCCCGTCGAGCTGGTCACGCGTCTCGAGGTACGTCGTGATCGGGCGAACGTAGAGGTAGCCGACGACTCCGAGGACGAGCACGGGCAGCAGCCACTTCGGCGCCCTGCGGCGTCGCAGGCGCCGTCGCCTGGTCTGCTTCCCCTTCCCGGCCACGGCGCCCTCTTCGCCGCGCCGAGCCGCGCCCCTTTGCCCCTATGCGAGATCGACCTTGATGACGTTCGTGCCGCCGGGAAGGTTCACGGCCGTGCCTGCGGTGATCACGATACGTTCGCCGCTCGAGACGAACCCGGAGTCGCGCGCCGCGGCGATCGACCGCGTCCAGAGGTCCTCCACGTCGGTGGTCTCGGTGATCTCGAGCGGCGTGACGCCCCACTCGAGCGCCAGGTGGCGGAGCGAGTCCATGTTGTGCGTCAGCGCCAGGATCGCCCGCTGCGGCCGCAGCCGTGCCACCGCCGACGCCGTGCGGCCGGTGAAGGTCGGCACCAGGATCGCGCTCGCGCTCAGGGCCTCTGCGACGTCGCAGGCGGCGTTCGACATCGCCTGATCGATCGTCGGCTGGTCGCTCGCCTGCGGTGTCTCGTGCCGGTAGCCGAGATGCGGCTCGACCGCGAGCGCGATGCGGTCCATGACGGCCACGGCTTCGACCGGGTGCTCGCCGATCGCCGTCTCGCCCGAGAGCATGATCGCGGACGTCCCGTCGAGGATCGCGTTCGCGATGTCGGACGCCTCCGCGCGGGTCGGTTCCGGCGAGTGGATCATCGACTCGAGCATCTGTGTGGCCGTGATCACGGGCTTCGACCGCTCGAGCGCGTGGTGGATGATTCGCTTCTGGAGGAGCGGCACCTCGGCAGCCCCGATCTCGACGCCGAGATCGCCGCGCGCGACCATCACGCCGTGCGCCTCACCGAGGATCGCGTCGAGCGCCGCCACCGCCTCGGCCTTCTCGATCTTGGCGATCACCCAGGCGTGCGAGCCGCGGGCTTCGATCAGCGTGCGCAGCGCCGTCACGTCGGAGGCCGACCGCACGAACGAGAGCGCGACGAAGTCGACGCCGAACTCGAGCGCGGCGTCGAGGTCGTCCAGGTCCTTGCGGGTCAGCGAGGGAATCGGCAGCGGGATGCCGGGGACGTTCACGCCCTTGTGCGCGGCGACGGTGCCGCCGACGACCACGTCGCACCGCGCCCGACCCCGCTCGACACGGTCGACGCGCAGCCTGACCATCCCGTCGTCGATGAGGACGTCGTTTCCGGGCTGGAGCACCGACCCGAGCACGGCCGGGCTCACAGGGATGTCGCCGTCCTGCGCCGCGTCCTCGCCGGCGATCACGACGGAGCCGCCGTCCTCGAGCTCGACCTCGTGGTCGAGGTCGCCGACGCGGAGCTTTGGCCCCTGGAGGTCGGCGATCAGCGAGATGGGGCGCCCGGCGGCGGCCTCGGCGTCGCGGACGAGCTGCGCGGTGCGCGCGTGGTCGTCCTGTGTCCCGTGCGAGAGGTTGAGCCGGGCTCCGTCCATTCCGGCTTCGATCAGTGCGGAGACCGTCGCCGGGTTCGCGGAGGCGGGCCCGATCGTGGCGACGATCTTCGTGCGGCGCGTGTGCCCGGTCACGCGGGTCAGGGTAGTTGCTCCGTCGCCGCGCCCGGGCTCGGCGGGACTCACGAGGAGCGCCGCGGAAACGCGTCCCAGCCGGGATAGGCAGCCTCGTCGCCGAGCTCCTCCTCGATCCGCAGGAGCTGGTTGTACTTCGCGACACGGTCCGAGCGCGTCGGTGCCCCGGTCTTGATCTGCCCGGCATTCGTGGCGACCGCGAGGTCGGCGATCGTCGCATCCTCCGTCTCGCCGGAACGGTGCGAGATGACGACGCGATAGCCGTTGCTCGTCGCGAGCTCGACCGCGTCGAGGGCCTCCGTGAGCGTCCCGATCTGGTTGACCTTGACGAGGATCGCGTTCCCGACCCGCTCCTCGATCCCACGGCGGAGGAAGTCGACGTTCGTCACGAAGAGGTCGTCCCCGACCAGCTGGACACGACCGCCGAGACGGTCGGTCAGCGTCTGCCACCCCTTCCAGTCGGACTCCCCGAGCCCGTCCTCGATCGACACGATCGGGAAGCGGTCGCAGAGGTCGGCCCACAGGTCGATCATCCCGGCCGTGTCGAGCGTGCCGCCCTGGCGCTCGAGCCGGTAGGTGCCGTCGTGGTGCAGCTCGCTCGTCGCGGGGTCGAGTGCGAGGGCGACACGGTCGCGGTGTCCGGCACGCTCGGCCGCCTCGAGGATCGCCTCGCAGGCGTCGTACGCGGATCCGAGGTCGGGCGCGAACCCGCCCTCGTCGCCGACGCCGGTCGAGAGGCCCCGCTCGTGGAGCAATGCCTTCAGGTGGTGATACGTCTCTGCACCGATCCGCAGCCCCTCGCCGAAGCTCTCGGCGCCTGCCGGCACGAGCATGAACTCCTGGAAGTCGAGCGAGTTCTCGGCGTGCGCGCCGCCGTTGACGACGTTCATCAGCGGCACCGGCAGGACGTGCGCATTCGTGCCGCCCACCCACCGGTAGAGGGGCACGCCGGCGTCGGCCGCCGCAGCCTTCGCAACGGCGAGCGACGCACCGAGAATCGCGTTGGCGCCGAGCCGCGCCCTCGTCGGCGTGCCGTCGAGCGTGACGAGCGTGCGGTCGACGGCACGCTGGTCGGTCGCGTCCAGGCCGAGGAGCGCGTCGGCGATCTCGCCCTCGACGTGCGATACGGCACGCCCCACGCCCTTCCAGAGCCAGTCCTCGCCGCCGTCCCGCAACTCGACCGCCTCGTGCTCGCCCGTCGATGCTCCGGAAGGCACCGCGGCGATCCCGAACGCGCCCGACTCGAGGCCCACCTCGACCTCGACGGTCGGGTTGCCCCTCGAGTCGAGGATCTGGCGTCCGTGGACGTGGACGATCTCGCTCATCGCGTTCTCCCGCTCACGCAGGAGAACACTAGGCACTACTCCGCGATTCCGTCGCGGTGACTAGCGGCGCTCGGCGGAGCCGAGAGCCGCCTTCGCGCGCTCGTACCAGCGCTCCTGGCCGGCGAGGTCGAGCGCCGCCCAGTCCTCACCCGCGTCGGCGGCGAGCTCCTCCGCCCGCTCGACGCGTTGCCGGAACCGCGCCGCCGCTCCGCGAAGCGCGAGCTCGGGATCGACGTTCACGAAGCGGGCGAGGTTGACGACCGTGAAGAGCAGGTCCCCGAGCTCGGCCTCGACGGCGGCGTCGGGCTCGGTTTCCGGCGCGGGACGTCCGGCGCGCTCGAGCTCGTCGAGCACCTCGTCGACCTCCTCGCGCACCTTCGCCGCAGGCCCTTCGAGCGACGGCCAGTCGTAGCCGACCGCCGCAGCGCGCCGCTGCACCTTCCGTGCCAGGAGCAGCGCGGGAAGCGACCCCGGAACGTCGTGGAAGATGCCGCTCCGGCCCTCCTGCTCCGTCTTGATCGCCTCCCACCGCTCACGCACACGTCCCGCCGTCCGGGCCTCGGCGTCGCCGAACACATGAGGATGGCGCCGCACGAGCTTGTCGTGGACGGCCCGCGCGACGTCGTCCAGGTCGCCCGCATCCTGCTCCTCGAGGAGGAGCGACAGGAAGTAGACCTGGAAGAGCAGGTCTCCCAGCTCGTCGCGCAGTTTCTCCGGGTCGCCGGCGCGCGCCGCGTCGGCGACCTCGTACGCCTCTTCGACGGTGTGGGGGACGATCGTGACGGCGGTCTGCTCGCGGTCCCAGGGGCATTCCGCGCGAAGACGCCGGGTCAGCTCACGGAGCTCTGCGAGCGGCCCGTCCGAGCCCACGGGTCGGACGCTATCCGGAGGTCGTCGTCGACTGGTTCGTGGTCGACGTGTCGGGCGGCTCGAACCCGGCGGCGTACTGGACCTTGTCCTTGTACGACTTCTCCACCTTCGCGACCCAGTCGTTCACCGCGCTGTTCTTGCGCTCGGACTCGAGCTGCGAGCGGATCTGGCTCTTCACCTGCTCGAACGGCGTGACCGAGCCCGGCTTCACGGCTGCGAGCGGCTGGATCAGGTGATAGCCGAACTGCGTCTTGACCGGCTGCGAGAGCTCGTTCGTCTTCAGCGCGAATGCCGCCTTGTCGAACGCAGCGACCGTCTGCCCCCGCGTCACCGTGAGCTTGCCGCCCTGGTCCTTCGACCCGGGATCGAGCGACTTCTCCTTCGCGATCGCCGCGAAGTCGCCGCCGTTCTGGAGCTGGGAGTGGATCGCGTCAGCCTCGGCCTTCGTCTTGACCAGGATGTGGCGGACGGAACGCGATTCGGGAACCGAGTACTTCTGCCTGTTCTGGTCGTAGTAGCTCTTGACGTCCGCGTCGGTGATCTTCACGTCGTCCGTGACCTTCTTGTAGATGCCCTCGGTGACGAGCTGCGAGCGGATGTCGTCGCGCAGCGTGTCCACCGTGTATCCCTGGTCGGCCAGCCCCTTCTCGAACTTCGCCTGGTTTCCGCCGAAGTACTGCTTCTTCACCTCGTCGAGCTTCTTCGTGATCTGGCCATCCGTCACGTCGATCCCGAGCTTCTCGGCCTCGCGCGCGTACTCCTGGCGCTGCACGAGGTACGCGACCGCCTGCGTCTGGAGCGACTGGTACTCCGACGTGCCCGCCTTCGGGAAAGAGCGCTTCTGCGCCGTGTAGGTCTTCTTCGCGCGCGTCAGGAGGTCGTCGAGCGTCGTCCGGCTGATCGACGTGCCGTCGACCACCGCGACGGCGTCCGCCGGCACCTCGTCGGAGCCGCCGCAGCCCGCGGCGACGACGGTGACCGCGGCCAGGGCGGCGGCGGCGAGCAGGAGCGAACGCTTCATCGAGACCTCTTTGTAGGGGACGTGCGGTTACGGACGGGTTACGCTCTGTTCGGGAAAGGTTCGGCGTCGGGGCGGACGGTGTGGAGCGACGTGTCAGGCGGCCCGGCGAGCGGCAACGATAGCATCGGCGAGTGCGAGGGCACCTTCCAGGCCCTCGGCCCGGATCGCCACCTCCTGACGGGCGGACGTGTAGACCGCCGTATCGGCGATCCCCCGGAGCGCACGTAGCTCCGAGGCCGCGAGCCCCACCGGTCCCACCGTCGCGCGCCCACCCCGGAAGACGAGGTAGTCGGCGCCTACCAGGGCGAGCGCCAGCTTCGCCTGCTGGATCCGGAAGAGGTTGTCCACGGGCTCGGGGAGCGGCCCGTACCGGTCCTCGGTCGCGGCGCGGAGCTCACGGAGCTCGTCGTCGTGCTCGGCGAGCGCGATCCGTCGATGGAGGTCGATCTTGAGCGCCTCGGCGTCGATGTACGTCGCCGGCACGAAGGCGTCGACCCGTGCGTCGACGCGAACGGGACGGACGGCTACCCGCGCCTGACCGGAGAGCTCGGCGACCGCCTCGTTGAGCATCTCGACGTAGAGCTCGAAGCCCAGGGCGGCCACGTGCCCTGACTGCTCGGCGCCGAGGAGGTCGCCCGCGCCCCGGATCTCGAGGTCGCGCATGGCGATCTGGAACCCGGCGCCGAGCTCCGTGTGGTCGGCGAGCGTGGAGAGGCGCGCACGCGCCTCGGGCGTCAGCTCGCTCGGATCCGGATAGAAGAGGTACGCGTGGGCGGTGACGTCCGAGCGGCCGACCCGACCACGAATCTGGTAGAGCTGGGCGAGCCCGAGCGTGTCCGCGCGCTCGATGATCAGGGTGTTGGCCTGAGGGATGTCGATGCCCGACTCGATGATCGTCGTCGACACGAGCACGTCCGCGTCGCCGGCCAGGAACTCGTGCATGCGCTCCTCGAGCTCGCGCTCGGTCATCTGCCCGTGCGCCACGAGGAACCGGAGCCCCGGACACAGCTGCCGCAGCTTCTCGGCCGCCTCGTCGATCGTCTCGACCCGGTTGTGGAGGTAGAAGGACTGTCCTCCCCGCGCGTGCTCGCGCTCGAGGGCGACGCGCACGAGTTCCTCGTCGTACTCACCCACGCTCGTGCGAATCGGCCGGCGCCCCTCCGGCGGCGTCTCGATGATCGAGATGTCGCGGAGGCCCGAGAGCGACATGTGCAGCGTCCGCGGGATGGGAGTCGCCGAGAGGGCGAGCACGTCGACCTCGAGGCGGAGCGCGCGCAGGAGCTCCTTCTGCTGCACGCCGAAGCGTTGTTCCTCGTCGACGATCACGAGCCCGAGCTGCTTCGGGATCACGTCGCGCGAGAGGATCCGGTGCGTACCCACGAGGACATCGACCTTCCCCTCGGCGAACTCTCGGAGCACGGCCTTGACCTCGGCCGGCCTGCGGAAGCGCGAGACCATCTCGACACGTACCGGGAAGTCGCGGTAGCGGTCGCGGAACGTGTTCCAGTGCTGCTCCGCGAGAATCGTCGTCGGGCAGAGGAAGAGCACCTGGCGGCCGTTGACGGCGACGGCGAACGCCGCGCGGACGGCCACCTCCGTCTTGCCGAACCCGACGTCGCCGCAGACCAGGCGGTCCATCGGCCGCGGCGCTTCCAGATCCTCGCGGACAGCCTCGATCGCGCGCTGCTGGTCGTCCGTCTCGCGATACGGGAACGACGCCTCGAGCCGCTCGATCCAGTCGCTCGAGAGGTCGTTCGCGACTCCCTCGGCGCGCTGCCGCTGCGCGTAGAGCTGCAGCAGCTCGCCGGCCAGCTCCCGGACGGCCGTTCGCGCGCGGGCCTTGAGGTTCTGCCAGGCCTTGCCGCCGAGCTTCGAGAGGGCCGGAGCCGTGGCATCCGCCCCGATGTACTTCGAGAGCCTGCCCAGCTGGTCGTGCGGGACGTAGAGCCGGTCCTCGCCACGGAAGGCGAGATGCAGGTAGTCGCGCGTGACGCTCGCGACCTCCTTCGTCTCGAAGCCGAGGAGCTTGCCGATGCCATGGTCCTCGTGGACGACGTAGTCGCCGACCCGCAGGTCGGCGAAGCTCTGGAGCGCCCGCCCCAGGCGCCGGTCGGCACGCGGCGGCCGCTTGCGGAAGACCTGGGTGTCCGGGAGGAGCACGAGCCCGAGCTCCCGCCACACGAATCCGCGGCGGGCCGGTGCCACGGCAAACCGGAGGCCGGGCCCGGAGGGGAGCGATTCGCCCGCGTGCAGGAGCGGCGCGTCGACCTTGCGGAGCAGCGCTGCCTGGCGCTCGGCCTCGCCGCGGTGAGCGAAAGAGACCACGACGCGGCTTCCGCCGCGAACGAAGCCCGCGAGCTCGTTCTCCGCCTCGGCGAGCCCCCGCGCCGCGACAGCGGGTCGCTGCGCCTCGAAGGCGTGCGGCTGCGAGCGCGGGAACGGATCGAGCTCCGTCGCGCCTGCGAGCGACGGGAGCGCCACGTCGCCCTCGTCTGCGGCCTGGAGGACCTCGTCCGGCTGCCAGACGAGGTCGACGGAGCGCTGCACGGGCGGCACGAGATCGGCCGGCACGGCGACGGCCGCGTCGCCCTCGTCGGCTCCGAGATCCGGCTCGACGGTGTCGGCACGACGCTCGGCGGCCGGGTAGACCACCGTCTGGTCGGCCGTGTGCAGCGCGCGCTGCGTGAACGGCGAGAAGGCCCGCACCTGCTCGATCTCGTCGCCGAAGAGCTCTACGCGCAAGGGCTCCCGACCCGTCGACGGGAACACGTCCACGATCCCGCCGCGCACGGCGAACTGTCCGCGTTCGTCGACCCGGTCGACCCGCTCGTAGCCCGCGAGTGCAAGCGCCTCCGCGAGCCCGTCGACACCCGGCTCGTCACCGACACGGAGCTCGATCGCCGAGGGGCGCGCCCCGGGCGGAGGAAGCCCCTCGCCGAGCGCGGCCACGGAAGCGCACACGAGCCCGCCGGCGCCCAGCACGTCGAGGGCGCGGAAGCGCTCGCCGACCAGGTGTGGAGGCGGTGCGAGGCCCGAGTCGAGCGCGACCCCGCGACTCGGCATGAACGCGACCTGCGCGGCGCTCGTGAACCACGACGCTCCGTCGGCCGCATCGCGGGCATCCGCATCGTCGGGGAGCAGGACGAGCAGCGAGCGCCCGAGCTCCTCGTGGAGCGAGGCGAGAAGCAGCGGCAGAACGGGCTCCGAGACGCGCGCCCGGGTCGGCAGCGTGCGGGCGAACGCCTGGAAGCGCTCGTGGGCGCGCAGCTCGTCCACGAAGGCCGCGAGCGGCGCCGAGTCGGTGCGGATGGCGGTCTGGTCCATGGCTTCGGCGGGGAGGGCGCCCCGCACGGCCATCGTACTGCCCGACCACCGCCCGGCCACGATGCCCGAACGACCGGAAATGGCCACACAACGCCCCCCAGGGGCACCCCCGTGCCCTGCTTTCACGCTATCGGTGAATCTGTGACCGAGGGGTGCCGACTTCGCACCGAATGTGCGCCGCCTTTTGTGGCAGCTTCGCTCAGTTGAAGCGGCGTTGCGTCTCCTCGAGCCCCTCACTCGCGAGCGTCTCGACCGCGTCGGCTGCGCGCGAGACGATCGCCGCCACGTCGTCCTCCGGCGAGAAGGCGGAGAGCACGTAGTCGGCGACGGGCCGCGGATCCCCGCGGCCGGGACGGCCGACGCCGACGCGCATGCGGAGAAACTCCTGCGTCCCCAGGCGCTGCGCAATCGAGCGCAGGCCGTTGTGGCCCGCGAGTCCACCACCGAGGCGCGCCTGGAGCCGCCCGGTCTCGAGGTCGACGTCGTCGTGGACGACCACGACCTGGCCCGCCGGGAGCTTGAAGAAAGCCGCCGCGGACTGGATGGACGCACCCGACTCGTTCATGTAGGTCTCGGGCTCGAGGAGCGCGAGCTTCATCTCAGCGAGCCTGACGTCGGCCAGGCGCCCGCGGAACTTGCTCTTGAAAGAGCCTCCGTGACGACGCGCGAGCTCGTCGACGACCATCCATCCGACGTTGTGGCGGTCATGCACGTGCTCGCGGCCGGGGTTGCCGAGCCCGGCGACGAGGAGATCCATCGAGGTTCCGCCCTCTCCCCTGCGGAAGGGGCGCACGGCCTACTCGGAGTCGGACTCGGCGCCGGCCTCCTCGGAGGCCTCGCCCTCTGCCGTCTCCTCGCCTTCCTCGCCCTCCGCGGCCGCCGCCGCCTCCGCCTCCTCGAGCTCCGTGATCCCGCGCGGGATCGAGCAGTTGGCGAGCACGACCTGCGGGTCGTCGAGGTACGTGACTCCCTCCAGAGAGGGCAGATCCTCGATGCGCACCGTGCCGCCGACCTCGAGTGACGAGATGTCGGCCTCGATGTGCTCGGGGATGCCCGTGGGCAGCGCCTCGACCTGGATCTCGCGCGTGACCTGCTGCACGATGCCGCCCTGCTTCGACCCGGGCGACTCGCCGACGAGCTGCACCGCGACCGTCGCCTGGATCGGACGGTCGAGCCGCACCTCGTGGAAGTCGACGTGCGTGATCGTGCCGCGGATCGGGTGCCGCTGGAAGTCCTTCAGAACCGCGTGGTGCGGAGTCGTCTGCCCCTCGACCACCACGTCGACGATCGCGTGGAGGCCCGACGCCCCGGTGAGTGCCGCGCGAAGCTCGCGCTCGCCGACGACGATCGCGCGCGTCGAGCCCTTGCCGTAGAGAACGCCGGGCACGAGCCCCTCCTTGCGGAGGCGGCGCACGCGCCGCGAGCCGACCTGTTCGGCTCCGCGCTCGGAGACCTCGAGTGTGACGCGATCGCTCGACATCGGCGGAGGATTGTAGCGGAGGCTAGAGCTCGATTCTCCGCCCGAGGGCGTCGAACGCGTCGACCTGTACACGCTCGACGGGGGACGACCCGACGTCCTCGGAGAACATCGTGAAGACGACCGAGTCGCGCCGCGGCTCTCCTTCCGCTGCGGGAAGGCGTCGCCGGAGCGTCGCCTCCTCCGTGAAGCCGAGCGCGCGTGGAACGCGGAGGCTCGCCGCGTTGGCCGGATCGACGTGGATCTCGACCCGGTCGACGCCGCAGACGCGAAATGCGACGTTGGTCAGGGCCGCGGTCGCCTCCTGCGCGAAGCCCCGCCCGACGTGCGAGGCACGGACCCAGTAGCCGATCTCGAGCGACCCCGAACCGACTCTCGTGTGGAGGCCCGAGCCACCGATCACCTCGCTCTCGTCGCCCGCGAAGACCCCGTAGACGAAGTCCTCGCCGAGGTCGAAGCGGCCTCGGAACGTGCGCAGCAGTTCGGCTTTGTCGTCGAGCGACGTCGGTTCGTGCGCCGCCCACGGCATCCACGCACGCAGATGAGCCAGGCTGGTGTCGATCGCGTCCTTGAGAAGCGGCGTGTCGCGCGGGTCCCAGCAGCGGATCGTCAGCCGCTCGGTCTCGATCCGGTAGGGCGGCGGTGGGTGGTCGACGGCCAGGTCGTCAGAACAGCTGGTTCTCGCCGCCGAAGATCGCCGAGACGGAGTCGTCGGAGAAGACGTTCATGATCGTCTCCGCGAGGAGGGGCGCGACCGTGAGGACGGTGAGGTTGTCGGGGCGCTCGCGCGGGTCGATCGGCACGGTGTCGGTGACGACGATCCCGGTGATGTCGTCGGCGCCGGCGAGCCGCTCCAGGCCCTCGCGGCTCAGCAACGCATGGGTGACGTAGACCCAGACCTCCCGCGCGCCCTGCTCGCGCAGCGCCCTGGCGCCGGCGATCAGCGTTCCGCCCGTCGTCGTCACGTCGTCGCCGACGATGCAGATCTTGTCGCGCACACGACCAGTCACCTCGGTGACCGAGGCCTGCTCGTGGGCGGGCCGCGTCTTGTGCATCACGGCGAACTCGGCCTCGAGCATCTCGGCGAACCGCACGGCGACCTTTGCGCGGCCGGCGTCGGGAGCGACCGAGACGACGCCGTCGCCGAAGAGGCCGAGGTCCCGGAAGTGGCGCGCGAACAGCTGCTGCGCCGTCATGTGGTCGACGGGGATGGTGAAGAAGCCCTGGATCTGGCCGGCGTGGAGATCCATGGTGAGCAGCCGATCGACGCCCGCCAGCTGCAGCATGTCCGCCACGAGCCGCCCGGAGATCGGCTCGCGCGGCTTCGCCTTCCGGTCCTGGCGCGAGTAGGCGAACCAGGGGATCACCGCCGTGATCCGCTTCGCCGACGCCAGCCGAGCGGCCTGGATCATCAGCAGCAGCTCCATCAGGTGCTGGTCGACGGGTGGGCTTCCCGTCTGGACGACGAAGACGTCCGCACCGCGGACCGACTCGCAGTAGCGCACATACGTCTCGTCGTTCGCGAAGGTCTTGAGCTCGACCTCGCCGAGGTCGACGCCGAGCCGCTCCGCGATCCGCTCGGCGAGGATCGGATGGGAGCGCCCGGAGAACACCATCAGCCGCTTCTGCGGTGTCAGCGGGAGCGCGTGCCCGGGCTTCAAGGCCGGCACCGGCGGCGCCTGCTCGAGGCCGGGCAGCGCCTGCTCAATCGTTCCGACGTCCACCGCGCCCCTCCTTCACCGTCTGTCTCGGCGGGAACCCCACGAGGGCGTTCTCCGGGACGTCGTCGGTCACGACCGTGCCGGCGGCTGTCCACGCGTCGTCTCCCAGGGTGACCGGTGCAACCAGCACAGTGTCCACACCGACCCTGACGTCACGGCCGACCTCTGTCCGCTGCTTCGGGCCGCCGCCGTGCGGAAGGTTCACCGTGATGGAGCCCGCCCCGATGTTCGTGCGATCGCCGATCGTCGCGTCACCCATGTACGAGAGATGCGGCACCTTGGTGCCCTCGCCCAGCTCGGTGTTCTTGAGCTCGACGAACGTGCCTGCCTTGGAGGATGCTCCGAGCACCGTGCCGGGGCGAAGGTAACAGAACGGCCCCACGAGCGCGCCGGGGCCGATCGCGGCGTCGACGGCGACCACGTGCGGCCCGACCTGCGCGCCCTCCGCGACGGTCGTCGCGCCCTGTAGAACGGTGAACGGGTGGACGACTGCGTCCGCCTCGAGTGTCACGGTCGGCTCGATCCAGGTCGACGCCGGGTCGACGATCGTGACGCCGGCGAGCATGTGCCCGCGGTTGATCCGGTC
>Ga0157297_10000107_pt1 | contig 13732 bp, 12 predicted proteins | sample NitcycUS028104C2_FD_108380 | JGI IMG/M metagenome (GOLD analysis project Ga0157297, IMG submission 108380) | Soil microbial communities from Arlington Agricultural Research Station in Wisconsin, USA - Nitrogen cycling UWRJ-S028-104C-2 | ecosystem: Environmental > Terrestrial > Soil >...
ATCGGCACCGAGAAGGACGCACCTGCGATCGAGCAGGGGGCGCGCCCACCGGTCGCTGAGGCCGCCTGAGGCCGCCCGGCCGGCGCATTTCGGCGTCCTCGGTCGCTCGCGTGCAGAGCACGCCACGCTCCCTGCGTCCTTGAACTGCTTGACCGGGTGGCCTCAGGTTAGACAGGCGGGTCTATAGAGCTACTATGTTCGGAGATGAAATTCAGCTTGCCGTCGTGGACGTTGTCACGCGGCAACGGTTCAGGACCAGATCTGGTGCTGGACCGGCTGGAGGCGCTGGACGCCCAGCTCAATGAGCTGGAGCGCCGCCGGGCCTCGCTCGACGCCCGCGAGCGAGATCTCGATCGCCGCGCCGCGGAGTTAGAGGAAGGCGAGGACCGCCGCCTCGCCGAGCTGGAGCGGATTTCCTCGTTGAGTGTCGCCGAGGCGCGCCAGGTGCTGATCCTGCAGGTTGAGGCCGATGCGCGCCGTCAAGCCGGCCTTACCCTGCGCAAGATCGACGAGGAGACCCGATTCGAGGCGGAGCGTCGCGCCCGCGGCATCCTCGCCACCGCGACTCAGCGCCTCGCGGGCCCACACGCGGTGCAGGCGACGACCCAGCTCGTCCGGCTTCCGAACGACGAGATGAAGGGGAGGGTCATTGGCCGCGACGGGCGCAACATCAATGCGCTGGAGCAGCTGACCGGCGTCGACATCATCGTCGACGACACGCCCTCGGCAGTGCGTCTCTCGAGCTTCGACGGCGCGCGGCGCGAGGTTGCCCGCATCACCCTTGAGCGACTGATCGCCGACGGCCGTATCCATCCGGCGCGCTGTGAGGAGATCTATGAGCAGGCCGTGGAGGAGATCAACGACCGGGTCGTCGAAGAGGGGGAGAGGGCGGCGCTCGACGCCAAGGTGAACGGGCTCCATCCACAGCTGACCGAACTGCTCGGCCAGCTGCAGTTCCGCACCAGCTACGGCCAGAACGTGCTTGCCCACCTGGTCGAGTGCTCCCGCCTCGCGACGCTGATCGCGGTGGAGCTCGGGGCAGCCGGGGACATCGCGAGGCGGGCAGCGCTCTTGCACGACATTGGCAAGGCGGCCGGCCAGGAAGTGGAGGGGACCCACGCGCAGATCGGTGCCCGGTTCGCTCGCCGCTACGGCGAGAGCGAGGCCGTCGCGCACGCGATCGAGGCCCATCACAATGAGGTTGAGGCGGCCACGGTTGAGGCCGTGATCGTGCAGGCTGCCGATGCCCTCTCGGGCGCCCGGCCCGGCGCCCGCGGCGGGACCTTGGAGGGATATGTGACGCGGTTGCGTGATCTTGAGGAACTGGCGTCTCGTCACGCGGGGGTGGAAAAGGTCTATGCGATGCAGGCCGGCCGTGAGATGCGCGTGATGGTCGACCCCGGTGAGGTTGACGACGAGCGGGCGGCGCTGATCTCGCACGAGATCGCCACTGCGATCGAGCGCGAGGTCTCCTACCCCGGCAGGATCAAGATCACGGTCATCCGGGAGAGCCGCGCTACGAATTACGCCCGCTGACGAGGCGACCGGGCGCCGCCGTCGAGGATAGGATTCCGCGCGCATGGATAACGCCACGATCTTCTACATCTGCGGAGGGGTTCTCGCCGTCTCAGCTGTGCTGGTGAGCTTTGCCGGGCTACGCTTCGAGCAGTTCCCGGGCCGCATGACGCCACTCGTGATCCTTTGGTTCGTGGCCCTGATCGGCGCCGCGACGACGTTCGGCGTTCTCAACGGCAAGGACGAGCAGGAGGCGAAGGCGAGCGAGTTGGCGAAGGCCGGCGAAGAGTTCACCGAGGAGGAGGCGTCCCCGGTCGAGGTCGGCAAAGCCGAAGGGGGCGGCGAGGCGAAGCCGGAAGCAGCCCCGGGGGGCCCTGGTGGGACCCTCGAGTTGTCGGCGGACCCATCCCAGATCGCCTTCGACACGACCACGCTGAACAGCAAGCCCGGCAAGGTGACGATCGAGTTCGAAAACCCGGCGACGCTCGAACACGACGTGGCGATCGAGCAGGACGGCAAGCAGATCGCGGTCTCCGAAACGATCGGCAAGGGGAAGACGTCGGTGAGCGCCGATCTCGCTCCGGGTACCTACACCTTCCTTTGCACTGTGCCAGGCCATGCCGAAGCGGGCATGGAAGGCACCCTCACCGTCCGCTGAGGACGCTGCAAACCGGCGCATCTCGGGGTCTTCGGTCGGTCGGATCGGGTCACGCACGTTTGTGCGCTCCCCTCACCGACCTCCCTGCATCCCCCGACCTGCTTGCCTATCGCACCGTCAGTACCCTGAGGTCATGCCCAGGTACCACGTCACCACGTTCGGCTGCCAGATGAACGTGCACGACTCCGAGCGGATGCAGGGGATGCTCGAGTCGCTCGGCTACGAGCAGGCGGCGAGTCGCTCCGAGGCTGATCTGATCCTCTTCAACACCTGCTCGATCCGCGAGTCCGCGGACAACCGCTTCGTCGCCCACCTGGGTGAGGCGAAGCGGCTCAAGTCCGAAGACCCCGCGCGCGTGGTTGGGGTCGGGGGCTGCTGGGCGCAGTCGGTCAAGGAGGAGGTTTTCGAGCGCTTCCCCTTCGTTGACGTCGCATTCGGTCCCGGCCAGATCCACAAGTTGGCCGAGTTCCTCAACTCGGACTCGCTTACCGCCCAGGGTTACTTCGAGTTCGAGGACTTTTCCGGCCACCTGCCGGCGCGGCGCGAGCGCGAGTTTCAGGGTTGGCTGCAGATCTCGCAGGGCTGCAATTGCAAGTGCGCTTACTGCATCGTTCCCTCGACCCGCGGCAGAGAGGAGAGCCGCGATCCGGCCGAGTTGGTCGCCGAGGCCGAGGGTCTGGCCGCCGATGGCGTGCGCGAGCTGACCCTGCTGGGCCAGAACGTAAACAGCTACGGGCGTGACCTGCCTGCTGAGCTGCGGATCGCCTTCTCGGAGCTGCTGACGCGGGTCGATGCGGTCGAGGGAATCGACCGCGTCCGCTACACGAGCCCGCATCCGAAGGACATGCGCGAGGACGTGATCCGCGCCCACGCCGAACTGCCCTCGCTATGCGAGCACATCCACCTGCCGCTGCAGTCGGGGTCGAGCGCGATCCTCAAGCGGATGCGCCGCACCTACGACCGCCGCCGCTACATGGACCGCGTCTCGCTAATTCGCGAGCACGTTCCCGACTGTGCGATCACGACCGACATCATCGTCGGTTTCCCCGGTGAGACCGAGGCGGATTTCGAGCAGACGCTGGAGGTCGTCGACGAGGTCGGCTACGACAGCGCCTTCACCTTTGTTTTCTCGCCGCGGCGGGAAACCGAGGCGGCGACAATGGGCGAGCAGGTACCGCACCCGGTGAAGCGCGAGCGGATGGAACGGTTGGTCGAGCTGGTGCAGCGTCGCGCAACCGAGCGCTCTCAGCGATTTGTCGGGCGCGAGATGGAGGTGCTGGTTGAGGGGCCGAGCAGGGCCGACCCAAGCCGCCTCCACGGGCGGACGCGGCATAACAAGGGGGTCCACTTCGAGGGTGTCGGAAGGGCCGGCCAGATGGTCACGGTCGAGATCGATGCCGCTACCTCGACCACGCTCACGGGGTCCGAGAGGCTGCTGAGCACGAGCGCTGTGTGAACGTCCTGGCGATCTTCGGGCCGACCGGGGTGGGGAAGACGGGGGTCGCGATCGCGCTTGCGGAAAGGCTGCGGGAGCGGGGGGAGGATCCGGTCGCCATCTCGTGCGACGCGCTTCAGGTCTATGAAGGTCTCGAGACGCTCACGGGCGCAGCTACGAGCGTCGAGCGGGAGAAGCTCGAGCATCGTCTGCTGGGCTTCGTACCCGTCACCCAGCCGTTCTCCGTCGGCGACTACATGCAGCTGGCGCATACCGAGATAGACCGGGCGTTGGCGGCGAAGAGGCGGCCAATCGTGGTGGGGGGGACCGGGCTGTATCTGCGTGCCGCGGTGGCCGAGCTATCGCTCGAAAAGGTTCCCTCCGGGTCCAGTGACTCCGAGCTCTGGTCGCCCGAGACGCGACTGCCGACGATGATTTTTGGCCTCGACATGGAGCGCTCGCAGCTCTACGAGCGGATCGACGCGCGAACCGAGGCGATCGTCACCGGTGGGGCGGAAGCGGAGGTGCGGAGGGCCGAAGCGCTGGGTCCCTCCCGAACCGCCCGCAAGGCGCTCGGCTTCGAGGAGTTGCTGGCCGGCGACGTCGAGACGATGAAGAAACGCTCGCGCAACTACGCCCGCCGTCAGCTCACCTGGCTGCGCAAGATCCCCAACCTCCATCCGATCGATCGCACCGGCCGCGACGACGCCCACGTCGCCACCGAGATCGCCACCGCCCTGGTGCTGTTTGAAGATTTGACGCCTTTTCATCGCCATAGCGATGACAGCCCGACATAAGTCGCTGAAATAGGCTGCGCCCCAGATGCGATTCGAGAAGTGGCAGGCGCTCGGCAACGACTACTTGATCCTCGAGGCGGACTCGCTTCCCTGGGAGCTGACTGCTGCCCGGGCGGAGTGGCTATGCGATCCGCACTTCGGCATCGGCTCCGATGGCGTCCTGCTGCTCTCGCGCAGCGACGATCCCGAGTTTGTCGCCGAGCTGCGGATCTTCAACCCGGACGGGTCCGAGGCCGAGCTGTCGGGGAACGGGGCGCGGGAGGCGATCCTCTATCTGCGCCGCCACGGCTGGACCGATGCCGATGTCTTCTCGATCCGCACCGCGGCCGGGCCGATAACGCCGACGATCACCTCCGAGCTGACCTGCTCGGTGGACATGGGGAAGGCTTCGACCAGCTCCAAGGACTTCCCCTCGGGGCCTGCGGACGGCAGTGGCACGCTGACCGCGGACGGCCGCGAGTGGGCCTTTCAGCACGTCTCGATCGGCAACCCGCAGTGCGCGATCCTAGTCGGGGACGAGATCGAGGATCTGGACCTGACGGCGATCGGACCGGCGATCGAAGGTCACGAGCTATTCCCGAACCGCACCAACGTCTCCTTCCTGAAGATCGAGGGGAGCCGTGTGCAGGCGCGGATCTTCGAGCGCGGGGTGGGGGAGACGCTTTCCTCGGGGACGGGCGCCAGCGGCGCCGCCGTGACCGCTGTCCTGCATGGTGCCGAGAGTCCGATCCTCGTCGAGCTGGACGGGGGGGAGCTGGAGGTCGAGGTGACCGAGGACCTCGGCGTGCGGCTCAGCGGCTGGGCCGAGCCGATCTGCGCCGGGGTGCTTTCGCCCGAGCTGCTGCAGGCGTTGTCCGACCTCACCGAATAGATTTCCGCGCCCGTGGGAATCGCAGACCCGTCCAAGCGCCTGGAGGCGATGCCTCCCTACATGTTCCAGGAACTGGAGCGGCGGATAGCCGAGAAGCGTGCCGCCGGCATCGACGTGATCAGCCTCGGCATCGGTGACCCCGACGAACCGACCTACCCGCACATCGTCGCAGCGATGCAGGAGGCGGTAAACGATCCGGCCACGCATCAGTACCCGAGCAACCGCGGGCGCGACGACTTCCGCGAGGGGTTTGCAAGGTTCTATGACGAGCGCTTCGGCGTGGAGATCGATCCGCGCAGCGAGGTGATCCCGGCGATCGGCGCCAAGGAGTGCATTTACAACCTTTGCTTCGCCTTCCTTGACTCGGGCGACACCGCCCTCGCCTCCGACCCCGGTTACCCCGTCTACACCGGCGGCCCGATCCTCGCCGGTGCGACGCCGGAGCTACTGCCGCTGGCTCCTGAGCTGGGCTTCGCCCCCGACCTCGGCGCGGTGCCGGCCGACGTCGCCGCCAAGGCGCGGCTGATGTTCATCAACTACCCGAACAACCCCACCGGCGCCATCGTGCCCGATGGCTTCTTCGAGCTGGTCGTCTCCTTCGCTCGTGAGCACGAGATCCTCGTCGTCCACGACAACGCCTACTCGGAGACGACCTACGACGGTTACGTCGCACCCAGCTTTCTCGCCACTCCCGGCGCAAAGGAGGTCGGGGTCGAGGTCTTCTCCCTTTCCAAGGGCTACAACATGACCGGCTGGCGCTGCGCCGCGATCCTCGGCAACGCCGAGGCAGTGCAGGCCTACTGGCGGCTGAAGACCAACGTCGACTCTGGTCTGTTCGAGGCAGTGCAGAAGGCTGGCGTCGCAGCGCTACAGGGCCCGAGCGGCCCACTTGAGCGGATGAACGAGACCTACACCCGCCGCCGCGACCTGGTCGTCTCGGCGCTGGGCGAGATCGGGGTTGAGGTGAGCGCCCCGAAGGGAACGATCTACGTCTGGGCCCCGGTACCGGACGGCCACACCTCGACCTCCTTTGCCGAGCTGGTCCTCGAAGAGGCGGCGGTCGTCGTCTCGCCGGGCTCGATGTACGGGCCCAGCGGCGAGGGTTTCTTCCGCATCGCCCTCACCACCCCGGACGATCGAATCACCGAGGCGGTCGAGCGGATGCGCGAGCACCTGGCGTAGGCCGCCAGGCACTCGCGCCGCTCTGAGGCGTTACTTCACCACGACTTCGTTGACCATACCCTTGAGGGCGTGTGGCGGGCCGCCCTGGCGGTCGCTGACGAAGCAGTAGAAGGCATAGCGACCTGGTTTCAGGTCAAACGTGACCGCCTGGCCTTCGCCCCCTTCGATCACCGCGGTACCCTGGAAGGTGTCTTCGCTGAGCGGCGGTTCGCCGGTGTTGGATTTGAGGGAGCGTTCGACGTCCTCGATCGTCGCGTCGCCGACTATCTTCGCTGCGAGCATGTGGTGGGGCTGCGCGCCACCGTTCTCGAAGTCGATCTCGACTTTGCCCGAGGGCAGTTCATTGGCTTCGAAGCTGTACTCGGCCGCGCTCACGGTTGCGTCCCCGCCGGGGATCTCCTCGTCCGATTCGTCGCCGGTCACTTCGACCGCCGCGACCGTGTCGGCGTTTGGTCGGCGCGCTTCGGTGTCAAAGGCGTAGTAGGCCCCGGGCTTCAGCACCTGGGTCACCGTCGCGTTGCCGCCGGACGGGATCGAGCCCATTCCACCGCCGGCAAAGAACCAGTCGGGGAGGGGTTTCCCGTCCATCGCGTTTTCAAGGCCTTTGATGACTTCCTCACTCGAGTGATCGCCCTCGACGCGGATCAGCTGCATGTCTCCTTCGCCCTTGGACTTGTTCTCCAGCGTGATCTCGGCCAGACCGGTCTCGGCGCTCTCGGGGCCGGAGATCTTCGCCCCTTTGCCCTGGTCGGTAATGGTGAAGGTCAGGGTTTGTGCCTCCTCGTCGCCACAGGCGACGATCACGACCGCGGCAAGCGCGGCGACGGTGCAGGCAAGGATGGCCTGGGCGCGACTGGCTCTGGGTTTCAATCGAATCTCCTCTTCTTGGGCGGGACGGTGGCCGAGGCGATGCCCGGCCTGGTGCTGAACCTAACGCTTGCTCCAGTAGCGGTCGAGGCCGCGCCACTGGTACTCGGGCGGGACGCACTGGATCAGCTCGGCCGCCGCATCTGCGCTCTCGGAGCGCAAGGTCACCTGCGCGCGATGACGCTCCTCGTAGAAGGACTCCGGCATGTCGCGGGCCAGCAGGGCCTCCTCGTGCAGGCGCTCGCGGACGCGAGCGAGGTGCGGAGCGGGATCGTCGATCGCGCCGAAGTGGGTCAGGGCCAGGCGCTCGGGCCGCCAGCCTTCGACGATCCCGATCGAGTTCTCCCAGGCCTCGATGTCGATGTCCGGCGGTGGGGTGGGGGGGACAATCAGGTCGACGCCGGGCAGGCGAACCGCGGCGACGTCGCCGACGAAGGCAGTGCCGCTCTCCTCGTGCATATAGCAGACGTGGTGGGAGGCATGCCCAGGGGTGTAGGCGACGCGCATGCCGAGCACGCTCTCACCGCCCGCCAGCGCCTTCACGTTGGCCTCCGGGACCGGCACGATCTCACCCCAGAGGCGCTGCATCTGATCGCCGTAGAGACGCCCGGCGCTGGCCAGCAGCTTCGATGGGTCAATTAGATGGGGGGCGCCGCGCTCGTGCACGTAGACCTCCAGGTCGGGCCAGCGCCGCACCAGGGCCCCCGTCGCCGCGGCGTGATCGAGGTGGATGTGGGTGAGCAGCAGCGCGCGTGGTCGCGTCTCCCCGATCGCCTCCAGCAGGGTCTCCATGGACGACTCGGGCCCGGGGTCGACGAGGGCGTCGTCGACCTGCCAGCAGCCGATCACGTGCGGCCGCCCGAGGTGCATAACGTCGATTAAGCGCATCGTGGCAGCGTATGGGAGTCGGGGAGGAGTCGACGAGCCTCCCGGCTGTTGCTCCGGAGGGTCCTCCCCGACTCCCTCAGGCGGGCGTCGGATCCGGGAACCGATCGTCCTCCTCGAGCGTCTGCCGCCAGCCGTCCTCCATGCCGCGCGGCGCGTAGCCGAGCTCGCGGCTGGCCTTCTCGTGGCTGGCCCAGAAGGTGACGCCATCTGCCGAGGAAATCAGCTCGCGCAGGTTGGGCGGTTGTCCCATCAGCTTGCCGACGAGCGGGCCGATCGGCGTCAGTGCCTTCAGCAGCGACACCGGCATCGCGCGCTTGGGGGCCTTGCGGCCGCTGACGGCGGCGACCGTCTCGACCGCCTCGCGCATCGTCGTCACCGGGCCGCTCAGTACGTAAATCTCTCCGAGCCGGCCTTTGTCGAGAGCTAGCAGGATGCCGCCCGCGATGTCCTCGACGTGGGTCATGCAGATGCCGAGCTCGGGAAAAGGCAGCAGCGGCAGTTTTCCCGCGAAGAACTCTTGGAGCAGGTCTGCGACCTGGGAGGTGTCGTCCGGGCCGTAGACGCCGCCTGGCTGGACGATTATCGCCGGCAGGCCGTCGGCGATCATCCGTTTGACGATCCGGTGCGCCTCCAGCTTGGTCTCCTCGTAGTAGGAGGTGAACTCCTTGCCGGGGTGCTCGTAGGTCTCGTCGACGACCTTGCGGTGGGTGTTGCCGAAGACGCCGCAGGTGGAGACGTAGACCACCCTTGGCACCTGGGCTTCCAGCGCCGCTTTCATCACATGCTCGGTGCCGGCGACGTTGGCCTCCCACATCGCCGGGTGCTGCTTGGTGGGGATCCCCACCTCATACATCGCGGCGGCGTGGACGACGGCGTCGCAGCCGTCCATGCGGTTGCGCATGGCCTCGGTGTCACCGAGGTCGCCGCTGACGAGCTGGCAGCCGAGCTCGGAGACCTGTGCCGCCTTCTTGTGGCTGCGAACCAGGCAGACGACGTCGTCGCCGCGCTCGCGCAGCTGACGGACGACCGTGCCGCCGATGAACCCCGTTCCCCCGGTTACGAAGACCTTCACGGTTCGTAAGCCTACCCAGAGGACCCAATGTGGGTTCTCGGAAATCCCGGCGCCTACAATCAGGTCGAGTGGATCGATCCAGGAACGGGCGCAGCAAGCAGACGCACTACGCCGCCGACGGCGCCGGCGTCTCCAACCCGCGCGCCCGCCAGCGGGCCATGGCAATCGGCATAGTCGAGGGCGGGGAGCAGGGCGATCCGCTCGCCGAGCTGAAGGAGCTGTTGCGCACGGCCGGTGTAGCGACCGCCGGCGAGGCAGTACAGCAGCGCGCCAAACCCGACCCCGACCGCTACCTTGGCCGTGGCAAGCTGGACGAGGTGAAGCAGCAGATCGCCGCCTGCGACGCGAACCTGGTTGCCTGCGACGACGAGCTGGCGCCGCGCCAGGAGCGCAACTTGGAGGCGGCGCTGGGTGTACCGGTGATCGACCGCACCGCGGTCATCCTCGACATCTTCGCTGACCACGCCCATTCGGCCGAGGGCAAGCTGCAGGTCGAGCTCGCTCAGCTCGAATACAACATGGCCCGCATGCGGGGTCTCTGGACCCACCTCGAGCGCCTCGGCGCCGGCAGGATGGACGGCGGCATCGGCACCAGGGGGCCGGGGGAGAGCCAGATCGAGACCGACCGGCGTCTTGCCCGCAACCGGATCGCGGCATTGCGGCGGCGGCTGGGGCGGCTCGAGCTCAATCGCGGCGTGATGCGGGCGCGGCGGCAGAGCTCCTCGTTGCCACGGGTCGCCCTCGCTGGCTACACCAACGCAGGCAAGTCGACCTTGCTCAACGCACTGACCGGTGCCGAGGAGGTGGCGGTGGGCGACAGGCTCTTCCACACGCTCGACCCCACCACCCGCAGCGTTCCCCTCTGCGGCCGTGACTTCCTTTTCACCGACACGGTCGGCTTCATCGAGAAGCTGCCGCACCAACTGGTCGAGGCCTTCAAAGCCACGCTGGAGGAGACGGTCCTGGCCGACCTGATCGTGCAGGTAGTCGATGCGGCGGCACCGGAGGAGCGGCGGCTGGCCGACCTCGGCGCGGTCGACGCGGTGTTGGAGGAGATCGGCGCCGGCGAGAAGCCGCGCCTTCTCGTCCTCAACAAGGCGGATCTGCTCGATGCCGACGAGCGCAGCGAGGCGCTGTTGCGGCACCCGGAAGCGGTGCTGGTCTCGGCCCTGGATGGCGAGGGAATTGAGACACTGCGAGAGGGGGTCGAGGAGGCTTTCGGGGACACGCTGGCCGAGGTCGAGCTGCTGGTTCCCTATAGCGAGGGTGCGCGGCTGCATGAGCTGCACGAGGTGGCCGGAGACCTGGAGCGAACCGAGCGTGAGGACGGTGTTCTCGTCCATGCCCGGGTGCCGATCTCCGAGCTGCACCGGTTCGACGACCTGCGCACTGCTGACGCCGCGTAGAGGAGCAGTGGGGGTGTCCGGCCGTGCGCTGGGTTTTTCGCCCGGCGCGACGTGTTTCTCGTCGAGTCGTTGGGCGAAAAACAGGACGCCGCGCTCGCCCGGACACCCCCACTGCTCCTTCCTGGGGCGCGGTAGGGTGCGCGGCGTGGAGCTGCGGGTCGCAAAGCTGAAGGACGAGGCCAAAGTGCCTACGCGTGCCCACGATGGAGACGCTGGACTGGATCTCTACGCTTGCGAGGCTGCGCACTTAGGCCCGGGCGAGAGGTGGAGCGTGGGGACCGGGGTGGCGCTGGAGATTCCCGAGGGTCACGCTGGGCTTGTCGTGCCGCGCTCCGGCTTGGCTCGCGACCACGGCATCGCCCTGGTCAACAGCCCCGGCCTGATCGACTCCGGCTACCGCGGCGAAGTGCGGGTGCTGCTGCTTAACACCGACCCGGCCGACACCTTTCGGATCGCACCCGGCGACCGCATCGCCCAGCTCGTGATCTCCCCGATCGCGCTCGCCGATCCGGTCGAGGTCGAGGCGCTCGCCGAGTCGGCGCGCGGCGACGGCGGCTTCGGCTCCAGCGGTCGCTAGCGTCGGCGGACCTGGAACCTGAACAATGCCGGCGAAGGATCGCGGTTGCCCGCGGCGTCGACGGCAAAGACGCGGACCGTGTGCCGGCCCAATCGGACCAGGTAGCTGCTGGGCGAGCGGCAGGGCTTCACCGGCCCTTTGTCGAGCTTGCAGCGAAAGCTCGAACCGGGCTCGTTCGAGCTGAACCTGAAGACGACCCTGCGGATTCGTGCGTTGGAGAAGATCCGCCCCTGCGGCCCCTGCAGGATGCGGGTTCGCGGTGGCGTTCCGTCTTCGAGCTGGCGCTGCGGCGGCTGGGTCGCAGACGGTGGCGAGACCGGCGAGGGAGTAGGGGCGCCGCCGTCGGGGGGCTGGGATTCGGGCCTCGGTTCTGGTTCGGATTCGGGGGCCGGATCGGGTGGAGTGTCCGGCGGCCGGAAGCTGTTCGGGCCGCGCTCCTCGACTACCTCGCAGTTCTCGTCGGGCGCGGTGTCCTCGTAGCTTCCGGTCGGGATGTCGATCTGGGCGGTGTCGAAGCCCTCGCCGCAGTCGATCGCCGGATCGGAGTCGCCGGAATTGGCGAGGATCGAGTCGTTGCCGGCGGCGGCGAAGTAGGCGTCGGCGCCGAGCCTGCCCAGCAGTTGGTTTGGCCCGGAGTCGCCGAGGAGGACGTCGGCTTTGTTACTGCCCTCGACGTCCTCGATCGCCTCGAGGGTGGCCAGCAGTGCATTGCTCGCGCACTGCGGCTGACCTCCGGCACCGACCAGGCCGGCCTTCTTCGCACCCATGTCGATCGCGATCGCCGAGTTGAAGTTCGCCCAGTTGGCGTTGTCTCGGTCGGTGCCGCCGTCGAGGAGGTCCCCATCGCAGACCGAGTTGGAGATGAAGAGGTCCTCGCCGGTCCCCGCGTGGAGCTCGTCGGCACCTTCGTTGTTCGGCACCGCGTCGTCTCGCGCGCCGGCGTCGACCGCGTCGGTTCCGGGGCCGTCGACGAGAGCGTCTTCGGTCGGGCCGCTGTTCAAATGGTCAGCACCATCGCCGCCCAGCAGGATCACAGCGGTCGTGTCGGGGAAGGGGACGGGAGAGCTGGAGACGCTGAGGGTGTCGTCGCCATCCAGTCCGGCAAGGACAATCGAGTCCAGAGCGCTGCCCGCCGGGCAGACGACTTTGCCCCCAGCCGGATCCCCACATGCCCCGTCCGCCGAGGCGCTGGTGTCGAAGCCCGCGTCGGAGCCCGCGCCAAGGGTGAAGGTCACTGACCCGGCCGCGTAGCTGGCCGTGACCTCGTCGTCTTCGTCGCTGCCGGTCAGGTAGAGGGCCGAGTTTTTGCCGTCCCCCGGCGGCGTCATCAGGCCGACGGCGATGGCGCCCGGGTCACGCAGGTCGACTTCTTCCTCGTCGGTCTCACATTCGAAGGTCGTTGGAGCGTCGCAGCTGTCGCCGTCGGCCCCGCCGAAGGCGACGTCCGCCCCCCCTTCGCCCAGGATGACGTCGGCGCCGCCGCCGCCGTAGATCGTCTCGGCGTCGGAGGTGCCGACGATGAAGTCAGGGAAGGCGCTGCCGATCACGGTCTCGAAGCTGGCCCCTTCCAGCTCTTCGTCGACTCCGCCACCGGCCGGGGCGAGACCGTTGTCCCCCAACCCGGTCTGCAGGTTCACGTAAGCCCCGCGGTCGTCCCTGCTCGCCGGAAAACCGGCGTAGTCAGAGACGCCCGGCCTGTCGAAGAAGCCGGGAACCGCGCCGGTCGCGTAGCTGAGCGTGTCGGTGCCGCCGCCGGTGTCGGCGATCGCGTCGATCGTCGCGTCTCCGCGGGCGAAGTCGTTGCCGGCCTCGCCGTCAAGGGAGTCAGCACCAAACCCTCCCGAGAGATGGTCGGCGCCGACCCCGCCGCGAAGGCGATCGTCACCGACCCCGCCGTAGAGCCGGTCGTTCCCTTCGCCGCCGAAGAGGCTGTCGTTGCCGCGCTGGCCGTACAGCGTGTCGTCTCCTCCTTCGCCAAACACCGTCGTCACGTTTCGCGGGGCGCGGATCGTGTCGTCGCACGGCGTGCCGAAGTAGGTCGCGCCCACGATCTGCGGGCCTTCGGCGCAGGTCGGCGCCGCGTCGGCGGGGGCCGCGGCCAAGAGAATGGCGATCGTCACCAACGGGGCGAGGATCCCGGCCAGGGCCGAGGGCTTGGCTCGTAACAGCATTACCACTACTACCCGAACCGCTGTGTGTTTACTCAGTTGCGCAGGGCGACGTCGCGAGCGCATATCTGAGCCGCACGCTCGAGCCTGTCGTCGAGGGGCACCAGCTCCGGAACGGCACCGTAGCGGCGCTCAAGCGCCAGCGCGATCAGGCGGTCGGCGAGCCAGGCGTTCTTGGGCAGCAGCGGTCCGTGCAGGTAGGTGCCGATCAGATTGCCGCGTCGCACTCCCTCGAAGCCGTCCCCGCCGTTGTTGCCGAAGCCCTTCAGCACACGCCCGAGCGGGGCTGCGCCGGG
>Ga0157297_10000116_pt1 | contig 13103 bp, 15 predicted proteins | sample NitcycUS028104C2_FD_108380 | JGI IMG/M metagenome (GOLD analysis project Ga0157297, IMG submission 108380) | Soil microbial communities from Arlington Agricultural Research Station in Wisconsin, USA - Nitrogen cycling UWRJ-S028-104C-2 | ecosystem: Environmental > Terrestrial > Soil >...
CGCTCGGCGGCTCCCCGTCGCTCGACCTCGGGTCCGAGGCGGCGCTCGTCCGTCACGCGTTCGGCGCCGCGCAGCACGCTTCGCTCGTCCACGACGTCGCCGAGGGCGGGCTCGCGATCGCGCTCGCCGAGGCTGCGCTCTGGAGCGGCTGCGGGGCCGAGCTCGAGCTCGGCGACGACCCGCTGACGCTCTTCGGCGAGATCGGCGGTCAGGTGATCGTCGCGGTCCCGTCCCGACAGGTCGAGCCCGATCCCACCGGCGGCGAGATCGAGGTCCGGCGGATCGGCACGGCGGGCGGCGCGAGACTGCTCGGGATCCCGCTCGCCGAGCTCCGGCACGCCTACGAGGGTGGCGCCTGATGTGCGGCGTCTTCGGCGTCCACTCGGCCGACCGAGACGTCGCGCGGCTCACGTACTTCGGCCTCTTCGCCCTCCAGCACCGCGGCCAGGAGTCCGCGGGCATCGCCGTCTCCGAGGGCGGGCGCGTGACGGCCGTCCGCGACATGGGGCTCGTCGCGCAGGTGTTCGACGAGGAGAAGCTCGCCGCCCTCCCGGGCGAGGTCGCGATCGGGCACACGCGCTACTCGACGACGGGCGGCGCGCACTGGTCGAACGCGCAGCCGCTCGTGCACCACGGCGCTGCGCGCACGGTCGCGCTCGCGCACAACGGGAACCTCGTGACTCCGGGGCCGCTCCGGGACGAGTTGCTCGCGGCCGGCGTGCGGATCGCGTCCACCTCGGACACGGAGGTGATCGCAGCGTTGCTCGGTCGCGACCCCGCGCCGTTGCCCGAGGCGGTGGCCGCCACGATGGCGCGGCTCGACGGCGCGTACTCGATCGTCGCGATCGTCGGAGGCACGCTCGTCGCCTTCCGCGACCCGCTGGGCATCCGCCCGCTCACGCTCGGGCGGATCGGCGACGACTGGGTGGTCGCCTCGGAGACGTGCGCGCTCGACCTGATCGGTGCCGACGTCGTCCGAGACGTGCTCCCGGGCGAGGTCGTGTGGGTCGACGACGAGGGCTGCCACTCGGCACAGGCGGTGCCGCGCGGGCGAAGCGCGGCGTGCATCTTCGAGCACGTCTACTTCGCCCGGCCGGATTCGTCGCTCGGCGGCACGGGGGTGCACGCGGCTCGCGTGCGCATGGGCGAGCGGCTCGCAGAGGAGGCGCCGGTCGACGCGGACCTCGTCATGCCGATCCCCGACTCCGGCACGCCGGCTGCGATCGGCTTCGCGAAGCGCTCGCGGATCCCGTACGAGGAGGGCCTGATCAAGAACCGCTACGTCGGCCGCACGTTCATCGAGCCGGATCAGGAGCTGCGCCGCCAGGGGATCAGGCTCAAGTTCAACCCGCTCGACGAGATCGCCGGGCGCCGGCTCGTGATCGTCGACGACTCGATCGTGCGCGGCAACACGATGCGCGCGCTCGTGCAGATGCTCGACGACGCCGGCGCGGCCGAGGTGCATGTGCGGATCTCGTCGCCGCCCGTCGTCTCACCGTGCTTCTACGGCATCGACATGGCCGACGAGGACGAGCTCGCCGCTGCGCACCGCTCGGTCGAGGAGATGCGCGAGCACGTCGGCGCCACGAGCCTCCACTACCTCTCCCTCGACGGCATGCAGTGGGCGACGCGCCTCCCGGAGGAGGAGGTCTGCCGGGCCTGCTTCACGCGGAGCTACCCGACGCGCGTCCCGGCCGGGCGTCTGGCCGCGAAGCACCGTTTCGAGGCGACCGCGTCGCGCTAGCCGAACGCGACGACCAGCCGGCGGATGCGGCCGTCGGCGACGACGAGGCGCATCTCACCGGAGCGCGCGCCGCCGTCCGCCGACCACGAGAACGGCTCGACGACGGTGCCGTCCTTCTCGACGCGAACGTCCAGCACCGTCATCGTGTCCGTCGGTGACTGCTCCGCATAGGCGGCCGCGATCGCGTCGCGTCCGACGAACGGCCCGACCGGCACGTCCGCGAACTCGAGCGTCGCATGGTCTGCGAAGAGGGCGACCAGCGGGGCGAAGTCGCCGCTCCGGACGGCGGCGTTGAACGTCTCGACGTGCCGCTCGAGGAACGCGGAGAGCGACTCACCCATGCGAGGCACGCTATCCCGGGACGCCCTTCCGGGCGGTCGACTACGCTCGCGTCGTGCCGTCAGAGGACCAGACATACGCCTTCGCCGGGGTCTCGCTCGCGACGGCCGAGGCCGTCGTCGACCGGCTGCGGTCGGCCGTCGACTCGACGCGGACGCCGGCCGTCGTCGGCAGCTTCGGCGCGTTCGCCGGGCTCTTCGCCATCGACGACGAGCGGCTGCTCGTCGCGTCGACCGACTCCGTCGGCTCCAAGCTCGTGCTCGCCCGGCGCGCCGGGAAGCTCCGCTGGTGCGGGGCGGACCTCGCCGCGCACGGGATCAACGACGTCCTGACGACCGGCGCAGAGCCGCTCTTCTTCCTCGATTACGTCGCCGCCAACAGCATTGACCCGGAGCAGGTGGCGGAGCTCGTCGAGGGCGCCGCCGACGTCTGCCGTGCCGCGGGCTGCGCGATCCTCGGCGGCGAGACCGCGGAGCTTCCCGGCATCTACCGCGAGGACGAGGTCGACTTCTGCGGGACGGTCGTCGGCGTCGTCGCCCGTGACGAGCTCATCGACGGATCGCGCGCGGCGCCCGGCGACGTCGTCCTCGGGCTGCCCTCCGCGGGCATCCACGCGAACGGCTTCTCGCTCGTCCGCCGCATCGTCGGCGACGACCCGTTCGACGCCGAGCTGCTGCTCCCGCCGACGCGCTGCTACCTCGGCGACGTCCGCGCGCTCCGCGCGCGCGCCGACGTCCGCGCGCTCGCACACGTCACCGGCGGCGGGATCGCGGGCAACCTCGCGCGCGTCCTCCCGGACGGGGTCGGGGCCGTCGTCGACCCGGTCGCCTGGGAGCGCCCGCAGGTGTTCCGGTGGCTCGCGGAGCACGGCGTCGCCGAAGACGAGCTGCGCCGCGTCTTCAACCTCGGGATCGGCTACTGCGCCGTCGTCCCGCCCGGTGACGCGCATCCCGCCGACCTCGTGATCGGGCGGCTGGAATCCGGCGTCGACGGCGTGGAGTGGAGCGGCGCGTGATCGGCGTGCTCGTCAGCGGCGAGGGCACGAACCTGCAGGCGCTCGTCGACGCAGGCCTCCCGATCGTCGCCGTCGCGTCGAACCGGCCCGGCGTTCCGGCGCTCGCGCGCGCCGAGGCGGTGGGGATCCCGACCGCGGTGTTCGACGCCGACGCGTTCGCGAGCCGGGACGACCGAGATGAGGCGCTCGCGCTCTGGCTCCGCGAGCGCGGCGTCGAGCTCGCCGTCCTGGCGGGCTACATGCACCTGCTGCGGCCGCGATTCTTCGAGGTCTTCGGACGGCGGGTCGTCAACACGCACTCCGCGCCGCTCCCCGCCTTCCCCGGCGCCCACCCGATCGAGGACGTGCTCGCCGCGGGCGTGCCAGAGACCGCCGCGACCGTGCACTGGGTCGACGAGGGAATGGACTCGGGGCCGGTGATCCGCGTCGTCCCCGTCCCGGTCGAGCCGGGCGACACGCCGGCGACGCTGCGTGCCCGCGTCCAGGCGGCCGAGCATCGGCTCCTCCCCGAGGTGGTCAGGGAGCTGATCGCGGCGTGAGCATCCGCCGTGCGCTCATCTCGGCGTACGACAAGACGGGCGTGGCCGCCTTCGCGCGCGAGCTGACCTCGCTCGGCGTCGAGGTGCTCGCGTCGAGCGGCACGGCGAAGGTGCTCGTCGACGAGCGAGTGCCGGTGACGCCGCTCGAGGAGCTGACCGGCTTCGGCGACCTGCTGGGACACCGCGTCGTGACGCTGCACCCGGCCGTGCACGGCGGCATCCTCGCGCGCCGCGACGTCCCTGACGACCTCGCCCAGCTCGAGGCGCACGGCATCGCGCCGATCGATCTCGTCTGCGTCAACCTGTATCCGTTCGAGCGGACGGTCGGCCGCCTCGACGTTGCGTGGGAGGAGGCGATCGAGCAGATCGACATCGGCGGCCCGGCGCTTCTCCGGGCGGCGGCGAAGAACCACGCGCACGTCGTGCCGATCTGCCGGCCGGAGGACTACGGGCCGGTCGTCGAGGAGTTCCGCCAGCGGGCGGAGATCTCGCCGGAGACCCGTCGGGCGCTCGCTGCGCGCGCGTTCCAGCGGACTGCCGCCTACGACGCCGCGGTCGCGGGCTGGCTCGGGCGCGACGACGCGTTCCCCGAGACGTACCTCCCCGTGTTCGAGCGCTACATGGATCTCTCGTACGGCGAGAATCCGCACCAGCGCGCGGCCTACTACGCCCAGAAGGGCGCTCGCACGCACCTCCTCGCGCGCGTCGAGCAGCTCCAGGGCCGGCCGCTGTCGTTCAACAACCTCGGCGACCTGTCGGCGGCGCGGCTCCTGCTGCTCGAGCTCGAAGGCCCTGCCGCCGTGATCGTCAAGCACGGCAACCCGTGCGGCGTGGGCCTCGCGGAGACGATCGACGAGGCCTATACGAAGGCGCTCGCGGGCGACCCCGTTTCGGCCTACGGCGGCGTCGTCGTCCTCAACCGGCCCGTCGGGGCGGCCCTCGGCAAGGCGATCGCCCGCCAGTTCGTCGAGGTCGTGTTCGCACCCGGCTATGACGACGCCGCCCTCCACGAGCTGTCCGCGCGCGACAAGGCCCGGGTGCTCGTCGACGGGGAGCGCCGCGCCTTCGTGACGACCGAGCGCGATCTCCGGCGCGTCCTCGGCGGGCTGCTCCTGCAGGACCGCGACGCCGACGGCGACCCGCTCGACGCGATGGACGTCGCCTGCGGCGACCCGGACACGGCGACATGGGAGGAGCTGCTCTTCGCGTGGACCGTCGCGAAGCACGTCACGTCGAACGCGATCGTCCTCGGCCGTGGCGGGCAGACGCTCGGGATCGGCGCGGGGCAGATGAGCCGCGTCGACGCTGTGCGCATCGCCGTCGAGAAGGCGCGGCAGCTCGGTCACTCGCTCGAGGGAGCCGTGCTCGCCTCCGATGCCTTCTTCCCCTTCGCGGACGGCCCGCGGCTGGCGCTCGAAGCCGGCGTCGCGGCGATCATCCAGCCCGGCGGCTCGAAGCGCGACGCCGAGGTGCTCGCTGCGGTGCGCGACGCCGGCGCCACGATGGTCCTCACCGGTCGCCGGCATTTCCGGCACTAGCTCGTTCGCGGAAGCCTCCGCTTTCGCGCTCGGGGGGATGTCACGGTCTGGACCCCGGTCCAGACGTCGGGCGAGGAGGACCTGGCCCCGAGGTGTCGTCGCGCCATGGTAGGGTGCCGCCGTCGTTGACACCGACGGCGCGCCCCCTCGGGGCCCGATTCGACGCCGTCCCGTGCTCCGCCTCTTCTGCCGATGCCCCGCTGGCTCGTCATACCCGTGCTCCTGTGTGCGCTCACGGCGGCGTTTCCGGGCGGCACGGCCAACGCACAGGACGGGCCGCCCGCTCTTCCAGGCATCGTCGCGAGCCCGGCCAGGTTCGTCCCGCCGCCGCCGCCCGCCGCGCCGACGCTTGCGGAGCGCGCGGTGAAGCTCGCGCGGGCGCAACTCGGCGTGCCGTACCTCTGGGGCGGCGCCTCGCCGGCCGGCTTCGACTGCTCGGGGCTCGTCTCCTGGGTCTACGGGCAGCTCGGCATCAGCCTTCCGCACAACGCGGCGGCGCTCTACGGCGTCGGACGGCCGGTGCCGGTCTCCGCAATGCGCCCCGGGGACCTCGTCTTCTTCAGCGGGCTCGGGCACGTCGGGCTCTACGTCGGCAACGGCCGGATGATCCATGCGCCGCAGTCCGGTAGGGACGTCGAGATCGAGGCGCTCGACGCGCGCTCGTATCCACCCGTCGGCGCCCGTCGCATCACGCCGCTCTGAACTCCATCTAGGCTTCCCGCCGGCATGGGGCGCACGTACCCGACCGTGCTCGACCTCGTCGGCGGGACGCCGATCGTCAGGCTCGTCTCGTTCGGCAAGGAGACCGGCGCGACCCTTCTCGCGAAGCTCGAGTTCATGAACCCGGGCGGCTCCAACAAGGACCGGATCGGGCTCGCGATGATCGAGGCTGCGGAACGCGACGGGCGACTGCGGCCGGGCGGGACGATCGTCGAGCCGACGTCGGGCAACACCGGCGTCGGCCTCGCCATCGCCGCGGCCCACAAGGGCTACCGCTGCATCTTCGTGATGCCCGACAAGATGAGCCAGGAGAAGATCTCGACCCTACGCGCCTACGGGGCGGAGGTCGTGATCACGCCGACGGCGGTCGAGCACGACTCGCCGGAGAGCTACTACTCGGTCTCCGACCGCCTCGCGGAGGAGATCCCGGGCGGTTTCAAGCCTGACCAGTACTCGAACATGGCGAACCCGGAGGCGCACTACGAGACGACCGGCCCCGAGCTCTGGGAGCAGACGGGTGGCGAGGTCGACGCGATCGTCGTCTCGGTCGGCACCGGCGGCTCGATCTCGGGGATCGGCAAGTACTTCAAGGAGCGCAAGCCGTCCGTCCTCATCGTCGGCGCCGATCCGGAGGGCTCCGTGTTCACCGAGGACGACGCGCACCCGCTGCACCCGTATCTCGTCGAGGGGATCGGCAAGGACACGTGGCCGAGCACGATGGACCCCGATGTGGTCGACGAGTGGGTGCGCGTCACAGACCGCGACTCGTTCTCGACCGCGCGGCGGCTCGCGCGGGAGGAGGGCCTGCTCGTCGGCGGCTCTTGCGGCTCGACCGCCTGGGCGGCGCTCGAGGTCGCGAAGAAGCTCGGTCCCGGCGCGACCGTCCTGATGACGTTCCCCGACGGCGGTCGCTCGTACCTCACGAAGTTCTACGACGACAACTGGATGATCCAGTACGGCTTCATGGAGCGGCGGGCGCCGATCCCGAGCGTGGGCCAGGTGATCCGCGCGAAGGACGGCGATGCCGGCGCCGTGCCCGAGCTCGTCGTCGTCGACGCCCACAAGAAGGTCGGCGCCGCGATCGACCTGATGCAGCGCTACGGCATCTCCCAGTTGCCCGTCGTTCGGCACGAGCCCGCGGAGGAGCTGACCGACATCGTCGGCTCGATCCAGGAGCGAAGCCTCCTCGACCGCGTGTTCCGGAACCCGGACGCCCTGAACGACGACGTCGCAGTGGCGATGCAGCCTCCGCTCGCGACCGTCGATGCCGGCGCGTCCGTCGACGAGGTGTTCGCCGAGCTGACGGGATCGGGCGGTGCCGTCGTCGTGGGCCGCGCCGGCAGGCCGGTCGCGATCCTGACCCGCTCGGACCTGCTCGAGTTCCTCGCCGCGCAGCGGACTCAGGTCGAGGCGTAGCCCGCGGTCGTCACGCGGCGCCGTCTCCCGCTTCCGCCGTCGCCGCGCGCGCGCCCTTGGCGGCGTGCTCGGCGGGTGACGAGTCGGACGCCGAGACGGCCCCGCGGCCCTCGTACCGGGCGGTGACCGCGACGGCGCCGATGATCAGCGCCGCGCCGGCGAGCGTCGCCGGTCCCGGACGCTCGCCCAGCAGGAGCGCGCCGAGCGCGACCGCGACAAGGGGATTCACGTACTGGTGCGTGACGACCTGCGAGATCGGGGCGTTGCGAAGGAGCCACGCGTACGCGCTGAAGCCCACCACCGAGCCGACGACGGCAAGGTACGCCCAGGCTGCGATCGGGCCAGGCTGGAGAGCGTCGCCGTCGAGTTGTCCCGCCTCGCCGGCGACCAGGCCTGCGAGCACGAGCACGGTGCCGCCGCCGAGCATCTCGTACACCGTCGCGACAAAGGGATCGCGCGGGAGCGAGAGTCGCCGGGCGACGAACGAGCCGCGAGACCAGGACAACGAGGCGGCGAGCATGATCAGGAGCCCTACGGCGACCGAGCCGCCCGCGATCCCGTCGGGGCCGACGACGAGCGCGAGGCCGACGAGGCCGACCGTGGCCGCGAGCACGGTCGGGCGGGGAACGCGCTCGCGCGCAAGGGCCCGCCAGACGACGATCTGCAACGGCACCGAGCCGGCGATCATCGCCGCGACGCCCGAGTCGATCCTCGTCTCCGCCACGTGGACGAGGCCGACGCCGCAGGCGAGGAGAGCGACGCCGAGCCCCGCTGCCGACAGCACCTCGCGGCTGCTCGCGCGGAGCGACCGCCGCGCAACGGTGAGGATCCCGGCGAGCACGACCGCGGCGGCGAGGAACCGCGTGCCGCCCGTCAGAAGGGGCGGGAGCGTCCGTACGGCGAGCTTGATGCCGAGGTACGTCGAGCCCCAGACGAGGTAGACGACCCAGAGCGCGACCCAGAGCTCGACCCTCGCGCGCCTCATCGAGTGGGAAACGCTCGACGGGGCGCGTGCGTGAGATGCATGGTGGGCGCGGCGGCGAGCATCTAACGTTCCAACGATGTCGCTGCTCGATTCCATCCGCCGCTTCTTCGGCCGCGCCGACGACGCGATGACCGAGGCCGACTATGCGGCGATCGACGCCGTGCACCACGTCGAGGACCGTCTCGACGAAGCCACGGGCGGGCGCTACTACGACGCGGTCGAGAAGGCCGACGAGGAGGCGGGCGACCTGCTCGAGCGGCTCCACCTCGACGGGGAGCCCGAGACCGAGCCCGACGCGGAGGCGCGCGACACCGCGAGACCGGGCGACAGCGCGTAGACCTCGGTTTGCCCCGCGGCCGGGCACCGCGTATGGTCACGCCCATGGGATTCCTCGACAAGCTCCTCGGTAGGACCAAGGAGACGGCCGGCGAGGTCGCCGACAAGGCAGAGGACGTCGGAGGCGACGCCCGGGAGAAGGCGTCGGACGTCGTCGACGACGCGAAGGACGAGCTCGGCGGCGCGAAGGACGACGGCGCCGAGGCGGCCGGCGAGGCGACGGACGCCGTCGGCGACGCCGGCTCCGGGCACTCCGCCGCCTAGCGCTCCGTACGGCCGACGAACGAGGCTGCGTGGCCCCGTGCGTTCGCCTGCGCGAGGCCGGCTTCGTCGAGCGCGCCGATCCGGTGGACGAGCGCGAACTCGTCCCGCAGGTGGGTTCGCATCATCTCGGGGCCGTCGGTGGCGATCGTGAAGGGCACGTCGTGCTCGGCGAACCGCCGGAACGTCTCGCGCACCTCCTCCTCGTCGGCGAGCGCCTTCGTGAGCAGGTTCGACGTCGGGCAGATCTCGAGCACGACGCCCGCCTCGCGGATCAGCTCCATCAAGCCGGGGTCGTGAGCGGCGAGGATTCCGTGCCCGATGCGGTCCGGCCGCAGCGATTCGACCACCTCGCCGATCTCCTCGCCCCCGGTGGCCCCCTCCTCGCCGACGTGGATCGTGATGCCGAGCCCCGCCTCCCTGGCCGTCTCCACCATCGCGGAGACCTGCGTGTAGTCGTAGCGCAGGCCACCCGGCCGCGGCCCGGCGATGTCGACGCCCACGACGCCCCGGCTCGACCAGCGCACCGCCTTGTCGACGATGACCTCGTTCTGCCGCCGGTCGAAGGTGCGGTCCATCATCAGGATCAGCCCCGCGCGCACCTGGGGGTACTCGAGCCGGGCGAGATCGAGCCCGCGCGTCGCGGCCAGGATGATGTGGTCGAGGTCCCGCTCGCCGCCCCGGTTCCGCTTCATCAGGTTGAAGCGGACCTCGAGCGTGGTGATCCGTTGCGAGCGGTACGCGCCGCCGATCGCCGCGTGGACCGAACGCTCGACCGCGAGCGGGGAGGATTGGATCAGCTCCGTCCAGTGGTAGATCGCGTCGAGCTCGTCGAGGTTCTGCACCCCGCGCGGGTCCGAGACCGTGACGAGCGCATCGAAGGCCCAGTAGTCCTTCACCGGGAGCGCGATGCCCTGTTCGTGGGCGAGGCTCCACATGATGTCCGACGCCACCGACCCGCCCAGGTGCGTGTGGAGCTCGGCGAGCCCCTCGTCGGCGAGCAGCATGCGTGCGAGTCTAGGGAACAGCCTCCGCGACGAGCCGCCGAAGCGGATCGATCCAGGCGGGGTCGACCATGTGCGGCACCGCGGACTCGAGCCGCAGGACGTCGACGCCCGCGGCCGACAGCGTCTCCGCGGCCTCGCGACCGTAGTCGACGCCGATCACGGGGTCCAGAGTGCCGTGAGCGATCCCGACCGGGACACCGGCGAGGCGCTCCGGCTCGAGGGGCCAGCCCTCGACACGCGGGAGGAAGCCGGACATGGCGACAAGCCCTGCGGGCCTCGGCCGGCCGGGCCCGAGGCTCATCGCGTAGCTCATCACGGCGCCCTGCGAGAAGCCGCCGAGGACGACGCGGTCCATCGGCATCGGGAGTGCGTCGAGGAACGCGGCGAGCAGCGGCGCCGTCGCGTGGAACGTCTCCGCGTCGGGCGTCGGAATCCCGCCGAGCGTGTACCAGTGCTTCCCTCCGGGAGGGAGGTGGAGCGGGCCTCCCGGCGTGACGCCGAGGAGCCGCCGCGCCGGGTCGAGCAGGTCGAGGAGCGGGAAGAGGTCGTGCTCGTCCGCTCCCCGGCCGTGGAGCAGCACGAGCGCGCCCGCAGGCTCGCCTGTGCTCTCGCGGCGGCGAGCGCCGAGCTCCTGCACCGACACGTCCGTCACGACGCCCAGCCGGCGCGTGGGTCGGGCAGCGGCGTCAGGACGCGTTCGACCCGGTCACGCAGATGCTCGAAGGCCGGCGGGAGGATCAGCGATTCCCCGAGGTGGGCCGGATCCTCGTCGATCCCGAAGCCCGGGCCGAGCGTCGCGAGCTCGAAGAGGACCCCGCTCGGCTCGCGAAAGTAGACCGAGCGGAACCAGAACCGGTCGATCACCGGCGTGGCGTGCATCCCGGCCTCGGTGACACGTCGCTGCCAGGCCTCGTGCTCCTCCATCGTCGAGGCCCACGCGACGTGGTGGACGGTCCCCGCGCCGGGGACTCCGGCACCGGCGGGCGGCTCGTCGTAGGCGTAGAGCCCGCCGCGCGCGACCCCGCGCACCTCCCAATCGGCGCTCCCGGTGGAAGAAAAGCCGAGCACGTCCTCGAGCAGGCGGCGGCTCCGCTCGGGATCGGAGCTGAAGGCACGGACGCCGTCGAAACCCTGCAACGCCAGCTCGGCGGGGATCTCCGGATGACGGGCGACGAGCGGCGCGTCTGCGACCGACGACGCGGCGAGCTCGAGCCCGAGGCCCTCGGGATCGTCGAAGCGCAGCCTTCCCGGCTCCCTGGTGACGGCGATGCCCTCCGCTGCGAGGCGCTCCTCCCAGAACGCAAGCGCGTCCTCGGAGGCGACACGAAAGGTGACGGTGTGCACCATTCCGGCCCCCGCGCGACCGCGACTGGCCCCCGGATACTCGAAGAAGGTGATGTCGGCGCCGGCGCTGCCCTCCTCGTCGGCGTAGAAGAGGTGGTATACGGTCGGGTCGTCCTGGTTGACCGTCTTCTTGACGAGCCGCAGCCCGAGGACGCGGGTGTAGAAGTCCACGTTCCCGGGGGCGTCGCCCGTGATGCAGGTCACGTGATGGATGCCTTCGAGGCGCATGGTGGTCGCGGTGGGGCCGGCGCTCGCGGCGGCGGCGCCCGACGTCGATGGTGTCATGAGGTGATCCCTTTCGAGAAACGAGATGCGATAAACTTGTAGAGACAAGGAAATAATTGCATATGCAAGCATCTTCGGTCAAACAGCTCTCCTCGCCCGAGCTCGCCGCCTGGACGGGGCTTCTCCGCGCGCACGCGGCGCTCGTCCACGAGCTCGACCGGCAGCTCGAGACGGCCCACGGGCTCCCGTTGACGCAGTACGAGGTGCTGCTCTACCTCGAGGGCGCGCCCGAGCACCGGCTGCGCATGAGCGAGCTCGCGCGCTCGGTGCTCCTGAGCCAGAGCGGCGTCACCCGCCTCGTCGACCGGCTGCAGCAGCGTGGCCTGGTCGTCCGCGAGCCGTGCCCGGAGGATCGTCGCGTCCTCTACGCCCGCCTCACGCCGGATGGTGCCCGTGCGCTGGCCGCGGCGCGCCCCACGCATCTCGCCGGCGTGCGCGACCTCTTCCTGCGTCACTTCGACGAGGGGGAGCTGAAGGCGCTCGCGGAGGCCTGGGAGCGCCTCGTCGACCAGCCGCAGGCGTAGCGCGCCGGTCCGCGCCACGTCGTTCGAATAGGCTTTCGGCGTGAAGATCGGCATCGTCGTGCCGTTCTCGTGGTCGTTCTGGGGCGCGGTCGTCGAGCATGCGGAGCTCCAGGCTGCCGCGCTCGAGGACCGGGGCCACGAGGTCAGGCTCGTCATGGGCAACGATCCCCCGGGCCAGTTCACGCGTGCGCTCCACCCGCGTGTCGGCCGCCACGGCCACCCGCCGGAGAACGTGATCCCGGTCGGCCGATCCGTGATCGTGCCCGCGAACGGCTCGCTGCCCAACATCGTCCTGAGTCCCCGCTCGTTCTTCCGCATCCGGCGTGTCCTCGAGCGCGAGCGGTTCGACGTGCTCCACCTCCACGAGCCCATGACGCCGGCGATCTGCGTCGCCGTCCTCGCGCTGGCGACGGAGCCGATCGTGACCACGCACCACGCCTCGGGCGACCTCGGCTGGATGCGGCTCGGGATGCCGGGCTGGGGGTTCCTGATGGACCGGGTCGACCAGCGGATCGCCGTCTCGGAGCGCGCTCGCGACTCCGCCGACCGGTGGCTCGGCGGCCCGTGGGAGATCGTCCCGAACGGCGTGCTCATCCCGCCCGAGGCATCCTCGACAGGCCGGGACCACACCGTCGTCTTCGCCGGGCGGCACGAGCCGCGCAAGGGCCTCCACATCCTCCTGCGGGCCTGGCCGGAGCTTCGTCGGCGCACCGGTGCGCGGCTCGTCGTCGCCGGCGCCGACCCGTTGGCCGTGCGTCTCCTGCTCACCCGGCTCGGAATCCCGGACGCCGGCATCGACGTGGTCGGGTTTCTCTCGCAGGACGCGCTCACCGACCTCCTCAGCTCGACGAAGGCGCTGCTCGCGCCCTCGCTCGGCGGCGAGAGCTTCGGGATGGTGCTGACGCGGGCGTTCGCCTGCTCGACGCCGGCGGCGGTCTCTGGGCCGTCGTGACGCATCTGCCCGAGCGCGGCTACGGTGAAACGTCACTGGCGGATGGCCTGAAGGATCTCGATTGGGTGGCGCGGCGTGCGCTGGCGCACGAAGCGGTC
>Ga0157297_10000119_pt1 | contig 13024 bp, 7 predicted proteins | sample NitcycUS028104C2_FD_108380 | JGI IMG/M metagenome (GOLD analysis project Ga0157297, IMG submission 108380) | Soil microbial communities from Arlington Agricultural Research Station in Wisconsin, USA - Nitrogen cycling UWRJ-S028-104C-2 | ecosystem: Environmental > Terrestrial > Soil >...
CGCCTGCCCGCCACTGGCGGCACCGGTCCGACCTTCTATGTGCGCTCGCCGCGCGCCGCCGCGCACGCACTGCGGGCACCGGGCCAGCTGGGACTCGGCCGCGCCTATGTCAGCGGCGCGATCGAGGTCGACGACATCGACGCGGTGATCGAGCTCCTCGACAGCTGGCAACCGCCGCGGCTCGAAGGCAGCGACAAGGCGCGGTTGCTGCTCGGCGCGGTGCGCGCCGCCGGGTTGAGCAGGCCGCCGCGCCGTCCGGCCGCCGAGCTGCGACCGAGCGGGCGTCGCCATACCAAGGAGCGCGATGCCGAGGCGGTCCGCCATCACTACGACGTCTCCAACGAGTTCTTCTCGCTCTTCCTCGACGACTCGATGACCTACAGCTGCGCGATCTTCTCGCGCGGCGCCGAGTCGCTGGAGGCGGCGCAGGAAGAGAAGCTGGAGACCGTCGCGCGCAAGCTGGCGCTGAAAGAGGGTGACCGGGTACTCGACGTCGGCTGCGGCTGGGGCAGCTTCCCGCTCTGGGCGGCAACCAAGCACGGCGCCAGCGTCCTCGGGATCACGCTTTCGCCGCCGCAGGCGGAGAAGGCGCGGCAGCGCGCCGAGGAGGCCGGCGTCGCCGATCGGGTCGAGATCCGCGTCATGGACTACCGCGATCTAGCCGGCGAGCGCTTCGACGCCATCGCCAGCATCGGCATGGTCGAGCACGTCGGCGCCGCCCAGATCGACGTCTACGCCCGCACCCTTGCCGGGCTATTGGAGCCCGGCGGGCGCCTGCTCAACCACGGCATCGCCCGCCTCCGCCACACCGACCCCGACGCCGGCCCCTTCTCGGAGCGCTACGTCTTTCCCGATGCCGAACCGCTGCACCTCTCACGGGTTCTGCTCGCCCTGGAGCGAGCCGGTTTCTTCACCCGCCACGTCGAGGAGTTCGGCGTCGACTACGCCGAGACCCTGCGCCACTGGGCGCGACGCCTCGACGAGAACCTCGATCAGGCGGTCCGCCTCGCCGGGCCCGAACGGGTGCGCGTCTGGCGCCTCTACCTGCGCATGGCCCGCAATGGCTTCGAAAACGGTTTTCTCTCGATATACCAGGCCCGCTGCACCCTGGGTGGTTGACACGGCACATACCGGCGTCCTCGGTCGCTGCGTGCAGAGCACGCCACGCTCCCTGCGTCCTTGGTCTGCTTGTGCCACCCACCCAGCACCTACCCGAAGACTTAACTAGGAGTACCTCGCCCTCAGGTATAAACAAGGCAGTCTTCAGCCAGGGCAGGGGGGTTTGAGGCAGGGTGAGTTCGTCTCCAGTAGCGCTTTCGAGTTCGTCGCGGCGACCGCACTGGCTGGACGTGATCGCCGACCCCGTCCGCCTTCAGATCATTCGCTCGTTGAGCCAGGTCACCGACGCCACCGCGTCGGAGCTGGCGACCAGGGCGCAGGCCAGCTACCAGACCCTGCGCCGTCACCTCGAGGCGCTGGAGGCATCCGGCGTGATCCTGACCCGTCCCGGCCGCAGCGACGGCGAGACGTCCGGCCGGCCGGCGACCCGCTTCAGCCTCTCGCCCGCGGTGCGCGAGAGCGTCTGCTCGGTATTCGACCCATTGCTTTAGCCCAGCCCGGCTGACCGCGCGGGCGCTTGCCCGTCTGGTCCCAGGGCGATCTGGCCTCCACCCGGAAGCAGGCGGTCGAGCCAGCCGGGCATCCACCAGCTCCACTTGCCAAGCCAGCCCATCAAGGCGGGGATCATGACGAGCCGAATGATGAAGGCGTCGAGGAAGACCGCGATTGCCTGGACGACGGCGAAATTGCGAATCACCATGAAGTCGGAGACCGCGAAGGCGAGAAAGACGGCGATCATGATCAGAGCGGCGCCGCTGACGACGGGAGCGGTGTGCTTGAGCCCGTTCGCGATCGCGGCGCTCGGCGATCCGGTACGCAGGTACTCCTCACGCATCCGGGCGAAGACGAACACCTCGTAATCGATCGCCAGACCGAAGATGACCATCACAGCACCGGGAATCACCGTCGCTTCGACAAAGCCGGGCCCGCCGAGCAGGGAGTTGTTGAACAGCATCGCCAGCAACCCGAAGCTGGCGCTGACGGTCACGACGTTGAGCAGCGCGGCGATGATCGGCAGCAGCAGCGATCGCACGACCAGCAGCAGGACGAAGAAGGTGACCAGCGCCAACGCGACGCGCAGGCCCACGGAGCTGCCCCGGAGCGCCTTGTTGACTTCGATCGTGTCCGGCCCGATACCGCCGACGACGACATCGGTGCCGGTCTCCCGGGCCAGCTTCTCGGCCTGCCTTTCGAGGCGCTCCGTGACTTCGACGGTCGCCGGGCTGGAGCGCTCGCCGCGCGGAACCACCAACATCCGCGCGGCGAGCCCGCCCCGCTCGAGGTTGATCAGAAAGCCGAGCTGATCGCGTTGCTTCGGCTGGCTGCCGTCCAGCCCGGCGAGGATGAAGTAGCCGGAGTCGAAGAGACCCGGCGAGCGGGTTTGCAGCTGGTCCAGCTGCGAGCCGCCTTGGCCTCCGCGCTGGCGGTTCAGGGCCAAGCCGATCTTGCGGAGCCCGCCGGAGAGCAGCTTCGATTTCTGGGCGCCCCCGCCGAGGCCTTCGGCGAGCTGGCCGGCTCCGCTTTCGAGCTGGCCGAGGCCGCCGGCGAGGCGTTCCGCGCCTTCGCTCAGCTTCGTCATCGCCGGCGAGAGCTTCTCCCCACCTTGCGAGAGCTTTGCGACCCCGTCCGAGAGCTGGCTGCTGGCGCTCGCCAGGCGGCGAAGGCCGCGATCGAGGCGGACCGAGGCGCTCGCGAGCTTCTTCATCCCGTCCACGGCCTTGGCGCCGTTTTCGCCCAGCTGCCCGGCCAGGTACAGGCCGGTCTGGAACTGGCCGTCGGCGCGTTCGACGCCCTTCTCGACACCACCGTAGGTCGGATCGACCTGTTCGCCAGTGCGGATGTCGGTGCCGTTGAGCCGCCGATTCGCCTCTTCGACCGCGCGTACGGCAGCGGCGTATTCCGGATCGCTCCGTCCCACCGTCATCCGCTGCAGCGCCTGCCAGGCCGCGCCCAGTTGCGAGCTGGTGTCCTGCAGCGGGCTGTGCAGCTCGTCCAGCCGAGCTTCGCCCGCCTGCATCGCGCTTTCGAGCAGGTCGACCGTCCCCTGGATTTCGCCGATCCCCTCCTTTGCCCGCGCCAGGCCATCGGCGAGCCGCCCCGCGCCTGTGCTCGCCTTCGACGCCCCCTCGGCCAGCTTGCCGCTGCCGTCGTCGACCTGGCCAAGGCCCTCACTGAGCCGTCCCGTCCCGGTATCCACCGCCCCCAAGCCGTTCGCCAGCGCACCACCCCCGGCATGTGCGGCGCCGAGGCCCGAGCCGAGCGCTCTCGCCCCTGCCGCCGCCTGCAGCAGGCCTCCGCTGCTGCGGGCAGCCCCGTCATGTAGCCGCGCGATCCCTTTGCCGAGCCGGCCGAGGCTGCGTTCCTGCTCGGCGAAGTCGCCTTCGATGCCGCCCAGCTGGCTCGCGATCTTCGCGACCCCGCTGAACCCGGCGACCGCGGCGACGCTCGGATCGCGTTCCGCCTCTCGCTGGAAGGCGGCAAGCGCCTGCAGGCGGCTCGTCGAGGTGACGGGGCCGCCGCGCCCGGTCACGACGACTTCGATCGGTGCGATCCAGCCGGGGCCGAGCCCCCTCTCCACGTCTTCCTGCTGGTGGCGCCCCGAATCGCCGGCCGGCAGCAGCTCGAAGTCGATCACGGACGTGTTGAGCGTGAGGGCCCAGAGGGCACAGAGCAGCAAGCCGACCATGATCGAGACGACGCCGCGGCGGCTGCCCGCGAGCCGGCGGGACCATCGCAGGGAGAACGGCAGCGATGTGCGGTTAACGGGCAGCGACCAGCGGTCCAGGTTGGGACCGAGCAGAGTCAGCAGCGCCGGGGTGACGCACATCGCCGAGAGCACGCTCAGCCCGGTCACGATGAGCACCGTGATGGCGACGGTGCTCGCTATCCCGGCCGGGACGACCAGCATGCTGACGAGCATCGCCAGGGCCAGACCGCAGCCGGCGGGCAGGACCGAGCGCGACGTCGCCCGCACCGTGACCTGCACGGCCTCCTCGGCGCTGTCGCGGTGCCTCTGCTCCTCGCGGAAGCGCGACACGACCAGCAGCGAGTAGTCGACTCCCAGGGCGAGGCCCATCATCCCGGCCACCCCGACGGCGAACATGTCTATCGAGATGCTGCCGGCGAGAAGGTCCAAGAGTCCGCGGGACGCCATGACCACCGCGCCGCCGACCAGCACGGGCAGGACCGCGGCGATGACCGAGCGGAATACGAGCAGCAGGACGAGCAGCAGGATTGGGATCCCGATCAGCTCGCCCATGGTTGCCGCATGGGCACTCGCCTGGGCGTAGGAGTCGCCGATCACCGGCAAGCCGGCGAAGCTCGATCGAACCGGCGCGCTGATGACGGCGTCCACCTGGCGGCGGACGGGCGCCTCGTAGTTGCTCACCGCTTCGCCAGGATGGCTCTCGACCCGCACGACGAGCCCGGCCACTCCCGGCTCCGGCCTCAATCCGTCGATCGCCGCGCCGGGGGCCCACGGCGAGACGGCGTGCATGCGCGGCGTCCGCTCGATCCGGTCCGCCAGCGCCCGACCCTGGCGCTCGACCTCGTCCCGCGGGCCGCGCAGCATCACAACCATCGCGTAGTCGCCGCCGAATTCGCGTTCGACGATCCCCTGGGCCCGCTCGGCCTGGCTGCCATCGACGAAGGGAAGGCCCAGCTCGAGCCTCTGCTCGACGTTGCGCCCGAGGAATGCCAGTACCCCGATCACGACGATCCAGACGCCCACGATCAACCTCGGGCGCCGCGTCGGGAACGCGGCCAGGCGGGCGAGCAGGGTCATCGCGTCGCAGTCGGCCGTGGGCTCGGATGTCCCCCGGCAGCCGCACCGCCCGGCGCCGTCTTCCCGCAATGCGCCTTGACCCTGACGCGGCGCGCGATGCGGGTGCCGTTTTGGCCCTCGGCAGAAAGACGAGACGTGAGATCGCGACCGTGCGGGCAGGGCGTGCTGCGCAGGGACAGAACTCCGCGCTCACCGCCCCTGAAGCGCATCGTCAGCCTCGACAGCGGCATGTCCGGCAGGCCGACGAGGTTCGTCCCGAGGCGGCCGTGCCGCAACGACATCCTGCCGCTCAGGCCGACCTGAACGCCGTTGGCCGCGATGCTGACCGCGAGATCGGGGGGGCCGTTGTCCGGCGGTGCGACGACGTACACCGACCCCCTCAACGGACTGCTCAGCAGCGAGGTCTGCGCGACGGCGGTGCCGACGCGAGCCCGCGCCGAGCAGAGACCATCGCGCGCGTCTCCGCGGGGGCAGATTTCGCCCAGGCCCGAGACGTCGAACGTCAAGGCCGCTGGCAGCGACATGCGCAACGCGCGCAGGTTCGCATCCCCTCGCCGCAGGCGAGTTGTCAGCCGAAAGCCGGGGTTGCCGTCCTCGTGCAGCTCCGCGGAGCCGGAGAGGGACATGGCAAAGCGGGGCTTGAGCGCCAGCTTCCTGCAGCCTGTGACAGGCAGAGCGCTGCTCGCGGTGGCCATCGCTCCGCTTGCCGCTTCGACGGTCGCGTCGAAGCTCGCGGCGGCGCATGAGGTGGGGTTGCGAAACGCCCCGGGACGGTCCAGGCTCATGCCGATCGCCTGGATGCGGACCGGAATGCCTTCGACCAGCCCCGGCAGCGGGTCGGTCACGACCGTGGCGCGGCCGGTGCGGAGATCGAACCGCATCGCCGCACGGGTCGCCATCGTGCCCAGCTCGAACGGCCCGATGGCGGCATCGAGCGCCAGCACCAGGCTGGAGGGGGCCCCGCGGTAGGCACCGGCCGAGTAGACGGCGCCGCGAAGCGCAACCGGGCTGAAGCCGGCCCCAACCTCCGCGACCGCCGTGCCGATCCTGCTGCCAGCCGGACAGGCTCCCGACGCGGCGGCAGCATCCGGACAGAGCTCGACTCCCGCCAGACCAGGGCTCAATCCCTTTGGCAGGCTCACCGCGAAGCGCCTGGTCAGCTGTTCCCCGGGACGGCGCAGCAGGGTCATCGAGATCGCGGTCGGCCGGCCGGCGGCGTGGACCGAGCTGGAAGCGACCAGCCGTGGCGAGAATGCGGCCGGGCTCAGACATGCCGAGCCATCCGCGCTGGCGCCGACAGTGACCGAGGCGAGCGCCTTTGCCGGGGCACCTCCGCTATACGAATCGAGAGTCGCAACCGCGGGAAAAGAGCCACAAGTGAGCGGCGATGCGAGCAGGGCCCCGGGCCCGCCGTCGATGCTTAGGGTCAGACGATCCAGCGGCAGTTGCGGCAGATTCCGCAAGACCGAGGAGAGGCGACCGGTGGCCGGATCGATGCGCATCGCGCCGGTCGACTTGACGACGATCCCCCCCGGGCCGGAAGCGACGACGAACATCCGCAGGCGCTCTTCGGGGCTCGCCTCGCCGAGGTAGACGTCTCCGACCAGGGGCTCGGGCGCCAGCGGCGAGGCGAGTTCCATGGCCCCGATCCGCGACGACGGAGGGCAAGAGGCGGAAGTCGCCTTGCCGAGCCCGAGCTGGGCTTCGCTGCAGACTGCGATCCCGGCGGCGCCGCTGGGCGAAAGCGTCAGACCCTCCGGCAGCTCGATCGTTGCATTCCGAATCTGAGCGCTCGCCAGCTGATCGGGATCGTTGTCCTCCGGCATGCCCAGGTCGATCCGAACGCCGGTCGGAGAGTCCGCCCGCGAATTGCCGAGCTGCAGCCCGAGCTTCGGTTCGAAGGCCAAGTCCTGGCAGCCGCCGAGAAGGGATTCGGCTTGGGCGCTTGCACTCAACCAAGGTGCGTCGGGCTCCCGCGAGCGCGCGCGAAAGCCAAAGTCCATCGCGCCGCAGCGGCGGGGAAGCGTCAGGAACGGGCGCCGCAGGATCGACGTCCCTGATTGATGGTCAGCCGGCACTCCCCACAGCTCGATTCGGCCTCCGCTGACGGCAACTTCAGGGAGATTGCCGGCTGTGAACGTGAGCCCGAGATCGTCAGGGCGCAGTTCCATAGTCAGCACCGCTTCGAATCCAGCAATCGATCCAAACGCGATGATTTCACCCGGCGCCGGCTCAAGCTGGTAGATCGGGAATGTCGCTTCCCCGCCCGCGGAGAGTTTGAAAGCGATGGTGCCCACCTGGCTCTCCGCCGGGCATTCTTCTTCCCCTTTCTCGTACAGCTCGCGGGGGCACGGGGGAACCGACCCGGGAGCACCGTTGAGACCGGCGGGCATTTCGAAGGCGAAATCCTGCGCCGAGGTGCCTTCGGAGTTCAGGCCAAAGTCGATCTGCAGCCGATCAGGATGCGAACCGGCACGAGCCTCTTGATCGCCGGCGGCGTCCAGAGCCCTGACGGCGAAGCTGCCGGGAACGATTTCGAATACCGCGCCACTGGCGGAAGGCGCCGCGACGCCAAATGCGAAGAGCACGCAAAGCGCAACCGCTCGCTTCACCAGCCATCGCCATTCAGTCGGTCGAGTTGCACACTTCCCCCCTGCATCTGGTCCGGCTGGTCCCCGCGATCCGGTCGCACGCGCCGGAGGGCGCACGCGCTCAGGCTACGCAGACCATCAGTGTCCGGCAAGAGTTATTGCCAAAGATGGAAATAACGCGCCAGCCGATTCCTGGGCCTGAGCCTCAGGCGGGGAGACCGTGCTCCAGCGTCGGCAGCGCGTAGTCGGCGCCGGCATCGCGGAGCTCGTCGAGCGTGTAGCTGCCGGTGGCTACGCCAACGACGCGGATGCCAGCACCGTGACCCGCCTTGACGTCACGGGGGGTGTCGCCGACAGCCAGGCAGGCGCCGTCCTGCAGAATGCCCCCCGACACCAACTCCCCGCGGCCCAAGGCCGCTTTGGTCACCTCGGTTCGATCGGCCGAGTCGGAGCCATAGCCGCCGAAACTGAAGAACCGGTTGAGGCCGGCGCGGGCCAGCTTGATGTGGGCAGCCGCCTCGATGTTGCCGGTGACCAGGCCGAGCAAAACACCGTCATCGATCAGTTGGTCGAGCAGCCTCTCGACCTCCGGCATCACCCGGTAGCCGCTCGACTCGGCAACCGCGTCGGGCAAGTGCTTGAGGTAGGCGGCAATTGCTTTCGAGCGATCTTCAGGGCTGCCATCCCGGCCGATCACCTCGCGAAAGACGATCGCGGCGATCTCGGGGTCGGTCATGCCGGCGTCGGTGTGCTCGGCGACGTTGGCATCGACTCCGTAGAGCCCGGCGAGGCCGCGCTGCCAGGCGACGCCTCCGGCACCGCCGGTCACCAGCAGGGTGCCGTCGATGTCGAAGAGCACAGCGCGCAGAGAGTCGGCCATCACTCCTCCAGCAGCTCTCTTTGGCTGAGCCAGTAGAGGAGGCCGAGGGCGGGCAGGACGACGAGGGCGGCGACCACAAAGACGATCAGGACAGCGTCAAGGGTCGGGTCCGGCGCCGCCGACTGGGTGATTTTCAGCGTGGTTGGCAACAGGTAGGGAAACTGGGCGACGCCCCAGCCCCAGATCACGGCGACTACGGCCCCGGCCGCGAGCGGGCGCAAGCCGCGACGAGCGCCGCGCAGGAGCAACCCGAGCACGCCGAGGCCGCAGAGCGCGGAGACGATCACCAGCGGCAGCCCCTCGGCGGTGAGGCGGTCGAAGACGTAGCGAGCGTCGCTGTGGAGCGCGAAGATTCCGGCGACCGCAAAGCCACCGGCGACCAGCGCTGCGGCGAGAGCGCGGCGGGCGAAGTAGTCCTCGAGGTCGGGGCTGGCGGCGCGGCGCGCATCGGAGACGAGGTAGACCGCGGCCAGGTAGGCACCGCTGGCGACGAACAGCGCACCGGTCAGCAGCGGCAGCGGCGCCAGCCAACTTGAGAAGGCATCGCCATCTCCAGAGGCGGGGACGTTGCCGGCCGCGATCGCGCCGACCACGGTGCCCATGAAGAACGGCGTCAGGACCGAGGAGAGGGCGAAAGCGGCCCCCATCGCCCGCTGCCCCTCGAGTGACTCGATCGACTTGCGGAAGGCGAAGCCGGCGCCACGCAGGACGATTCCCACTGCCGCCAGCGCGATCGGTACGTACAGCGTCGACATCACCGCGCCGAATGCCTCTGGGAAGGCGGTCCAGAGCACGACGAGAATGAAGATCAGCCAGACGTGGTTGGCCTCCCAGACGGGGGTCAGCGAGCGCTGGATCAGCGCTCGCGGACGCTCGCCCTTGCGCGCGTCGCCAGCGATCAGGTCCCAGAGCCCGGCGCCGAAATCGGCGCCGCCGAACAGCGCGTAGAGCGTGGCGCCGGTCCAGAGGATCGCCGCGGCGACGTCGGCGCGGGTCATGGGGCTGCCCCCGGCAACTCGGCGCGCGGGCCGTAGGGAACCTCGCCCTCGCCGGCGCTCTCTTCCTGCTCGCGCCAGCGGCGCGACATCGAGCGCAGGACGAGAATCGCGCCCGTGCCGAGGCCGGCGTAGAGGACGAGCACGCCGGCGAAGGCGAACCAGATCCCCTCCGCCTCGGTCACCGCTTCGGAGGTCCGCAGGTAGCCCTGCACGATCCAGGGCTGGCGACCGACCTCGGTGACGATCCAGCCGCACCACAGGGCGACGATCGCCCCGGCCCCCGAAACTGCAACCGCACGCAGGAACCAAGGGGTATGTGGGATATCCCGCCGGCGCCACCAGGCGAACGCCAGCCAGGCGGCGAGCGCCAGCAGGGCGGTGCCGATCCCGACCATCGCGTCAAAAGAGAGGTGCAGCAGCGTGTTGGCGGGGGGTCGCTCGTCGGCCGGGATGTCATCGAGACCGGTGACCTCGGTGTCGGCGCTGAAGCCGACCAGGAAGGAGTCGAGGTCGGGAATGCCGATCGCGCCCTTCACCCCGTCGTCGGTGCAGATGCCGCCGAGGTACTCGGTCTGGTGGGTGCCGGTCTCCTCGATGCACTCGAAGCCGGCGAACTTGGCCGGCTGGTGGTCGGCGACTTCGCGCGCCGCGGTGTCGCCGACGAAGAGCTGGATCGGGGTCACGATGCAAGCGATGGTGAGTGGGATCAGCAGACCGAGGCGGTGCAGGCGGTCGCGCCGCCCGCGCAACATCCCGACGGCGTAGATCGAGGCGACGAGGAAGCCGGCCACCATGTAGGCGGCGAGGATCATGTGCGGTACCTCATAGCTCCAGGCCGGGTTGAAAAGGACCTCGAACGGCTCGGTTTCGACCACCTTGCCGGCGGCGTCGAGGGTGAAGCCCTGGGGCTGGTTCATCCAGGCGTTGGCGGTGACGACCGAAAAGGCGCCACCGATCCCGGTGATCACCATCGGTACCCCCGACCAGAAGTGCGCCCAGCCACCCAGCCGCTTCCAGCCGTAGATGTAGATCGCGAGGAAGATCGCCTCGGTGAAGAAAAAGAGCCCCTCGATCGCAAAGGCGATCCCGAAGGCGTCGCCGAAGCGCTCCATGAAGCGCGGCCAGAGCAGGCCGAACTCGAAGCTGAGCACGGTGCCGGTGACAGCGCCGACCGCAAAGGTCACCGCCATCGCCTTCGACCAGCGACGGGCCAGCCGCATCGCGTCCTCGTCGCCCCGCTTCAGCCCCAGCCAGTTGGCGGAGAGGATGATCGCCGGCAGGGCGACGCCGAGGCAGGAGAGGACGATGTGGAAGGCGAGCGTGAACGCCATCAGCTCGCGCGCGGCGAGCAGATTGGACTCCGACGCCGCGAGCGGGAAGGCGTCGAGCGGCAGCACCCGGCTACTCCCTGGCCCTCGCCTGGCGGTAGCGACGGATCAGGGCGTTGGTCGAGCTGTCGTGCGAAAGCCGCGGCTCCTCGTCGGCCTCCAGCTCGGGGATGATCGCCACCGCCAACGCCTTGCCGAGCTCGACCCCCCACTGGTCGAACGAGTCGATCCCCCACACGGTTCCCTGGGTGAAGACACTGTGCTCATAGAGAGCGACCAGGGTGCCCAGGGTGAAGGGATCGAGCCGCTCGGCGAGGATCGTGTTGGACGGCCGGTTGCCCTCCATCACGCGGTGGGGCACGACCGCCTCCGGCGTCCCCTCCGCCCGCACCTGCTCAGGCGTTTTGCCGAAGGCGAGGGCCTCGCTTTGGGCAAAGACGTTCGACATCAGCAGGTCGTGGTGGTTGCCGAGCGGGTTGTTGCTCCGCATGAAACCGATGAAGTCGCAGGGGACCAGCCGCGTGCCCTGGTGGATCAGCTGGTAGAAGGAGTGCTGGCCGTTGGTTCCCGCCTCGCCCCAGAAAATCGCCCCGGTGTCGTAGTCGACGCGGGCGCCGTCGAGGGTGACGTGCTTGCCGTTGGACTCCATCGTCAGCTGCTGCAGGTAAGCCGGGAAGCGATTCAGGTACTGGTCATAAGGCAGGACCGCGCAGGTCTGGGCGCCGAAGAAGTTGCCGTACCAGGCCGAGAGCAGGCCCATCATCATCGGCAGATTGCCCGCCTGCGGCGTCTCGCGGAAGTGCTCGTCCATCGCGTGGAAGCCGGCCAGCATCTCGGCGAACTGCGCGGGTCCGATCGCCAGCATGGTCGAGAGGCCGATCGCCGAGTCCATCGAGTAGCGACCTCCCACCCACTCCCAGAAGCCGAACATGTTGTCGGTGTCGATACCGAACTTAGCCACCTCGTCCGCATTGGTCGAGACCGCGACGAAGTGCTTGGCGACCGCCGCCTCGTCCCCTCCCAAGCCGGCCAGCGACCACTCGCGGGCAGTGCGAGCGTTGGTCATCGTCTCCAGCGTCGTAAAGGTCTTCGAGGCGATGACGAAGAGGGTCTCCTCGGGGTCGAGGTCGCGGGTGGACTCGGCGAAGTCGGTGCCGTCGACGTTGGAGACGAAGCGAAAGGTCATCTCGCGGCGGCTGAAGTGGCGCAGCGCCTCGTAAGCCATCACCGGCCCGAGGTCGGAGCCGCCGATGCCGACGTTGACCACGTTGCGGATCGGTTTGCCGGTGTGGCCGCGCCACTCGCCCGAGCGCACCCGCTCGGCGAAGTCGCCCATTCGGTCGAGCACCTCGTGAACCTGCTTGACGACGTCGACCCCGTCGACGATCAGCGAGCGCTCGCGCGGCATCCGCAGCGCCACATGGAGCACGGCGCGGTCCTCGGAGACGTTGATGTGCTCGCCGGCGAACATCGCTTCGCGGCGGGCCTCAACGTCGCGCTCGCGAGCAAGTTGGCCGAGCAGGATCAGCGTCTCGTCGACAACTCGATTCTTGGAGAAATCCAGGTGGAGCCCAGCCCCATCTGCGACCAGCCGCTCACCGCGCTCGGGATCGGCGTCGAAGAGAGTGCGAAGGTGAGTGCCGGCGATCTGGGCGTGGTGGCGCTCGAGCGCTGACCAGGCCTCTGCCGAGCGCAGCGGGGGTACCGCGTCGCTCACACCCGCGGCATCGCTCACGCCCGCGCTCCGAGCTGCGACTCGATCGTCGCCAGCATCTCGTCCCACGACTTGGCGAAACTCGCTTTGCCCTCCTCCTGCAGGCGGGCGGCCAGCGCGTCGACGTCGACTCCGGCGCTCTCGAACTGGGCCAGCACCTGGTCGCAATCGCCGCCGTCGGGCGGCACCAGGTCGCCGACCTCGCCGTGGTCGGCAAAGGCATGCAGGGTCGGCTCCGGCATCGTGTTGACGGTAAGGGGGGAGGCGAAGCCCCCGATGTAGAGGACGTCGGATGCTTCCGGGTCCTTGGTCCCCGTGCTGGCCCAGAGCAGCCGCTGCGGCCGCGCCCCCTCGTTCATCAGCCGCTGCATGCGCGGCGAATCGAGCAGCTCGCGGTAGGCGCGGTAGGCGCGAAAGCCAATCGCCAGACCGAGTCGGTTGTGCAGCTCGTCGGGCACTTCGCCGGAGACGGCGACGTCCCAGCGGCTCATGAAGATCGAGGCGACCGAGGCGACGTTGGCGTTAAGCCCAGCCTCGATCCGCCGTTCGATTCCCCGCATGTAGGCGTCGGCTGCAGCGAGGTATTGCTTGTCGTCGAACAGCAGGGTGA
>Ga0157297_10000120_pt1 | contig 13011 bp, 14 predicted proteins | sample NitcycUS028104C2_FD_108380 | JGI IMG/M metagenome (GOLD analysis project Ga0157297, IMG submission 108380) | Soil microbial communities from Arlington Agricultural Research Station in Wisconsin, USA - Nitrogen cycling UWRJ-S028-104C-2 | ecosystem: Environmental > Terrestrial > Soil >...
GCAGCAGAACGAGCAGCGTGCGGCGGATCACCGGGCTCCCCGCATCAACGTGCGCGAGAAGCGCGGCTCCGTCCCCGCGAGCAGCCGCCGGACGTTGTGGCGGTGCAGGGCGACGACGCCCACGGCCGCGATCGCCGCGAAGCCGACGACCGGCCACGGAGCGTCGAAGGCGAGGCACAGGAACGGAAGCGCGCATGCGGTCACGATCGACGCCAACGAGGCGTAGCGGAAGGCGGCGAAGGTGACGAGCCACACGACGAGGCATGCGAGCGCCGCGAGTGGCGCGAGCGCGAGGGCGACCCCGCCCGCCGTCGCGACCATCTTCCCGCCCTTCGAGAAGCCCAGGAACACGGGCCGCGCGTGGCCGATCATGGCGGCGGCGCCTGCGAGTACGCCCACCCAGTCGCCGCCGAGCTCGAGACCGACGAGCGCGGGCACGAAGCCCTTCGCCACGTCGAGCAGCGCGACCGGGATGCCGAGTGAACGCCCGTAGACGCGCCAGACGTTCGAGGCGCCGACGTTCCCGCTCCCGTGCCTCCGGATGTCGTCGCCGCGGACGAGCCGAGGAAGGACGTAGCCGAACGGAATCGAGCCGAGGAGGTAACCGCCGATCACGACGAGCGCGTCGCCCGTCACCGGAGTGATGTCCTTGCGGGGCCGACCCCCGCGCTCAGGACGGAATCGCGTACGACGCGATCCACCCGTTCACCACGTCCCAGTCGAGGTTCTCGAAGAACGCGTCGATGTAGGAGGGGCGGTCCGTCTGATAGTCGAGGAAGTACGCGTGCTCGTACACGTCGAGTGCAACCAGCGGGGTCGCGTTCCACACGGGAAACGTGTTCTGGGCGTCGCCGAGGTAGTTGAAGAGACGCCGCTCGTCCCAGTCATAGGCAGTCCACGCCCAGCCGCGCGCCGCGATCCCCGTCGCGCGCAGGTCGGCCCGCCACGCGTCGACCGAGCCGAAGTCGCGCTCGACGAGTACACGGAACGCGCCGTGCGGGTCGCCTCCATCCCCTCCGAGGTGCGCGAAGTAGAGCTCGTGGTTCTTGATCCCGCCGATCGCGAACGTGAGGTCCAGCTTGAGAGAGCGGAGGGCGGAGTACACCTGGTTCGCCGTCGCGCGGTCGACGTCGCCGAGCAGCCCGAGGATCTCGTTCCGCTTCGCCACGTAGCCCTGATAGAGCCGGTAGTGCGCCTCGACCGACGCGCGCGAGATGCCCGACAGCTGGAGCAGCCTGGGGTCGAGGGGACGGGGCGAGATCTCCTCGGTCGGTGCCATGACGCTCCTCGCTCGACGGGACGGGACCGGCGGCAGCATATCCTTGGCCTGGACAGCCGACGACCGAAGGAGCGATGACAATGGCGTACACCGTCCCCGATCTCGCCTATCCGTTCGACGCGCTCGAGCCGCACATCGACGCGCGCACGATGGAGATCCATCACGACAAGCACCACGGCGCGTACGTCACGAATCTGAACGCCGCGCTCGAAGGCACCGAGTGGATGGACCGCCCGATCGACGCGGTCCTCGCGAACCTCGAGATCCTCCCCGAGGACAAGCGCACGGCCGTCCGCAACAACGGCGGCGGTCACGCGAACCACACGCTCTTCTGGGAGATCATGGGCCCTGGCGGGGGCGGTGAGCCGTCCGGCGAGCTCGCCGCGACGATCTCGGACACGTTCGGCTCGCTCGACGACCTCAAGTCCCAGGTGAACGACGCCGGCGTGAAGCGGTTCGGCTCGGGCTGGAGCTGGCTCGTGTGGGACGGGACGGGCCTGGCCGTGCTCTCGACACCCAACCAGGACTCTCCGGTGATGGAGGGCAAGACTCCGATCCTCGGCGTGGATGTGTGGGAGCACGCCTACTACCTCAACTACCAGAACCGACGCCCCGACTACCTCGCGGCCTGGTGGAACGTCGTCGACTGGAACGCCGTCGCGGCGAAGTTCGACGCGGCGCGCTCGAGCTGACGCTCGAGCGCGCCTAGGATCTTGCGTGGAGCGCCATCGGCGCTCCACGCAAGATCCGATCGGCCGCTGCGTCCGTATTCCTCTCGATGGACGCGGCCATTGCCCTCCGGACCGACTTGCCCTTCGCTCGGCGAGCGGCGAGCATCCCCGCGATGAGCGCGGAGTCTCGCACCGATGCCGAGTTGCTCGAACTGATCGCGGGCGGCGATCGCAACGCGTTCGAGGAGCTCCACAGGCGCTACGCTCGGTCCGTGCTCGGTATCGCGCTGCGGCGGCTGGGCGACCGCGGCCGTGCGGAGGACGTCACCCAGGACACCTTCGCGAGCGTCTGGCGCTCCGCGAGCCGCTACGACCCGGAACGAGGCCAGGCCGCGTCGTGGCTCTACACCGTCGCCCGGAACGCGATCGTCGACGGGCTTCGCCGGCGGCCACCTCCGACTGTGGCCAATCCGCCGGACGTCGCGGCGGGCGACCCAGGGCCCGCGGAGGAGGCCGAGACGGAATGGGTCTCGTGGCGCGTGCACCGCGCGGTCGAGTCGTTGCCCGACCACGAGCGGTCGCTCGTCGAGCTCGCCTACTGGAGCGGCCTCTCGCAGAGCGAGATCGCCGAGTACGTCGGCCTCCCGCTGGGCACCGTCAAGACGAGAACGCGAGCCGCGTTGCGACGGCTCGCAGACGAGTTGGAAGGCGAGCTCCGATGAGCGACCTCAGAGAGATCGTCGGAGACGACCTCGAGCCTGGCGAGCTCGAGCGGCTCGAGCGCGTCCACGCGCTGCTCGAGCGCGCCGGGCCCCCGCCCGAGCTGTCTCCCGCGATGGCAGTCGCGCCGGAGCCGCCGACCGCGCGCATCGTCCCCTTCCCTCGCCGGTATCGCTACACGGCTTTCGCCGCGGCGGCGGTCGCCGCCCTCGCGCTGTTCGGCCTCGGCTACGTCGTCGGGGGCGGCGGCGGGCCCGACCCGCTCCAGACCGTCGCGATGAGCGGCCCGGGCCCCGCGAGCGCGCAGCTCGACCTGTTCGAGAAGGACGCGGCCGGCAACTGGCCGATGGAGCTCCGCGTGAGCGGCCTCCCGGCGGGAACCTACGAGCTCTGGCTGACCCGTGACGGCAAGCTGGCCGAGCCGTGCGGCTCGTTCGCGGTCGCTGACGGAGAGACGCGAGTGCCACTCAACGCGCCGTACAAGCTGAGGTCGTTCGACGGCTGGGTGGTCGTCCCGTCGGGCAACCGCGAGCCGGTCCTGACGACGTAGCGGCGAATCCCACGGGGCGGCGGCCGACGGCCACCGCCCCGCGAGAGGGATTCACTTCTTGCCGTTGCCCTTGCCGTTCGAGCCGTTGCCCTTGCCGTTCGAGCCGTTGCCCTGTGCCTTGCCCTGACCCTTGCCGTGCCCGCTCGTGGTCGACGCGGCCTCGTCGCCGTCGTCGGCCTTCGCGGCCTTGGCGGCCTTGGCCTTGGCGGCGGCGAGCGCCGGGCACATTCCGGGGTCGTCGCCGTGCTGCGTGTGGGCCGGCAGCGCGTTGATCGACACGCGGATGGTCACCTTGCCCTTGTGGCAGATCGTGACCTTCTTGTCGCTGTTCTTGTACTGGCCGGGCGCATACTGTGCCTTCCCGGGCTTCGCGAGCCCGCCTGCCAGCCCGGTTCCGCCGACGGCGGCGAAGGCGAGCACGGCAGCCAGGGCCACGACGACCGCGATCCCGGCGCGCCGCGCCGATGCACGCTCTTTCATTGGCTCCCCTCTCTCACGTCGGACCATCTCAAGGCCATCGGTCGCCCCTCCCCTGTTCGCGAGGTCTATACCCTCGACTCAGGGATGGTCCCCGACGACGTGGCCACCGTCAAGGGGGCGCCAGGGGATCGAGCAGCCGGGCGCGCCGCAGAGCCGCTTCGCGTTCCTGCCCCTGCGAGACGAGCGCGAGGTCGCGCCAGGCGTCCCACGACGCGGGATCCTCGCGAACGACGCGTAACAGGTGACGCCGGGCGGGCTCGAGCCGGCCCTCCGCGAGCTCGGCCTCGCCGAGCAGCCGCCACGGTGCCGCAGCCCACGGTGCGAATCGTCGCGCGCGCTCGGCGTCGCGTCGTGCGGCCGCGACGTTCCCTCGCTCGAGCGCTTCCTGGGCGTCCGCCGTTGCGCCGTTCCCGACGTGCACGACCAGCGCGAGCGTGCCGACCGCGACTGCCGCGCCGACGAGGATCGCCGTCGTGCGCGCCTCGACGGGCACGGAACGGGCGCCGGCCCCGAGCCGGAGGAGAGCGACCCCGAGAAAGAGCGTGCAGAGGGTGACCGCCGGAAGCTCCCAGTCCCAGTCGAGCACCGCGTGAGCGACGAGGGCGGTGTAGGCCGCGAGGGCAGCCGGCCCGGCCGCCGCCTCGGCCGCCGGGCGCACCCCTGCGAGAGGCACGAGGAGCGCCACGAGCAGGAGGACGAGGCCGATCGGGCCGAGCTCGGCGAGCGTCTCGAGGTAGAGGTTGTGCGCGTCGCGGACGTAGATCAACGCGGGCCGTTCGCGGAGCCACGTGCGCTCGAACCCGCCCGCTCCGACGCCTCCGAGGGGATCGTCGCGCACGATCCGCGCCGCGACCTTCCAGTACTCGGCTCGATCGCTCGTCGACGACAGCAGCCGGCTGGGAGCGCCTTGCTGCCGTGCCGGGGCGGAGCCGACGGCCCTGATCTCGTGGATCCCCGCCACGACGATCACCGCCAGAAGAACAGTGGCCGCGACCGCACCTGCCGCGATCGCCACCGTTGAGGAAACGCCTCGTACGCGGATCCGTGGAGCTCGTGCGGCGAGCACCGACGCGGCGGCCGCGAAGAGAGCGAGCATGAGCAGTGCGAGCGCTTCGCGTGTGGTCGCTCCACGATCGTCGAGCAGATCGACGCTCGCGGCGACCACGGCCGCCGCGCCCGCGGGGACGGCGGCCACGCCGCTCCTCGCGAGCCTCGACGCGGGGCGGAGCGTCGCGACGAGGACAACGAGCCCGAGAGCCGCCGCGAGCAGCGCCCCACGCGACAGCGAGAGGTACAGCGCGACCGCGGCGGGCGGGCCGAGCCCTGCGCCCACCGCTCGTCGCCACGCGTGGTCGTCGCTCGACAGGCCGAGGCCGAGGAGGAGCGTGATCGCGGCGAGGATGCCAGCGGCATTCGCGTAACCGACCGGCAGCTCGAATCGCTCGCCCGGCGACCCGAGCACGTGCTGCGCGAGGCCGCCGACGGTCACCGTGCCTGCGCCGAGCAGGACGCCGAGAACGACGTCGGGCGCGCGCCGACGATCGACGACCAGGAGCGCGGTCGCGACGGCCCCCGCATAGAGGGCCGTCCGCTCGGCCTCGAGCACGGTCGCGTCGGGATCGATCGCCCAGGCCCGCGAGACGAGCTGCCAGCCCGCGAGCCCGAGCAGCGAGGAGACGACGAGGAATCCTCTGCGCCCGAGGTGGACGCGTCCCGCGAGGATCGCGACCGAGGCGAGCGCGATCGCCTCGACGAGGAGGACCACGCCCCACGTACGCGGGAAATAGCCGCCGCTCGACCATGCGAGCGCCACGATCAGCGACGCCGGAACCGCGGCAACGAGGACGCGTTCGCTCACCCGAGCGAACCGTAGGGAGCAGGTCGGAACGCGGGCAGAAAAACACTGAGCCGGCAAACCCGAAGGCCCGCCGGCTCAGATGCCGAGAATCTAGATCGGGGGTCGCTCCGCCGCAAGTACGCGTCGACGCGAATGTCGCAAATTGCGGCGTTTTCGGTCAGCCGACGAGCTCGAGGGCCGCCTCTCGGAAGACCTCGGTATGACGGTCGACGTCGCGCTCCGTCGTCGCGGGCGACATGAGCGCCATGTTGTGGAACGGCGTCAAGAGGACTCCCCGGTTGAGCGCGTGGAGGTGCATGAAGCGCTCCAGGGCGAAGTCGGCCGCCGCGTGCGCCTCGGTGCCGTTCCGAGGCGGGTCGGGGCCGAAGAGGTACTCGGCGCGGCAGCCGAGCCGCGTCACCTGCCAGGGGAGGCCGGCCTCGGCGATCGCGCCCTCGACGCCGGCCGTCCAGCGCTCGGCGAGCGGGATCATCCTCGCGAAGGCCTCGTCCGTCAGCACCTCGCCGAGCGTCGCGCGCATCGCCGCGAGTGAGAGCGCGTTGGCGGCGAGTGTCCCTCCGACGCCGCCGACGTCGACGTCCTCGAGCTCGATCGAGCCGGCGACCTGCTCGGCCAGGTCGTCCGTGAAGCCGTAGGCAGCCGCCGGGATCCCGCCCGCGATCGGCTTGCCGATCGTGACGACGTCGGGCTCGAGCCGATACGCATGGACGTAGCCGCCCGGGCCGCAACAGATCGTGTGCGTCTCGTCGATCGCGAGCCACGTTCCCGCGTCTCGTGTCAGGCGGCGAAGCCCCTCGTGGAAGCCTGGCTCCGGGTGGACGATGCCGACGTTCGTCAGCGCCGGCTCGGTGAGGACGACCGCGACATCGCGAGGCGCGAGTGCGGCCTCCAGCCCCTCGAGGTCGTTCCACTCGACGACCTTCGTCGTTTCCTCGAGCGGCACGGGAGGCCCGAGGTTCCCGCGTCGCGCGACCACCCGACCGCGGGAGAGTGTCGCGAACGTCTCGTCGACCGTCCCGTGGTAGCAGCCCTCGAAGACGAGCACCTTGGGCCGGCCGGTCACGTGGCGCGCGAGGCGGATCGAGAAGCGATTGGCGTCGGTGGCCGTCAACGCAAACTGCCAGCTGCCGACCCCGAACCGCCGGCTCAGCTCCTCGGCGACCCAGAGGGCGTCGTTCGTCGGGAGCATCGTCGTGATTCCCCGGGCGGACTGCTCGGCGACCGCCCGCAGCGTGGCCGCGGGTGCGTGGCCGCTCATCGCGCCCGTGTCACCGAGGCAGAGGTCGACGTACTCGTGGCCGTCGACGTCCGTGAACCGGCTGCCGTGCGCCTCGGCGACGAACACCGGGAAGCCCCCGGGCCACTTCGCCATCCAGTGCATCGGGACCCCGGCGAGCAGGTGCCGGCGGGCCTTCGCGGCCAGCTCGCGGGAGCCTGGATGCTCGCGGGCGAACCGCTCTTCCTCCCGGCGCACGAGGCCGGGGAGCCGCTCGTGCACGGCGGTGCCGCCCGAGACGGCGGTCACGCCCGGCGGATCGAGCGCACGGTCGCCTGCCAGGACCCGCGCGGCGCTTCGACCGCCACGACGTCCCCGACGCCCTTGCCCATCAGCGCCGACCCGAGGGGGGAGTCGGGCGAGACGCCGCCGACCGACGAGATCGTGATCTCCATCACGTCGCCCTGGTCGTCGGCGATCTCGACGATCGAGCCCGGCCCGACGTGGTCGTCGGTGTCGTGGTCGACGACGGTCGCCCCCGAGATCCGCGAGCGGAGCTTTGCTATGCGCGCCTCGAGCAGGCCCTGCTCGTTCTTGGCGGCGTGGTACTCGAAGTTCTCGGAGAGGTCACCGAAGGAGCGTGCCGTCGCGATCGCCTCGATCGCAGCCGCTCTCCGGGGCCCTTCGAGCTCGGCGAGCTCCGTCTGGAGCGCCTCCATCTGCTCGCTGGTCAGCACCTCGCCGTCGTCGCTCATCCGGCTGAGGCTACCGGCCTCCGCCCGTACGCGACGTACGCGACCCCGTCGCCCTCCTCCCCGCGGAGCTCGACCCAGTCGTCCCACGCGACCGCCGGAAAGGTCGTGTCGCCCTCGGGCTCGTCGTCGACGAACGTGAGCTCGAGGCGGTCCGCTAGCGGAAGCGCGGCCGCGTAGACCTGGGCGCCGCCGACGACGAAGACCTCGTCGTCGATCGCCGCCGCGGCCTCGATCGCCTCCGGGACGCCCGACGCGACCACGACCTCGCCGGAGCCCGGATCCCATTCGGCGCTTCGCGTGACGACGACGGTCGTCCGTCCGGGGAGCGGGCGGCCGATCGACTCGTACGTCTTCCGGCCCATCACGAGGACGTGCCCGAGCGTGAGCTCCTTGAACCGCCGCAAGTCGTCCGGCAGGTGCCACGGCAGCCCGCCGTCGACGCCGATGACGCCGTTCCGCGCGACGGCGGCGACGATCGTGACCGGCACTGCGTCCTCAGACGGCGATCGGAGCCCGAATCGCCGGATGTGGGTCGTAGCCGACGACCTCGACCGAGGCCGGCTCGAACGCGTCGATCGACGTGCACGCCGGGTCGAGCCGTAGCTCCGGCAAGGGGCGCGGCGCCCGCGTCAGCTGCTCGCGCGCCTGGTCGAGGTGGTTCGAGTAGAGGTGGGCGTCGCCGAGCGTGTGGACGAAGTCGCCGACCTCGAGAGCTGTGATCTGCGCCACCATGTGCGTGAGGAGCGCGTACGAGGCGATGTTGAACGGGACGCCGAGGAAGAGGTCGCCCGAGCGCTGGTAGAGCTGGCATGAGAGCCGCCCGTCGGCGACGTAGAACTGGAACAAGGCGTGGCACGGCGCGAGCGCCATGCGCGGGATGTCCGCCGGGTTCCAGGCGCTCACGACGTGGCGCCGCGACTCGGGCTCCTCGCGGAGCTGCTCGATCACCATGGCCAGCTGGTCGATCCGGCGACCGTCGGGGGCGGGCCAGGAGCGCCACTGGACGCCGTAGATCGGCCCGAGATCGCCGTCCGCGTCCGCCCACTCGTCCCAGATCGTGACGCCGTGCTCGTGGAGCCACTCGACGTTCGAGTCGCCGCGGACGAACCAGAGGAGCTCCGCCACGACCGAGGGGATGTGGACCTTCTTCGTCGTCACGAGCGGGAACCCGTCGCGCAGATCGAAGCGCATCTGGTGGCCGAAGACCGAGAGCGTTCCGGTCCCGGTGCGGTCCTCCTTGCGGACACCGTCGTCGAGCGTCCGGCGCAGCAGGTCGAGGTACTGCTCCATGCGGCCGACGGTAGCAACCGCAGGGGACTGAGCCTCGGGCTCAGAACAAGCCCACGATGTTCCCGTGCTTGTCGACGTCGATCGAGAAGGCAGCCGGCGCCTTCCCGAGCCCCGGCATCGTCTGCATGTCGCCGCAGAGCGCCACGATCCACCCCGCCCCGGTGTACGGGCGCAGGTCACGGACCGTGACCGTGAACCCGGTCGGCGCGTTGAGGAGCGTCGCGTCGTGCGAGAGCGAGAGGTGCGTCTTCGCCATGCAGATCGGCAGCTGCCCGAGACCTGATGCCTCGAACGCCTTCGCCTTGTCCTTCGCCGTCTTGAGCAGGAAGACGTCGTCGGCGCCGTAGACGTTCGTGGCGATCGCGCGGATCTTCTCCTCGATCGGCGCGTCGTACGCGTAGGCGAAGCGGAAGTCGTTCGGCTCGTCGGCGGCGGCGACGACGGCCTCGGCGAGCGCGGTCGCGCCCTTGCCGCCCTGCTCGAAGCCGGCGTTGACCTCGGCCGCGTACGCGCCGTGCTCGAGCGCGAGCCGCTTCACGAGCTCGACCTCATCGTTCGTGTCGGTCGGGAACTTGTTGACGGCGACGACCGCGTTCAGCCCGAAGTGCTTGATGATTCCGATGTGGCGGGCGAGATTCGCCGCCCCTCCCTGGATCTCGGCCATCCCGCCGTCGATGTTCCCGCCGTGGTGCTTGAGCGCGCGGACGGTCGCGACGAGGACCGTGGCGCTCGGCCGAAGACCGCCGATCCGGCAGGTGATGTCGAAGAACTTCTCCATCCCCATGTCCGAGGCGAAACCGGACTCGGTGATCAGGTACTCGCCGAGCTTGAGCCCGATCCGGTCGGCGACGAGCGAGTTGTTGCCGTGCGCGATGTTCGCGAACGGCCCGCAGTGGATGAACGCCGGCTGTCCCTCGAGCGTCTGGACGAGGTTCGGCTTGATCGCATCCTTGAGGAGCACCGTCATCGAGCCGGCCCCCTTCAGCTGCTCTGCCGTGACCGGCTCGCCCTCGAATGTCTGCCCGACCGTGATGCGGCCGAGCCGGGCACGCAGGTCGCCGAGGTCGCGGGCGACGGCGACGAGCGCCATGATCTCGCTCGCGGCGGTGATGTCGAACCCGGTCTGCCTGGGGTAGCCGTTCACGCGGCCGCCGAGCGACGTGACGATGTCGCGGAGCGAACGGTCGTTCATGTCCATGCACCGGCGCCACGAGATCGTCAGGGGGTCGATGCGGAGCTCGTTGCCGTGCAGCAGGTGCGCGTCGATCAGCGCCGAGAGGAGGTTGTTGGCGGCGGTGATCGCGTGCAGGTCGCCCGTGAAGTGGAGGTTCAGGTCCTCCATCGGCACGACCTGCGTGTAACCGCCGCCCGCCGCGCCGCCCTTGATCCCGAACACCGGCCCGAGCGACGCCTCGCGCAGCGCGAGCACCGGACGCTTGCCGAGCTGGCCGAGTCCCTGCGTCAATGCGACCGACGTGGTCGTCTTGCCCTCGCCCGCCGGCGTCGGCGTGATCGCCGTGACGTTGACGATCTTGCCGTCCGGCCGGTCGGCGAGCCGCTCGAGGATCGAGAGGTCGACCTTCGCCTTGTACCGGCCGTACAGCTCGAGCTCGTCGGGCTCGATTCCGGCCTCGGCGGCGACGTCGGCGATCGGGCGAAGCGTCGCCTCCTGGGCGATCTCGAGACTCGAGAGCATCGGTCGGTTCCTCCAGCGTGGGGGTTGCGTGTCGGGCGAGAGATATATCTCAGTGCTCGGCGACGGCGCCGAGGTGCCGCTCGTACGCGCCGGTCTCGACGATCTCGCCGATCTGGTCGATCGCGAGCTCGAGCTCGTCGTCCGAGGTGAAGAAGTGCGGCCCGAGCCGGATCCCGGCGTCCGGCCTGAAGTCGCAGAGAATCTGCCGCCCGGCGAGCTCGCGGTGGACCGCCGGAAACTCGGGCACGTGGACGGTGACGGTGCCTCCCCGGCGTTCCGCGGAGCGTGGGCTCCGCACGTCGAAGCCGGCTCGGTCGGCGAGATCCATCAGAAGCTGGGTCTGCCGGAGCGAGTTGGCACGGATCCGCTCGACGCCGATCTCCTCGATCAGGTCGTAGCCCGCCGTCGCGGCGTAGTGGGCCGGGACGTTCGGCGTGCCCGTGAGGAAGCGCGCCGCGCCGGTCGTGTAGCGCATCTCCTCCTCGAAGCCGAAGGGCGCCTCGTGCGCCTGCCAGCCGGTGAAGGTCGGCTCGAGGCGCTCCGCGAGGTCGGGACGGACGTAGAGCCAGCCGTTTCCCGGCCCGCCGCAGAGCCACTTCACGGAGCCGCCGACGGCGAAGTCGACGCCGAGCGCGGTGACGTCGAGCGGCACGATGCCGGCCGACTGGTAGCAGTCGAGAATCACGTGCGCGCCGACCTCGTGGGCGCGCCGGACGATCGGCTCGACGTCCTGGATCTCCGCCGTCTTGAAGAGGACGTGGCTGATGGGGACGAGGAGCGTCCGCTCGTCGATCGCGTCCACGATCGCCCCGGCTTCGCGCTCCTCGCAGACGACCACCTCGAGCCCGGGCTGGGCCTGGTAGAGGTAGCGCACGGAGGGGAAGTTGCCCCGCTCGTAGACGATGCGGTTCCGCGCCGGGTCGATCGGGAAGAAGCACGAGAGGACGACTGCCTCCGCGACGGCGACGTTCTGGTGCATCACCGTCGAGCCGGGCGGCGCGCCGACGATCCGCCCGACCTGGTCTCCGACCGTCATGGGCGTCGTCCACCACCCCTCGCCCCAGGCGCGGATCCCGCGCTCCCGCCACATGCGTGCGTACTCCGCGAGACGCTGCTCCGCCTGGCGCGGCATCGCCGCGAGCGAGTGGTTGATCAGGTAGGTCGTGTGCTCGAGGATGGGAAACTCGGAGCGGTAGTCGAGGAGATCGCGCACGATGCGCAATGTAGAGACGCGATGAGGGCGATGGTGCTGCAGGCCGCCGGCACGCCGCTCGAGCAGGCGGAGCTTCCGGATCCGCAGCCCGGCACTGGGCAGGCCCTCGTCCGCGTGCGCGCCTGCGGCGTTTGCCGCACCGACCTGCACGTCTTCGACGGCGAGCTCCCCCGCCCGAAGCTGCCGCTCGTCCTCGGCCACGAGATCGTCGGCGAGGTCGTGTCGAGCCGCGGCCGATTCGAGCCGGGCGACCGTGTCGGCGTCCCGTGGCTCGGGTGGACGTGCGGCGAATGCGCCTACTGCCTCACCGGACGCGAGAACCTGTGCGACCGCGCCCGGTTCACCGGCTACGACACGGACGGCGGCTACGCGGAGCTCTGCGTCGCCGACGAGCGGTTCTGCTTCCCCGTGCCGGACGGCTTCGCGGACGTTCAGGCGGCGCCTCTCCTCTGCGCGGGCCTGATCGGCTACCGGTCGCTCCGCGTCGCGGGAGACGCCGCCCGCATAGGGCTCTACGGCTTCGGCGCGGCGGCGCACATCGTCTGCCAGGTGGCTCTGCACGAGGGACGCGAGGTCTACGCGCTGACCCGGTCCGGCGACGACGACGCGCAGGCGTTCGCACGCTCGCTCGGCGCGACGTGGGCCGGTGACACGGCGACGCGGCCGCCGGCCGAGCTCGACGCGGCCATCCTCTTCGCGCCTGCAGGCGAGCTCGTCCCCACGGCACTCGGACACGTGCGGAAGGGCGGCAGCGTCGTCTGTGCCGGGATCCACATGAGCGACATCCCGTCGTTCCCGTACGAGCTCCTCTGGGGCGAGCGCGTCGTCCGCTCGGTCGCGAACCTGACGCGCTCGGACGGCGACGAGTTCCTCCGCATCGCCGCTCTGGTTCCCGTCGAGACTCGCGTCGAGGAGCTGCCGCTGGGGAGTGCGAACGAGGCGCTTGCATGCCTCCGCGCCGGCGACGTCCGCGGTGCGCTCGTGCTCGTTCCCTAGGACACTCGCCGCAGCAGGCCGAGCGCGCGCTGGTCCCACGGGACGCGGTGGGTGAGACCTGCGTCGCGGAGCTCGGCGCGGTGGTCGAGGTACCAGTCGTAGGTCGCGCAGAGCGTCTCGACGTTCGAGATCCGCGGCTCCCACCCGAGCAGGTCCCGCGCCTTGTCGATCGCGTAGAAGGTCTCGTCGCGACCCATCTCCCGGCGCACCTCCACGTCGTCGTAGAAGCGCGCCTGGATCTCCTCGGTCGTCGCAGCGACGGACATGTCGGCGTTGGCGACGTTGAA
>Ga0157297_10000122_pt1 | contig 12917 bp, 21 predicted proteins | sample NitcycUS028104C2_FD_108380 | JGI IMG/M metagenome (GOLD analysis project Ga0157297, IMG submission 108380) | Soil microbial communities from Arlington Agricultural Research Station in Wisconsin, USA - Nitrogen cycling UWRJ-S028-104C-2 | ecosystem: Environmental > Terrestrial > Soil >...
CAGATCGAGGCGGCGCGCGTTGCGATGACCCGAAAGATCAAACGCGGTGGCAAGGTCTGGATCAACATCTTTCCCGACAAGCCCTACACCAAGAAGCCCGCCGAGACGCGGATGGGCTCGGGCAAGGGCAACCCGGAGGGTTGGGTCGCGGTGGTAAAGCCGGGCAAAGTGATGTTCGAGCTGGCCGGCGTCCCGGAGGAGTTGGCCCGGGAGGCGCTGCGCCTGGCCGGACACAAGCTTCCGATAAAGACCAAGTTCGTGATGCGCGAGGGGGTTGAGGGCAGGTGAAGTCAGCCGAGGCCCACGACATGAAGGACGACGAGCTGGTCGTGAAGTTGATCGACGCCAAGCAGGAGTCGTTCAACCTGCGCTTTCGGCACGCGACCGGCGAGCTGGAGAACACGGCTCGGCTTAGCGCAGCGAAGCGGGACATCGCGCGGCTACTCACGGTGGCCAAGGAGCGCGGGATCGACGTCGAGAGAGAGCTTAGGAAATGAGCGAGGACGAGCAGAAAAAAGACGAGACCACCGAGGACACTTCGGCCGAGGGTTCAGAGGCATCAGCCGCGGGTCCTGTCGCCGAGGACAGCCCTCCGGCTCACCCGCCGGAGGGACAATCCTCGCCGCCACCCGCGGGTGAGGAGTCTGAGTCGAAGGACGAGGCGCCTGCGGAGGACTCTGCTGACGCCCCCGGCTCCGAGGAGGAAGCTGCGGAGCCCGAGGCGGCTGCGGCAGAGCCCCCTGCCAAAGAGGCGGCCCCTGAGGCGGAGCCTGATCCTGAGGACGATCTTCCTTGGAAGGAGAAGAAGCGGCTCGAGGCGTCCCGCAAGCCCCATAAGGCCAAGGCGCCGCAGAGCCCCGAGGAGCGCAAGGCCGAGCGCTTGGAGGCTCGTAAGGGGCGAGCCGCCCAACGGCGCAAGGAGCGGGCTGCCGCCAAGGCTAAGAAGACTCCTGGAACCGGAACTCCGCCGGCTGTACATGACGCCAACGCCGCCAAGGTGCGACAGGGCATCGTGGTCTCCGACAAGGGTCAGAAATCGATCACGGTCCGGATCGACACGGCGCGGCGCCACCCGACTTACGAGAAGGTCGTGCGCCGCTCCCGCACCCTGCACGCTCACGACGAGCGAAATGAGGCGGGCGAGGGCGACGTCGTTCGGGTCGTCGAGACGAGGCCGTTTTCGAAGACGAAGCGCTGGCGCCTGGTCGAGGTACTGGAGAAGGCGAAGTAGGGCGATGATCCAGCAGGAGTCAAGACTCAAAGTTGCCGATAACTCCGGTGCGCGGGAGATCCTCTGCATCCGGGTAAAGGGCGGCTCTCACCGGCGCTATGCCGGCGTCGGCGACGTGATCACCGCGACCGTCAAACAAGCCAGTCCGCAGGGCGGCGTCCGCAAGGGCGAGGTCGTGCAGGCCGTCGTCGTGCGAACCCGCAAGCAGCTCGGCCGCCCGGACGGCACCTACATCTCCTTCGACGAAAACGCCGCCGTGCTGATCGATCCGGCCAGCAACAACCCGCGCGGCACCCGCATCTTCGGGCCAGTGGCCCGTGAGCTGCGCGATCGCAACTTCATGAAAATCGTCTCGCTCGCCCCCGAGGTTCTCTGATGGCGAAGGCGATGCGGATAAGGACCGACGACATGGTGAAGGTGATCGGCGGCAAGGACTCAGGCAAGACCGGTCGCGTGCTCCGTACCGATCCGAAGCGCCAGTTCATCTATGTCGAGGGGGTCAACATGGTCAAGCGGCACGAAAAAGCGCGCCCGGTCCAGGACGTCCAGAAAGCCAGCCAGCAGATGGGCGGAATCGTCGACAAGGAGGGCCCGATCCACGTGTCCAACGTGATGGCGCTCGACCCCAAAGACAACAAGCCGACCCGGATCGGAATGCGCCTCGACAAAGGCGGCAAGCGCGAGCGCTTCGCCAAGCGAAGCGGGGTGTCGTTCTAGTGGAGGCCGCTACGACCACGCAGTCCCAGGCCGCGCCACCGCCGCGCTTGCGCGAGCGCTACGAGCAGGAGATCCTGCCGGCGCTGATCGAGAAATTTGGCTACTCGACCCCGATGCAGGTGCCGCGCCTGCAGAAGATCGTGCTCAATATGGGAGTCGGCGAGGGCAAGCAAAACGCTAAGTTCCTCGAGGCCGCACAGGAGCAGCTGGCACTGATCGCCGGCCAGCAGCCCAGCGTGCGGCGGGCGCGCAAGTCGATCGCCTCCTTCAAAGTTCGCGAGGGGATGCCGGTTGGCCTCTCGGTCACCCTGCGCCGGGCGCGGATGTGGGAGTTCCTCGACCGACTTTGCTCGATCGCCGTGCCGCGTATTCGCGACTTCCGCGGGCTGAACCCGCGCTCCTTCGACGGTCGCGGCAACTACTCGATGGGCGTCCGCGAGCAGCTGATCTTCCCGGAAATCGATTACGACTCGATTGACGAGGTGCGCGGTCTCGACGTGACGATCGCGACTTCCGCTCAGACCGATCTCGAGGCCTTCGAGCTGCTGTTGCGGCTCGGCATGCCATTTGCCCAGGACGGCAGGCCCGGCAGCAGAGACGCGGAGGCCGAGGCGGCCGCGGAGGAGGAGAAGCGCAAGGAGGAGGCTCGCCTGCGGGCCGAGGCCGAGCAGGCGGCACTCGAGCAATTGAAGGAAGAGAACCCCGACGCATACGCGAAGCCCGAGCCGGAAGCCGGCGAGGAGGGCGAGGGCGGCGCGGAGGGCGAGACCCAAGAGGCCGACGGCTCGGCCGGCGAGGAGACTTCAGAGGATGGCTAAGACTTCCCAGAAGGTGAAGCAGGGCCGCAAAGCCCGGTTTAAGACCCGTGAATACAACCGTTGTCGTCGCTGTGGGCGCCCGCGCGGCTACTACCGCAAGTTCGGCCTCTGCCGGATCTGTCTGCGCGAGGCCGCGCATGAGGGTTACGTCCCCGGCATGACCAAGTCGAGCTGGTAGGCGAACGATGCTGAACGACCCGATAGCCGATTACCTGACCCGGATCCGCAACGCGCTCGGCTCCGGTCACGACGACGTGCTGATCCCCGCTTCGCGGTTGAAGGAAGAGATGTCCAGGATCCTCAAGGAGCAGGGCTACATCCGCGACTTCCACCGCAAGCCTGCCAAGGTTGGCGAGGCGATCGAGATCCGGCTCAAGTACACCGAGGATCGCCGCCCCGTGATCATCGGGCTGGAGCGGGTCTCGCGGCCTGGGCGGCGGCGCTACGTCGATCACAAGGAAGTGCCACGCGTGCACGGCGGCAGCGGCACGGCGATCGTCAGTACCTCGGTGGGCGTGATGACCGGGCACGAAGCGAAGGCGAAAGGTGTCGGCGGCGAGGTAGTCGCCTACGTCTGGTGATCGAACCATGAGTCGCATCGGAAGAAAGCCGATTCCAGTTCCCGAGTCCGTTACGGTCGAGCTGGCCCCTGGGCGGGTCGCGGTCAAGGGCCCGAAGGGCGAGCTGACGCAGAGCCTCTCTGCCGAGATGCAGATCGAGCAGGGCGATGGCGCCGTCACCGTGCAGCGCCCGACCAACCGCGGCGAGCACCGCGCCCTGCACGGCCTGACCCGGAGCCTGATCGCGAACATGGTCGAGGGAGTCACCGACGGCTTCGAGAAGCGCTTGGAGATCCAGGGCGTCGGCTACCGCGCCCAGCTCAAGGGCAAGAGCCTCGAGCTGGCGCTGGGCTACTCCCACCCGGTCTCGGTCGAACCGCCGGAAGGCATCGAGTTCGAGGTTCCGCAGCAGACCGAGATCATCGTGCGGGGAATCGACAAGCAGCTGGTCGGTCAGGTCGCCGCGGACATCCGCAAGCGCCGTCCGCCGGAGCCTTACAAGGGCAAGGGAATCCGCTACCGCGACGAGCACGTCATGCGCAAGGTCGGGAAGAGGGCCTAGCGATGACCGTCCTCACTAAGCGCGAACGTCGCCTGCGTCGTCGCCGCCGGGTTCGTGCCCGGATCATCGGCAGCGCGGAGCGGCCCCGCCTCTCTGTCTACCGCTCCAACCGCGGCGTCTTCGCACAGCTTGTCGACGACAGCGTGGGGCGAACCTTGGCTGCCGTTAATTGGACTGAGCCGGAGCTGCGCAAGTTGTCTGCCAGCGAGCAGGCAACGCGAGCGGGAGAGTTGCTCGCCGAGCGCGCCAAGTCTGCCGGGGTCGACACCTGCGTCTTCGATCGCGGCGGCTACAAGTTCCACGGCCGGGTCAAAGCGCTGGCCGAAGGTGCGAGGGAGAAGGGGCTGAAGTTCTGATGGCCCGCCGCCGCGCCTCGTCCATCCAGCTACCCTGTCCGGTCCGATGAAGGGCATGGACATGACCAACGTGGAGACGGTCAGCCCGCGAGGGCTGGATCTCCAGGAGCGCGTGATCGAGATCAACCGCGTCGCCAAGGTAGTCAAGGGCGGCCGCCGGTTCTCGTTCACGGCGCTTGTCGCCGTCGGCGACGAAGAGGGCGTGGTCGGGATCGGCTACGGCAAGGCCCGCGAGGTCCCGCTGGCGATTCAGAAGGCGGTCGAGAACGCGCGTAAGAGCTTGATCCGCGTGCCCAAATACGGGCAGACGCTGACTCACAAAATCATTGGCCGCTACGGCGCCGGACACGTCGTCCTACGGCCGGCCAGTCCCGGTACCGGAGTGATCGCAGGTGGTGGCGTCCGCGCCGTGCTCGAGCTGGGGGGGGTGCGCGACGTGCTCACCAAGAGCATCGGCACGCAGAACCCGATCAACCTGGTCAAGGCGACGATGGATGGGTTGGTGCGGTTGCGGCGGCCAGAGGAGGTTGCGGAGCTGCGCGGGTTGACCGTTGCCCAGGTGCTTGGGGTACAGAAGTCGAATGGTGCGACCACGATTTCCGCTGAGGGTTCGGAGGACGAGGGACAAACCCCTCAGGCCGCGGGTCCTGTCGGTGCAGGGGACCCACCTCCCCCTCCGGTAGCTAAAGCTTCCTCGGGGGAGGTCCCCCCTACGCCGCCACCCGCGGCAGAGGCGTCTGAGGCTGATTCATCGAAGGCTCCGGCCGAGGAGGCGAAAGCCTCGGCTGTTGATGAGGGCCCGGCCGAGGAGGCGAAAGCCCCAGCCGCTGAGGAGAAAGCTGCGGATGCACCGGCCGCTGAGGAGGCTCCAGCCGAGAAAGCTGAGGAGCAGTCGTGAGCGCTGTCAAGATCAAGCAGGTTCGGTCTGCTGCTGGGACCAATCCGAGCCAGAAAGCTACGTTGGCTGCGCTGGGACTGGGGAAGATCAACAGGTCTGTCGAGCGCAAGGACTCGCCGCAGCTGCAAGGGCAGCTGCGGGTCGTTTCGCATCTTGTCGAGGTCGACGGTGGCTGAGAAAGCTTCGAAAGCCAAGGACGACACTCCCAGCGAGCGCACCTTGGAGATTGGGCTGCACAACCTCTCGCCTAAGCCTGGCTCGAAACGACCACGCAAGCGGATCGGCCGCGGTGAGGGCAGCGGGCTGGGCAAGACCTCGGGGCGCGGGCACAAGGGCGCCGGCTCGCGCTCGGGCCGCAAGCGCAAGGCCGGCTATGAGGGCGGCCAGAACCCAATCCACATGCGGATGCGAAAGCTTCGGGGCCCGCACAAAAAGCAGTCGATGCCGTTCGAGAACTTCCGTACCTCGACCCAGCCGGTCAACGTCGGAGACCTCGAGGAGCGCTTCGACACCGGTGCGGAGGTCAACCTCGAGGCTCTCCGTGAGAAGGGCCTCACGAGGCGCTCCGACCCGGTCAAGATCCTCGCTCGCGGTGAGATCTCGAAGAAGCTCGACGTCCACGCGCACGCCTTCAGCGCGGCTGCCAAGGAGAAGATCGAGGCAGCCGGCGGTTCCTGTCACACTCTGGAGCCGTAATGCTCAGGACTATTGCGAACGCTTTCAGCGTCGCGGAGATCCGCAAGAAGCTTGCGTTCACCGCGGCGATGCTGTTGCTCTACCGGCTGGGTGCCTATATCCCCGCGCCTGGGGTTGACGCCGAAGCGGTCAAGGAACTCTCATCCAACTTCGCCGGCAGCAACGTCCTCGGCTTCCTCAGCCTTTTCTCGGGCGGTGCGCTGGAACGGTTCTCGTTGTTCGCGCTGGGGATCATGCCCTACATCACCGCCTCGATCATCCTGCAGCTGCTCACCGTCGTCGTGCCCTCGCTGGAGAAACTGCAGAAAGAGGGCGAGGTCGGCCAGCAAAAGATCACCCAGTACACGCGCTATCTCACCGTCGGCCTGGCTTTCGCCCAGTCTTTTGGTTTCGTTTTCCTCTTTCGCTCCTTCGGTAACCAGGCGGGGGGGAACGCACTCGGCGCCCTCGCCGGACCCAAAATCCTGCTGATCGTGATTTGTCTGACCGCGGGCTGCACGCTGCTGATGTGGATCGGCGAGTTGATCACCCAACGCGGCATCGGCAACGGCATTTCGCTGCTTATCTTCGCCTCCATCGTCTCCGGCCTGCCGGGCGGGATTCAGGCTTGGTGGACCAATCCCGACCAGGTCTTCGTCGTGATGATGCCCTTCGTAGCGCTGGCCGTGATCGTCGCGATCGTCTTCGTCCAGGAGGGGCAGCGCCGCATTCCGGTCCAGTACGCGAAACGGGTAGTGGGGCGCAAAATGACCTCCGGCGGTTCCACCTACCTGCCGCTGCGGGTCAACATGGCGGGAGTGATCCCGGTCATCTTCGCCGCTTCGATCATGGCTTTCCCGCCGACGATCGGCCAGCTGCTGAACACGCCCGCTGCACTCGACTTCGCCGCCTTCTTCAGCCCCAACGGCTGGGCTTACGTGGCCGGCGAGGTCTTCTTCATCATCGTCTTCACCTACTTCTATACCGCGGTCACCTTCAATCCGATCGACCAGGCCGACAACCTGAAGAAATACGGCGGCTTCATCCCCGGTGTGCGCCCGGGCCGGCCGACCGCGGAGTACCTTGACCGGATTCTCTCCCGCCTGACCTTCCCCGGCGCCCTCTATCTGGGTGCCGTGGCGGCGCTGCCGACGATCCTGATCAGCCAGACCTCGGCGAACTTCTTCTTTGGCGGCACCTCCATCCTGATCGTGATCGGTGTGGCTCTCGATACGGTCAAGCAGTTGGAGGCGCAGCTGATGATGAGGAACTACGAGGGCTTCCTCAAATAGGCTGTCCCCACCTGTAGCGCCCGCCGTTGGCCGGCGCACCCCTCTTATGACTGAGCTCAACCTCGTTCTCCTTGGCCCCCCCGGTAGCGGGAAGGGCACGCAGGGCGAGCGGCTGCAGGCAGACCTGCGGTTGCCCTACTACGCGACTGGGGACATCTTGAGGGCGGCGGTGCGTGATGGGACGGAGCTGGGTAAGACGGCGAAGGAGTACATGGACCGCGGCGATCTGGTGCCGGACGAGGTGATCGTCGGCGCGATCGCCGAGCGCATCGACTCCAGCGAGGCGGCCGACGGCTTCATCCTTGATGGATTCCCACGCACCGTGCCGCAGGCTGAAGCGCTGGCGGCAAAGCTCGCCGAGCTCGGCCGAGAGCTGACAGCGGTGCTCATGATCGACGCCAGCGACGATGAGGTTATGCGGAGGCTGGGCGGCCGCCGCACCTGCGTCGAGAACGGCCACGTCTTCCACATTGACTTCAACCCACCCAAGAGCGAGGACGTCTGCGATGTAGACGGCAGCGAACTGACCGTCCGCGACGACGACAAGCCCGATGTGATCCGCCATCGGCTCGAGCAGTACCACGAGAAGACCGAGCCGCTGATCGACTTTTACGACCGCCAGAGTCTGTTGCGGCGGATTGACGGTAGCGCCGAGCCGGACGCGGTGGCCGATGAGCTGCGCCGCTCCCTGGCGACCCTGAAGCTGGAAGCCGACGAGGCCATCTAGCCAGCTCGAGCCGGCGGTTAGCGTGTACCGAATGATCATCCGCAAGGCGCCGGAGCAAGTCGACAAGATGGCCGCCTCGGGCGAGGTCCTGGTGCGCTGTCTGCAGATGCTCGCGGCCAAGGCGCGCGCTGGCGTCACCACCAAGGACCTGGACAGGGCGGCGGAGAAGTTCATCCGCTCGCAGGGCGCCGAGCCTGCCTTCAAGGGCTATCGGGGCTTTCCCGGCTCGATCTGCGCCTCGCCCAACTCAATGGTGGTGCACGGGATTCCCGGTCCCTACGAGTTGAAGCGGGGTGATGTGCTCTCGATCGACGTCGGCGTCGTCAAGGACGGTTGGGTCGCCGACGCGGCGCTGACCGTGCCAATTGGCTCGGTTAGCCCCGAGGCGACCAAGCTGCTCGACGTGACCAAGGGGGCGCTATTCGCGGCGGTCGAGCAGATGCAGCCTGACAACCATCTCGGCGACGTTTCCGCGGCGATCCAGCGCGCGGTCGAGATCGAGGGCCTCTCGATTATCCGCACCCTGGTCGGGCACGGGATCGGTCGCGACATGCACGAAGACCCACAGGTGCCCAACTTCGGCGAGCCCGGACGCGGGCCGAAGCTGGAGGAGGGGACGGTGCTGGCGATCGAGCCGATGGTCAATGCTGGTGGCCCGCTGGTCCGGATGGGTGACGACGGCTGGGCCGTCTACTCACAGGACGGCTCTCTGGCCGCTCACTTCGAGTTCACGATCGCGGTGACGTCCGAGGGGCCCCGCATCCTGACTCCCTGGCACGAGGACGAGTAGAGCACCTCTTGGCTTCGGTGCTGCGTTTCCGGCGCCGGTCGCCATCGCTCGTCCCCTGCTATCTTTCCCGGTCGGCCTTGAGGGCCGTTTGTTCGCGCCCGCCTGCCCGATTCATGGGGCGTGTGGGAGTCCTGTAGTCGAGACAATCCCGGAGCGATGAAGGTCCGAGCTTCCGTAAAGCCGATGTGCGAAAAGTGCAAGGTAATCCGCCGTAACGGCGCGGTCCTTGTTATCTGCCAGAACCCGCGCCACAAGCAGCGGCAGGGCTAGCGCATGGCACGTATCGCGGGGATCAACATCCCGGTCAATAAGCGAGTAGAGATCGGGCTCACCTACATCTTCGGCATCGGCCGCTCTACTGCGCAGGAAATCCTGGTGGAGACGGAGATCGACCCCAACACCTCGGTCAAGGATTTGACTGAGGAAGAGGTCGTGAAACTGCGTGAGGCGGTCGAGCGGCGGGAGGTCGAGGGCGACCTACGCCGCGAGCGCTCCCAGGACGTCAAACGGCTGATGGAGATCGGCTCCTACCGGGGGCTGCGCCATCGCCGGGGCTTGCCTGTCAGGGGTCAGCGGACGAAGACCAATGCACGCGGCCGCAAGGGCCCGCGCCGGATGAGCGTCGCCGGCAAGCGCAAGGCGCCGGCGAGGTAGGGGACCAATGGCCGCAGCCAAAAAACCAGCCAAAGGCCGTGCCCGACGCCGCGTCAAAAAGAACATTGCCTACGGCCAGGCCCACATCAAGACTTCGTTTAACAACACGATCGTCACCCTGACGGACACCCAGGGCAACGTGATCGCCTGGGAGTCGGCCGGCTCCGCCGGGTTCAAAGGCTCGCGCAAGTCGACGCCGTTCGCGGCGCAGGTAACCGCTGACGCCGCGGCCAAGAAGGGCATGGAACACGGCCTCGAAAAGGTCGAGGTGTTCGCCAAGGGCGCCGGCTCCGGCCGCGAGACCGCGATTCGGTCGCTGCAGGCCGCCGGCCTCGACGTGACCACCGTCAAGGACGTCTCCCCGCAGGCTCACAACGGCTGCCGTCCGAAGAAGCGGAGGCGTGTCTGATGGCCCGCGATACCTCCGCCCAGTGCAAGCAGTGCCGTCGTGAGGGCCAGAAGCTCTTCCTCAAGGGTGAGCGTTGCTTCACCGACAAGTGCGGTGTCGAGCGTCGCTCCTACCCGCCCGGCGATCACGGCCGCGGTCGGATGCGGCAGTCCGAGTACCGCGTGCAGCTGCGTGAGAAGCAGAAGACGCGCCGTTACTACCAGGTGCTCGAGAGCCAGTTCCGCGCCTACTACGACAAGGCCTCGCGCCAGGACGGCGTCACCGGTGAGAACCTGCTGCGTTTGCTCGAGTCGCGCCTTGACAATGTCCTCGTGCGGCTAGGCTTCGCCGCCTCCCGGCGCCAGGCAAGGCAGTTGGTTGGCCACGGGCACTGGATGGTCAACGGCCGTCGCGTCGACGTCCCCTCATACCAAGTCCGCCCCGAGGACGTGATCTCGATCAAGTCCGGCTCGGCGGCCACCGACACGATCCGCAAGGCGACCGAGCTCGTCTCGACCGTCCCGGCCTGGTTGCAGGCCGACCACGATTCGCTTACGGCCAAGGTCCTGCGCTACCCCGAGCGCGCGGAGATCTCGGCGCCGGTACAGGAGCAGCTGATCGTCGAGCTGTATTCCAAGTAGTCCGGACTGATTTCTGAAACACCATAGGCAAGGAACTCATGACCACTGACTTTCAGGTCCCTCGTATAACCGCAGAGAAGGCGGATGACCGCCGCGGCATCTTCACGATTGAGCCCCTCGATAAGGGGTTTGGCTACACGTTTGGTAACGGCCTCCGTCGCGTCCTGCTCTCATCGCTGGGCGGCGCCGCCGTCACCAGCGTTCGTATTGAGGGTGTCGCGCACGAGTTCTCCAGCGTGCCGGGCGTCAAGGAGGACGTCACCGACATCATCCTCAACTTGAAGGACCTCGTCGTTCGCATGCACACCGATGCCGACGAGGTAGAGGCGCCGCTGGTTGCCAGCGGCCCCGGCGAGGTCAAGGCAAAGGACATCGATCTTCCTTCAGGGGTTGAGATCCTTAACCCCGATGCCCCGATCGCCACGCTCGAGAAGAAAACGAAACTCGAGGTCTACCTGACGATCGGTCGCGGCCGCGGCTACTCGCCGGCGGAAGAGAACAAGTCTGATGACCAGCCGATCGGAGTGATCCCGATTGACTCGATCTTCTCGCCAATTCGGCGTGCCTCCTACTCGGTTGCAACCGCGCGTGTGGGTCAGCGGACCGACTTCGACAAACTCACGCTCGAGCTCGAGACGGACGGCTCGATTGAGCCCGCCGCCGCCCTGCGCGAGGCCTCGGAGATCCTGATCAAGACGCTGGCGATCTTCACCGACGCGGAGCGGGTCGAGGAGTTGACCGCCCGCGAGGCAATTGCGCCACTGCCGCCCGACGGGCTGTCCGCGGTCGGCATCGGTGACCCTGCCGGCGTCGCAGCCAACAATGGCCTTGATGAGATCCTGATCGAGGAGCTGGAGCTGGGCGTGCGCTCCTACAACTGCCTCAAGCGGGCGGGCGTGCAGACGGTCGGCGATCTCGTTCGCAAGACTCGCTCGGAGCTGAACGCGATCCCCAACTTCGGTTCGAAGTCGATCGAGGAAGTGATCGAGACCCTGCAGGCCCGCGGCCTCGATCTGAGCCAGGACTGAGCGGACTGCCAGAGCGGACTAGAGGAACCCGATGCGCCACCGCAAGAAACGCAACAAGCTGAGCCGCAGTGCGGCGCATCGGGAGTCGCTGCTCTCCAATCTCTCCAAGCAGCTGATCGAGCACGAGCGGATCAAGACCAGTCAGGCGAAGGCAAAGGCCGTCAAGCCTGAGGTCGAGCAGTTGATCACGCTCGCTAAACGCGGCGACCTGCATGCTCGTCGCCAAGCCCTGGCGACCTTGCACAACGACAAGTTCATCGTGCACAAGCTGTTCGATGAGGTCGCTCCCCGCTACAGCGAGCGGCCTGGGGGCTACACGCGGATCGTCAAGCTCGGCCCTCGCCGGTCTGACTCCACGGAAATGGTTTATCTAGAGCTGGTGTAGCGGGCGACGGCGCGGGGGCCTCTCGCCCGGACTCGCGGGCTTCGCCCGCTCTGAGTATCCGCCCGTTCGAGAGGCCCCCGCGCCGTCGCCGTCAGTACGCGACCGACTCCAGATACAAGCCGTGCGGGGGAGCCGTATCGCCTGCTTGGGAGCGGGTGGTTCCGGCTAGGAGCTGGGTGAAGTTCGCGACTGAGCGGCGGGCGTTGGCTGCTTCCAGCATCGTGCCGACGAGGATTCGGACCATGTTGCGCATGAAGGCGTCGGCGGTGATGCGGAAGGTGAGGATGTCGCCTTCCTGGTTCCAGCATGCGTCGTAGATGTCGCGGTCGAAACGGACGTGGTCGGTCTGGGTTGGGGTGAAGGCGGTGAAGTCGTGATTGCCCGGCAACGCTGCAGCGCAGGCTTCGAGCGCCTCCAGGTCGATGCGGTGTGGCCACCAGAGAGCGCGGCCATGCTCGAAGGGGCTCGGTACGGAGCGAGCGAGCAGCCGGTAGCGATAGCTGCGGGATTTGGCGCTGTGCCGAGCGTCGAAGCCGTCCTCAACCGGGGCTGCGTCTGTGACGGCGATGTCATCCGGCCCAACGCCGTTCAGCCGCCGCGCCAGATCCCCCTGCACCTCGGCCTCGGTGACGAAGCTCGCAACCTGCCCCAGGGCATGCACGCCGCTATCCGTGCGTCCAGCAACAGTCAGCTGCACGGGCTCGCGCAAGACGATGGCCAGGGCAGCCTCCAGCTCCCCCTGTACAGTCCGCAGCCCAGGCTGAGCCGCCCACCCTTTGAAGCTCGCGCCGTCGTATTCGATGTCCAGCCGCACCGTAGCCACGCGCGCAGTATGCCCTCCCCCGTCCCTAGAATCGCCTTTCATGCGCGTCCTATTGACCAACGACGACGGCATCTCTGCCCCCGGCCTGCAGGCTGCCCGTCGGGCTCTGCGCGAGCTCGATGGGGTCGACGTGGACGTGATCGCCCCCGACTCGAACCGCAGCGCCACGGCGCGCAGCATCACCACCCGCTCGCCGCTGACCGTCGAGGAGGTCGAGTTTGGCGACGGCGACCGCGGCTTCGCCACCGACGGAACGCCGGTCGACTGCGTCCGCTTCGCCGAGCTGGGCCTGGTCGGGCACCGACCGGACCTGATCGTCTCCGGCATCAACCATGGCGCCAACCTCGGCGACGACATCACCTACTCGGGCAC
>Ga0157297_10000123_pt1 | contig 12862 bp, 9 predicted proteins | sample NitcycUS028104C2_FD_108380 | JGI IMG/M metagenome (GOLD analysis project Ga0157297, IMG submission 108380) | Soil microbial communities from Arlington Agricultural Research Station in Wisconsin, USA - Nitrogen cycling UWRJ-S028-104C-2 | ecosystem: Environmental > Terrestrial > Soil >...
CCGATCGCGTCCTCCAGGGAGATCTCCATCTCGTTGTAGGGCGCCGGGGAGTCCTTGTCCTTGTCGGAGAACTTCGGCATGTTGAGCTTGACGATGTCGGCGCCCATCTCCATCGCCATCCGCGCCGCGTAGTCGATCGCGTAGAAGGAGTTGGGGCCGCCCTTGGCTTCGACCGCTTCGCCGCGCGGGTAGGACCAGACGATCAGTGGCATGCCGAAGCGGTCGCAGTCTTCGCGCACCGTGCGCAGCTGGGCGAGGTCCTCGTCCTGGCGCGGCGAGCCGACGTAGAGCGTGTAGCCGACCGCGTCGGCCCCAAGCCGGACCGCGTCCTCGACGCTGGCATTGCAGCTTGAGAATGCCTTGGCGGAGGAAGGGACATCGGTCTTGCCGTTGACCTTGAGGATCAGCGGCACCTGACCGGCGTAGTCGGGGTAGTACTTGGACGCCATGCCGATCTGGCAGGCGAGTGCCGAGTAGCCGGCCTCGGCGGCGAGCCGGAACTGGTAGTCAGGGTCCTTGGAAGCGGGGTTGGGGAAGAAGTCGCGCGGGCCGTGCTCGATGCCCTGGTCGATCGGCAGCAGCATCAGGGTGCCGTTGCCGGGTCCGAACTCGAATAGCAGGCGTCGCAGGCGGGTCCGTTTGCCGGGCGCCAGCTCGGCCAGAAGCGATTTCTGCTCGGTCAGGCTCTTCAACTCCACGCTCAATTCCTCCTCGAAGACGGGTATTAACGCAGTATGCCACCGGCAGCGCGCGTCGAGCGGTCGCGACGGGCCGGTTATCCTCGAATGACCATGAGCGAGACTGAGCTCAGCGTCATCTGCAAAAACTGCGGCTCCGAGGTCAGTCCCTACGTAACCGAGTGCCCTTACTGTGGGGCGAGGCTGCGCAAGCGGGCGCCGAAGCTGGAGCGGCGTGGCGACGGGCTCGAGGCGAAGCCGCGGCGTAGCCCCGCCAGCCGGATCTTCAAGATCCGCTTACGCTCGCGCAGCAGAGCGGACTCTCGACGGCCCTACGCAACGCTTGCCGCGATCCTCGGTTCCGCTGCGCTGCTGCTTGTTCAGCAGGCGAGCGGCGCCTCACTGGTGGCGCTGGGCGGCCTCACCGTGCCGGTTGACGGCGAATGGTGGCGCTTCTTCACCGCGCCCTTCGCCTACACCGACGTCGGCTACCTGTTCGTGATCGCGGTCGGGCTGGCGATCTTCGGAGTTGGCGTCGAGCGCCGTCTCGGCACCGCCCCCACGGCGTTGTTGCTGCTGGCCTGCGGCGCGCTGGGGATGCTGGGCGCCAGCGGCGTCGCCAGCGCCCAGGGAGACATCGTCGTCATCGCGGGCGGCAATGGGATGGCACTGGGCGCCGTCGCTGCATGGTTTGCGATCCGCCGCTCCGAGGCGAACGGTGCGATCGACCAGGACTACGACCCAATCGGAGTTACCGTCGCCGCCGCGGTCCTGCTCGCGCTGCCGCTCTTCGAGTCGACCGCGGATGTCTTCGCCGGCCTGGTCGGAGCCGTAGTCGGTGGCCTGGCGGGCCTTGCCGCCTCGGCCCTGCGCCCGTCGGAATAGGCTCAACTCATGCCCACGGATGACGAGCGGCTCGAAGCCGCAATCGAGCGCCTGGCCGATGCCGAGCGCTTCGCCGAGGCCGAGGCGATTGTCGCCCGCGCGGCGCCCCAGCTGCAGCGAGTGCTTGGTGCTGCGCTTGCGGAGGGCGGCTGGTTCGGCGAGTCGCATGAGACCGAGTCGTTGAAGGCCGCCACTGTCCCCGATCCCGAGGAGCGGATCACCGCCGTGCGGACTCTGTTGGCCGAGGAGGCGAGGATGGGGATGATGGTCGGAGTTGCCGTTGGCTGGGCGTTGAAAGACGAGATGAGCAAGGGCGAAGACCCGGAAGGAGAGAGCTGAAATGGAGATCAAATTTCACGGTCACTCGTGCTTCGAGTTGAGCGACGGCGAGACGACGGTGCTGGTCGATCCGTTCCTGAAGCCGAACAACCCCGCCGCGGTTGCGAGTGCGGAGGAGGTCGAGCCGACGCACATCGCGATCAGCCATGGCCACGTCGACCATATGGCCGACGCGGTTGGCGTCGCGACCCGTACCGGAGCCGAGTGCGTGGCAATCGTCGAGATCGCCAACTGGCTCGAAGAGCAGGGGGTCGGGAAGGTCCACGACCCTAACCTCGGCGGCACGGTCAGGTTCGATTGGGGTTGGGTCAAGCTGGTCCCTGCCTGGCACACCAGCACGATCGCCGGATCCAGTGAGGCCCCCTATAGCCCGACGCCAGGGACGGTCACCGGCACGCCCGCCGGCCTGCTGATCTCAATCGGGGGCGTGACGGTCTACCACGCCGGCGACACCTGCCTTTTCAGCGACATGAAGCTGATCGCGGAACGCAATCCAGTCGACGTTGCCCTGCTGCCGATCGGTGGCCACTACACGATGGATCGCCACGACGCCGTCGTCGCGGCCGAATTCGTCGCGGCCGGGACCGTGCTCCCGATGCACTACGACACCTTCCCGCCGATCGCCACCGATGACGACGCCTTCAAGGCTGAGGTCGAGTCGAAGACCTCCTCGCGTGTGGTTTTGCTGAAGCCGGGCGAGACGCACTCGGTTTAGTCGAAAAAACTGGCCAGCCGGCCAATATGCCTGTAGTCTCGACCGGACCGTCGTAGCCGAGCGAGGAGAGAGACGATGGAGGCCAAAGAGGCAACCGGGACCCAGCCACGGACCGAGCGGGCCGACTTTCAGGCGACCGCCGACCCGGCGTTGAACGAGGCCGCCGATCGCACCGGGGACATCAAGCTGCTCACCTACGAGGAGCTGTACATGCTCTGGGAGCGCCAGCAGTGGCAGACGCAGGAGCTGGACTTCAGCCGCGACCGCGAAGACTGGCACGAGCGGATCAGCCCCGAAGAGCGCTTCCAGCGCATGTACGGGCTGTCCTCCTTCTTCATCGGCGAGCAGAAAGTCGCCGAGGAGCTGGGCCCGATCATGCGCGCCGCGCCGACCGAGGACCAGAAAATCTTTCTCTGCACCCAGATCGCCGACGAGGCGCGCCACGTGCGCTTTTTCGAGCGCTTCTACCGCGAGGTCGGCGTGCTCGAGGCCGACGGCCTCTCGGAGATGCTCGCGGAGACCTCCGAGCACCTCAACGACAACTTCAGCCAGCTCTTCGACGAGATGTTGAAGAAGCGCACCGACCGCCTCTCGGCAGAACCCGAGGACACCGAGGCCCTGGTCGAGGCGGTGACGATTTACCACATGGTGATCGAGGGAATGCTGGCCCTCACCGGGCAGCACTTCATCATGGACTTCAACGAAAGCGAAGGCACCCTGCCGGCCTTCGTCGAAGGCTTCCAGAACGTCGCTCGCGACGAGCACCGCCACGTCGCCTTCGGCTCCGTCTTCCTGCGCGAAAAGGCGCGCGAAGACAACCGCTACAAGGAAGCGATCCAGCGCACCTTGGAGGAGTCGCTACCGGTCGCCGACGGGGTGCTGTCGCCGCCCTGGGCGCCGGAAGACGAGGATTACGAACTGTTCGGCTACTCGCTGGCGGACACGCGGGCATTCGCGGGCAACAGCCTGATGCGTCGCCTTAAAGTAATCGGGCTGAACTAGGGCCCAGAGTCCAGAAGGAAGTCGCTTTAGCCTTCGGCTGGCGGGGGCGATTCAGAGGACGATTCAGCCGGCGTCGGCGGCAGAGTTTCTTCAGCCGGCGGCGCGGTTTCTTCGACCGGCGGTGCGGGTTCGGCTGGTGGGGGCGTGGTTTCAGCCGGCGGCGCGGTGGTGGCCGGAGGCGGGCCGCCGACCGTGACGACCACGGTGTCGCCTCCGGTGGGGGCGCCGGCTGCACCCGCTGGGGGCTTTGCCACGACGACGTTCACAGCAGTGGCGTTCGGCGGGGTGGTCTCATCGTCGGCTTCGATCGTGGTCGATCCGGCTGCTTCCAGGCTGGGGGAGGTCTCGGCTTGGGTCGGCGCCGGCGCCTCCGCGGGAGGCTGTGGAGTAGCCGGCGCCGAAGTCTGCTCGACGGCCTGCGGCTGTGGTGCTGCCACGTGATGTTGGGCGATGGCTGGAGACGCCTGTGAGATTTGAGCTGGCGTGCTGCTTCTCGGCACCGGAGTCGTATCCATGTTTCGGTTCACCTCGACGGCGCCTGCCGTAATCACGGCGGCGGTGACTACCCCGGCGACCGCCTTGGCTCCGATCGCGCCACCGACCGCGCCGATCCCACCGGCAGCGCTACCGCCGCTGAGCGCGGCGCCAACGCTGCTCACGGCTCCGGCGCTGGTTGCGGTTGCGGTCGCGCCGGCGCCGGCACTCGCCGCGCTGGCGCCGCCGGTCGCCCCCCCGCCTGCGCCACCGAGGCCGAGCTTGGAGAGGATGAAGCCTTTGAAGGCCAGCAGCGGCCCGGCCGGGAACAGCGCAGCCAGCACCTTGTCGTTGGAGCGGACCTGGGAGCGGAAGTCGGCGCACTCCTCACAGTCGCGCACGTGGCGTCGCACTGGGCCGGAGACCTTGCGCAGGCCCTCGGCGGCCTCGGCCAGCTCCAGCCGTACCTCGCCACAGGTCAGTTGGCGGGCCTGGCTCGCCTCGGCGAGAGATATCCGGGCCCGCACCAGCAGCGACTTGACCGAGGGCACGCTGGTCTCCATCGCGGCGGCGATTTCCTCGTAGGACATCGCGTCCATCTCACGCAGCAGCAGCGCTGAGCGCTGCGTCTCGGGAAGTTTGTTGACGTCGGTGAGGAGTTGGCGGAACTCCTCACGGTTGCTGACCTTCTCCGCGGTCGAGGCGGCCTCGACGGCAGGGACCATGTCCATCGATTCCTGCGCGTCGGCGGTCGGCTTGCGGAGGTGGTTGAGGCAGCGATTGCGGGCGATCCGGTACAGCCACGGGCGCAGGTTGATCTCGCGCTCATCCCCCAGCATCGCCCGGTAGGCGTTGACGAAGACCTCCTGAAGGACGTCCTCTGCGTCCTCGGTGGAGCCAAGCATCTGACGACAGAAGCCCAGCAGGCGGGACTGGTAGCGATCGACGATCGTCTCGAAGGCGCCGGCGTTGCCGCTTCTCGCCATCGCGATCAGCTTCGCGTCCCCCTGAAGCTTCAACAGGGGCGAGCGACGGGCCAGAAGTCCGCGCTGACTGGCGTGGGTTAGGGCTGATGCCTCCAAGCTTCACTCTCCAGGGAAGGCGTTGTCTTCGTGAGTAGGGACACCGTAGCAACGAGATAGTTGCGGCCTGTACAAAGATTTAGCCTGGATTTAGACGGCCACGCGGGCCGCAGGGGGGTGCGAACCGCTGCCCGGCTGATGGAAGTAGTGCCCGGGGCGGGACTCGAACCCGCAAGCCCCCGAAGGGGCAGCGCATTTTAAGTGCGCCGCTTTTGCCAGTTTCGCCACCCGGGCGTCAGCGATGGTACCCCCGCCGATAGGCTCGTTGAATGTCCGTGCATGGGGGGCGACTTGTGGCAAAAGCCCTGAAGTCAAGGGATGTCAGCCATCTCTTCACGCTGTCGGGGGGCCATCTGTTCTCGATCTACGACGGCTGTAAAGCGGAGGGAATCGAGATCGTCGACGTCCGGCACGAGCAGTCGGCTGTCTTCGCGGCGGAGGGCTTCGCGAAGGCGACCAGGCGGCTCGGGGTGGCGGCGCTGACCGCCGGCCCGGGGGTGACCAACGGCGTCAGCGCGATCGCCGGCGCGCAGGCCAACTGCTCCCCTGTCTGCGTGCTTGGTGGCCGGGCCCCGGAGATGCGCTGGGGCTCGGGCTCACTGCAGGAGATCGACCACCTTCCTTTTGTCTCGCCGTTGGTCAAGTCGGCGGAGACCGTGAAGGAGACGGGCCTTATCGGGGCGCGAACGGCGGCGGCGCTCGACCTGGCGCTCAGTGCCCCCTACGGACCAGCCTTCGTCGACTATCCGCTCGACGTCGTCTTCAGCGAGGCAGAGGCACAGATTCCCGCCCCCGCTCACGCCGAGACCCAACCTGCAGCCGGGGTCGAGCAGGCGGCGGCCCTGCTGAACGGCGCCGAGCGCCCGGCGATCATGGCCGGGTCCGGCCTCTACTGGGGTCACGGCGAGGGGGAGCTGCAGGCGCTGGCTGAGGCTCTGGGGATCCCCGTCTTCCTCAATGGGTTGGGTCGTGGCTGCCTCGCTGCCGATCATGAGCTGGCCTTTAGCCGGGCCCGCGGCGCTGGCTTGAAGGGCGCCGACGTGGCGCTGGTTGTCGGCGTGCCGGTCGACTTCCGGCTCGGTTTCGGCGGAAGCTTCGGCGAGGAGACGAAGCTGATCCGCCTCGACGCTGCCCCCAACGCGCTGACCGCGAACCGGGCGCCCGCAGTCGACCTGGTCGGCGACGTCACCGTGACGCTGGCAGCGATCCGCGAGTCGATTACCGGGGGGCGCGGGCGGACCGACGCCTGGTTGGAGCAGTTGCGCGAGGTCGAGGCGGAGAAGCGTGCTGCCGAGCAGGCAGAACTGAACGACAGCCGCTCGCCGTTGCACCCGGTCCGCGTCTACAAGGAGCTGGGGGAAGTACTCGACCGCGATGCGATCGTGATCGGCGACGGTGGCGACTTCGTCTCCTATGCCGGACGCTTCATCGACACCTTCGAACCGGGTTGTTGGATGGACCCCGGCCCCTTTGGCTGTCTCGGCGCGGGGCCCGGCCAGGCAATCGGCGCCAAGCTCGCCCACCCCGACCGGCAGGTCTGCCTTTTGCTCGGCGACGGCGCCTTCGGCTTCGCGGGCATGGAGTTCGACACTTTGGCGCGTCATGGTCTGCCCGTGGTCGGCGTGATGGGCAATAACGGCATCTGGGCACTCGAGCATCACCCGATGAAATTTCTCTACGGGTACTCCGTTGCGGCCGAGCTGCGGCCGGAAACTCCATACGAGAAAGTGGTCGAGGCACTGGGCTGCGAGGGCATCGTCGTCAGCGATCCGGAGCAGCTGCGGCCGGGCCTAGAGCGGGCCTTCGAGTCGGGCCGCCCGACCCTCGTGAACGTCATCACCGACCCCGAGGTCGTCTACCCTCGCAAGTCGAATTTGGCTTGAGAGAGGGAAATCTGGCTAGCCAGCCAGATTGTAATGAGAGGTCTTCAAACGAGAATCGACCGCCATCGCTGGCGGTCGATTCAAGTTGGCCCCTCAGGACGGGCAGGGGTACGTCTTCAGGGACCAGTTCTTATTCGATGGGCCCAGACGGCGGGAGGCGCCATGATGCGGCAATCGCCTGAACCCTGTAACCGGGTCTGCGATGGGGACTCCTGTCCTCACCTCTTTCCCGATGAGGTGATTATGCGCTCGCCTATCCGAATTGTCTAGGAGGTGGATTTAGCGCTACTAATAACTTGGTAGATAGACTTTACCAAGTTTTGGGGGTTCGAGCGATATGTTTACCCATCTGTAGGGGTGTCGAAAACTCGTCTGTACACCGGGTCCCACGGAATTCGATCCGTTGGCGTTCATTCGCCTTGCGAAGCGGTCTCGAGCGCCGTCCCGTAGAGGATGTCGTGCTCGGAGACCTGGATCTGCTCGAGGTCGAAGGCGCGCATCGCCTCGATCAGGATCACGCCGCCGGCGATGATCGTCGGCGCGCGGTCGGGGTGCAGGCCGGGGATCGTCACCCGCTCGGCCAGTGGGGCGGAGGCCAGTTGCGACAGCAGGCGCTGGATCGTTTCCAGGGAAAGGACTTGGCCGTGGACTCGTGCGGGGTCGTAGGGCTCGAGTTTGAGCTGGATCGCGGCAAGCGAGGTCGGCGTGCCGGCTACCGCGACGCCAGCCGACGCCCGGGCTTTGCCATGGCCGCCGAGCGACGCCTCGATCATGACCCTTACGTCTGTGGCCAGAGCCTCCAGCTCGCTCGCCGCTGGCGGGTCACCGGAGATGTGGCGCTCGGTGTGGCGGACGACGCCAGCTTGAAGCGAGTCGTGGAAGGCGATCCGCTCACCAGCACCGACGATAATCTCGGTCGAGCCTCCGCCGATGTCGATTACCAAGGTTGGGACCGTCGGCGGCTGTTCGGCGGTGGCCCCACGGTAGGTCAGCCGTGCCTCTTCCTCACCGTCGAGCACGCGTGCAGAGAGTGCGAAGCGCTCCCGTAGCTCGGCGACGAAGGCGTCGCCGTTGGAGCCATCGCGCACGGCGCTGGTAGCGATCGCGGTAACCCGCTTGGTGTTGTTCTCCCGGCAAATTGCGACGTAGTCGGCGATGGCTGCGCAGGCGGCCTCTATCGCCTCGTCGGATAGCTGTCCCGAGAGGTCGACACCGCGGCCGAGCCGGGTAACGCGGCTGTGCCGCTCGACCACAGAGACGCCGCCGTCGATGTCGGCGATCAGCAGGCGGGTCGAGTTGCTGCCGACATCGATCACCGCGACCCGTTGAGATTGCTCAGCCATGGGGGTCGGGCACTTTAGATGCCCCCACCCCAGACGACATTTCGCCCCGTCCTCCTCGCAAGCGCCCCTGCGCCGCCAACTGGCAGCCAAGGCCACCCCGCACTCCATTGCTAGCATTGACAAACCGCCGCGGGGTGGAGCAGCCAGGTAGCTCGTCGGGCTCATAACCCGAAGGTCGCAGGTTCGAATCCTGCCCCCGCTATATGACGAAAGCCCCGCAAATGCGGGGTTTTTGTTTGTCTTGTCTGACAGACAACAGGGTGCAAAATCGGCCGTGGGGCAAGCTGTGGGGCAAGGTGAGGTCTGAGAGAGGCTGGCGGAGGCCCTCGAGATGGGCCTCGGTCCCGCGCCCGGGACAGGGTTGAATGGACTTACGCAAGACCCTGCTCGACAGTCGAGACGGCTGAGAACACCACTCTTAGGACTACGCGGTCTTCTCGGAAGCGGCAAACCCGAACACTGCGACCAGATCGAGATGTCGAAAAAGAAGCGAAAGCGCGCTAAGCGGGCCGAAAGGCCCGCCGAGGATCGACCCGAGCGGGGTAAGGATCCTCGCTTGGTCGCTTTGCCGGCGAGCGAGATGGACGGCGAGAAGCTGCCCACGGGCACCTGGGTCCAGGTCCTCTCTCCGGTCCTCATGGACGACGGCCGCGAACTGCTGTGGTATCCGCCGCAGCCGGTCGCCTTCAACTTGGTCGAAGCGAAGCAGGCTCGAGACCGTGGGGCGAAGTCCCGTCGCAACATCATGGCGAAGCTGAAAAAGCGCCCGAGCGGCGACGGCGTCCAGCCGATCAACTCGACCGCGGTGCTCAACTGCATCCGGGACCTGCAGTCGGCGGTCCTCTACTCCTTCACCGCAATCGAGAGTCTTGCCAACCACGCCATCGACATGCTCGATGACGATTTCACCCTGACAATCCAGAAGAAGGCTTACGGGAAGAAGGATCTAGTGGGCCTGAGCATTGATGAGAAGCTGAAGCGGGTGGTGCCGAAGATGGACGGCGCGAAGAAGATCGCCGGCACCACCGTCTGGGAGCAGTACCGCAAGCTCAAGTTCATCCGCGACGAGTTGCTCCATGTCAAGGAGCGCGGTTTGGACGTTGACCCGAAGAAACGCACCGCATACGACCGGCTCTTGGTCGGCGAGGCCGACCAGTGTGTCGATGACGCCATCGCTGTTGTGGAAGGCATCTGGCCCGGATGGCTGCCGCCCCATGTGCAAGAGGCGCTGCAATAGGCGGCAACGTAGTCGAGCCATCGGGAGCTGCGGCAACCAGTTCCTGGGGTCTGCCGTTGGGAACTCGACTGGGCCTGGGGTGGAGAAGGCATTGATCAAAAATGAGGAGTCTGATCCGCGATCTATATGTGAGGGCTCGTCCTCGCGACAGCGGCTCCGGGAGCGAGATGCTTATCGTCTTAAGCGATGGCAAAGAGACCGCGTCAACACGAGATCGAGGAGGAGTCGATCAGGGCTTTCATCAGTGCTTTGCCTAGCGCCTGGGTTCCGCGGCGACAGGATCCCGACTATGGAATAGATCTAACCGTCGAGATCTTTGAGGATGGAAGCAGCACGGGGCTGATCTTCAACGTCCAATTGAAAGGGTCGGATGAGCCTGATCTAGAGAAGGCCCTTCGGTCGCTGCGTCTGGAACAGGACAAGGTCGAGTACTACGCATCGCAGAACCTGCCGGTATCGATCGTTAGGTATCACGCCCCGACTGAGCGTCTCTTCTTTCGGTGGTTCCACTCCTATGACCCTCATGTCGAGGCTGGCGCTCAAGCCAGGGACCAGGAGCCGGCCTCAATCCCCTTCCGCTTCCGCGGGGAGGATGAGTGGGCAGAGGAGAGTGCGGATGAGGTAGTTGCGGGTCTGCGGGGGTTCCTGCGTTTCCGCCAGGCAGAGCATCAGCTCCCTCTCCCGCTGATTGTTTCCCCAAGCAATGCCGTTGACGCGCAGTTAGTTGCCGTCGAGCTGAGGCGCGTTCTTAGCGACTCGCAGGGGATCGTCTCCGTCGAACATCGCCAGCCGAGTCAACTTGATGCCCGCGTTGAGATCGCGGGAGACCAAGTCCGCGTCTCACTTGCCGACGTCGCCAGCACCACGATCCATATCGATCCCGAACAAAAAGTCCCGAATTGGCTGGCGCCTAACATCGCTCTGGGCTTTGCCGTCGCACTGACCGTCGTGGGCCAGACGAATCTTGCGGCCCAGATCGCCGCGACGATTGGCGAGAAGGGGGATCTGTGGATCGACCCGTGGTGCTGCATGGCCTTGGCCGGTGCCTTTTACCGCAGCCGACGCCTGCGCGAGGCGCTTGATGTATCTGATCGTCTCGACAAAAGAGACGACGCGGGGGCCAGCGTTGCCGCATACATGCTGTTGAGCGTCCTCCTGGCTCATGGGGCGGATCTGAGCGAAGCTGATCGGAAGATCGCTTTTGAAATGCAGGAGAACCGTTTTCAGCGCCGTCTCGACCGAGACGACCGCAGCGGAGCAGCAGCCGAGGCCTACAACATGGCCATGCTCAAAAAGCGGACCAATGACAAGACTGCGGCCAAAGATTGGTTCGAACGTGCCGCCGAACTCGACCCGAGCTATCTCGACCGCGGTTATTTCAATTCCGACCTAGCCGGGGTCCTCTTTTTGATCGGTGACGAGAAGGAGGCAGCTGTCCATTATTTGCGCGCTGTCGGCCTTGGCGTCACCGATCCTCACGTCAAGGCCTTGGCCGCGGACTCCCTGCTCTTCGCAGGACGCTACGAAGAGGCGCTGGCTATGTTCAAGCAGTACCTCGCACAAGTTGACGGAGGAGGTTTTGAGGATGCCGAGTGGAGGTTGAAGACCATGCTCCTCCCGACCTTGATCTCGACCGTCGGCCCAGAGCAAAAGCGGCAACGCCAGAAGGCGCGGGAGCAAGTTGAACCGATCGACTTCCTCAATGGTCCAGGAATGGCAATCGGTGAAGCCGAAGAACGAATCAAGGCAGCCCTGGACCTCGATGTTTGCTGTGGTTGGGCTTGGTTCTGCTCATCGCTTTTGGCCCTGGGAGCAAGCGGTGAGCGGGCGGCAGGAGTTCAAGCAGCGGTTCTGGCCGCCCTGTTCAACGAGCGGGATCTCAATGCCTGGGGCAATGCAATTCGGCTGTCCGATGAGCACGATGAAGCATTCGTACTCGATGTAATCCGAGTCGCTTATCGATTCCTCGGGGCCGAATTCGAGCAGCGCATCCTGGAAGTAGTTGGAGCCGTCGATCCTGCGCATGGAGACATTCTGCGCCGACTCCTAGAGCAGGCCGTGCAGGAGAAGTCTTTGACCAGGGCTAGAGCGGGATTCACGATGCGCTATCCAGGGCAGGACGGAGAAATGGAGGAGATCTCTGTTGAACCTCCTCTCCCGAGTCGCCCATCCGAAGGCGATCACCAATCTGCCACGCTCGACGCATCAGCCGACTCAGGGCTAGCGGAGAATTCCACGGCCGCAGAACTCTTCACCGAGCTTTGTCGTCGTCTTGGGGATGGCTGGTTTGAGGAGGCGGGCAGTCGGGCTGTAGAGGTCACCGAAGAGGGAGACGTCGTGATTCATACCGGCAAGTGGATCAGCTTCATGTGGGGGAAGGAAGAGTCTGAGGGGTTGATCCTTGCCCTCGACCGAGCGCAGCGGCCTGCCCACATCTCCATAGTCCATAAAGATGGACGATTCGAGCCATTGGGGCCAGTCGATCTCGATGCTTAAGGGCCTTAGGTCGAACAGATGCCCATGACCGGCGCTACGGTCCAGTGAGATGCCTCGTCGAGGATCTTGAAGGACTAATTCGGGACTACATCTCGGCCGAGATGCCGACGCAGCCGGGCTACCTGGAAGGCAAGAGCCTGGTTCATCTGATGATCGACTACCGCGTCTGGCGGGGACGCTTCGTTCAGCCCTGCCCTCGGAAGGTTCACCGCTCAGCCGAGATGAACGAGAGCCCCAGGTCAACAGAACACGCCGAAGCCCTGACAGAAATCGAAGCCAAACTCGTTGGCGGCGAAGACATCGAAGCCCATCTCAGCTTTCGCATCAAGGACCCTCTGGGAGATGGGGGCCTGCCCTCCGACTCGCTGCACAAGCGCAGAGACAGAGACCTTCTGCTGGCCGAGTGGGGAGTCCACCATCTCCATCTGTCCACCCAGCCTCACCACCGGAAGCAAGGATTTGTCGAAAGAACGGATGAGGTGCTCTTTGCCGTCTTTCGGGAGTCGGATGCCTACCTGCTGGGCATCTACCGCCATCCCGAACATGACAACTGGGCCGCTGAGGAGATCTTCGCCGTCATGGCCCGAAACTGGCCAGGAGCCGGGCTGGTCCATGAGTCTCGATTCGCCACTGGGCTCTCGCAGGAACATTCCGATGATGACCGGCTTGAGCTACGCAACTTTGGAGTGAACACGGGCCTGAAGATCGACGGGAAGGTCTACTCGCCGG
>Ga0157297_10000125_pt1 | contig 12772 bp, 14 predicted proteins | sample NitcycUS028104C2_FD_108380 | JGI IMG/M metagenome (GOLD analysis project Ga0157297, IMG submission 108380) | Soil microbial communities from Arlington Agricultural Research Station in Wisconsin, USA - Nitrogen cycling UWRJ-S028-104C-2 | ecosystem: Environmental > Terrestrial > Soil >...
AAGGACCTGATCGGAAAGGGCTACAAGATTCTCGCCGGCAGCGTCTCGTCGGGGGTCGCGCTCCAGATGGCGCCACTCGCCGACCAGAACAAGGTGCTCTTCATCTCCGGCCCGGCGGCCACGGACGCGGTCACGGGGATCAACAAGTACACGTTCCGCTCCGGCCGTCAGTCGTACCAGGACGTCCTCGCCGCGAGCTCGTTCCTCGGCGGCGGCGGCGGCAAGAACGTGACCGTGTTCGCGCAGGACTCGGCGTTCGGCCTGGGCAACGTCCTCGCCGTCCAGCAGGTGATGGGCAACCTCGGCGGCCAGAAGGTGAGCCGCATCCTCGTGCCGCTCTCGGCGCAGGACTTCACGCCGTTCGCCCAGCAGGTCAAGCAGCAGAAGACCGATCTGCTGTTCGTCGCATGGGCCGGGACGACGGCGCCCGCGATGTGGCGTGCCCTCGAGCAGCAGGGCGTGTTCGGATCGGTCGACAAGGTCGTCACGGGACTCGCCGAGCGCGCGACCTACCCGACCTTCGGGCCGGTCGCGAGCAAGATCTCGTTCCTCTCGCACTACGTCTCGAACGCGCCGAAGAACAAGGTGAACGACTTCCTCGTCAAGTCGATGCGGAAGCGCGGCCAGGTGCCCGACCTCTTCACGCCGGACGGCTTCGTCGCCGGGCAGATGATCGTGCGGGCGCTGACGAAGGGCTCCCCGGACGACGTCGACAAGATGATCTCGGCGCTCGAGGGCTGGAGCTTCACGGGGCCGAAGGGCCAGCAGACGATCCGCGCGTCCGACCACGCGATGCTGCAGCCGATGTTCCAGGTCAAGCTCGTCCAGAACGGCGACACGTACAAGACGACCGTCGTCAAGTCCCTGCGGGCGAAGTACACGGCTCCGCCGGAGAAGAAGTAGCGGAACGCCCTCCAGCCGACGGGATCGTGTCCACGCAGGCCCCGATCCTCGCCACTCGCGACCTCGGGCTCGACATCGGCGGCGCACGTATCGTCGCCGATGTCTCGCTCGAGGTCGCCGAGGGCGAGCTCGTCGGCATCATCGGCCCGAACGGGGCGGGGAAGACGACGCTCTTCAACCTGCTCTCGGGCACCATCCGCCCGACGACCGGCACCGTCGAGCTCGACGGGGAGGACGTCACCCACCAGCCGCCCCACCGGCGGACGCAGGCAGGTCTGGGCCGCACGTTCCAGGTCTCGAGCGTGTTCCCGCTCCTGCCGGTCGGTGAGAACGTCCGGCTCGCCGCCGAGGCGCGGATCGGCGGCTCGCTCAGCATCGTCCGGCGTGCGGCGCGGTTCGCGCCCGCGCTCGACCGGGCATCCACCGCCCTCGAGCGCGTCGGGCTCGCCGATCGCGCGCTCTGGCCGGCCGGGATGCTCTCGCACGGGGACAAGCGAAAGCTCGAGATCGCGATGCTCCTCGCGGCCGACCCGCGCGTGATCCTCCTCGACGAGCCGATGGCGGGTGTCTCGGTGGAGGACGTCGACGGGCTCGTCGAGGTGATCCGCTCGGTGCACGAGGAGGAGGGCAGGACGGTGCTGATGGTCGAGCACCGGATGGAGGTCGTCGTCGGCCTCGCGCAGAGGATCGCCGTCATGCACCACGGATCGCTGCTCGCCTTCGACACCCCCGAACGTGTGATGGCCGACGAGACCGTCCAGACCGCGTATCTGGGAGAGCCGCTGTGACCACGGCGCCGACGGCAACCGCGACGGTGCTGTCCGTCTCCGACCTCCACGTGTACCTCGGCGAGTCTCACGTGCTGCAAGGGATCTCCTTCGACGTCCCAGCCGACGGCGTGACGGCCGTGCTCGGGCGCAACGGCGTCGGCAAGACGACGACGATGCGAGCGCTGATGGGCCTCGTGCCGCGGTCGCGCGGGACGGTGACGATCGAAGGCGAGGACGTGAGCCGGCTTCCGACCCACGCGGTGGTCCGCCGCGGCGTCGGCTACGTGCCCGAGGACCGTGACGTCTTCGCAGGGTTGACAGTCGAGGAGAACCTCCGTCTCGCCGAGCGGGACGGCGAGCCGCGCTACGAGCTCGTCCACGACCTCTTCCCCGAGCTCCGCCAGCGCGCGGGCCAGCGCGCCGGCACGCTTTCCGGCGGCCAGCAGCAGATGGTCGCGATCGCGCGGGCGCTGCTCAACCGCAACCGGCTCCTGCTCGTCGACGAGCCGACGAAGGGCCTTGCGCCGCTGCTCGTCACCGAGGTCGCCTCGGCGCTCGAGCGTGCGGCGGAGCTGACGACGATCGTGCTCGTCGAGCAGAACCTGTCCGTCGTCCAGCGTCTCGCGCGAGACGTCGTCGTGCTCGACGCCGGCCGGGTCGTCCACTCCGGGCCGGCGGCGGAGCTGCTCGCCGACCCCGAGCACGTCCGTCGCCTGCTCGGCGTCCACGGAGGCGGGCATTGAGCACGTTCGTCCTCCTGACCATCACCGGGCTGGGCCTGGGCGCGATGTATTTCCTCGTCGCCTCGGGGCTGTCGCTCATCTACGGTCTGATGGGCGTCCTGAACTTCGCCCACGGTGCGCTGATCACCGTCGGCGCGTACGCAGCGTGGTGGTTCGGCGACCAGATCGGCGGCAGCGCTTGGCAGCGGCTGCTGCTCGGCGGGCTCCTCGGCATCGTCGCGGGAGCCGTCGTCGCCGGCCTGATCGAGCTCGTGCTGATCCGGCCCCTGTACCGCCGCCCGGTGGAGCAGGTGCTCGTCACCGTCGGCCTGGCGCTCGCGATCGGTGCGCTCGTGCAGGGCATCTGGGGCGCCGACCCCAAGGTGTTCCCGGTTCCCGCGTGGATGATCGACACGACCACCGTCTTCGGCGCGAGCATCCCGAACGACCGCTTCGTCGAGATCGGCGTCGCTGTGGCGGTGCTCGTCGGGCTGACCGCTTTTCTGCGCTACACGCGGTTCGGCCTCGTCATCCGCGCGGGCGTGGAGAACCGCGCGATGGTGGCGGCGCTCGGGATCGACGTGCGGCGAGCGTTCACGATCGTGTTCGCGCTCGGCGGCGCCCTCGCCGCGCTCGCGGGCGTCCTCTCGGGGGTCTACTTCGGCGTCGTCGACCCCGGCCGCGGCACGTCGCTCCTGATCTTCGCGTTCATCGTCGTCGTGATCGGCGGCTTCGGGTCGATCGGCGGCTCGGCGGTCGCCGCGGTCGCGGTCGGCCTGATCCAGCAGTACGCGAACTACTACGCCTCGAGCGGCACCGGCGACCTCGCGGTCGTGCTGCTGCTCGCCGCCGTGCTCCTCGTCCGGCCGGCCGGCCTGGCCCCGAAGGTGGCGCATTGAGACGCTCGGCAAGCATCGTCGTCCCGGTCGTCGTGCTCCTGCTCCTCGCGATCGTGCCGAAGCTGTCGCTCGACATCCCCGTCGTCCTGAACGGGCCGCTCGACAGCCCGGGAACGCTGCAGGTGCTCGCGCTGTGCCTGCTCTTCGCGGGGATCGCGCTCACGTACGACCTCCTCTTCGGTTTCACGGGCCTGCTCTCGTTCGGCCACGCCCTCTACGTGGCGGTCGGCGTCTACGTGACCGCGATCGCGCTCACCCGCTGGGAGTGGGGTCTCTGGCCGACGCTTGCCTTCGTCGTCGCGGTCGGGATCGCGCTGCCGTTCGTGCTCGGCGCCGTGAGCCTCCGGGTGGGCGGGATCGCGTTCGCGATGGTGACGCTCGCGTTCGCGCAGGCCGGAAACGTGCTCGTCCAGAAGAACCCGTACGGATGGACGGGCGGCGAGGAGGGGACGGGACTCAACTACGACGAGATCCCCGACGCGTTCGTGGGCGTGCTCAACACGAAGAACCTCTACTGGCTCGCCCTGGGTTACGCGGTGCTCGTCTTCGTCGTCGTGCGGTTTCTCGTCGGGTCGTCGGCGGGCCACGTGCTGCGCGCCGTGCGCGAGAACGAGCCGCGCGTCGAGGTGATCGGGCTCAATCCCTACTGGTTCAAGCTGATCGCGTTCGTCGTCGCGGCGTTCCTCGCTGTGCTCGGGGGGATCGTGTGGCTACTCCTGATCGGCGGAGCGACCCCCGAGGTGACGACCGCGAACTTCACGCTCGCGCTGCTCGTGATGGTCGTGCTCGGCGGCGCCGGTACGCGCTACGGGGCGATGATCGGCGGGTTCCTCTACACGCTGCTCGACCAGCGCCTCGGCGCGCTAGCGGGGTCGACGCGAGTGCAGGATCTCCCGGACGTGCTGCGCGTGCCGCTCTCCGAGCCCCTCTTCCTCCTCGGGTCGCTCTTCATCCTGCTCGTGTTCTTCGTGCCCGGAGGGCTCGCGAGCCTGCCTGCGCGGCTACGCGGCATTCGCACGCGGCGTGAGCCGCTGCCCGAGGAGGCCGCGGCTTGAGCGTCCGGATTGGCTGGGAGCGGCACGGGAGCGGCGCGCCGCTGCTCCTGATCCACGGTCTCGGCTACGCGCGCTGGGGCTGGGAGCCCGTCCTGCCCGGCCTCGCCGAGCGTCTCGACGTAATCCTGTTCGACAATCGCGGCATCGGCGAAAGCGACTCGCCGCCCGGTCCGTACACGGCCCGCGAGATGGCCGAAGACGCCGTCCAGGTGCTCGACGAGGCGGGAGTCGAGCGGGCGCACGTCGTCGGGACGAGCCTCGGCGGGATGGTCGCGCAGGAGCTCGCGCTCGCGCATCCGGAGTGCGTCGACCGGCTCGTCCTCGCGTGTACGACGCCCGGCGGGCCGAAGGCGCATCCGATGCCGCAGCAGACGGTGGCGCTGATGGCCGAGGCGGCGACGCTCGAGCCCGCTGTCGCGCTGCGCCGCTTCGTCGAGAACGCCCTCGCGCCAAAGACCGTGGCCGAGCGGCCCGAGCTCGTCGACCGGATCATGACCCACCGGCTCGCGACCGCCCAGAGCCCGGTTGCGTGGGCCGCGCAGGCCGCAGCGGGCATGACGTTCGACGCGTACGACCGGCTCGGCGGTCTTCGGGCGCCGACCCTCGTTCAGCACGGCGGCGAGGACGCCGTCGTCGATCCCCGAAACGGCGACCTTCTCGCGGAGCTCGTGCCGGCAGCGCGCGTCGATCCGTTCCCGGGCACGGGACACCTCTTCTTCTGGGAGGAGCCCGAGCGATTCGTGACCTCGTTGACGGCGTTTCTCGAGGAGATGGCGTGAACGAGCTCACGCTGGGCCGCTGGCTCGCCGACCGGGCGCGGACGACGCCTCAGCGCGTCGCGATCCGGTTTCTCGGACAGGACCTGACCTACGCAGAGCTCGACTCACGCGCGACTCGGCTCGCGGCCGGTCTCGCGGCGCGGGGCCTCCGCCGCGGCGACCGTCTCGCGACGCTGACGACGACCTCTCCCGACCACGTCGCCACGTTCTTCGCCTGTGCGCGGCTCGGCGTAGCGCTGCAGCCCGTCTCGTGGCGGCTCGCGAGCGCCGAGGTCGCGTACCAGCTCGAGGACGCCGAACCGTCGCTCCTGCTCGCCTCGGACGACTACGCGGAGCTCGCACGGAAAGCGGGCACGAAAGTGGAGATCGCCCGGATCGGCGACCCGACGCTCGAGGCGGACGGCGAGGTCGAGGACGTGGCTCGCGACGACGATCCGCTCCTTCTCGTCTACACGTCGGGGACGACCGGGAAGCCGAAGGGTGCGCTGCTCTCGCACGCGAACTGCTTCTGGACGAACCTCTCCTTCGACCGCACGACGAGCCTCCGCGACGGCGACGTCGTCCTCCAGGTACTGCCGCAATTCCACGTCGGCGGCTGGAACGTCCAGCCGCTCCTCGCCTGGTGGAAGGGCGCCACGGTCGTGCTCGAGCCGGCGTTCGACGCCGCGCGGGCCCTCGACCTGATTGCCGAGCACGGGGTGACGACGATGATGGGCGTCCCCGCGACGTACCTCTTCCTCGCACAGGAGCCAGGCTTCGCCGTCGCCGACCTGTCGAGCCTGCGGCTCGCGGTCGTCGGGGGCGCGCCGATGCCGGAGGCGCTGCTCGAGACGTGGATCGCCCGCGGAATCGAGATCGTCCAGGGCTACGGGCTCACGGAGGCGGCGCCGAACGTCCTCTGCCTGCCGCCCGAGGAGGCGACGCGAAAGCTCGGCTTCGCCGGCAAGCCGTATCCGCACGTCGACGTCGCTCTGCGTGACGCCGACACCGGCGCGCTCGTCGAGGGCACCGGCACGGGCGAGCTGGTGGTGCGCGGTCCGAACGTCTTCGCGGGCTACTGGCGTAACGCGGAGGCGACCGAGGCGGCGTTCGCCGACGGATGGCTCCTCACCGGCGACGTGGCCGAGCGCGACGCAGAGGGCTTCTACCGCATCGCCGGGAGGATCAAGGACATGGTGATCTCGGGCGGCGAGAACGTGTACCCCGCGGAGATCGAGGACGTCCTGCACGCGCATCCCGCCGTGCTCGAGGCTGCCGTGGTGGGCGTGCCGGACGAGCGGTGGGGCGAGGCGTGCGCTGCCTTCGTCGTCCTCCGCGAGGGCTCGAACGTCGGCACGGAAGAGCTTCAGAGGCTCTGCCGCGACCAACTTGCGCGCTTCAAGGTGCCGAAGACGTTCGCCTTCGTCGATGCGCTGCCGCGCTCCTCGATGGGGAAGGTGCTGAAGGACGAGCTGCGCGCGGGCGCGACGGAGGGGGCCCGGTGAGCGACACCGTGACGAACGCGGACGGCCGTCCGCTGTCGAAGCGGGGCGAGCGCACGCGCCGCCGCCTGCTCGAGGCCGCCGAGGCGGTGTTCGCCGAGCTCGGCTACCACGACGCCTCCATCGTGAAGATCACCGAGGCGGCCGGGGTCGGGCAGGGCACCTTCTACCTCTACTTCGCGAGCAAGAAGGACGTCTTCGACGAGCTCGTCGTCGATCTCAACCATCGCGTGCGCCAGGCGATGACGGAGGCCGCGTCGCAGGGCACGACCCGCGCCGAGATGGAGCGGCTCGGGTTCGCGGGCTACTTCCGCTTCGTCGCCGAGCACCCGGCGCTCTACCGGATCATCCGGCAGGCCGAGTTCGTCTCGCCCGAGATGCTCCACCTCCACTACGAGCGGCTCACGAGCGGCTACGTCGCCGGACTCCGTCAGGCGATGGAGGCCGGCGAGATCGCCGACGGCGATCCCGAGCTCCTGGCCTGGGCGCTGATGGGCATCGGCGAGCTCGTCGGCATGCGCTGGATCCTCTGGAACGGTCGCACGGAGCTCCCCGCCGACGTCCTCGAGGAGCTCGGCCGCATCATCACCCGCGCTCTGGGCTCCCGGACCGGGAGCCCATGAGCCGAGTCGGGCTCAGCGGGACAGCCCACTATCTCCCCGAGCGCTGGATGACGGCGGCGGAGGTCGGTGCGGCGAGCGGCATCCCGGAGCACGTGGTCGTCGAGAAGTTCGGCCTGCGTGGGAAGCACATCGCGGCGGAGGACGAGCACGTCTCCGACATGGCCGTGGCGGCGGGGGACCGGCTCCTCGAGGAGCACGGCGTCGACCCGGCCTCGGTCGGCGCGGTCCTCTACTACGGCTCGACGTGGAAGGACTACCCGGTCTGGCAGGCCGCTCCCTGGATCGCGCACCGGCTCGGCTGCTCGAACGCGTACGCGATCGAGTACGACAACGTCTCGATGGGGACCCCGGTGGCGCTGCGCCTCGCGCGCGCGCTCCTGACCGCCGAGCCGGAGCTCCGGAACGTCCTGGTCGTCGCCGCCTGCCGAGAGTCGTACCTTCTCGACTACGGCAACGAGCGGTCGCGGTTCATGTTCAACTTCGGTGACGGCGCCGTGGCGGGGCTGCTCGAGGCCGACGTCGGACGCAATCTCCTGCTCGGCAGCCACGCGATCACCGACGGGTCGTTCTCGCTCCAGGTGAAGGTCCCGGCCGGAGGCAGCGTCGAGCCTGCCTCGCACGAGACCGTCGACCGCGGGCGCCACTACCTCGACGTCGCCGACCCCGCGCAGATGAAGGGCGGCCTCGACGAGGTCTCGCTGCCGAACTTCGTCGCCGCCGCCGAGGGAGCGCTCGCCCGTAGTGGCGCAACGCTCGCAGAGGTCTCGTACCTCTGCGGGATCCACATGAAGCGCTCGATGCACGAGGCGATCGTCGCCGCTCTCGGTCTTCCGCTCGAGCGGGCGGCGTACCTCGACGACACCGGCCACATGAGCGGCGTCGACCCGCTGCTCGCGCTCGACCGCGCCGTGCGGGCCGGGAAGGTCGCCGACGGCGACCTCGTCCTGCTGCTCGCGGCCGGTACCGGGTACACGTGGGCCGCGAGCACCGTACGCTGGGGTGCCGCGTCGGGCGGCGCCGACCAGACGACCGAGGAGAAGCGGAACGGATGAGCGCATTCGAGGAGTTGCTCGGCAAGGAGCTCGGCCCGACCGAGTGGTTCGAGGTCGACCAGGCGCGGATCGACGAGTTCGCCCGGGCGACGAACGACCCCCAGTGGATCCACACCGACCCGGTGCGCGCGGCACAGGGGCCCTTCGGGACGACGATCGCCCACGGCTTTCTCACGCTCTCGCTCTGCGTCCCGCTGATGACCTCCGTGCTGGGCCTTACCGGCTACCGGATGGGCGTCAACTACGGCGTCAACAAGGTGAGGTTTCCGGCTCCCGTCCCTTCGGGCTCGCGCATCCGCGCGCGCTTCGAGGTGCAGTCGGTCGACGAGGTGGCCGGCGGCGACCAGGGCGTCGTCCTCGCGACGGTGGAGCGGGAGGGCGGCGACAAGCCCGTCTGCGTCGCCGAGCTCGTCCTGAGGATGATCCGATGAGGCGCTTCGAGGGCCAGACGGTGCTCGTCACGGGCGGCGCGAAGGGAATCGGCGCCGCGACCGCCGCGCGGCTCGCGTCCGAGGGCGCGCAGGTCGTCGTCGCGGACTTCGACGAGGCGGCGGCGACGGAGACGGCCGAGCGGATCGGCGGTCGTGCCGTGCGCTGCGACGTCACGTCGCGCGCCGACGTCGAGGCGGCCGTCGCCGCGGCCGCCGAGAGTGGCCGCCTGGACGTGCTCGTCACCTGCGCGGGGATCATCCGCGACAACCTGATCCACAAGATGACCGACGACGACTGGGAGGCCGTCATCGCGACGCACCTCCGCGGCACCTTCCTCGCGGCGCAGGCCGCCCAGGCCGTGATGACGCAGCAGGGAAGCGGCTCGATGGTGCTCGTCTCCTCGGTGTCCGCGCTCGGCAACCGCGGCCAGGCCAACTACTCGGCGGCCAAGGCCGGGCTCCAGGGCCTGACGAAGACGCTCGCGATCGAGCTCGGCCGCTTCGGCGTGCGCGCCAACTGCGTCGCGCCGGGGTTCATCGCGACGGCGATGACGCAGCAGACCGCCGAGCGGATCGGCATGTCGTTCGATGACTTCCAGGCGACGGCGGCGGAGCAGATCCCGCTCCGCCGGGTCGGGCAGCCGGAGGACGTCGCCGGGGTGATCGCGTTCCTCTGCTCGGACGACGCGGCGTACGTCACCGGCCAGGTGATCTACGTCAGCGGCGGCCCCTAGCACGTGAGCCCGGCCGCGCTCGTCACGGGAGCCGCGAGCGGGATCGGCCGCGCGATCGCCGAGCGGCTCGTCGCCGACGGCTGGCAGGTGCTCTCCGTCGATCTCGAGACCGAGGCCGAGGGGCCGGGCGAGCCGTTCGCGGCAGATCTGACGACGCGGGAGGGGAACAGCAAGGCCGTCGACGCGGCACTCGAGCGGTTCGGCGGCCTCGACGCCGTCATCCCGAACGCGGGCTTCCAGCACGTCTCGCCGGTGGAGGAGTTCGACGAGGACCGCTGGGACGCGCTCGTCGCGCTGCTCCTGACGAGCCCGTTCCTGCTCGCCCGCTATGCGTGGCCGGCACTCCGTGCCTCGGGCGACGGCCGGATCGTCGTCGTCGCGTCCGTGCACGGGCTCGTCGCCTCCCCCTACAAGGCCGGCTACGTGTCGGCGAAGCACGGCGTCCTCGGTCTCGTCAAGACGCTCGCGCTCGAGGGCGCGCCGGTCGGCATCCGTGCGAGCGCGGTCTGCCCCGGCTATGTGCGGACGGCGCTCGTCGAGCAGCAGATCGCCGACCAGTCACGCACGCACGGCGTCCCCGAGGAGCGAGTGCTGGAGGACGTGCTCCTGGCGCCGCAGGCCTTGAAGCGGCTGCTCGAGCCGTCCGAGGTCGCCGACGCCGTCGCGTACCTGCTCGGGCCGGGTGGAGCGCTCTTCACGGGCGCCCCGCTCGTGATGGACGGCGGCTGGACCGCTCGCTGACGCACGGCGAGGTGTCGGTAGATATCCGGGCGCTGGATCCGCGTCGGCTCGGACGTGGAAAGGAATGCCGCGTGCGAGCCTGTGCTTCGGAGCCTCGGATTCGATGCCGTCCGCATCCCGACAGTGGCACGTCAGGGCTTTCCTCGTCACCTGTGTGGTGGCCGCGATCACGGCCACCGTCGCATGGACCGTAGGTGCCGAGCCGCGGGCGAGCGCGACCGGATCGTCCGGCGCGCGGCATCCGGGCATCGTCCTGACCGACGTTCGCCCGCACGAGCTCCGCGCCTGGGTGGTCGCCGTCCAGCAGGAGGGCAAGATCGTTGCGGCGGGAGGCGGACAGGCGGACGTCGCGGTCGTCCGCTACGAGCGTGACGGACGACTCGATACCGGGTTCGGGGACCGAGGCAAGGTGCTCGTGCCGGTCCGCTCGGCCGGGATGCATGTCGGTCTGGCCGTTGTGGCAGGCGGGAAGATCCTCGCCGGCGGCCCGACGCTCGTCCGCCTGACGCGCGACGGGCGTCTCGATCGGACCTTCGGCGCGCGGGGGCAGGCGGTGAACGGCTTCGCGTGGACGCTCGCGGTGCAGCGCGACGGGGCGATCGTCGTTGCGGGCGAGGCAGCTGACCGGTTCCGCATCGCGCGTTACGCGGCGAACGGGAGACTCGACCGACGGTTCGGGCTCCGCGGCAGCGCCACCGCAGACTTCGGCTCGGACAAGGTCCGTCCGGCAACCGATTATCCGACCGCCGTTCTCGTTCAGCCCGACCAGAGGCTCGTCGTCATCGGGACGGCCACTGAGTGCGGGATGTGCGACCTCGCCCACTTCGCACTGGCCCGCTTCACCACCTCGGGTCGCCTGGATCGCAGCTTCGGCAGAGTCGGGGTCGTCGAAACCGAGTTCGGGCAGACGTATGCGCGTGCCATGGACGGAGCCATCCAGCCCGACGGGAGAATCGTCGCGGCGGGCTTCTGGGACGATGCGGCCGGAGCCGCCCTTGCCCGCTACCTTCCCGACGGTCGTCCCGACCCGGGCTTCGGCACCAAAGGCCGCGTGCGAGGGATCGAGGCAGTGCTCGAGACGGTCGCGATCCAGCGCGACGGCAAGATCCTCGTCGCCGGATGGCATCGGGGAGCCGGCCGAGACCCTGACAACACCGATGCCGTCGTCGCCCGGTACACCGCGCGCGGAGCTCTCGACCGTAGCTTCGGCAATCGAGGAACGACGGTCTTCAGTCTTGCCGCCTCTGGACGTGACCAGCTGTACGACCTCGTCGTTCAGCCCGACGGCAGGATCGTGGTCGCCGGTGCGAGCGGCACGGGGATGTTCGCCGTGGCGCGCCTCACTCCGTCGGGGAGGCTCGACCCGAGCTTCGGTGGGTGAGCTCCGCTTGCCGCACGCGCTCCGCCGAGCGGGGGGCACCGCCCCCAGCGCGAACTCCGGATAGGCCTGCGCCATCTGCTCCTCGGTCGCGAGCTCCAAGTCGTCCTTCGACGCGCCGGAGGGCGGCCGTCCGGGGGAGGGGCCGGCCCCACCCTCCGTGCCGTCGGTCGAGGCAGGACCGGCAGACGAAGCCTGACCCCGTCCACCCGTCGGCGCAACCCGCTACGAGCGTGATGTTTCAACTGAGATCGGGTGGGGTACGGAACGGCCTGGCAGGCGAGCGCCCATATCCCTCCTGTGGCAGCGCCCCCGGCCACCTGGCCCCCGAGCGGGATCCCCGTGCCGCCCCCCGCCGGAATCCCGCTCGGCGAGGCCCTCGCCGGCCGCGACGGTTCCCGTTTGCACAAGTCGATGAGATCTTCGAAGATAGGCGCGGAGCGCGGGCCGGCGCACCACACAACTCGGTTCCGACAGGCTCCCCCCGGCTTGCCGTGACCCTGGTGCGCGCCCGCGCCTCCTCTAGTAGCCCGTGGACGAGCCGCCGCCTCCGTAGAGAACGAGCAAGACGACGCCGCCGACGACGACGCCTGCGATTGCGACCGCGATCGCGATCGAGCGTCCATGGCCCGATCCGGCTCGGTGGGCCCTCGTGTGCTGTTCGATGGGCGGCATTGCTGCCTCCTTTGTCGCTGTCCTTCCTGGAATACGACCCGCACCCACGTGCGGATGCGCACGCGACGCGATCCCTCGTCGGAGGGTCTTGCGACCCCGCGCTGTGGCCGACCGCCTCAGTAGCACCAGACAACCACGACTGCGGAGGAACACCATGGGCATGCGGCAGCCCGCCCGGCTTTCACCCACATTGGCGTACGGCTTGCCCGAGGACATTCTGGCGAGCGCCGACTCGAGCAACCGCAAGGGGCGTGGGATGGGCAGCGTGCTCGCGCTCCTCGTGCTCGTCCTCGGCCTTGCCGCGGCGACCGTCTGGTTCGTCGCACTTCCGGCCCTCGAGAAGGCACCGGCACCCTCGTGCGAGGTCGTCATCCTCAAGTCGGGCGCCCCGGACTGTGTCTCGGAGGTCACGCGCAGTTCTCAGAACGCACCGCAGAAGGCGTCCCGCGCGAAGCGCTGACGGTTCGCCGGCTGCACGCGCTCGACGCCGAGCGCATGCAGCCGGTGCGTGACGAAGTGGAGCTCGTCT